>Ga0163152_10005685_pt1 | contig 14472 bp, 12 predicted proteins | sample OliLakLV19MP8IB2_FD_148635 | JGI IMG/M metagenome (GOLD analysis project Ga0163152, IMG submission 148635) | Freshwater microbial mat bacterial communities from Lake Vanda, McMurdo Dry Valleys, Antarctica - Oligotrophic Lake LV.19.MP8.IB-2 | ecosystem: Environmental > Aquatic > Freshwater >... | reverse complement strand
GTCGATCTCGCCGCGCTCTACGGCGACGAGGGCGGCATCCGCCTCGACGCGAAGCCCCGCCCCGAGAACGTGGTCACCGTGCTCGTCGGCGGCGCGGCCCCGAAGGTCGTCCCGATGCCGCGCCGCATCGCGGACCGAGTAAGTGAAGAGACTCCCTGGAGTAACTCAGGACTTACTCCAGGGAGTCTCTTCACTAAGTCCGGACTTACTCCAGGGAGTCTCTTCACTAAGTCCGGGTCCGGGTTCGAGGAGGCGATGCTCGCGCGCAGGATTCTCGAGACGTCGCGCGCGACCGGGGCGGCGCACGACGTGTTCTTGAAACTCGCCGCGGGGTCGCTCGCGCTGCAGACGAAGGCGTTGCTGCAGCAGCAGGAATGGATCGCGACACTCGGCCCTTCGACTCGGGCCCCGGGGGGGCCCTCGCTCCGGGTGAAAGAGGCGGCTCCGCCGCCGTTCCTGGACCGGGAGCAGTGTCTGGAGTTCGCGATCGGCGAGATCGGCAAGGCGCTCGGCGCGGAGTTCGCCGCGATCGACCAACACCCGACGCGTGTGCGGCTCCCCGACGAGCCGCTCATGCTCGTGGATCGCATCGTGTCGGTCACCGGCACACCGCGCAGCCTCGAGTCGGGCCGCGTCGTCACCGAGCACGACGTGCTCCCCGGCGCGTGGTATCTCGACGGCGGTCGCGCGCCCGTCTGCATCAGCGTCGAAGCGGGACAGGCCGATCTCTTCCTCTCCGCGTGGCTCGGCATCGACGAGCAGACGAAAGGCGTCCGCGTCTATCGGCTCCTCGACGCGAAGATCGTCTTCCACCGCGACCTGCCCGTGCCCGGCGAGACCATCCGCTACGACATCGGCATCGACCGCTTCATCCGTCAGGGCGACACCTGGCTCTTCTTCTTCCGCTTCGACGGTTACATCGGCAACGAGCCGTTCATCACCATGTATGACGGCTGCGCCGGCTTCTTCAGCGAGGAGCAGCTCGCCGGTGGCCGCGGCATCGTCGCCGAACCGCCGGGTCCGAAGCCCACGCGCCGCACGCTGGCCGACGGCACGACGCCGACCGCTCCGTTCGCGCCGCTCGTCGCGATGCAGAAGGAAAGCTATTCCGACGCGCAGCTCGCGCGACTCCGCGAGGGCGATGCCGCCGGATGTTTCGGCCCGCTCTTCGATGGCGTGACGCTCCCGCCCGCGCTTCGGCTTCCCGCGGGGCGCATGCAGCTCGTCGATCGCATCCTCGAGATCGATCCGCAGGGCGGTCGCTACGGACTCGGCACCGTCTTCGGCGAGGCGGACATTTCGCCTGACGACTGGTATCTCACCTGCCACTTCACCGACGACCCGGTCATGCCCGGCACGCTCATGTACGAGTGCTGCCTGCACACGCTCCGCGTGCTGCTGCTGCGCATGGGCTGGATATCGCCCGACGACGCGGCGGACGTGCACTACGCGCCGGTCGAGGGCGTCGCGAGCCGGCTGCGCTGCCGCGGGCAGGTGCTGCCCTCAACCAAGAAGGTCCACTACCGCGTCGACCTCAAGGAGATCGGCTACGACCCAGAGCCCTACGTGATCGCCGACGCGTCGATGTACGCGGACGGCCGCCACGTCGTCGAGATGGAGAGCATGTCGGTGCGCCTCCGCGGCGTCGATGCGGTGCGCATCGCGGAGGCGTGGCGTGCGGCGCAGAGCCCTTCGACTCGGGCCTCGGGGGGGCCCTCGCTCAGGGTGAAGCAGGCCGTCTACTCGAAGGAACAGATCCTCGCGTACGCGATCGGCAACCCCTCGGAAGGCTTCGGCGAGAAGTATCGCCCGTTCGACAGTGAACGCCGCCTGGCGCGCCTTCCGGGACCGCCGTATTTGTTCGTTGACCGCGTGACATCCGTCGAGCCAGCGCCCTGGGTGCTGGCACCCGGCGGGTGGGTGGAATGCGAGTACGACGTGCCGCCTGACGCCTGGTACTTCTCCGCGGATCGCCAGCCGGTGATGCCGTTCGCCGTCCTGCTCGAAGCGGCGCTGCAGCCGTGCGGGTGGCTCGCGGCGTATCTCGGCTCCGCGCTCACGAGCGACGAGGACCTGCACTTCCGCAATCTCGACGGCGTCTGCACCGCCTTCGAGGAGATCCGTCCCGACGCCGGCGCGATCACGATGCGCGCCCGCCTCACGAAGACGTCGCAGGCCGGCGGCATGATCCTGCAGAAGTTCGACCTGGAGATCCTGCAGGCCGGCCGGAAGGTCTACGCCGGCAACACCGACTTCGGCTTTTTCCCGGCGGCTGCGCTCGCGCAGCAGGTCGGCATCCGCGGCGCGAAGCTCCCCGAACCCGGCCGCCCAGGACGCTCGTTCGAGCTGCCGCGTCTCGCGCCTCTCACGCCGATCGATGCGCCGGCGCCGCGCAGCGCGGGGCTCGAGCTCCCCGCTCGCGCGTTCGCGATGATCGATCGCGTCGAGGAGCTTTCTCTCGACGGCGGCACGCACTCGAAGGGCTTCATCGCCGGCCGCAAACGAGTCGACTCCGCGGAGTGGTTCTTCGACGCGCACTTCCATCAGGACCCGGTCATGCCGGGCTCGCTCGGCCTCGAGGCGTTCCTCCAGCTCCTGAAAGTCTGGGCGCTCGAGCGCTTCCCGCACCTCGCGACCACGCACCGCTTCCAGTCGATGGCGCTGAACCACGAGCACCGCTGGCAGTACCGCGGCCAGGTGCTCCGCACCAACTCCGAGACGCGCGTCGTCGCGTCCATCTCGCGCGTCGAAGAGGGCCATGGAGCGGACGGGCCGCTGATCGTCGCCGACGGGTTCCTCACCGTCGACGGACGCGTCATCTACCAGATGAAGGACTTCGCGATCCGGCTGGTGACGCGATGAGCCTTCGCTGGAACGAGGTCTGCCTCGAGGCGATCGCCTACGAGCTGCCGGAAGAGCGTCTCACGTCGGCCGTTCTCGAACAGCGGCTGCAGCCGCTCTACGACCAGCTCAAGCTCGGCAAGGGCCAGCTCGAAGCACTGACCGGTATCCGCGAGCGCCGCCTCTGGCCGCTCAAGCCCCGCATGTCCACGGCGCTGCGCGGCGCCGCGAAGAAGGCGATCGAAAAGGCCGGCATCGCGCCCGCTGAGATCGGCGCCGTCGTGTACGCCGGCGTGTGTCGCGACGATCTCGAACCGGCGACCGCGTGTGCCGTCGCCCATGCGATCGGCGTGTCGCCGGACACGCTGGTGTACGACATCTCCAACGCGTGCCTCGGCGCGATGAACGGGATCGTCGATCTCGCGAACCGCATCGAGCTCGGCCAGATCCGCGCCGGACTCGTCGTGTCCGCGGAGAGCTCGCGCGAGATCGTCGACTCCACGATCACGCGCATGCTGCAGGATCCGACGCTCGATCGCTTCCGGCTGTGCCTCGCGACGATGACCGGCGGCTCGGGTGCGGTCGCCGTCGTGCTCACGTCGCGCGAGCTGTCCGATTCGAACCGCCGCGTGATCGGCGCGGCCGCGCTCGCCGCGCCCGAACATCACAAGATCTGCCGCTGGGGGCCCGCGACCGGCCTCCTCGGAGAGACGTCCAACCTCATGGATACCGACGCGACACAGGTGCTCATGCACGGCGTCGAGCTCGGCAAGCGCACGTGGGAGAAGCTGCTGACCACGCTCGATTGGCGCCGCGAGGATGTCGACAAGGTGATCTGCCACCAGGTCGGCTCGGCGCACCGCAAGACGGTGCTCGACACGATCGGGGTGTCGCTCGATCGCGACTTCTCGACGTTCGAGACGCTCGGCAACATCGGGACGGTGTCCGTGCCGATCACCGCGGCGATCGCGGACGAGCAGGGCTTCCTTCGCTCCGGTGATCGCGTCGCGTTCCTCGGAATCGGTAGCGGACTCAACTGCCTCATGCTGGGGATCCAATGGTGATCGATCGAGCGAGCGAAGCGAGCGAGGAGAAGGAACGCGCCGGGAGGACGAAGTCCGACCAAGCGTGGATCGATCGCGACTTGTATCCGTGGACCGGGAAACATCTGGACGTCGGCGGCGGCGTGAAGATGCACTACCTCGACGAAGGACCGCGCGACGGCGAAGTCCTCGTGATGCTGCACGGCAACCCCACGTGGTCGTTCTACTGGCGGCACCTGATCGCCGGTTTTTCGTCGCAGTACCGCGTGATCGTGCCTGACCATGTCGGCTGCGGGCTCTCCGACAAACCCGGTGACGACCGGTACGACTACCGCCTCCAGCGCCGCGTCGAAGACGTCGAGAAGCTGCTCGAGAGTCTCTCGATCCGCAGCAACGTGACGCTCGTGCTGCACGACTGGGGCGGCATGATCGGCATGGCGTACGCGACGCGGAACAAGGATCGCGTGAAGCGCCTCGTCGTCCTCAACACGGCCGGTTTCGGCCTGCCCGAGGGACGCAAGCTCCCGTGGCAGATCGCGCTCGTGCGTTTCCTCCCGTTCTTCTCCGTGCCCGTCCGCGGCTTCAACGCGTTTTCGGTGGGCGCGACGTGGACGTGTTCGACGGTGAAGGGCCGACTCACGAAGGCCGTGAAACGCATGTATCTCGCGCCCTACGACTCCTGGAGGAACCGCATCGCCGTGCACCGCTTCGTGCAGGACATCCCGCTGAAGGAAGGCGACCCGAGCTTTCCGCTCGTGAAGAGGGTGTCGGACGAGCTTCCCCACTGGAGCAAGACGCCTCTGCTGGTGCTGTGGGGCATGAAGGACTTTGTGTTCGACGAGCACTTCCTCGCGGAATGGAAGCGCCGCCTGCCTCACGGCGAGGTCCACACGTTCCCCGATGCCGGCCACTACGTGACCGAGGACGCGCACGAGAAGATCGTCCCGCTCCTGCGGACGTTCCTCGACGCGAATCCGCTCTCCGCGAGCGTCGCCCGGGCTGCCGCGTCGTGAGCATCGCGGCATCGGTGGCCGCGTCGACGGAGACCTCGGCGAACATCGCGTCCCACCTGCCGGCGATGGCGAAGCGCCAGCCGAATCGCGCGGCGCTCATCCTTCCCGACGGCACGACGATCACCTTCGCCGAGCTCGACGCGAAGAGCGACGCCTACGCGCACGGCCTCGAGAAGGCCGGCATCCGCCGCGGCGTACGCACCGTGCTCATGGTGCCGCCCGACCGCGAGTTCTTCCCGCTCGTGTTCGCGCTCTTCAAGGTGGGCGCTGTCCTCGTGCTCATCGATCCCGGCATCGGTCGCGGCTCGCTGCTGAAGTGTCTCGACGAGGTGGAGCCGGAAGCGTTCGTCGGTGTGCCGAAGGCGCACCTCGCGCGGCTCCTGTTCCGCCATCCGTTCCGCCACGTCCGCACGCTCGTCACCGTCGGGCGTCGCTGGTTCTGGGGTGGACACACGCTTCCGTCTCTGCGCGCCGCGGGCGGTTCACCACCCCGGCCGTACGCGATGACGCAGCCGTCTCCCGACGACGTCGCGGCAATCCTCTTTACCAGCGGTAGCACCGGTATACCGAAGGGCGCGGTCTACACGCACGGCATCTTCGACGCGCAGGTGCGATCGATCCGCGACACCTACTCGATCAAGCCCGGCGAGATCGACCTGCCCACGTTTCCGCTCTTCGCGCTCTTCGATCCCGCGCTTGGGATGACGGCCGTCATCCCCGACATGGATTTCCGCGCGCCCGCGAAGGCCGATCCGGCGATGCTCGTGCGACTCGTCCAGGCGCACGGCGTCACCAGCATGTTCGGCTCGCCGGCGCTTCTCGACGCGCTCGGCCGCCATGGCGAGAAGACCGGCGCGACACTTCCCACCGTTCTGCGCGTGCTGTCGGCCGGTGCACCTGTGCGCACCGACGTCCTCGTGCGTCTCACCAGGATGCTGCCCGCCGGCGCGGAGATCTTCACGCCGTTCGGCGCGACCGAGTCGCTTCCCGTGGCGAGCATCGGCAGCAAGGAAGCGCTCGGCGAAACCGCTGCCGGGACCGCCGAAGGGAAGGGCGTGTGCGTCGGACGTCCGGTCGACGGCGCGCTCGTCCGCATCATCCGCGTGACTGACGAGGTGATTCCGTCATGGTCGGACACGCTGCTCGCGGCGCCCGGCGAAATCGGCGAGATCACGGTGCGCGGCGACATGGTGACGCGCGAGTACTACGCGCGTCCCGAGCAGACGCGCCTCGCGAAGATCGACGACGGCGGACGCGTGGTGCACCGCATGGGCGACGTCGGCTGGCTCGACGACCGCGGCCGGCTCTGGATGTGTGGCCGCAAGGGCCAGCGGGTCGTCACTGCGAAGGGCACGCTCTTCACGGTTCCCGTCGAGGAAGTGTTCAACGGACACCCCGCCGTCCTGCGCTGCGCGCTCGTCGGCGCCGGCGAGCGCGGAAAGCAGTCGCCGGTGCTCGTCGTCGAGCGCGAGAAGTCCGCGACGATCGGCGACGACGCCCTCCGTGCGGAGCTCCTCGCGATCGGTGCGAAACGCCCCGTCACCGCGGACGTCGCGAAGATCCTCTTCTATCCGAAGTCGTTCCCGGTCGACGTGCGGCACAACGCGAAGATCGAACGCGAGTCGCTCGCGCGCTGGGCGGCGGAGCGGCTCGCGTGAAGGCGCTGGTCACCGGGGGTGGCGGATTTCTCGGGGAAGGCATCGTGCGCGCGCTTCTCGCGCGAGGCGACGCGGTGCGCGTGCTCGCGCGCGGCGACTATCCGGCGCTGAAATCGCTCGGCGCGGAAACGTCGCGAGGCGACATCCGCGATGCCACGTCGACCACCCGCGCGTGCGCGGGGATGGACGTCGTCTTCCACGTCGCCGCGAAGGCGGGCGGCTGGGGCGATCCGAAGGAGTACGAAGCCATCAACATCGACGGCACGGAGAACGTGATTGCGGGTTGTCGCGCGGCCGGTGTGCCGGCGCTCGTCTACACGAGCACGCCGAGCATCGTCGCCGACGGCCACGACATCACTGGCGGCGACGAATCGCTGCCGATCGCGAAGCACTTCCTCGCGGATTACCCGCGCACGAAGGCGGTCGCGGAGCAGGCCGTGACGGCGTCCAGCGACGACCGCCTCGCGACGATCTCGATCCGCCCGCACTTCATCTGGGGCCCCGGCGATCGCCACTTGCTCCCGCGGCTCGTCGAGCGCTCGCGCGCGGGCCGCCTTCGACAGGTCGGCCACCGGGACGTGAAGGTCGACACGGTCTACATCGACAACTGCGTGCACGCGCACCTGCTCGCCGCCGATCGCCTTCGCGAGGGGAAACCGCTCGGTGGCAACGTCTACTTCGTGAGCGATGGCGAGCCGATTGGCGTGTGGACGATGGCGAACCGTCTGCTCGCCGCGGCGGGCGCGCCGCCCGTCGGCCGTCCCGTTCCGACCTGGCTCGCGGCGGCGCTCGGAGCCACGCTGGAGACGGCGCACCGGCTCCTCCGCATCGAGAAGGAGCCGATGATGACGCGTTTCGCGGCCGCGCAGCTCTCGCACGCCGAGTGGTTCGATATCTCCGCGGCGCGGCGAGATCTCTACTATTCGCCGAAGGTCACGATCGACGAAGGGATGAAGCGGCTGGCCGCATCGTTCTGCGCGGCGCCGACCGATGCGATGCGCGCCGCCGTGTGACGGAGTCGCGTACCATGTAGCCCATGGGCACACCCTGCGCTCCCGTCCTTGCGGCAGACCCGATCGACCAGGTCATCGCCGATCAGGCGCTTCTCGACATCCGGGGCTTCGCGAGGGTTCGCGCCGTCGGCGTGACGATCTGGTCCGTGGTCGGCATCGTGGGCGTGCTCCTCGGCGACGCGATGCTCTCCGCGAGCGCGCCATGGATCGGCGGATACGTGGTGATCGCCTACGCCGTGGCTTTCGTCTACGCGCGGAGCGAACGCATCGCGCGGGCGACATGGCCGTTCATGGTGGCGCTGCTCGACCTGCCGGCGACGTTTTTCATTCTTCGGTCGGAGCTTCCGTTCGCGACCGAACTGCAGAGGGCCGGCGTCGCGACGTTCGCCATCCCGATCTTCTGCGTGTTCATGATCCCGGCGCCGGCAGGCCGCGGCTGGGGCGTGATCCTGGTGAACGCCGTGGTCGCGGCCCTGCTGGGGTATCGGATCTTCTGGGAAGCGGGGATCCTCATCCCGGCGTTCGTCCTGTCGACGGCGGCGCTCTTCGCGGCCGCATCGATCGTCGCGTTCGACGTGCGCAAGCGCTCGATCGGCCTCGCGGGGAAATATTACGACGCGCGTACGGCCCGAGAACGCATGGGCCGTTTCTTCTCCCCGGCCGTCGCCGAGCGGATCCTCGCGAAGGGTGGGGCGGCGTCGGCGAACGAGAACCGCGACGTCAGCATCCTCTTCTCGGACATTCGCGACTTCACGGCGCTCTCCGAGAAGATGGAGGCGCAGGAGGTCGTCGATCTCCTGAACGAGTACCTCTCGGTGATGGTGGGCATCGTGTTCCGCAATGGCGGAACTCTCGACAAGTTCATCGGCGACGGGATCATGGCCTACTTCGGAGCGCCTCTCGCGCAGCCGGATCACGCGTCGGCCGCCGTCACGTGCGCGAAGGAAATGCTGGTCGCGCTCGCGACGCTCAACGCCGAGCGGCGCGCGAAGGGGAAGCCCGAGATCAAGATCGGCATCGGCATCCACAGCGGTACTGCGCTCGTCGGCACGATCGGCCCGGAGACGCGGCAGGAATACACGGCGATCGGCGACACCGTGAACGTCGCCTCGCGAATCGAGGGACTCACCAAGCAACATGGCTCCGCGATTCTCGTGTCGCGCGCGACGCGGGATCAGGCCGGCGATGCGTTCCGCTGGCGCGAGCTCGGCTCGGTGCCCGTGAAGGGCAAGACCGAGCCCGTCGCGACGTTTGCCCCGGAGGCCTGACTGGCTCCTTTCGCCGAGGCCTTCGTCCGCACGACGCCCCTCGGCGTCCTTGCGGCGTACCAGTTGCCGGAGCCGGGAGCGCTCGTGCCGGCCGAGGTGCACGCGGACGAGCGAGCGTTTGCGTCGACGCTCTCGCCTCGCCGGCGCACCGAGTGGGCAGGCGGCCGGCTCGCGTTCTGGCGCGCGGCGGCGGAGCTTGGCGTGCCGCGCGCCGCGCTCGGCACCGGAGCGGGCGGCGAGCCGGCTATCCCGCAGGGGCTTGCCGGCTCGATCTCGCACAAGAGCGCGCTTGCGGTGGCGTTGGTCGCGCGTGCGAACGGGGCGACTCTCGGCGTGGACCTCGAGGCGCTCTCGCCACCCCGCCCGGCGATCGAAGACATCGCTCTTCGAAGCGACGAGCGCGACGCCTTGCGCGGGCTCGCGGAAGTTGAGCGCTGGCCCCGCCTCGTGCTGGCGTTCGCGGTGAAGGAAGCGCTCTACAAGGCGCTGTACCCGCGGCTTCGGCGCTACGTTCGCTACGACGAGGCCGCCGTCGTTTTCGAGGACGGAGCTCCACGGATCATCCTCCATCTGGATGGTGGCGTCCGGTTCGCGACCGAAGCTCGCGTCGAGCCGGTCGACGGCTACGCACTCGCGTGCGTTCGCGTCGCCGCGGCCTGAGCGGGTCGGCCACGCTGGCGATTCGCCGCGCTTGACGGAAGATATATGCGTTAGTATGTATATACACAGACATGCAACTAGCCGCTTTCCAGATTCTCGCTGACCCCGTCCGCCGCCACATCCTCGAAGCGCTGCGCAACGGGGAGCGCCCGGTGGGCGCGATCGTGAAGCGGGCGCGGATCCACCAGTCTGGCGTTTCCCGTCACCTGCGAATCCTTCAAGAGTCGGGTTTCGTCTCGGTGCGCCCCGATGGCCAGCGCCGGCTGTATTCGCTCAGACCGGAGCCCTTCCAGGAGATGGAAGAGTGGCTCGCGCAGTACCGGGCCGTGTGGGAAGCGCGGCTGGACCGCCTGGGAGACGCACTGAAGCGGCGACGAAAGCACGCGAAGAGAACGAACAGGAGCCTGGGCAATGAGTGAGACGAAGATCGTGATCGAGCGGACGTACCGCGCAAGCGTGCAGGAGCTGTGGGAGCTGTGGACGACGAAGGAAGGCTTCGAGTCGTGGTGGGGTCCGGTGGGTTTTCGCGTAGACGTCCAGGAAATGGACTCTCGAGTCGGCGGCGCGCTGCGCTACGACATGATCGCGGACGCGCCCGACGTCATTGCGGAGATGAAGAAGATGGGGCAACCCCTCTCCCACAAGACCAGCGGAACGTTTTCGGAGGTCGTGCCTGAGCGGCGTCTGACGCTCACCCACCTCATCGACTTCCTCCCGGGAGTGAAGCCGTATGAAAGCACCATCGTGATGGAGCTCTTCCCGTCCGGAAACAGCGTTCGTGTGGTCGTCACCCTGAGCCCCATGCACAACCCCGAGTTCAGCGAAATGCAGAAGCAGGGCTTCACCAGCCAGCTGACGAAGCTGGACAAGCGGTTCGCCCGGTAGCGGCGCCGGCGTGACGGTGGCAGTCTCGGGGGATGCGAACGACCGCGCTCGCGCGAGCTTCCGCGGCTGTCGCCGACGCGTTCCCGGATCGCGCTCTCGTGTTCCTCGATGCGATCGAGCGGGCGTTCCGGATGAGCGCCTCGATGGCGACGCCGGGACCTCCGTGCGTGTTCTGTACACGCGGTCAGCTCCTGCGGTTCGGCTATCGCCCGTCGGATCCGGATCGCTCGTTCGCGCGGGCGCCCACGATCGCCGACGTGGACCTCCTCTGGCGCCGGTTCGATCCGCCGGAGGCCGACGCGGCCGGGCCGCTCGTCTGCATCGACTGCCTGATGCTGGTGCGCGAGGAACATTTGGCCCATCCGCCGAGCGAGCTCGCGGATCGGCTACTCCTCGATGCGCTTCGCGCGGTTCGCGAGATCGGCGGCGACTCCGCGGCGGGCGACGCCGCCGCGTTGCAGGACGCCTTCGCCGCGAGGAACGCGCCGACGCGGGCCGTGTCGCCGTGTGATTTTTGCAAGCGATCGCGGTCGTGCGCGCGAGGACCGGGCGGCGCCGCACTCTGCGATGACTGCTCGGCGGATCTCTGGATCGGCATCGCGGTCGATCCGCTTACGGGTGCGGAAACGCGCACGATCTTCTCGGCCCGTCTTCACCTCGCGGTCGAGCGTTCACGAAGACTCGGCTGGCCGCTCGCGCTGCTGGTTCTCGACGTGGACCACATGAAGTCTTTCAACGACATTCATGGATTCCTCGTCGGCGACGCCCTCCTCACACGCGTTCCGGCGGCGATCCGGCCATCGCTCGCCGCGGGAGACGCGCTCTGTCGATACGGCGGCGAGGAGTTCGCGGTGATGCTGCCCGGCCGGACGCTGCCCGAGGCCGTGCGTGTCGCGGAAGAGATCCGCTCGCGGGCGGCCGCATCGCTGCGCCCGCCGGATCTCGAGCTCTCGGCCTTCGAAGCGGAGCGGCGCAGTTACGGAGGCCAACTGCACTTTCCCGAAGGGCGCGTCAGTGCGTCGATCGGCGTCGCGAGCTGTGGGCCCGACGAGGGTCCTGCACAGCTCCTGCGCGCCGCCGACGAGCGGCTGCAAGAAGCGAAAAACGCCGGCCGCAACCGCGTTTGCGCGTGAACCACGCGGTTCGTGTCAGACCCGCTCGTTACGCTTCGAAGCATGGGACTCAGATCCGGAGCACAGGCAGGACGTTGGCTTTCCATTCTCGACCGGCTCGCGTCGTCGGCACGCGGGCTCTCCATCGGTGAGCTCGCCGCCGAGCTGAACTGCACGCCGCGCACGATCTATCGCGATCTCGAAGCGTTGCAGCGCCGGCTCGGCGCTCCGCTCGTCCAGGAATCCGACGAGGACGAGGGCACTCCGCGCTGGAAGATGATGGACGGCACGCGCTGGCGCGTGCGTCTCGAGGTGACTGCGCCCGAGCTGCTCGGGCTTCTCGCCGCGGAGCGCGTGGGTTCGCCGCTCGCGGGCACGGCCTACGGCTCCGGCCTTGCGACGCTCGCCGCGAAGGTGCGTGCGCGACTCGGTGAGCAGGGGAAGATCGGCGCGGAAGCCGACGCCGATGCGTTCCAGACGCCGCCGCCCGATCGCGTGTATTCGGCACGTGCCGGCGTGGTCGATGCGCTTCGCCGCGCGATCCGCGATCGCGCGAGCGTCGAGCTGCGCTATTTCTCGCTGCGCGCGGGCGAGGTGTCGTTGCGCCAGGTCGATCCGTATCTGCTGCGCTTCGTCGACGGAGCGCTGTACCTGGTGGGGCGATGCCGCCGCCGCGACGAGACGCGAACGTTCCTCGTGGACCGCATCCGCTCGCTGGATGCGACCGGCGAGAGGTTCGATGTGCCGGATTTCGACGCGGAAGAATACGGACGCAACTGCTTCCGCGCCGAACACGGCGAACCCGTGACGGTGACGATCCGCTTCACGAAGGCGATCGCGCCGCTCGTGCGCGAGCGGACCTGGCATCCCACGCAGAGCCTGGTCGAGCTCCCGGGCGGCGACGTCGGACTCACGCTTCGCACGGGCGGGCTCGCCGAGGTGAAGCGCTGGGTGATGGGCTTCGGCCCGGCGGCACGCGTCGTCGGCCCGCCCGAGCTGGCGCTGGCGGTGCGTGCGGAGGCGGAGCGCATCGCGGCGCTCTACGAGGAGGGTGCGGCTTCCGGCGAATGGCGCGTGCCCGCGGAAGCGGTCATGCATCGCGACGCGGTCAGTGCGAGTCGATCCAGCGGCGAACCGCGGTCGATCGACCATCGCCCGGATGCCGACTGACGAGCTCTTCGCCGATGTCTCGCGCCATCTCGCGCGCGAGGGCGCGGTCCTCCTGCGGCGCCGTATCGGCGACGGAAGCGAGAGCCTGGAACGCGGAATGGAGCCGGTCCGCATTTGCCGGCCCCGCCTTGGCCTCGCGATAGAGTTCGCGCGCCCGGCCGAGATCGAGCGGAACGAGATCGGCGAGCGGTCCCGCGCTCGGCAGCGGAGAGGGCGCCGCCGCGTGCGCGGCGATCGCCGCCGCCGCCGCAGCCCGTTCGTGGCGTGACGGGATCACGGCGGCGAGTACCGCGCCGATCGCGACCGAAATTCCCGCGACGGGCAGCATCAGCTCGCGGAACGGGAATCCGGGCGCCGGCGCGGGCTGCGGGATCACCGTCGGCTCCGGGCGCACCGGCGCCGTCGGCTCCGGCGGAGAAAACTTCGGGGCCGTCTTCTCCTCCGCGAACGGAGAGGGCGTGTGGGGCGCATGCGGCGTCTTCTCCGGCTCGCGGATCGGCGGTTTCGAAACGCGCGTTTTCTCGACGACGAGACTGTCCGATCGCCGCGTGGGCACGAGCGACGGCGGTTCCTCCGGCGTGACGCCCTCGGCATCGAGCGCCTTGCCGACGAGCGCGCCCAGCTCGAGCGCGAGGTCGTCGGGATCGCCGGGTGCGACGAGCGCGCGGATGCGCCGCGCGACTTCGTCGGCGTTCGACGGACGGTCGACGCGGCTCGGCGCGAGCAACGCGATCAGGAGCTCGCGCACCGGCGCGGGAAGCGAGTCGGGAGGACGCTCGATGCGCCCGGCAGCCGCGGCCCGCAGCGCGTCGTCGCGCGAATCGGGAACCGGCGTGTGCCCCGTCAGCAGCTCGAAGAGCGAGCACCCGAGTGAGAAGAGATCGCTGCGCGCATCGAGCTCCTCGCCGCGTGCCTGTTCCGGCGAGAAGTAGCCGCAGCTACCTTTCACCATCCCCGCGGTGGTCTGCGTCTGACGGAACGTGCCGCGGGCGATGCCGAAGTCGGAGAGCTTCACGATGCCTTGCTGCGAAAGGAGGATGTTCGCCGGCTTCACATCGCGATGAATCACGTGTGCCGCGCGGCCGCGGTCGTCCTTGTGCGCGTGCGCGTGACCGAGCGCGCGCGCGACGCGCTCGCCGATGCAGAGCGCCAGCGGAACGGGAAGCGGCCCGAGCCGGTCGAGCAGGACCGACGCACTCATGCCGTCGACGAGCTCGAGCGCGAGGAACCAGTCGCCATCCTCTTCTCCGAAGTCGACGACCGTGACGATGTTCGGGTGCTGCAGGCGCACCCAGATCGAAGCTTCTTCCACGAGCAGGCGGATCGCGTCTTCGCTCTGCTGGTGGATGCGCTTGATCGCGACGGTGCGGACGACGCCCGCGATCGGCTCCGACTCGCCGCGGAACACGGAGGCCTGGCCGCCACGGCCGAGAAGCGCCGTGAGCCGGTAGCGGCCGAACTTCCGCGGGAGCTCTTCGACCAACGACCCCATTGTCTCCTTAGTTGGCTTGCCAGCGGTAGACGACACGGGCTTCCGCCGACCAGAAGCGGTACCCGTCCGTGCCCGCGAGGGGGCCGGGATCGGGGAACACGGCCTCGCGGTAGCGATGCAGGTCGAGGCGGTTCCACGCGAAGTCGCCGCGCAGCTCGAACGCGAAGGACTTCGCAAACGGCATCGTGCCGCGGACGCCGGTGCCGACGATCGGGTTCCACGTCGCGAGGTGCGTCCACGCGTTGCCGGCGAACCATGTGGCGCGCACGTTCGGTCCTCCCCGCGCGCCACATGGTTCGCCGGCAACGCGTGGACGC
>Ga0163152_10005684_pt1 | contig 14473 bp, 7 predicted proteins | sample OliLakLV19MP8IB2_FD_148635 | JGI IMG/M metagenome (GOLD analysis project Ga0163152, IMG submission 148635) | Freshwater microbial mat bacterial communities from Lake Vanda, McMurdo Dry Valleys, Antarctica - Oligotrophic Lake LV.19.MP8.IB-2 | ecosystem: Environmental > Aquatic > Freshwater > Lake... | reverse complement strand
GTCCGTGAAGTTCTCCCTCACCCAAGTCGATTCGGTAGCCGTGAAAGGCAATGGCTTCAACTCCCCGCCGGCCAGCCCGTAGCGCGATCTGGCCGACGTGCTCGACCGCCCGCTCGAGCGAGCAGCCTCCGGCGCCGCCGAACCGTACACCGCGTCGGCCACCGTCAACACGGGCTGCGCGCTCGGCTCGCTGGTTGACGTTCGCGTGGCCAGGTTCACCAGCACGGTGGCGCTGGGGGCGTAGATTGTCGCGGGCCCCACGTCCACCAGATACTTGGGTTGCTCCCCGCGCTCGACGATCAACGTGTCGAACGGCAACGAGCTCAGTCGCCCGTCGGGCACCAGGTACAATCGCTGGCATTTGCCGCCGACAAGTAAATCCCGGGCACTAGCCGGCACCAGTAGTTCCCACAGCAAGGCCAGGCGCTCGTCGAGCTTCGCGTTAGGTTCCGGCTTGCCGAGCAACTGCACGACGCTGGCGTCGCCAAGTTGCCAGATCTTGTCGAGTTTGGTGACCGTCAGCGGACCGGCCTCGACGCCGCAGGCCTTGGCTTGCTCGTCGCTCAGTTCAATCCGTGTGAGCGTCGTCTCGCTCGGCGAAACTACCAGCACATAGCTCGCGTCGTAACCGATCAGATACTCCAACAGCACGGCATCCTGCGCGCCGACCCAGCTTTGCAGCTCGGCCAGCGGCAGCGGCCGATAGTCTTGCGACACGGCCAGCCGATAGGCCGGGCTGATGTTGCGCATGTCGCGATAGACTTCAACCAGCTCGGTTTGCGCCTGCGCCATCTGCTCGACAAGTTGCCCACGCTGCTGATCGAGCTCGGCCGGTGAGAGATTGCTTTCGCCGCCAAGCGTCTCCAGCTTTCCTTGTAGCGCCGAGACCTGTCGTTTCCACTGCGCATCCCGCGAACGGAGCTTGTCGGCCTGCTCGCGCGGCACGTCAGCCAACAGGTCGATCCCCTGCGTGTGCAATTGGTCGATGAGCGAGCGAGCGCGGCCCCGTTCGAGCACGGCGTAGGCCTCGTCGAGATGGCCAAGTTCGGCCTGCCAGCCAACCATCATCTCAAACGGCCCCGAAGCCCGCTCGAAGCCGGCGCTGCGGGTTTGCTCGTCTCCCGAGGCCTGCCCGCGCTCTCGCTCGGTGAGCTCGATCGCGCGCTTCAGGTCGGCGATTGCGTCTTCCTTCTTGCCCAGGCCCCAGTAGATCTCGGCGCGCTGCTTGTAGTCGGGACTGCAATGAGTCGCACTTTCGCCGAAGCGATCGTGAATTTCGATCGCGCGCGTGGCGAACTCCAGCGCCTCGGTCAGCCGCTGCTGCTCGAAACGCAATTGGCCGAGCTTGTAATAAACGCCAGCGATTTCCGGGTGATCGTCGCCCGTGAACCTGCCCCAGATCGTCAAGGCGCTTTGATAGCGAGTCTCGGCCTCATCAAAGCGCTTGAGCATTTGATAAAGCACGCCCAGCGAGTGGTGGCAGCCGGCCACGCGCGGATGATTCTCGCCCAGCGCCTGCGTAAAGATCTTGTTAGCCCGCGAGTAGTAGTCGGCGGCCGCTTCGTAGTTCCCGAAGAAAGTGCTGTAGTCGCCGAGCGTTTTCAGGCTGTCGGCCACGTCGAGGTGCGTCGGGCCCAGCGCGTGCTCGCGCACCGCCAGCCCCTGCTCCAGGTAGAGCTTTGCATCGGCATAGCGATCCTCCTGCAGGTACAGCAACCCCAGGTTGTGCAGGCTTTGTCCGACGTCGGCGTGCTGGGGCCCCAGCGACTTGAGGCGGATCTCCAGTGCCTGCTTGTGAAACGATTCGGACTCCGCGAAGTTCCCTAGTGCGTAATGCACATTGCCGAGGTTGTTGAACGTGTCGGCAATCCTTGGATGGTTCGTCCCGAACTGTTTCTTGCGGGCAGCCAGCGCTTGCTTGTGGAACTTTTCCGCCTCGGCGTACCTCGCTTGCCAGTACATCAACAGGCCGAGATTGTTGAGCGTTTCGACGGCGTCCGTGTGCTCCAGACCGATCGTTTTGGCGCGGATCTCCAGGGCACGGCGATAGTACGTCTCGGACTCCGCATAGCGCCCCTCGGCCATGTAAGCGCCGGCCAGGTTGTGGTAGGCCATCGCCGTGTCGGGGTGCTCCGCGCCATCGGTTTTTTCGCGGATCGCCACGGAGCGCTCGTACAACTCCTCGGCCAGCCGAAATTTACCCGCGTTGTAATAGAGATTCGCCAGCGCGTCGATCGCATTGGCGACTTCGACGTGGTTGCGCCCGTGCGTCTTCTCGTTGATTTCGATCACTTCGCGGTACGCCTTAGCGGCCTCGTCGATCCGCCGCGCGACCTCGTTGGCCCTGGCCAGGTAATTGAGCGTGATGATCCGCAGCTTCGCATTGTCGGGGAAGTTGCGCCGCGCCCGATCGACCAGCTCTCCGGCGACGGTAATCGCTTCGTTGTAGCGGCCGGCCTCCCAATGCGCCGAATACTGACTTTCGAGCTCCGCCAGGGCGTCGAGCTCTTCGTCCGCGCGCGCCGCGCCCGCCAGCGCCGTCATCAGCAGCAGCGCGACTAGCACGCTGATACCGGCCCGACTCCGTAACTTCGCGATCATCGTGTACCCATCTCGAAGAGCCCTTCGTCACCGCCGCGCTCCTGCCCAAATCAGGGCTGCGCACGATGCTGCCGTCTCACTAGCTTAACTTCTGATACGGCCGGCTGGCCACTTCCTGACGCGCGAAGTTGGTCGTCGAGCGAAACCGCGAAACAATGCGCCGGGGCTAGAAGCCGTTTCAAAACCTGCACCAGGGTGCCACTGCTGGCTTGCCCAGCAGTGCCAGGGGACTGTCTCCTTCTGCCTTGCGCTCGACGTGGCCGCAGTTCGCACGCCGCTCTAAACGACTCCTCTCCCCCTGGGCACGACGAGCGAGATACCACGACGACACCACGACACAACGGAGCATTTTCAGTGTGCCACTTCTTGGCAGTCGGCGTGTTTCGTATCGTGCCTGCCAAACGAAGTTGTCCGCCGACGAACAAGCAGTGCCGGGGACTGGTACATTTTTCGGTGCATGAATTTGCGGCCACCTACAGCGCCGGCCGAAAACATGTACCTGTCCCCCTCCGTAGCTCGCGCGATTTCGGCACTGCTTGCCGGTGTGCGTTGGAATGAACTTCGCTCTCGATCGATCGGCAAGCAGTGGCACCCCTCGGTCGCCTGGTTTCGCTTGGCCGAACCCGGAACTGCACTCGTTGTCGACGCTCGACCTCTCTTAGAAACCGCTACTAATCCTTCGGCACCAGCGGCAGCAACTCCGCGGGCCGGCAAACCAGGCCGCCTCGTACGACCAGTTCGATGCGGCGCGTATGACGAATGTCGTCCAACGGGTTCGCCGATAGCAGCAAGATATCTGCCTGCTTGCCCGCGGTGATCGAACCCAGCCGCTCCGCTTGCCGAAGCGCCTGCGCGTTGTGCAAGGTGGCTGCTCGCAGCGCGGCCGCCGGCGGCAGACCCGCCTCGACCAGCATTTCCAACTCTTGATGCAGCGACAAACCGGGCGGCACGTTCGGCTCAGGCGAATCGGTCCCCGCCAGCAGCGGCACGCCCGCGCGAAACAGCTTGAACGTCAGCTCCTGATACTTGGCGAACTCGCGACGCCGATCCTCGAGCGGGCCACCCTGCGGACAGCCCGAACGCTGCAAATACACCGGCCAGAACTCGCGCAACCGCCGCGGCACCTGCGCGTTGTCGGGCGAGTCGCGAATCTCAGGCACGTCGGGCAGAAGAATCATATTGCGAAACACGGCCAGCGTCGGATCGACGAGCGTCTTCGCGCGAGCCAGGTCGGCCACCAGCACGTCGCACAGCGGATTATCCAAGTTGAGCGTGCCGCGATGACCCGGCTGCCCGGCGACGTCGGGCGGAATCACGTAGTTGAACACCGACCAGATGTGTTCTAGCCCGTCGATGCCGTCGGCGACCGCCTGCTGGGCCGAGTACTTCCCCAGGTGCGCCGTCACGAACAATCCACGGCGATGCCCCTCTTCGATAATCGCCCGCCCCACATCGGGCCCGGTGCCGGCGTAAATCTTGACCGTCGTCACATGCCACGGCAGCAGGTCGTCGAGCACGCCGGCGACCTGGGCCGGATCGGTGATCGCCCGTCCGACGTCGCGATGGATCACCGGTTCGCCATCCAACAGCGGGCTGCAAGTAAACACGCGCGGGCTCGACTCGGGATGCGCCGCTGCGAACCGCGCCACCAGCGTGGCGGCCACGATCTCGTCCCCCGTGCTGCGAATGCTCGTCACGCCGGCCGCCAGATAAAGCGGCAGAACTTCGTCCCCCGTCATGTGGGCATAGTCCAACACGTGTACCAGGTGTACATGGGCATCGATCAGGCCGGGGATCGCGAACTTTCCGCGGCCGTCGATGTGCAGGGCGTCGGCCGGCACGTCGCCGGCTTCATCCGCGGCGGTGACGGCGACAATCCGATCGCCGCGGACCGTGATCGTTTGCTCCGGCAGCATCTTCCCCGACTCGGGATCGAACACCGCGCAGCGCTCGATGCGCAGGGTTGTTTCGCTTGCGCAAGTCACCAGCGCCGGCGCCAACCACAACAGGGCCGACGCCATACACCAGAGCGCGCAGCGTCGTAGCGCGGCCGCGGGCAACGTGATACTCGATCGCAGGGAGCCGTGCCGAGCCGCTGCCTGCTGGTTGATTTCCAAGGTTGGCAATCGTGTACCCCTGGACTCGAGCGACGCTCGATGCGGCGACTGGTTGAAAGCGTGAGATTCTATCGACCGTGTGCTGCCGCTTCGGCCAGCCGTCGCACGGCCGCTTGCACGTGCTCGTCGCGGTCGGTTTGCAGCTTGTCGAGCAGATCCTGGTTCCGCAAGCGCGGCTCGTCTGTAATCAGGCAAGCGACATACAAGCGGACCCACCACCGCTCATGATCGGCGAGCCCCAGCAAAACCGCGGCCACCTCAGCCGCCTGATTCTCTCGCACCGGAAAACTGTATCTCAACCGCGCAAGATACTCGTCGACCGCCATCTGCGCCAGTTGCAGATCGCGCACCGCGGGAGCGTCATTGCGGCAGAAAAGGTACGCGTCGGATCGGGCGTGTGGATTGAAACCGTAGTCGGCCGACAACATCGCTGTGAAAGCCACTTGCGGGTCGGCCCGGAACATGTGCTCGACAATCACCTCCGCGCCGGGCTGCGACGTGAACCCCTGGTGCTTCCCACCCTTCAGATAATAGACGTACTCCCTAAAGTTCGGTGGGCCGCGGTCTCCTCGCTGCGGCTGTCGCTGGACGTGCTTGGCGACATCGCTGCGATCGGTATCCAGGATGCCGGCGAGTTTGCCCTGGGGGCCGATTTCTGGGGCAATCATCGCCAGCATCACCCGCGGCGGCGTGAGCTCGATGAGCGCGCCGGCGAGCATCGCTTCTCCGACATCGCCGTGTAGCGCGTCGGCCAGCACTTGCACGAGAAACCGCTGATAGGCGTCGTACTTCTGGGGATTGCGCCTGCGGTCAAAGCATTCGTGAACCGCGCCCACGTCACCCATTGCGCTAAAAACTGGCGTCAGCTCGCCATTGAGCTGGGCATTGAGCTCGCCGTAGACACGCCTGGCCTGATACTCCCAGATTCGCGATTCGTCTGCTGCTTCAGGGTCGTCGTAGCCCTGCGCTGCCAAATTGGGGCCAAGGACCAGGCAGGAAGCAACCAGCAAAGTGAGTCTCATTGTCCCGCACCCAACTTGAAGGTGAGTTTCTAGAAGGATCCTTAGCCAGTCAGCATACCTAGCGCTCCAGCCCGCGCGCATCGTAGGCTGGACGTATCGCACCGTATCCCCATACCGCAGCCACATTTCGCCGCCCCTTGGGCAGATCGAGTATTAGTGTTCCAAATTATGTTCATAACTTTAGTTGACGCAGAGCCACCTGGTTCGTAGGATCAGTTGTGCATTCTTGGCGTATGCGTGTTTTTGGCGACTGTTGTCTTGGCCGCCGTCTCGGACATGCCCGTCGAGTTTGTGCCGAATTGTGGGCGGTTCCTCGCCGGGTGCCACGGCTGGCTTCTCCGGCGGTGCTGTGCGCGCGAATCTGGGTCCCCTGGGCCTGTTGTGCGACGTGGCCGACAACACGAACCCGACGCGCCAGCGAGAAAGAGTTGATGCGGCGCCGCCGTTGCCCGACGAACACAAGGCGAGAGATCCGAATACATCGAACCGAAACGAGATCGACTTCGCCGCTTGGACGCAAATCGCCTCGTTGGACGCAACTTGGACGCAAACGGTCTTGATTTGCGTCAAAACATAAGTCCTTATTTTACAAGCCCTTAACTACATGCAACACGACCTTTGGACGCATTGGACGCAAAAAAACACACCTCCTCAATGAATAGAGCGATGGCCGTCGCCAGCGGCGCGAATCCGCGGATCAATCGGTGACCTCTCAGCGACCCTCCGCGCTCTCGACGGCGAGACTTCCACGCGGCGTCGGGCCAGCGCCGCAGATCGCAAAACCTCGCCATAGAGCGCAAAACTGTTGATTTGCGCTCTGACAGAAGTCGCTGCCGCAGAGCCACTTAGCTGCCCGTAACATCGCTTGGAGCGCAAAGAGCGCAAAAAAACACAGGTCCCCTGCCGGCCGGGACGCAAACCGCCCCGCCGGGACGCAAGCGGGACGCAAACATTTTCATTTTGCGTCCCGGTGCAAGCCCCATCCACACAACGACTTAATCCACTGTAACACGCGTCCGGGACGGTAGGGACGCAAAAAAACACAGTCTCCAAACGTGACAGGGGCCACCGAGCATTAGCGACAAGCACTAGCGACTAGCTACTTACCGCGGTTCGACTCCACGACAAACTCGGGGGGCACCAGGACTACTCGCTACCCACCAGCTTTCGGAGGCGCTAGGCATTCGAAATTCCTCGCCGGCACGCAACGCGTCACGGTACCCGGTTCGTCACCGTTTCGAGAATCTTCTGCTCGCGGGCTTGGAGCATCCGGCCCTGCGCGTTCAAGACAAAGTGATAGAAAACCAGGAGCGCGGCGCACTGGCCCAGCGACAGCAACAGCGCGATCGGCACGCCCGTGGCCAGGCCTTGCCAACGCAACAGTGCTTCGAGGCCGAACGGCAAGAGCGACAGCATCTGAGTCAGCGGGAACAGAAAGGTGAACATCACCATTTGCACGAGGACCGGAATCAGCTTCGATTGCGCGGGCTTGAGCGAGCCGGCGGCGACCGCCATCGGCGCGTAAATCGAGATCAAGTTCATCAACATACAGAACAGCAGAAACATTGAGACGAACTGCGGCGCCATGGCGACGAAGTGATCGATCCGCATCGGGCGCGCAATCTGCACCACGGTGAGCATGATCGCGGACATGACCAGCGTGAACGGAAGGCACGCCAGGTTCTTGCCCAGCAGAATGTCGCGTCGGGGCACGGCGCTCAGAACGTAAACGCGGAACCCGTCGCGATCGAAGCCGAACTGATTGGCTGTCACTTGCACGATGCCGAACAGCGACAAGCAAATCGCGCCGATGCCCGCAAACGGCCGCAACAGTTCGACGACGTCGTCGGGCGATCGGAACAACGCGGAGCCGAACAGGGCACCCAACAACACGGGCGTGAGCAGCATCACCTTGGTCTCGGGCGAGCGCAACTGCGAACGCAAGCTTCCCAGCGCGACGGCAGCCACGGGCTCAGACACACCGGGCAAACGCCGCTCGACCAGGAGCGTGCGCGCTCGATTGACCTTGCCCTGCACTGCTCCCGCGACAGGCGGCGGCCGGGTTGCGGCGCCGCGAGACGTGAACTCTCCTTGATACAATCGCAGGGTCGTGCGATACGCGCGCCACAGACTCACCGAGCCAATCAAGGTCATGCCCGCGAAGGCCAGCAGCACTGGCCAGGCGTTATGCTCTGCCGCGGCCGTGACACCCATCGGCAGCCAGCCGATCGGCAACACGAGGTTCGCGAGCCTGGCGGTTCGATCCCATTTCTGAGCGCGCTGGAGTTGGTCCTGGGCGGTTGCCGCCTGGTTCTGTTCGAACAACTCCTGTTGCCGCCGTTGAAACTCGTCGGCATCGATTACGCCGGCTTTAAACTCGTCAAGGAGTTTGGTCAACGATGCCGCCGATTCCTGGGATTGCTCATCCCGCTGTTTTGCGACCGATGGGCGGAAGATGTTCAATAGGTTCGGCAACTGAAAAGCAAACATCAGCAGGGCCGTGGTGACGACCACGATCGTGCGACGGCGCCGCGGGTTGCTCATCATCGAGGCCAACCACCCCTGAAACTGGTACGTCAGCATCGTGGCCATGAAGAAAAAGGCCAACACCAGCGGCACCGCGCTGGCGAGCCACAACCCGCGTGAAATCGCCAGCCCGATCCCCAGCCCGCACATCACCGGCACGAACAACACCAGGCTCAAGCGCAGCAGCGAACTGAGGTAATTAATCAAGAATGCCGCACTCAGCTTGACGGGCAAGTGCAGAAACTTCGACAGCGCAAAGGCTTCGGTCCGCTGCAGATCGGTGAGCAACCCCAGCGTCCAGAAGAACGTGAAGGCAATGACGACGGCGTCCCAGAGATAGAGCAGCGTCCTCGGCGGGGCATCATCCAGCGCAAACACTCCGAGCGCCACGCAGCCGATGAACAGTGGCACCGCGAGCACGACGGTCCCTACGGCCAGGATCGTCATCACCACGGCATTGAACGTGCCGGCGCGTCGCCACTGGTTGGCCAGCAGTCGCCAGCGCAACCAGAGGAATGCCGCCAGATGCTGACGGATCACGACGCCGCCTCCTCGAGCCAGTTCAGTTTGTGCGTGGCTTCGGCCTGCGCTCCGGCGTAGTGCAAGAATCGATCCTCGAGCGAGCCGGCCTGGTGGATCGTGGCGATCGCCGCCTGCTCGACGAGCTTTCCCTTGACGATGATGCCCACGTGCGTACAGAGCCTCTCGACGATTTCCAGCACGTGCGAAGTCAGAAAGACGGTCGAGCCACGGGCGACAAAGCCCGCCAACAGGTCGCGAATCACCCGCGAAGTCACCGCGTCGACCCCTTCGAACGGTTCGTCGAGAAACAGCAGATCGGGGTTGTGCAGAATCGCCGCGGCCAGGGCCAGCTTCTTCTTCATGCCGTGCGAGTATTCGAGCGTGAGCTTCTTCTCCTCATTTTCGAGCGCCAATAAGGAGAGCAATTCTTCGATGCGGCTGCGGATCGTGTCGCGCGGCATCAGGTGAATGCGGCCGACAAACGTCAGGTACTCGCGGGCCGTCAGGTTATCGAACAACGCCAAATCCTCGGGGACGACTCCCATCCGGCGCTTCGCTTCGAGCGATTCGCGCGGGTCGAGCATGTTGTGCCCGAGCACGGAGATCCGCCCACCCGACGTGGCCAGCAGGCCCGTCAGCATCTTGATCGTGGTCGACTTGCCCGCGCCGTTGGGGCCCAGAAAACCGTAGAACGTACCGGTCTCGACGCGCAGCTCGATGCCGTCGACCGCGCAGAACTCGTTGAAGTAGCGCTTCAGATCGTGCGTCTCGATGGCCAGGGTCATGGATGCCTACTTGTCGGATGGCGAGCTTCGTTCACTCGAACATACGCTAACACAGTCGGATCATGGGGGCCAATGACAGCTGTGACGGAACAAACCGCGGCTGCATCCACCGCGACAATGTGCGGCGTGAGCTTTCCTGGCGCCGCTGACCTCGTTAAATTCAATCCGCCGATAACTTCACGCGAGGGTCGATGATGATCGATGGTATTCCGCTGCTTTTGGCGCAATCGTCCAGCGTGCCGCTGCAATGGCTCGACGTGCTGGTGCTGATCAGCAGCATTGTCGGGGTGACCGCGTTTGGCATGTGGATTGGCCGCAAGGAGAAGAACACCAGCGACTACTACCTGGCCGGCCGCACGGTCGCCTGGTGGGCTGTAGCCGGTTCGATTTTCGGCACCAACATTAGCTCGCACCACATGGTCGGCATGATGGGCGCTGGCCTGAAAGAAGGCTTCGCCCAGGCCAACTTCGAGTTCGGCGCCATCTTCGGTCTGCTGATGCTCTGCTACTTTTTTCTGCCGTTCTATCGCCGCATGGGCTTGTACACGCTCTCCGAATATCTCGGCCGCCGCTTTGACGATCGCAGCCGCCTGGTCTACTCGCTCACCAACATGGCGTTCCTGCTCATTCAGATGGTCGGCACCATGATTCTCGGTGCGCTCACGCTGGCCACGCTCACCGCCGATTCGCAGTACGCCGTTAGTTACCCGATGGCTGTCTGCCTGCTGGCCGCCGTGGCCGCGGCTTATACGCTTTATGGCGGACTCAAGGCCGACATCTTCAACGACGTCGTGCAAAGCGTACTGCTCTTGATCGGTAGCGGTTTGCTCGCCGTGCTGGCAATCTGGCATCCGAACGTCGGCGGCCTTTCCGGCTTGCTCGAAAAACAGCCCGAGAAGTTCCACGTCTTCTTCGACGCCAGCCATCCCGAGTTGCCCTGGAGCGGCGTGCTCAGCGGGCTGATGGTGTTGCACCTTTACTATTGGGGAACCAACCAGTTCATCGTGCAGCGAACCCTCGGCGCTCGCAGCGATTGGGACGCCCGCATGGGGACCATCTCGGCGGGCTTCTTCAAGCTGTTGATCCCGTTTCTCTGCATCGTGCCTGGCATGGCGGCGGGTTACATCCTGGCAATCGATCCAGCGACCGAAAGCGATACGGCGTTCGCCGGCCTGACGCGCGAGCTGCTGCCGGCAGGTTACGGCCTGGTGGGGCTGGTGATGGCCGGGCTCGTCGCCGGCATTCTCTCGACGATCGATTCGATGATGAACTCGACCGCCACGCTGTTCACGTTCGACATCTACAAGAAGTACGTCCGCCCGCAGGCTTCGGAATTGCGGTTAATTTGGGTGGGCCGCGCGGCGATGATGCTCATGGTTAGCACGGCAATTTCACTGTCGCTCTACTTCGGCCAAACTAAGGGGGGCATCTTCAATCGCATGGCCGACTTTAACGCCTACCTCGTGCCCGGCGTGATCGTCGCCTACGTGGCCGGCATTCGGCAGCCGTTTGTCACTCGCACGGCCGCTTTTGTCTGCATCCTGGCGGGCCCACTGCTGTCGATCGTATTCGAACAGGTCGCCCGCCACGGGTTCGATCACCAACTGCAAGCGTTTCATCGCGCGGCCCTGGCCACCCTGGCCTGCTATGGCGTGTTGTTGATCGTGAGCCTGGCAACGCAACACGAGCGCGACTCCGACCGCGAGCAATACACCTGGGCACGCTTCAATCGCGAAAGGCCGCGCGAGGATTTCGCGGGCCGCCCCTGGTGGCAGAACGACAAGCTGTGGGCCGGCGCGCTCGTGGCCTGCACGCTCGGCATGTGCTGGTTCTTTCGGTAGCGAGCGGCCGCGGTGACTTGGCCGTAGTTACAATTCGCTAGCGATGGTATGATCTCGTCTTTCCCCCCAAGGAGGATTCACATGGCGAAGAAGAAGACCACGAAGAAGAAAGCCGTCACGAAGAAGAGTGTCAAGAAAGGGAGCGCCAAGCCCGCTGCCAAAAAGGCCAAACCAACGAAGAAGGCCAAGGTCGCCAAGAAGGGGCCGGTGAAGAAGATCGTCGCTGAGATGGTCGAAGGAGTCGAGGGGATTATCGAAGGGGTCAAGAAGCGCGTCGCCAAGCGCAAGGCTCGCCGGAAGGCTCGTCGCACGACGATCAAGAAGGCGCTAGGATTGGGCTAGGCACCGCCGACTGTGCATCGCCGACTGTGCGGCATCGAGCGCCGGCGTTGTCTTTGAATCGCGCTAGCTTTCGATCGCGCTAACTTTCGATCAATGTCAACTCGTCGCGGTTCGCGGTTGTTGCGCGGCACTGTCGCAGGCAAGCACCGCGGATCGCGACGAAGTTGCATCACTCGCCCAAATAGTCGAGCAGCCGGCGGTACGTCTCGTGGCGCGTCTTCCAGATGGCGCCGCGCGCACCGCGTGGGCTTGGCGCTCCGGGTTCGAGCGCATGGGCAACACCCAACTGCGCGCCGGCGTCGACACCCCCTTGGTGTACGATCGAGAAAATCGTCTGCACGCCGATTTGTCCGGCCCCCGTATGACAGCGGCGACAATCTTGCGCCAGGGTCAAGGTGCGGCCGACGTCTCCCCAGTCGGGCGCATTCTCCGCCTGAAAGATCACGCGAAACAACGGACGATCGTCCGGTTCCCGGCTCAAACCACCCTGCTTCAGCCCGTTGAAGAGCAAGCGCCGCTTGAGCGTAAATTCGGCGACATTCATGCCGACCCCCGTGTTGGTCGGCGGTGTCGGCCCGCCATCGACGTTGGCGAACACGCGCAAGCGAACCGATTCGACAAGCGGTGTGGGCGTAGGGCGCAGCTCGTCGTCCAATGTGATCAAGAATTGTACGAGCGCCACTTCGGTGCCGACCGGAATTTGCGTCAGGCCGCTGCGCAGGCTGACAAACCCGCGATGCGCATCGCGCTTCCAGTCGATCCCCTCGGCATCGAGGTAAGCCAGGTACCGATCGAGCGCGGGCCGCCCACCCGGAAATCGATAGAACACGCGAAAGTAAGAGCGACCTTTGTAGTTGCGCGTGTGCAGCGTCACAAAGCGATCTTGAATATCCTCATGAATGTCGCTGGGTTGAAAGAAGTCGATCTCCTGCCATTCGTCCGCATCGGTCAGCAACCGCGGCGGCAGGTAGTCGACCGCCGGGTCGAAGCGGTGCTCGGACGCGAATCGCCCCGACGCGATCGCGGCGGCGTAGTTGTCGGCCAGCGCGGCGATTTCGGCAGGCGACAGCGTCAGCGTGCGAATGACGGCTGCGAGCTTGCGGCAGACTTCGTCGCGACGCTGTCGAGTTGGCTTATCGTCGACGCGCGCCAGGTTGCGGCCCAGCAGAAAATCAAACGGCGCCCAAAGATCGCGCTGCAACATCGCCCGACGCAGCGGATCGGCAGGGCGATGGCGCGAGGGGTCGGCAAGCCACTCGTCGACTAGCGCGCTTACGCGCTGGCAGGTTTCGCCCGTCGACCAATAGTCGCTCCCGCCCCAAGCCAGAAAATCGATTCCGTCACCCCCTTCGATTCTGTGGACCGGCGCTGCGCCGCGCTTGGTGGGGATGTCGCTCTTGCGAATATAGAAGGCCGCGAATAGTCGATTCGCCAGGTTCTGTGGATCGGTGTCATACAAGGGGAGCGGCGCATCGCTGACGAGCGATCCCGCCAGCTCCCCTTCGTGGTGGTAGGCCGAATCGACGTTGTCCGATTCCGCGGCTCTTACCGTGTCGGCTCTACAACAGAGTACACCGGCGGCAAGCAACGCAATCCAGCAGAACTTCATTGTTGTCGTCCCATGGCGCTGGACTGGGCTCAAGCGTGTTTCGAATCAAGCACTCACAAGCGAGTTCGCGCCCCGGCTCAAGCGACGATGTCCTTGATGACGCGGCCGCCGACGTCGGTCAGGCTCTCCTCACGCCCTTGATGGAAGTAGGTGAGCAGCTCGTGGTCGAGCCCCATCAGGTGCAGGATCGTGGCGTGGATGTCATGCAGGTGGGCTTTGTTCGTGACGGCCTCGAATCCAAACTCATCTGTCCCGCCATAGGTCATGCCCCCCTTGACGCCCGCTCCGGCGAACCACATCGAGAAGCCGTACGGGTTATGATTGCGGCCCGGCGCGTCTTTCCCCTCGCTGAAGGGCATGCGACCGAATTCGCCTCCCCAGACGACGAGCGTCGACTCGAGCAGCCCGCGCTGCGCCAAGTCGGTCAGTAGCGCGGCGATCGGCTGATCGACTTCCAGGCCGTGGCGACCGTGATTCTTCTCGACGCTCTCGTGGGCATCCCAGGTCTCTTCCAAGTGCCCGCCCCCCGAGTAGAGCTGCACAAAGCGAACGCCCCGCTCGACCAGCCGTCGGGCGATCAAGCAGTTGCGGCCGAACTCATCGGTCGGCTGCGTGCCGACACCGTACATCGACAGCGTCGTCTCAGTTTCTTGTCCCAGGTCGACCGCCTCGGGCGTGTCGCTTTGCATGCGGAACGCCAGCTCGTAGCTATTGATGCGGGCTGCCAGTTCCTCACCACCTTGCCGCTCGTGCAAATGACGATCGTTGAGCTGTGCCAACAAGTCGAGCTGAGCGCGCTGCGCGCCGGGATCAATGTGTTCGGGCCCGCGGAGATTGAGGATCGGGTTGCCGGTTGGGCGGAACAAGGTCCCCTGATAGGTTGCCGACATGAATCCGCTCGACCAATTGGGCTGACCGCTGATCGGCCCGCCTCGCTTGTCGAGCATGACGACAAAGCCGGGCAAGTTCTGATTCTCGGTTCCCAGCCCATAGACGGCCCAACTGCCGAGCGACGGTCGGCCGATGAGGGTCTTGCCGGTGTTCATCGCCACGAGTGCCGAACCGTGCGCGTGGCTATCGGTGTGACACGAGTTGATCACGCATAGTT
>Ga0163152_10005683_pt1 | contig 14474 bp, 12 predicted proteins | sample OliLakLV19MP8IB2_FD_148635 | JGI IMG/M metagenome (GOLD analysis project Ga0163152, IMG submission 148635) | Freshwater microbial mat bacterial communities from Lake Vanda, McMurdo Dry Valleys, Antarctica - Oligotrophic Lake LV.19.MP8.IB-2 | ecosystem: Environmental > Aquatic > Freshwater >... | reverse complement strand
ATTGTCCGTGGCAGCAGGACATTGTCGACGCCCGCGCCGCCGCCGCACACATTGGCATCCCGTTCCGCGTGGTGAATCTCATGGCGGAATATCGCGACCGGGTGGTCCGCTATTTGTTGGACGGATACCAGGCGGGCATCACCCCGAATCCCGATGTGATGTGCAACCGCGAGATCAAGTTCGGAGTGTTTGTCGAGTGGGCCCGGGCGAACGGATTTGATGCGGTGGCGACGGGGCATTACGCGCGCCGGGTCGCTCGGGCGGACGGTGCGTGCGATTTGCTCGAAGGCGCGGACAAGGGCAAGGATCAGTCTTACTTTCTCGCCCTCCTGCGGCAGGACCAGATCGCTGCGGCGCGGTTCCCGGTGGGTCACCTGCTCAAGGCCGGGGTGCGCCGGCTGGCCGGGGAGTTCGGATTGCCCAACGCAGGCAAGCGCGACAGCCAGGGGATCTGTTTCATCGGCAACGTCAAGATGCAGGATTTCCTCCGGGCCCATGTGCCGGATCAACCCGGGGAGGCGGTCGATCCCGACGGGCGGGTGGTCGGACGGCATCGCGGTCTGCATCTTTACACCATCGGGCAGAAACGCGGCGTCGGTCTTGCGTGTCCGGTGCGCGATCATGCGTATGTCGTGGTGGGCAAGGATGCCGTGCGGAACCGGCTCCTGGTGGCGGTGGAAACCCCCGATACTCCCGGGCTGTATACGTTCTGCTGGCGGGTGGGTTCGATCTCTCATTCCCGGGAACCGCTCGTCGAAGCCCGGGAACTGCTGGCGCGGCCGCGTTATCGCGCCCCGGCGGTTCCTGCCCGCTTCGAGCCGGCCGGCGATGCCGGGGCGGTGGTCACCTTCGCGTCTCCGCAGCGCGCCATCGCGCCCGGACAGATCTGCGGTTTGTATGAGGGGGAAATCTTGCTCGGCGGCGGCGTGTTCATTCGGCCGGTGAAGCACGAGTGATCGACGAAGATTCAGTCGGCGGTGACGGACACGCCGAGCAGTTCGACGCGCGGGATTGTTTCGGGGGGATACTCTGTGCGGCGCGACGCGACCCAAAGGCGGATGGCGTCTTCGGCGCGGGGGCCAATATCTTCGGGAATCGGAGCATCGCTGCGCGGCACGCGCTGGAGTGGGAGGCGCTGCGCATCTCGAGAGGATTCCTCGGCGAGGTTTTGTCCGTTGAGCTTCACGCTCACGATGGTCGCGTTCGCGCCTTGGTCAGCGCGATCCCATGTCACGCGGTAGCGCGCTTCGATGAGGCCGGGCGGATCGCCGGCGGCTGGGATGCACGAGGCTTCGCCGTGGAAGGGCGCGTTCTGGAGATACGTGAGCAGCCCATCCACGAGTGGGTGGCCGATCCCGAGTAGCTCACACTTCTTGGTTCTCGTCGCGAGTTCGCGGGTGAACGTCACCTTGCTGTAGCGCGGTGTGACTTGTGGGAAGGATTTGAGGCAATCGGGTGCGACGACCTGCCAAAACTCGCCGTCCGGCAGGACGCTTCCGCCGAGTCGCACGATGGATTCGCGACACCAGATGCCGAGTTGTTGGAGGTTAAAGCGGCCTGCGATGCGTTTGTAATGCTCCAGGTTGAACTGCGTCAGGTCTTGCGAGAGCTGCATCAGCGCGCCGCGCGCGAGTTGCGCCTGCTGCATCATTTCCCCGATTTGCCGCGCCGTGCGCTGGTAGTCGCGATCCACCAGCGCCTGTTTGAAAAGCTGCTGGTAGTTCGGATTGGAACCGAGGAAGCCGAGAATCTCGGTGCGGAAATCTTCAAGCGGCTCGCCGGTCTGCTGGTCGGTCTTGCCGATGGCCTGCGCGATGGCGTTGAGCTTTTCGTTGAGCAGGCCGTAGATGCGCTCTTCCACCGTGTCTTTGGCAACGAGGTTATAGACCTGCGACACCTCGCGCTGGCCGTAACGATGGATGCGACCGATGCGCTGTTCGACGGCCATCGGGTTCCATGGGAGGTCGTAGTTAAACAGCACGCGGGCGCATTGCAGGTTGATGCCTTCGCCGCCTGCCGACGTGCAGATGAGAAACTTCGCGCCGTTCTCATCCCAGAACCGCTCGGCTGACTCGATTTTGTGTTCGAGCGGGCCGCCTTTGATGGTCGCGATTCGATCCTCGCCGAAGATGCGCGCGAGTTCGATGCGGAGAAACTCCAGCGTCTCCCGATACTGCGTGAAGATGATGAACCGCTCGCGTTCGTTCTCGGCGCGCAGTTGCGACACCACGGACAGCAGCCGGTCGAACTTCCGGTCGGTGCCCTCCGGCACGAGTCCCACGAGTTCACGCACCTTCGCCGCTTCGTCGGGAATCTCGACGTCGCCATACACGCCCTCGTCGCCTTCCTCGTCGGAATCCAGCGCCCACTGAGTTTCCTCATCGGTGTCGGTGAGCTTGCGCACGACACGCTGCCGGGCCTGCGCGATGTAGGCATCGGCGTCAGCGTCGTGAATGGACGGTCCCACGGTTTGGAGAATATCGCGGGCAAGCACGCGCATCTCGTCCTGCAAGCGCACAATCTGCGTGGGCAGCTCGGGGTTGAAGTCCGTGCGCCGCTTCCGCTCGATGTCGATTTGCTGCCGGATGAGCAGCACGAGCAACCGGCGTCGGAGCGCCTGTTTGATGGCGCGCGGACTGGACGACATCATTTTTTGAAATGCCGTCATCACAAAGCCGATGGCCCGCTGAGCGGTGGTGGTGCGGCCGGTGCGGAAAACACCCGCGGCCTCGTAACCGGTGCGGAGATACTCGGTGAGCTGCTCGTAGAACCGCTGCTCGCGCAGTGCCGGCTCGAAGCTCTCCGCATGAACCTGCCGCCGCACGAAGAGCGCCTTGCCGTGCGCGTCCACGACCTCGCGCTTGGTGCGACGAATCATCACGCGGTTGAGCAGGCTGCGGTGATTCATCAGCGCCTCGGGCGAGTCGAAGAGATGGTCGTCGAGCAGATTGATGAGTGACCAGAACTGGAAGTTGTCGCCCTGGTGCGGCGTCGCGGAGAGGAACATCAGGTCGCGCGTGTGTCCGCGCAGGGATTCCATCAGCCGATAGTTCTGCGTCGTCTGCACCTTCTTGCCGTAGCGCTTGCGGCTGACGTGATGCGCTTCGTCCACGATGATGAGATCGAACCGCGGGGCATTGAGCAGGCGCTCCATGCGCACGGGCCGCTTCAACGTATCAATCGAAGCGATGACGCGCGTGTGATTCTCCCAGCTCGACGGCGCGTAGTCCTGGAAATCAATGCCGAGCACCTCGAACTCCATGCGGAAGCAGTCGCGCAGTTCGTTCTGCCAGTTCTTCACGAGGCCCGCGGGCGCGAGGATGAGCACACGCTGAGCTTCGCCGCGCGTGGCGAGTTCGCGGATGACCATGCCGGTCTCGATGGTCTTGCCGAGGCCCACCTCATCCGCGATGAGCAGTCGCCGCCGGGGCATCTTCACCACGTCGTGCGTGAGCAGGATTTGGTGGGGCAAAAATTGCGTGCGCGAATTGGTCAGCTCACCACCGGTATTGCCGAGCGCGAATTGCCACGCGAGCTGCCGCAGCAGGAAATCGCGCGCGTCGTCGAACTTTCCGGCGCGCAGCCGGTCCCACGGCGACTCCGCGCGCTCCAGTCGGTAGAGCGGCAGCGTCTCCAGCCGGCGTGCGCCGCGGCTTTCGAAGACCACGTCGGCAAAATTTTCGCCGCCGGTCTCGCACACGCGCAGCACTTCACCGACGCCCATCTCGTAGCGCCCGCTCACGCGGACGCGGTCGTTCACGGTCAGATTTTCAGTCGCGGTGCTCATGACAGGTTTTCTCCGGCTTCGACGAGGGCGTGGCTGTCGTCGAGCATGTCGCGCTGATAGCTCATCGCCGAGAGGGCCATGCCTTGGAGTGCGTCTAGCATCTGCACGAACGTTAGCCCCGTTTCCGCCGGGTAATGGCGGCCAAGCGCACTGTGCGATTTTGCGAGCTGGTTGATCTCCGCAGGCAGGAATTCGCGATGACCAAAGCGCCGACTCAAATAGCGCGCGACCATCCAAAGGCATGCTTGCGCACAAGCCCCGACCTGCGTGTCCTGCCGAACAAATGGCATCGCCGGCACAACGAATTTTTCCCCAAGAATGTGCGCGGAGAAATCAGCCGTGCACGTGATGAACTCGGTGTCGGCGTTGGTGAAGATCGGCTTTAAGCAGGTCCGTCCTACGCGTTGGAGATCAGTGGGGCGAAGAACCATGAAGCCGAGGTAGTGGTCACGATATTGCCCGAACTGCGTGGTGGTGTTGGGCGGAATTTCGACAGCGAAGAAATGCAGTCGAGTGCAACGATGCGGATAGTCCTTGAAGGCTTTGCTGTAGAAAACGGCGAGTTCGTCCTGATAGTCCTGATCGACGTAACCTTTCTCGAACACCACTGTGGTGCAATTCAAGGGTGGCTGACTCAGCGCTTTAAGAATGACGTTCGCAGGCGTCGGATTCCCGCTGTAGGGAAGAGCTTCGTCCCGGAGCCGTTGCTCGCATTCCTGGGTGCCGAATTTCTCGATGTGGAAGGTTTTGATCATAAAACGGAAACAGCCGCCATTTGCATGGCGGCTGTTTTGAAAACGAAATGTGAGCGCGCGAAAACGCCTACAGAAATACCCGCCGTGCTGCTCCCTCCATTGAGCGGGCGCGAGCCTGCTCGTAGGCGGTGGCTTCCTGGGACATGATTTCGATCACTTCGCGCCAGTGTGCCTCCCAGTCGATGCTTTGGACGGCCTTGAGAAGCTGCTCCTCTGCCTCCTCCGGACTGGGAGAGATCTGGGCGGGGTTGGCGATTATCGCTGGCATGGTGGGCGGCACTCTGGTGCAGAGCTTCCGTGAGTGCAAGCTGACGAGACGCTGGAAAAAAGGCAGGAAACGTGCCAGTCCTTCGCGGTGCCGCTGGCATGGAGTGAACCGAGAGCGAGCGTACGCACGTAACAAATTTGGGAGTGCGATGCTTCGGAGTCAACGAGAAAGTCCGGTTTTGGGGCCTTTGTTTTGATGTCATGTCAGTGGGAAAATGTCATCTGGCCGATAGACGATGAGGCCCTGGATGTGGTCGAAGTTGGTGTCGGCGGTGGCGATTTCGTTGATGCCGAGACGACGCGCGACGGCGAGGTTGAGGGCGTCATTGGTCAGCAGGCCGTGCTGCTTTTGCAGCTCCAGCGCGACGAAGAAATCCTCGTGGCGAATGGTCTCGACCGTGAGACCGCCGCCGAGAAGATCGCGCACTTCGTCGGCATACGTGGTGAGTTGCCGGACGAAGTCCCGCCTTTGCGCCAGCGTCCGGGCGGGATTGGACGCGACAAGCTGGCGAAATTGGGCCTCCTGCATCATGCGCCGGTGACCCACCTCGGCGACGATGGCCGTATTGATTGAACCCTCAATCGCACTGGTGTCGCAACGCGTGAGGAAGCTGCGACACTGCACCGACCGTCGGCCGAGCATGTAGATGATGATGTTGGCATCCACGAATACACGGCTGCCGTTGAGAATGTCGTCGAGGTTCATTGATCCCAGTAGTCTGTCTCCATCGTCTCGCGGAATTGTTCGTCGCTGATGTTCATCGGTGGCGATTCGAGCAGTCGCGCGAGGCCGGATTTTTGGCCGCGTGGCGCAGACTGACGCTGGAGATAGTCTGCGACGGCCGACTGAATGACTTCGCTGATGGCTCGTTTTTCGCGGGCGGCGGCGACTTTGAGATCCTGATAGACCTCTTCTTCGAGTTGGGTGCCGATTTTGATTTTCATGGCGTTAGTTGCGTTCGAGTTCGATCCAAGGGACAAGGACTTCCATGAGGGAAAAGCCACCGTGCTGATAAAGGCGGTTGGAGGACGGGCCGGGCTTGCGGGTGCGGATGCGACCGCGAAGCAGCGCGAGGCGGCGCGACGGGACGAGCTGTAGATCGGGGTGCCATGCCGGGAATGGCTCGTCACGCGGAAACTCGCGCCAGCGCGAATTCTCGACGAGCGAACCAGCGTCGCCCTGGAGCGCGCCCGCTTCGCCGCCCGCGCCGAAGAAGACGTAGCCGTGATCGCTGGTGACGACGATGGGCGCACCGGCGGGGATGGCCTGCACGGTGCATTTCCAAATCGTCTCGATGTAGCTGGCGAAGGTGTCGAAGAGCTTTTCGCTGCGCGCGTTGTCGTCGAAAAAGAGGCCGTCGGGATAGTGCGACCAGACGAGGAGGCTGCGCCCGGCAGGAAAGTTGTCGCGGGAGTTTGGCTGGCCGAAGTAAAACGCCTGCGCGTTCTTCTCGGCGAACTCCCGGCGACCAGGAAGCGCGGAAGGGCTGAGCGGCTTGCCGAGCACGCGCTGCTCGACGAAGCTCTGCGTCTCCGTCGGCAGGCAGGTGGCGATGACGCGTGCGCTTTTCACGCGAAAGCCGGAGGCGGCAGCGTGCGCGAGGAGCATCGGCATTTCGCGCAATGAGAGGCCATCGAAGACCACGGCAGCGTGCGGCGACGGCAGCGATAGCGGGGCTGAAATGCCGAGCCAGTCGGCCGGCGTCGGCGCGGATTCGGATGCGGCGGCGAGTTCATCCCACACGCGCGGTGCGCCGGCGGCGATCAGTTCCTCCAAGTCGCAGACGGCTGCCTCACCTTTGCGAAGGTAGTCTTCGCTCGACGATGCGGCGTAACGCTCGGGACTCCAAAGGGTGCCGGTGAGCCAGTCGGTGATGGACTGGAGCCGGGAGCCTTCGTCGGCGAGTCGCTGCGGGTCGAAGTCGAGGTCTGACATGGCGCTCATTGTGCAGTGATCGTGAGCGTGACGCGGCACGCACCGGGCGTGAAATCGGGAAGGCGTTCGAGCATTTCCTCGGTCCCGGCTTTGGTGAACGCGCCGTTGAATTCCAGCGACGCCTCGCCGGCAAAGCGCCCGATGCCGCTCAACGTGCCGCGGACGAACGAGGGAAGCGACGACATCTCGGTTTCGCGTTCGTCGTAGGCGAGAGCGATGCGCACCTTCTCGACGCGCGGATCGGTGCGCGATTCCAGCAGCCGAGCGACTTCCTGCCGGACTTGCTGACGCGTTCTGATGAAACTCGTGGAGACGGTCTCCACGCCCGGCGACGGCGACGGGCCGGGCGACGGGCCAGGACCAGGGCCGGGAGTTGGACCGGGCGGCACCGGCCCCGGCGTAGGCCCCGGGCCGGGCCGGGGGCCGGGCGCGGGCGTCGAGACATGGAACGGCGCGCAGATGAACGCCTCGGAAAGCTGATCACCCGACAGGCGTATCTGACGCCCGCACACACGACCCTGATCCTCAGCGGAGTGTTCAAGCCCGATGACATTTCCGAGCACGACCAGATTGCGGATCGCCTCTTGAAAAACGGTCTGCGCGAGCAGCATCGGGAAGCCGGGTGTGTTGCGATATTCATCCTCCACCTGGCTGACCTTGCGCCCGATCAACTCGGCAGCGCGACCAGCGAGGTGCTCCTGCACAAAGGCCGTCGGGTAGAGCTGGCGAAGCACATGCTGGATGATCTGTTCGCGCGCCGCAGCGGGCGGCAGATTTTCCCGCTGGAACTCGGACTCGGCAGCCGACGCGCCATAACGCGCGACCTGGATGAACGCGAAGTTTGTCTTCCGCAGATAGTCGAGCGCGTTCTTTTTGTCGTCGTTGCCGATCTTCGTGAACTCGTCGCGGCGCGTGGCATCGTCCGCAGTTTGCGCGAGACGATCGGCGGCGATGGAGTTCTGCGCGTATTTGATGAGGTCGGGGTTCTTGTGCAGATCCACACGCTCGTCGCGCGGCTCGACGAGCATGACGGTATTGCGTCGGCGCAGACCGAAGTAGAGTTGATGAATCTGCTCCGGCGAAAGGCGGCGGGGCGAAATGACGAGGCGGGTGTCGCTGCCTAGCCGGGCGTCGAGACTCTGCTGAACGGTCGTGGGATCGGTGAAGATGACGGCGTCCTGATCGCGCAGAATGTCGTTGCACCACCACGAGGCGATGCGGTCGCGTGCCTCATCTTCGCCGATGCTGAGCGAGCGCAGGTTCACCTTCGAGTGTGCGTTCTCTCGCGTGTCGAAGAACAACGAGCCGCCGCGTTCATGGAAATAGGAGCCGATCTTTTTGAAATTCGTGAGGGAGAGCTGGAAGGCGTTGAAGTCTGAATCCGGCCCAAGGACCTGGCGCGCAAGCTCGTCGTTGGTCAGGCCCGGCTCGCGCGCAGATGGCGCGAGGCTCGCCAGAAGGACGGCAGACGCGATGCGGTCGGCAAACGGGCTGGTCTTCAACTCACGGAAGTTGGACTCGGCGCAGGTGATGAGATTCTGCGAGGGATCGAGATCGGCGAGCCAGGTGCGCAACTCGGGATCGGCAATGCTGGCATCGGCGAGCGTGATGAGGTGGATGGCCTGGCAGCGGGCACGGACGAGCGCCGCAAGAAAACCGAGCGCGCCGCGCGTTCCTTGAAATCCGCCCTTAGCCCGCACGCGAACGAGGGCCAGGTCGAGCAACTCGGGCGTGAACGGGTAGGATTCCCGGAGTTGGTCGGCGTAGCCCGCGGGAATCGAGATACCGAAACGCCGCCAGCCATTGAGGTAGCTCTGGATGACGCCGTCGATCTCGGACGAAGGCTCGATGGGCGAGACGGTGAAGAGACGGTGGAAAAGAATTTTCCGGCGGTCAGCGGTGTCCTGAAAGCGAAGCTCAACACGCGCGACGCGCTTGAGCGTCTGTCCGGGCTCCTGGTTTCCGTCATACACGGAAGCGACGAGCGCCACGTTCGAGCCGGCGCGGTTGGCTTCCTCGGACACCATCTGGAGGAAGTTTAGATTCCGCTGCCGCAATGCCGGGTCGCTGATAGAGCGCACGCCGCTCTCCAGTTCGTCGAAAATCAGCACCAGCTTTTTTTCACCGACCGCATTCCGAAACTCGTCGATGCTCGGCGGCTGATCGGCACGAAATTTGACCCCAAGTTCCTGCCCGACGACGCCCCATAGCGATTCGAGGGGAAAATCGGTAAACTTGCGCCAGACGAGCCGCGTGCCAGCCGGCGCTTTGAAGTTCAGTTCGTTGCGGGTGAGCCATTCCGTGAGTTGATCGCCAGCCGTAACCAAATGGAGAGGCACGAGAGCGTCGTGCGATTTGCCGACGCCCTTTGGACCTTCGAGCAGAAAGAGGCCAGGCTCGGAGCCGTCCGAATTCAGCCGCGTGTGCAGCGTGCCGATCAGCCGCCTCAATTCCCCCGTGACGAAGGTGGAATCAAAAAACTCGAGTGCCCGGGATTCAAGTGATCGCCGCTTCGGGTCGGAGACCCGTTCGATGTCGATGACGCCCTGAAGACGACCGGCCAAAACGTCCGGGCGAGGTTGGAGAAGTTGCTTAATCATCGCGAGGGGAGACTAAGATAGAAATCTAGACGCGTCAAGAATAAGTGTATATGTGAGTGTAATCCAGGATGAACGAGGGTTTTGCTCGGACGACCAGCGTCCGGATCAGGCCTTTCGAGAAGGCTCGATTTCCGGTCGGGCTAGCATCGCGACACCGCGCGACCGCATCGATCAATCCGAGCCCCGGGTGGCAGCGAGCAACCCTGCCCGCATGACCTCGATGGGGGCCGGTCGATTGAACCAGATCTCGAAGGAAAGCGCTCCCTGATGGAGGAGCATCGACAAGCCGTTGGCCGCCCGGGCACCGGCCTCGGCGGCGGCGGTCGTCAGCGCTGTGGTGCCGCCCCCGGCATAGACTGTGTCGTAGACCAGATGAAAGGCGCGGAGCATTCCCTGCGACAACGCCGGGGGATCGCTCCGGCGCATGCCGATCGGCGTGGCGTTGACGATCAGATCGACCTGGCCGAGCTCCTTGCGCAGCGCACGGTCCTCCCAGGGAATGGCGACGAGTCGAGCCACGGGTCCCTCGAGTTTCGCGCTGCGAAAATCCGGGGCGAGTTCGCGGGCGAGATCCTGGGCTCGCTGGGCGGTACGATTCACCAGCACGAGACGTTCACACTGCTCGATGGCACATTGCACAGCGATGGACCGGCCGGCGCCGCCGCCGGCGCCCAGAACCATCACGCGCAGGTCGCGCAGATCGACCGAGAACTCTTCCCGCAACGCCCGGACGAAGCCGGGGCCGTCCGTCGAAAAGCCGGCCAACCGATCCCCCTCGACGACGAGGGTATTCACCGCCCCCATCCGCCGCGCCAATGGGTCCGCCTCATCGACCGAGGCCAGGGCGGCTGCCTTGTGGGGGATCGTGACGTTGCCCCCGACAAATCCAGCAGGACCGAGCAACCGCACCGCTTCGGCAAACTCTTCGGGCCGGATGTGGAGCCGCACATACCCTGCGGTGATCCCGCAGTGTGCCAGCGCCGGGTTGTGCATTTGGGGCGAGAGCGAATGGGAAATCGGGTCGCCGAAGACGCCGAGGCGGGGCCGCACGGCCGACTTCGCCAAGGCAACCTCCGGGTGGCGCAGATCTTCGAGGGTGTAGATCTCCTTCGACATCGGGGGGAGCGTGCGGCCAATCCGGCGCGCCGGCAAGCGTCGCGGACCCGCCTCAGCCGACTTCCTCGCACACTTCAGCGAGCGCCTTCATGAACTCGGCCACGCCGGTGCTGGGAATGATCACGGTGTTGCGTCGGCCATGGGCCTCCTCCGTGATCCGGAGGAACCGACCGCGCTCGTTTTCACGGAATTCGAGAAAGAAATGCTTCCGCTCGACCTGAATATCCCGGGAACTAATCACATTTTCCATGAGAGAGACCTTGGCTGCCTATCCTGCCGGGCTCGCATTCTTTTCGAGAGCGACAAGATCGGCATCATCCCCGCCCGCCGATCCGATGCAATTCAATTTTCGCGACCCCGTTGACAAAGGACCGCCCCGGTTCATCGCCGCCGTGGCAGCGGGGCCGGGGTCCCGAGCACCCGAAAGTCGATCTCGCCCTTGAGGAAAGCGACCCGGGCGGGCGCCACGCGGATCGGGTTGCCCGCGCGGAAGGTCCGGCCCGTGGCCCGTCCGCGCAGTTCGGCACGGACGGAGTCGAATCCATAAAAATCGTCGGCGAGGGCGGAGACATGGACGAGTCCGCGGAGGGCAAATTCCGGGACGGAAACGAAGAAACCGAAGTTGCGAACTTCCGTGACGATGCCTGCGAACCCGGCGCCCGGGTCTTTGGCGGCGAGGGAGGCCAGGTATTCGAGTTTCTTTTGTTCGGTCGCGGTTTGTTCGGCCTCTGCGGCGACCCGTTCGCGCACGGAGAGCTGGGCGCCGAGGGTGGCGAGGTGAGTGGAGCTCGGACGGTCGTGCAGAGGGTCTGGTGGGCCGGAGGCGAGTGGGGCGAGCGCGCGGTGGACGACGAGATCCGCGTAGCGCCGGATCGGGCTGGTGAAGTGGGTGTAGTCTTCCTTGGCGAGGCCGTAGTGTCCGAGTGGTGTCGGATCGTAGCGGGCGCGCATGAGGCTGCGGAGCAGCGCGAAGCGGATGGCCGGCGCCTCGGGGGAATCGCGCACGCGTTCCAGCACCTTCACGAGTTCGTCGCGCTGGGTCAGGTCGCCCGCGCGATGTCCATGCGCGGCCAGAAAGGCGCGGAAATCGAGCAGCTTTGCGGGGGCGGGCGGTTCATGCACGCGGTAGAGCGCCGGGGCCAGGCGTGTGCGCAGGGCGTGCGCGACGGCCTCGTTGGCGGCCAGCATGCATTCCTCGACCAATTGGTGGGAGATGTCGTGTTCGATCCGTTCGAGGCGCAGGACCTGCCCGGTTGCGGGATCGATCCGGACCTTGATTTCCGGGAAATCAAGGTCGAGCGAGCCGTGCGCGAACCGGCGTTTGCGAAGGAGATCGGCGAGTTCCCACGCCCGGTGGAGCGCCTCGCCCAGGGGTTCACGGGGGGGGCGCTGCAGGAGTTCGAATGCTTCGCGGTACGTGAAGCGGCGCGCGCTGCGGATCACGCCCCGGGCGAATCGGGCGCTGCGACGGCGCCCGGTCCGATCCAACTCGATCACCGCGGAACGCACCAGCCGATCGACTGCCGGGTTCAGGCTGCACAGGCCGTTGCTGAGCCGTTCGGGCAGCATCGGCACCACGAGATCGGGAAGATAGACGCTGTTGCCACGGCGGACCGCCTCGCGGTCGAGTGCGGTGCCGGGCTTCACGTAGTGCGATACATCGGCGATGTGGACCTGGAGCCGCCAGCCGCCCGAGGTCCGCTCGACGTGGATCGCGTCGTCGAAATCGCGGGCGTCGTCCGGATCGATGGTGACCACGTCGAATCCCCGGAAATCTTCACGCCCATCCCAATCCGACGGCGACACCTTCTCGGGAATGGCCTCCGCTTCGGCCAGCACGTCGGCGGGGAATTGCTCGGGGATGTCGAACCGGCGGAGGATGGAGCGTGTATCCACGCCCAGCGCCCCGGCAGGGCCGAGCAGTTCGATCAGTTCGCCCTCGGGGTTGAGGTGGCGGGATTCCCACGGCAGCAACCGCACCACGACCTTGTCGCCGGGCTGCGGTTTGCGCCCCGCGCCGGGAATCGGTTGCAGCCGTACGAGGACGTTGTGCGGGAACCGGGGATCGTCGGGGGCGACATGCCAGACCTGGCGGGAGCGCTGCAACGTTCCGACAATCCGGTCGGTGGCGCGTGTGAGGATCCGAATCACCCGCCCCTCCGTCCGGGCCGCTTCCGGCGGCACGGTGCGGGGGCGTCCCCGGCCGGGCCTGGGTGCGGGGTCGCGGTTGAGGCGCACCACGACGCGGTCGCCGTGCAGCGCCGTGCCGGTCTCCGGAGCCGGGACGAACACCTCGGCCCCGCCCTGCTCATCGGTCACGCGGCCGTGTCCGCGCGACGTCAGGCTCAGCCGCCCGACGAACAGGTCGGCGTCGCGTGGAAGCACGTAGCGGGTTTTCGGACGCGTCCGACCAATCCCCTCTCCTCGAGGTCGCGCAGGAACGTGCGGAATGCCTCGATCTCGGTCTTGGGGAAGTCGAGGGCCGAGGCGAGTTGCTCCGCCTCCTCCGGTTGGTAGCGCGGCGCCGCCAATCGGGCGAGCAGCCGTTTCTCGAGCGCGGCCGGGCCATCGCCCGCCGGTTTCGCACGCTGGCGGCGGGGGCTACGCACTGCTCAACCTCTTCTTTTCTTCGCCGACGAGAAGCTGGTGTGCCTCCCGGAGAATGGCGGGAATCCTGGCGGCGTGGGGGGAGGCTGCCAGTGCGCGGACCATTTCCGGCTCGTCGAAATCGCCGGCCCGCATGCCGGGGACCCAGTGGCCGCCGTCGCCGAGCAGGTTGTATCGTGTCTTGCCGAATTCGACGAGATCGAAGGCCTTTGCCAGGTTCCAGAGCCGGACAATTTCGTGGACGTGCACTTGTCCGGGCAGTTGGGCGGGTTCGGGGATGCCGTGCCACCATGTGGCCACCCACGCGGGGCCGAGCACGCGTTCCATTTCCTCGCGCAGCCGTTGGTTGATCGGTGCAATCGTTGCTGCGATCCGGTCGTAGTGGGCCAGGGCGGCAACGTGCTCGTCGAAATCGGTCGGGCAGGAAGCGCCGATGCTCAGAGTGTGCACTTCCGGATGGGCGAGGCAGAACAGGTCGTTGAACTGCATTGGGGTGAGCGGGGCGCACAGGCGGCGCAGCTTGTCGGGTGCTTTGTAAAGGAGCCCGCCCTTGTCGGACGGGCTGATGATGAACACGCCCATGTCCCGGGCCGCAGCCGCCTGCACGGCCGGCCAGTTGAATGGATTGATGTAGTACCAGTGCAGGTTCACGTAGTCGAACCGCCCGCTCTCGATGGCCTGCACGATGATCCGGGTGGGTCCATGGGTCGAAAATCCGATGTGTCGAACCCGGCCCTGCGCGCGCAACCCTTCCGCGGCGTCCACACATCCGCCTGCGCCGACCGACCACTCCAGCGTCTCCGCATCGTTGACCCCGTGCAGCGCCAGGAAATCGATGTAATCCAAACCAAGCCGGTCCATGCAAACCTCGAACTTCTGCACGAAACCCTGCGGGTCGCGTTGCGGCCCGACCTTCGTTTGCACCAGGAGGCTCTTCCGCGGGAACTGCGGAAGAATCCGCCCCAACTGACGCTCGGAGCTCCCGTAGCCCCGGGCCGTTTCGAGGTGGTTGATGCCAAGTTCGAGCGCCCGCTCGATGGTGGCCGCGACGGTCCGCTGCGATTCGTCCGGGATTTCACCCTGCTCGACGTCCTTCCAACTGTGCTGGTAACGCATCCCACCGCAAGTGAACACGGGCATGCGTTCCTCAGTTTTTCCAAAACGTCGGTAATGCATGCGGAGGGGACCCTAAGCGGTCCCGGTGCGGATGTCATGCACGGGCGTGCAGTATCTTCCGAGCTCGTGCCGCCATCGTGGCTGGGCTGAACCGGCGGAGGTCGTGCCCCTGCCCCCGCGCCGCGCTGCCACAGGAGGGCAATCGCGTGGCCGCGCACTTTTCAAGATACATGCTGGCATTTTGTTGCAGGGCGTGCCATTTTGTCGACCTTAACCGCACCTCCCCATGC
>Ga0163152_10005682_pt1 | contig 14475 bp, 16 predicted proteins | sample OliLakLV19MP8IB2_FD_148635 | JGI IMG/M metagenome (GOLD analysis project Ga0163152, IMG submission 148635) | Freshwater microbial mat bacterial communities from Lake Vanda, McMurdo Dry Valleys, Antarctica - Oligotrophic Lake LV.19.MP8.IB-2 | ecosystem: Environmental > Aquatic > Freshwater >... | reverse complement strand
CACTCAATCCGCCGGTCACAACTACACCATCACCAACGGCACTACCGTCGCCACTACCGGTGCCATCTCTCTGGGCGCTACCTACTCCGGCGGCACTGCCTCTTCCTTCACCAGCAGCGCCGACAACGTCTCCATTGCCACCAACGGCTCTCTCATCGGCACTGGAGCTAAGACTTTGTCCGCAGCTACCGCTGCCACCGGCACCGTCACTCTTAACGGCGCACTCACCGGACCTACCGTCATCCTCACCGCTGGCGCCGGTGGCATCGGACAGGACGCCGCTGGCATTATCACCACCAATGCAGCCGGTGGCTTAACTCTCAACCTGGCTTCCGGTGGCACTGCTACCCTCAACACCGCAGCTAATAGCGTCAATCAACTCTTTGGCACTGGCACCGGCGCCATCATTCTCGGCAACGGCTCCACAAATTTAGCTCTTGGTACTTTCGGAGGCTCTTCTCAAGCCGTCACTGTTACCACCACGGGCGCCATCACCACTACCGGCGCTGCAACTACTACTGCGGCTCTCATCCTTACTTCCGGCGCCGCAGGCATCACACTCGGCAAGCAATTCACCGTCAACAGCGCTACACTGCTCGCCAACTCCGGCTCTATCGCCCTCAATGCTAACCTCATCTCAACCAACGTTGTCAGCGCAACTTCCGGCATTGCTCAATCAATAACCACCGGCGCCGGTGCGACTGTCTCAGGAACTACCGTCACTCTAACCACTCCCACACTCACTCAAAACGGCATCGTCACTGCATCCACCGGCAACCTCGACATTAACAGCAATGCTGTCGGCGGTGCTTTGACCGTCAACATGGGCGCCGGATCGCAGCTCAATTCAACTGCCGCAAATGTTCGCTTCAATCAGCCCGCGGCTGGCGCTATCACTGTCACAGGTGGACCGGCTAACGGCACGATTTCCGCAGCCGCAAACGTACTATTTAACGGCGGAGCGGTTAATGCATCCGTCAACACTATCTCCGGGACCGTAACCGGAGTTGGTTCTAACTTCTCGGTCTCCTCGCAAGCCGCGACTCTATCCCTATCGAACATCATCGCGACGGGTGCCGTTGTATTTAACAACGCCGGCACCGGAGTCAACAGCCTTGGTCCGATCAGCGGCACGAGTGTAAATTACGGGGCAACTGGAGCAGGGGCAACTATCCAGCACACCGGTAACATCACAGCTACGGCTGGAGGCATCGGCATGCAAGCGGTGAACGGAACCGTCACGGTGAATGACAGCTCCATATTGACGGCGCTCAACAACATCAGCATCAATGGTGGCAACGGTGTCACTCTCGGCACAGGTGGAGCCGGCGTCACGCTCAATGCAGGCAGTCTCACAGCTGGCTCGGAAGCTACGCTGACGCTTTTACCGATAGGTTCCGCATTGGCTAATGGTGTTATCTCAATATCTGCTGTAGGACCGGCTGCTAATGTCCAAATCGGCAGCAATAGTACACTGACTTCTCGCGGCGGACTAGGCGGTGGTAACGGGAACCTGACGCTCAATGCTGCCAACAATGTTGTCACCGGATCCAACGTCATCCTGACAGCATGGGGCGGTGACTTGATTGTCAAAGCCGACCTTGGAAATGTTCAACTCGGCAACGCAAATCAAATCAGATCAATCGGCAAGCTTACAGATAGTGGCGGTACGTTCGCTACAACATCCGGACTGGTACTGCAGAACTATACTGGCGGTCGCGTCGGTATCTTCGCAGGACTGCCCGCTGCAAACGTTTCCGCAGAACTTCAAAGTTTAGTTCAAACACGAACAACAGCAGATCAAATCATCGTCGATGGTGGCATCCCATTCAACACCGCTTCGCCGAATCTACAGCTAAGCGGCGGGTCAATAGTCAGAGCTCAGATTAGTGGCGGTACTCCGACGGTACTGGTCGACCCGACAGCCACTAACGTCTACAACCTTACCGGTGGCGTAGTTTACATCAATGCAGCCGGAACGAGCATAATATCTTATGTGAACAACACTTTGGTGGCAGTCGGACCATTGTTGACCACACCACCAGTACCGACACCAGTTGCCCCAACCGCGCTCACCGCGCTCACCGCGCAAAGCACGTCATCACCGGTTGCCGGAGCTACCACACCGGCAGGGCTCCTGGTAGTTGGAGCGCCAACCTTCTTCTATCCGACGGTACCAACGGACAGACTCTATCAACCAATTAATTTCAGCACAACGCAGACAACCGCTCCGATACCATTAACGTTGTCCAGCCATAATTTCGTCGCTACCGGGCCCGGCGAGACCTTTATTCTGCCAGCCAGCGGAACAATAATCGTCGCCGATCAAGGGACATCAATTGTGCTGTCCGGTGCCAACACTGTGCAGATGAATGATGGTCGCCTGGCGGTAATTGTCGGCACCAGCGATTTGAAAGTGGTCACCGCTCACGGCATCGTCTCCGCCTCAGTTGGTTCGATCTTGCTGATAGACACCTCGGCGTCAAAAATAACCAGAGTCGTCAATTTGAGTGGCAACGTTTCCATGGCGCTCTCTGACAGCACCGATGCCAAACTGACCATTGCTATCGGGGCCGGTAAAGAACTCGCTGTCGGTTCGAACGCTGTCAATATCGGCAGTAAATATTCCACAAGCCTGAAGGCAGTCGCACTTAGAGACCCGAGCATGAAACTATCGGTCTTCTCCGGCTCAGTAGATGTCTACGAACTATTGGATAGCGATACTCTTCTCACCTGCGCAGGCTCGCCTGATTGCCCAACCACCAAACGACTCAAAGCGCTGCGCGACAGCTTGAGGAACGATATCGGAGCAGACGAAGATGGTCCTCTCAAACCTATCGCTTACACCACCACCACAATCACCAACGCTGCAACTGCAAAAATCGAGACAGCTTCGTCCGATTACATGATCGTGAAAAACGCAGGTGCTCAAATCAAACTCGTGGATGACAAGCTTGTACTCACCGAAGGTGAGGTTATGGTGTCCACTACCAAGCCGGCAATAATCCGAGCAGGTGAGCAAACGATCTTCATTGCCAGCGGAACGGTGGCATTGATCTCGAAGCATGGCTCCGTAATCAAGGTCCGCAACCTCTGGGAATCACGTGCCGGCACGATAAGAGTTGTGTTAGGTAAGCATTCCACAGACATTTGTGCAGGACGGGAAGCTGTTATCGGCAGCGACTCCACCGCTGTCTATAAAGCAATGCAGCAAGATAACGTCGGTCGACGCCGAGTGAGAGAAGTCGCCTTTGGCAACAAGACTATATCGACCGCGGAAATTTCCATCGCCAGTATGTTGAAAGAATCGCAATTGCTAGACAGACTGCGAGCCAGCACCGTCAAATCAGATAAATCACTGGTGGACCGTGTGATGAAGATGGCAGCCTGTATTCAATACGCAACGGTTAAACACGGGCAGTACACGAACTTGCAACGCTAAGGATCCAGGCCGGCGCACGGCGCACGATTTGCTTTTTGCCTTCAGTGGCTTTGGCAAACTGAAGAAACATTTGGTGATGGGCGCTTAATCGAGAAACACACTTATTAGTCTTTGCTCGGATCATTGACAGCGCCCAAGAAAATGGGAATCATCGTTTCTTCATGTGCGAGCATGAACATAAATGGGCGTTCAACCCGCATTTCGACTTGTTGGAGCTGCGGCGGCGGTGATGCAGATCCAACGCGCATTATCAATGCTGTGGCAGCCGAGGCCTCAGTTCCCAGTTCGTCGACTTTGACGAAGGTCTTATGAATTGCATCGGTGAACATCAGCGGTGTTGCTGCAATGCGCGAAAAATTTGCCTGATCGGTAAATGCTTCCTCGATGCCCAGTTGTTGCAAATGCGATTTAACGCTGGCACCCCAACCAAACTTGAATCGTGGCAGATAAAGAGTAAGCTGTACTTCCGTCTTTTTAGCCGACCATCCAGGATGTTGCAGGTTGTCGTAGACGGCCGCGAAAGACTGTCCTGGTTTGGGCAAAAACAAATACATAGCGAAGCGCGGGTCTTTGTACGGCAGCCGTGTCCACTGCAGCTGGTCAGTCTCGCCGTAGATGGAATTCTCTCTCCGCTTCATCATCGGCACCCGTTTGATTCCATCAACGCATTCGAAGGCTTGATCAGAAGTCATCTCTGGGTGGAATGGACTTTCCCAATTGCAGAGAAAGTACAGGGCATTGGCTAGTACGGCTAAGTTATCGTCTTGAAGATGACTTAGGAGGACAGGAATGGTGCCTTGGGTCCTTTCCCGGGCCCAAGCGTTAATCTCCTCCTTTGCGGAAGCTGATCTGAAATCAATTTCTCGAGCCGTTGCGAAGAACTTCTCTGCGCAGACTTGAAGATATTCTGTGCGCAGCCCGATGCCGGCTGCGACCCAAAGCGAACTTGCTACTTCAAACTTGGCAATGGTGTCTTCCGTCATTTCAAAGCTAGTTCTGTACTGCGATTTCATCCACCACGGTAGTTCTTGGACGGATTGCAAATATGTACGCCAACTTTCCCATTGGCTCTCATCAGCCAAGGGCTCGATATCGAACGCGCATGCAAGTTGCTCTCTTGTTTTGCCGCCGGCGCCATACGCGGCCATCAGTAGTGCAGATTGCAGGCTCAGTGGTGAGACGCAGGTGTTGCGTGCGTTGATGTCGGGCAGCGTTCGACACAGCTTCACGGCAAAGCTTTGACTTATTCGAGTTGCGACCGTCTCCATTTTGTTTTCCTCATTGGAATGAGTTATTGACCGTCTCCAATTTGCTATACCACGATCAAAGCAAGACAAAGAAAGGTCCGGCAAAATAATGCCGGACCTTTCGATAACTGAGCTTGGCGATTTAACGCTTGCTGAACTGGAAGCGTTTGCGAGCGCGTTTGCGACCGTATTTCTTCCGTTCTTTGGCGCGTGGATCGCGGGTTAGCAAGGAGCCAGTACGCAACAGAGGGCGGTTTTGAGGACCCGCTTCCGCCAATGCGCGGGCGATACCGTGACGAATGGCACCGGCTTGACCGGAGATTCCACCACCACATACGGTGACGAGTACATCGAAACGTCCGCTGGCATCAACTACTTCAAATGGCGAATTGATATCGCGAACCAAACCTGGTCGGTTACCAACGTAATCTTCGAGAGTACGTCCGTTGACCTTGACGGTTCCGGTTCCGGGAATCAAACGAACCCGAGCTGTAGCAGTCTTTCTGCGTCCCGTTCCGTAGTATTGAATAACGCTGGTCATTTAAATCTGTTCCCTCTTACTTAGCAGCGGCGGTGGTAGGAGTTTTGTACGCTTCGTTGAGACCAATAAGCATGGTCTGTGGCTTTTGCGCGTCATGCGGATGCTCTGTGCCCGCGTAGACCTTCAATTTTGTGAATTGGCGAGCGCCCAAGCGGGTGTGGGGAAGCATGCCTTTAACGGCCTTCTCAATGATGGCTGTCGGCTTACGTCCTCTCAACGCACGCAGCGTCTCTTGCTTGAAACCGCCCGGGAACCCCGAGTGGCGGCGATACAGTTTTTGCTCTTCCTTGTTGCCAGAAACTTGAATTTTCTCGGCATTGAGGATGATGACGAAATCACCACAATCGACGTGTGGTGTAAATTGCGGTTTGTTCTTACCCCGCAGGACTGTAGCGACCTGCACAGCGAGACGACCCAGGTTTTGACCTTCGGCATCGACAACCCACCAGTTGCGGGCGACTTCGTCAGGTTTTGCTTGGTAGCTAGTCACGGCTTGAAATCTCCAAATTCTCTATCAGTTCACGCCCTTGAAAAGAAGCGTTCTTAAACAGCTCTAGTTCTTCGGGATACTCTACTGCTTCCAGGCACAATCCCAAGGCTGGGGCTGTAGGACCAGTAGTTCGACGCTGCCTTTCGGACAAAGCTAAACCCACGTCTTCAATGGGTCGCTTGCCGAGGCCTATCTCTATGAGTGTCCCGACAATGATACGGACCATATTGTAAACGAAGTGATTGGCTGATATCCAGAATTCTAGCCTTCCTTCACCTAAATTCAATATTTGTGCGCTTTTCACGCGACAGATTGGGCTGGTTTCCTCGCTACTTGTCGATCGAAAAGCAGTGAAGTCGTGCGTGCCAACTAGCATGGACGCTGCTTCTTGCATCGATTCAATGTCAAGCTGTGCAGGTACGAACCAGTACGTATCTTTGAGTAAAGCTGAGCGTTGCGTTCGATTGAGAATTCGATAGGCGTACGTACGCTCAGTGGCAGTGAATCTGGCATGAAAACGATCCGGCACCACCTGCGCTGCCGTAATGCTGAGATCCTGTTTCAGAATTCCGTTCACTCCCCAGCAGAAGCGCCACAGGTCCACATCTGCCGCGGAATCAAAATGTGCCACTTGTCCGCGAGAATGCACACCCGTATCGGTGCGACCACTGAAGCTTACCTTCGCTTTGCGCTCGGGCATACGCAAGAAGGTGCCGACGGCAAGTTCAAGCTCTTCCTGGACAGTGCGCACGCGGCCTTGAAACTGCGACCCGTGAAACCGATCGCCTGCATATTCAAGTTTTAGAGCGATACGCGGCACCTATTAACTCCCGGAACGGGAGGGGACAAGCCCCTCCCCTCTTACAGAATCGGAAAGGGCAGCCCCCCCTCCCACACATTTTCAAAGCAAAAGAACAGCCGCAAAAGCGGCTGCTCTCGCGATATTTCGGCTTGTCCTTAGACGAGCTGGATGATTGCCATCGGAGCAGCATCGCCGCGGCGGAAGCCGGCTTTGATGATGCGTGTATAGCCGCCGGCTCTTTCTGTGTAGCGCGGTGCCACTACGTCATAAACGCGTTTGACGACGTCTGCATCATAAATGTATGCGGACATCTGACGGCGAGTGTGAACGCTGTTAGCGATCTCTTTAGCGGCGCTTGCGTCGCCAGCCTTCGCTTTTTCGCGAAGATCAGGTGCAGAGAGCTTTCCGCGCTTAGCCAGAGTAATCATCTTCTCGGCTTCACTGCGGACCGCTTTCGCCTTGGCGAGCGTCGTCGTTATTTCGTCATAACGTAGAAGCTCGGTGGCAAGCGATCTCAACACAGCTTTACGCTGGTCGGTAGGACGTCCTAGTGTGTGTCTGGGAACGCTGTGACGCATGGCCTTCTTCCTTGAGTGGTCTTGGTGCTACATTTTCTTCGAAGAGGGTGGCGCATGGCGCCACCCCTACATTCAAATCGTGGTGGCGCAGCTGGTGCTGCGCCGCACGACATTATGCCTTCGGTGAATCAGCCAACGTCAGACCAAATTGACGCAGGCGTTCGATAACTTCGTCAGCGGATTTCTTACCGAAGTTTTTGATGTTCATCAAATCATCGTAAGTTAGTTTGAGCAACTCGCCGAGCGAGTGGATATTGGCGCGCTTCAAACAGTTGTAAGCGCGGACCGATAGCTCAAGCTCTTCAATCGAGATCGAGTGATGTTTACCATCTTGCTGCGCTGGGGCAGCAGTGACAGGAACAACCGGACGACCGGAAAGTTCGGCAATTGGTACCAGGTGATCGATCAATTGACGCGCAGCTTGGCTGACAGCTTCAGTTGCATCCATCGAACCGTTGGACCATATTTCGATTGTGAGCTTATCGTAGTCGGTCGACTCGCCTACGCGTGTCGGTTCAACGTTGTAGCTCACTTTACGGATAGGCATATAAACAGCGTCGATTGGCAATACGTCAATCGCTTGCTTGTAGTGACTGTGGGCATCAGCCGGCACATAACCACGACCACGCTCAACAGTAATTTCAGAACGCACACGACCTTCTTCGGTCAGTGTGCAGATCTGCCAGTCCGGATTGATGATTGTCACATCAGCCGGACAGATGATATCGCGACCGGTAACAGGACCGGGACGATTAACATCAAGGTGGAGATACTGAGGATCGTTGTTGTAGGACTTCACAACTAAACCTTTGAGGTTCAGCATGATGTCGATTACGTCTTCCACAACACCAGGGATGGTGGTGAATTCGTGAGTGATGCCTTCGACACGGACAGCCGTGACAGATGATCCTTCGAGTGAGGACAGTAGTACGCGACGCAGTGCGTTGCCTAACGTCGTGCCGTAACCTCTCTCCAGTGGCTCGATTACGAACTTACCGTAAATTGATCCGTCCGCGCCGGTTTTATTCTCCAGACATTTGATTTTGAGAGGTTCCATTGATACTCCGTCCATTACCTTTCAACAAAACAACAGCAGCTTGGTCTACGACTCGAAAGTCGCGATGATTTTTAGCGTGAATAGAATTCCACGATGAGGGCTTCCTTGATAGTTGGATCAAGATCCTCACGCGCCGGCAATTGGCTGATTGACGCTTTGAGAGCTTCGGCATCGAATACCATCCATCTCGGAGCGCCCGTTGCCGGGTTCTCTTCCATTAACGTCTTAACCAACTTCTTGCTGTTTTCACGCGGAGTCACTTCCTGACCAAGCTTCAATTGGTACGAAGGAATGGTGACCTTATTGCCGTTAACGGCAAAGTGTCCGTGCAAAATGAGCTGACGAGCTTGCGCACGTGATGGCGCAAATCCTGCTCTGTGAACAATATTGTCGAGACGAACCTCGAGCAATTGCAACAAGCGAAGTCCGGTTGGTACCGCTTTCTGGCGAGTAGCTTCTTCGAAGTAGCTGGAGAATTTCTTCTCAAGCACACCGTAGAAACGACGTACCTTTTGCTTTTCTCTCAACTGAATTGCATATTCCGACTGCTTCTTACGATCTTGCCCGTGCTGACCTGTGGGGTAGCGACGGCGCTCAATGGCACACTTGGTGGTGTAGCAGCGCGAACCTTTCAAGAAGAGTTTGAGGCCTTCGTTGCGGCAAAGTTTGCAAACTGAATCGGTGTATCTGGCCAAGGCCAATCTCCTTTAAGACAAAACTGGGTTAGACGCGGCGCCGTTTAGGTGGACGACAGCCGTTATGCGGAATCGGAGTCACATCTCTAATGAGCGTGATTTCCAGACCGGATGCTTGCAGAGCGCGAATTGCGGTTTCTCTGCCAGCGCCAGGACCTTTAACGAGGACTTCGCATTTGCGCATTCCCTGGTCCATAGAACGTTTGGCGACGGATTCTGCAGCTTGTTGGGCGGCAAATGGAGTGCCTTTCTTGGCACCCTTGAATCCGACAGTACCAGCCGATGCCCAGGCAACTACGCCGCCATTGGGATCGGTCGATGACACGATTGTGTTGTTGAACGTCGATTGGATGTGCACAATGCCTTCCAAAACGTACTTACGTTCTTTCTTCTTTCCTCTAGCCTTCGGTGCTTTTGCCATAGTTCTCTATTTCCTAAGTCCGTGTTGTCAGCGCATTTGTACAACGCGCGAATGCGATGTTTATTTGGTGGCTTGTTTCTTGCCAGCCACTGTTTGACGCTTGCGACCACGACGCGTTCTTGCGTTGGTCTTGGTGCGCTGACCTCTTGTCGGCAGACCCCGACGATGGCGCTGACCGCGGTAGCAGTTAATTTCGATCAAACGCTTGATGTTGAGTCCTTCAACACGGCGTAGATCGCCTTCGACTTGCCAGTTCTTGTCAATCTCTTCACGAATCCGATTTACTTCGTCTTCGTTAAGATCTTGAACACGCTTAGTTTCCGAAAGGTTCAACTTTTTGCAGATTTGAGCTGCAGCCGTTGGGCCGATTCCGTAGATATAGCGCAACGCAATATGCGTTTTCTTGTTCCTCGGCAGGTCAACACCCGCTATGCGAGCCATTTCTCCTCCATCCCCATTCCGGGGGCACTGAATCCGATGCCTGAGCCATGCTGATGGCAAATTCAAGCGGACGTCGGTTCTTCGTCCGCGAGTCGCGTTTAGCCCTGGCGTTGTTTGTGCTTGGGATTCTCGCAAATGATCGCTACGCGACCCTTACGTCGAATGACCTTGCACTTGTCGCATATTTTTTTTACTGATGCTCTTACTTTCATGTATGAGTTCCCGAATGTGCGCGTGACAGACGCGCTTGTCAATAGAGATTTTGTCGACTGGTAGAAATCCAGTCCACCGGCGGGGACAGCAGCATCACTTCGTGAGGCAGTTGCTGTTCCCAATACAGCCGCAGCGAACGTTATATTTTACCCTAATCCTTGATGCGGTAAGTTATCCTTCCACGCGTCAAGTCGTACGGAGTGAGCTCTACACGCACCCGATCGCCGGGAAGTATCTTAATGAAGTTTTTGCGAATTTTGCCGGAAATATGGGCGAGCACCTTGTGCCCGTTATCCAACTCGACCCGAAACATAGCATTGGGGAGGCTTTCGCGGATCGTACCTTCAAATTCAATTACGCCTTGTTTCGTCATATAAGTTCGTTCGGACGCCTCGTCAGTATCTCCGGTTCAGCTCCGTCCATTATCAAAAGTGAATGTTCGAAATGTGCTGATGGTTTGTAATCTGTCGTAACAACGGTCCAATTGTCGGGCTTGGTGCGAACCTTGTCGCCGCCTAAATTGAACATGGGCTCGATGGCTATTACCATACCAGCTTTCAGTTTTGTCTTACTACCACTTCTGAAATTGAGGATAAACGGGTCCTCATGGTAGTTGTAGCCAATTCCGTGGCCACCATATTCGCGAACAATGCCATAGCTATTTTCAAGAGCTATGTCCTCGATCGCCCCGCCGATCTCATCCAGCACGACCCCTGCACGAGCCACTTTGATACCGGCATAAAGAGACGCTTTAGTATCATCGATCAGCTTTTGCAGACGCGGAGAAATTTCTCCGACAGGGACGGTAATAGCCGTATCCCCTATAAAGTCGAGCTTTTTGCCATTATTGCTTTCACGGCGGAATGTAGCGCCCAGGTCCATGCTTATAATGTCACCGGACTTGAGCACTTTCTGTTTACTCGGGATGCCATGCACCACTTCTTCATTCACAGACGCACAAATTGTGGCTGGAAATCCGCGGTACCCTTTGAAAGTGGGGATGCCTCCACCTTCTCGAATCAGAGCCTCGGCGGCCCGATCGAGATCCCAAGTGGAGATTCCTGGCTTTACCATTCGGCTTAACTCTTCCAAAACCTGACCGGCAAGTTTACCGGCCTTTCGGAACAGATCAATATCTTCGTCTGCAGTAACTATCATGCCGTAACTTGTACCGCCTTCTGCAGTTCAGCGTAGATGTCGTCCTGAGCGCCGTCGCCGTTGACGGTCTTCAGAATGCCGCGCTTGCCGTAGTAGTCGATCAAGGGCTGAGTCTGAGCATGATAGGTTTTCAGCCTTTCAGCTACCAAAGTTTCCTTGTCGTCGTCACGTTGATAAAGTGAACTGCCGCAGCAATCGCAGGTATCGGCCTGCTTCGGCGCGGCAAACTTCAAATGGAATGGTGTGTTGCAAGTCTTGTTAGAGCAGATTCGTCGACCGGTTATGCGCTCTGTCAGGAGGTTTTCATCAACGGCCAGGTTGATCACAATACCGAGATTTTTCTTTAGTTCGCTAAGCAAACTATCAAGAGCTTCAGCCTGAGCCAGGTTGCGAGGAAAGCCATCAAGGATGAACCCTTTTGCGCACTCCGGTGTTTGCAGCTTCTCTTTGAACATGGCGATCAAAACATCGTCAGGCACAAGAGCTCCGGTATTCATGTACTGCTTGGCTTTGACACCAGCTTCGGTGCCCGCTTTCACCGCTTCGCGCAGCAAGTCGCCGGACGAAAGGTGGGGCAAATTGAGCTTCGCTGACAGACGCTTACATTGCGTGCCTTTGCCGGCACCAGGAGGTCCCAGAAATAGAATTTGCATTATGCCTGCTCCTTCTTCTTATCTCCTGGCTGTCTGAACAAGCCGCGGGCTTGATACTTAGCGGACAGCGCATGAGTCATAATTTGGCGTTGAGTATCGATGGCTACACCGACAAGAATGATCAAAGAAGTGCTTCCCAACCCCTGCAGCGTCTGGACGCCAGTGAGCTGCTCGGCGTGGATGGGCAGAATTGCCACAATGGCGATTGCCGTGGCACCGATCATTGTCAGGCGGGCCAATACCTTTTCAAGGTATTCACCAGTCGGACGTCCGGGCTTAACGCCTTGAATGGCGCGACCGCTGCGTCTGAGGTTTTCAGCCATATCTTTAGGTTGAAGAATGATCGACGAATAAAAGAAAGCAAAGAAGATGATCAAAGTGAAGTAAAGAAGGGAGTGCTCCCAATGGGTGTAGGACATCATATTGGCGAATTCCGTGGTGATAAATTCCCACGTGCCGGCAGCAAACGGCTGCTGCGATAAGCTCTTGAATGCACCGCCTATGCCCGGAATACCAACAAGGACGTCGTAAAGCCCCTTACCTGGATCCCCACTTTTACTTACAAACTGCATCAAAGTGGTCGGGAACATCAACAGCGATGACGCGAAAATGATCGCCATGACGCCTGATGGGTTTACCGGCAAATAGAGGTAATCTTCCGGCATGGCAAGTTGCTGGCGTCCAGCGTTCTTACGTCCGAGCACCATGATCTTACGCACTCCTTGTTGCAAGGCAACCACAAGAGCAGTCAACAAAAGAAATACTATTGTCAGCGCAACGGCGCCAGCGGCAAGGGTTTGACCTTCGTTAACCGATTCCCAGGTGTTGCGGATCATCACCGGCAGTCGCGATGCGATTCCAAGGAAGATCAGCAGGGAGGCTCCGTTACCGACACCATTTGCCGTAATCAACTCGCCGATCCACATAATAAACATTGCCGAAGCAGCCAAGATGAGCGTAGCCACCCAAACAAATAGCGGAATGCCGAAAAGCAATCCCGGGCCTGGAAAGGGAACCACGTCGTGGACGCCGGCGGAGTTAGTAATACTCATCAATAGACGAGCAAGCATGAATGATTGAAAGGTTGCCAAAACGACGGTGGCGTAGCGCGTGTACTGAGCCAGTTGCTTACGACCCGCCTCGCCGGAGTGCTTCTGAAGCTCTTCCAGCTTGGGAAAAACAACCGACATCAATTGCATGATGATCGAGGCCGTAATGTACGGACCGATACCCATAGAGAAGATGGAAAGCTTGTTAAGAGCCCCGCCGGTGAATAAGTCAATCATGCCAAGAAGACTCTGCGCCAGTTCCTGGTGATTCATCATCGCTGCCGGATCAACGCCCGGCAGTGGGATGTGAACGCCTATGCGATAGATAGCGATCATCCCGAGCGTAAATAATATGCGTTCTTTTAGTCCTGCTGCGCCGAGCAGTTTGAGCAAATCTTCAGGCCCCCCAATGGGGGTGCCTCGGCGAGGGGCTGCGGCTTGTGTCATGGGAGCGATTTTCCTCTACATCAGACTTCAATATAGCCTAAAAGGGGCGACTGTTGGTGTCGCCCCTGGTGCTCTATTTAGCAGATGGTTCGGCTGGGCCTATTATCTCGACTGAACCGCCTGCAGCTTCAATCTTCTTGCGTGCACCTTCGGAAACATGGTGCGCTCTTACTTTCAAAGCGATCTTAAGTTCGCCGTTTCCAAGAATCCTTAGACTGCTTGACTGCTTTTTCAAAATATTTTGTTCAACCAGGGTCTCCGGTGTCACTTCGGAATTAGCGGCAAATATGCTCAGCATTCCGACGTTAACAAGAACCCATTCCCGACGATTCGGGTGTTGATCAAAATTGTGGATTTTTGGCAGTCTTCTGAACAAAGGCGTTTGACCACCTTCAAAACCAAAACGCTGACCGTATCCGGACCGTTGACCTTGACCATTGTGACCACGAGTACTTGTTTTACCGTGGCCGGAAGCGCGACCGCGACCGACTCGCTTCCGCTTGCGCTTGGCGCCCTCGGCTGGTCTCAAATCATGAAGTTCTAAAGACATTTGTTCTCCTCTGCCTTGCGCCTTAGGCCCTATGCCCTCGACTCGGCTTGCTAATGGGGCAGGCCCTTGTTCAGGCCGCCTCCGCATTCGTACTTTACGAAGCTTGTTCTTGTTTGCGAACCATCTTGGAAGTTGACGTTGCGCCTTCAGCTGCTGGTTCAACGGTGAGCAGATGGCGTATTTTTTGCACCATTCCACGAATCGTTGGCGAGTCAGAATGAATGACGCTGCTGCCGAACTTTTTAAGACCAAGGGCTACAACTACTTTGCGATGGTCGCCGAGTTTGCCGACCAATCCTCTGTTGAGAGTGATCTTCAGCATGCCGCTGCTAGCGGTTTTCTCTTTTTTCTTGGCTGCCATTTTCATTTCCTCTTCTGCGAAGTGGGTGGCGCTCGGCGCCACCCCTACATAGATCTTTTGTTGACTACGAAAGCATTTGACGCAAATTGATTCCACGCAGACGAGCTGCTTCTTCAAATGTGCGCAGGCGGCTCAGTCCTTCGATGGTGGCACGAGCTACATTTAGCGGAGCGCGTGAACCGAGAGACTTAGCTAGCACATCGCCCACACCGGCAAGTTCCAAAATGGCTCGGCTTGCGCCGCCGGCGATGATGCCGGTACCTTTGGTTGCTGGTTTCAGCATGATTCTGCTTGCGCCTTGAACGCCCATAAGTTGGTGCGGAATCGTGG
>Ga0163152_10005681_pt1 | contig 14476 bp, 11 predicted proteins | sample OliLakLV19MP8IB2_FD_148635 | JGI IMG/M metagenome (GOLD analysis project Ga0163152, IMG submission 148635) | Freshwater microbial mat bacterial communities from Lake Vanda, McMurdo Dry Valleys, Antarctica - Oligotrophic Lake LV.19.MP8.IB-2 | ecosystem: Environmental > Aquatic > Freshwater >... | reverse complement strand
TGCCGGCGGATCGCGATGAGATGATCGAGCTCGATCCCATGGCGCCGCGTGGCCCGTTGCCGCGACGATCGGCCTACGATCGACAACCGCAGATCGCGGGCATCACACCGGGCGTGCGTGGTCCGGCATCCCAAAACGGTGTCCATGCACCGGCCTCGCGCACGCGCTCTGGCGTCGTGCGCACGGCAATGTGCATTGAGCCGCGCGAAGGGCGCTTGCACGTCTTTATGCCACCGGTCGATCGCGTGGAAGACTACCTCGACCTGGTCGCGGCCATCGAAGCCACGGCCGCCGAGCTCGCAGCGCCGGTCGTGATCGAAGGCTACAAGCCGCCGAGCGATCATCGGCTGAATCACTTTCAGATCACGCCCGACCCCGGCGTGATCGAAGTCAACGTGCATCCGGCGCACAACTGGCGCGAGCTGGTCCACAACACGACGGCCATCTACGAAGAGGCCCGGCTCTCGCGACTGAGCACCGAGAAGTTCATGCTCGATGGCCGGCACACCGGCACCGGCGGCGGCAACCATATCGTGCTCGGTGGGCCCACACCCGCGTTGAGCCCGATCCTGCGCCGGCCCGACCTGCTGAAAAGCCTTGTCGCCTGCTGGCACAATCATCCCGCGCTGTCGTACCTGTTTTCGTCGATGTTCATCGGCCCCACGAGCCAGGCGCCGCGCGTCGACGAAGCCCGTAACGACGCCCTGTACGAGTTGGAACTGGCCTTCACCGAAGTGCCGGGCCAAGGCAAGTGCTCTCCCTGGCTCGTCGATCGCGTGTTTCGCAACTTACTGGTCGACGTGACGGGCAACACGCATCGCGCCGAATTCTGCATCGACAAGCTCTTCTCGCCCGACTCGGCCGAGGGGCGCCGCGGGCTCGTCGAGCTGCGGGCGTTCGAGATGCCCCCCCACTCGCGGATGAGCCTGGTACAGCAGTTGCTCATCCGGGCGATGGTGGCGCGGTTCTGGACGACGCCCTACGAGCACCGCCTGGTGCGCTGGGGAACTGACTTGCACGATCGCTTCATGCTCCCTCACTTCGTCGAGCAGGATTTCAACGACCTGCTTTACGAGATGCGTTCGGCCGGCTACCCGCTCGAACCGGCCTGGTTCGCGCCGCACCTGGAGTTCCGCTTTCCCTGGCTAGGGGCCATCGTCCAGCAAGGGGTGCAGCTCGAACTGCGGCAGGCCATGGAACCTTGGCACGTGCTGGGAGAAGAAGCCACGGGCAGCGGCACGTCGCGCTACGTCGATTCGTCGGTCGAACGCTTGCAAGTCAAGGTCCGCGGCCTGGTCGATACCCGGCACGTGGTCACCTGCAATGGCCGTCGCGTGCCGTTGCATCCGACCGGCACCAACGGCGAGTATGTCGCCGGCGTGCGCTACCGCGCCTGGTGTCCGCCGTCGGCGTTGCACCCCACGATCGGTGTCGACGCGCCGCTGGTGTTCGACATTTACGACACCTGGAACCAGCGCTCGATCGGCGGCTGCCAATACCACGTGGCGCATCCGGGCGGCCTGTCGTACGAAGCGTTGCCGGTTAATTCGCGCGAGGCGGAGAGCCGTCGCTACAATCGGTTCCTTCCCTTCGGTCATACGCCGGGCCGGCAAGTCGTCGCGGCCGAACCGCGCCACGGTGAGTTCCCTTTCACGCTCGATCTGCGACAACCACCGGCGCCAACGCCCTCGGTCGCCGCGGCGCCCCGCGAGGAGGCTCCCGCTGCACCTCGGCGATTTGGTATAATGGCAGCAGCAGAGCTCTCCACACTTCGCTAAGCTTTGCGCGCGGCGATCCAACAGGCGGCGACCGAGGAACATGGAATTGACCTCGCCCGGGCTGGCAGCTACGTCCTCAGATAAGACGTGGCTCGACTATTCGCCGTCGGGCGACGCGTTCGACGAAGCGCTCGAAGCGGGCAGCGAGCCGCGCCCGCATTGGCGCGTCCTCTTCGATTCGCTTCGCGGACTGGGGCGGACGCAATTCGGGCATCGCTGGAACGAAGCCCAGCGGCTGATCCGCGAGAACGGCGTCACCTACAACGTTTACGACGACGCCCGCGGCATGCATCGCCCTTGGCGACTCGATCCCATTCCGCAGTTGATTGCCGCCGACGACGCGCGCACGATCGAGGCGGGCCTCGTCCAGCGCGGCCGCCTGCTGGAAGCCATTCTGGCCGATCTTTACGGTCCGCAGCACACGCTCACCGCGGGGCTCTTGCCCCCTGATCTCGTGTTCGGCAATCCAGCCTTTCTGCGGGCCTGCCACGGCGTTCAGTTGCCCGGCGGCCGCAACTTGCACCTGTTCGCGTCGAACATCGGCCGCGACACCGAAGGCAACTTGTGGGTACTCGGCGATCGCACCCAATGCCCGTCGGGCGCCGGCTACGCGCTCGAGAACCGCATCGTCCTCTCGCGAATGCTGCCCGAAGTGTTTCGCGATTGCCAGGTGCAGCGGCTGGCGCAGTTCTTCCGCACGCTGCGCGAAACGCTGTACGGCCTGGGCCCCGCCAAACGCGAGAATCCGCGCGTCGTGCTGCTCACGCCCGGACCTTACAACGAGACCTACTTCGAACACGCGTTTCTGGCGCGCTACCTGGGCTTTACGCTCGTCGAGGGGAACGACCTCACGGTGCGCGATAGCCGGGTGTTTCTCAAGGTGCTCGGCGGCCTGCAACCGGTCGACGTCATCTTTCGCCGACTGGACGACGACTTTTGCGATCCCTTGGAGCTGCGCCCCGATTCGTTCTTGGGTGTCCCCGGCCTGATGCAGGCCGTGCGCGCCGGGCACGTCGCGGTCGCCAACGCCTTGGGGAGCGGCCTGCTCGAAACTCCGGCGCTCCTCGCGTTTCTGCCTGCGTTGTGCCGATACCTGCTGGGCGAAGAGCTCGAGTTGCCCTCGGCCCCCACCTGGTGGTGCGGCGAACCCAAGGAGCGGGCGCACGTTCTCGAACATCTGGCCGACCTGGTGATCAAGCCTGCGCTACCAGGCACCAATCTCGAACCGGTCTTCGGCGGCGAGCTCTCGGCGGACGAGCGCAACCGGCTCGCCGAACGCATTCGCGCCTACCCGCAGCAGTTCGTCGGTCAGAAGCGTATCGTGCTGGCCACCGCGCCGGTGCTGGGGGCCGAGCACTTCGAGCCCCGGCACGTCGTACTGCGGGCTTACGTGGCGGCCAACCAGGATTCGTTCACGGTCATGCCCGGCGGTTTGACGCGCGTGAGCGCCTCGGCCGAGACAATGGTCGTTTCGATGCAGCGAGGCGGCGGCAGCAAGGACACCTGGGTGCTGTCGCCTGGCCCGGTCAGTAACTTCAGTTTGCTGCGACCCGAAGACGCGCCCGTCGAGCTGACGCGCGGCGGGCACGACTTACCCAGCCGCATGGCCGACAACCTCTACTGGCTCGGCCGCTACGCGGAGCGCGCCGAAGGGCTCACCCGGTTGCTGCGCAGCGTGCTGTTGCGCATGACCGAAGCGCAGCAAATGGCCGACGTGCCTGAGCTTCCCATCTTGTTGGAAGTGGTCACGTTACAGAGCGAGTGCCTGCCGGGCTTCGTGGGCGAAGGGGGCGCGGCCCGCCTGGCAGCCCCCGAGGCCGAACTGCTGGCCGTGATCCACGACACGCGCCGCCCTGGCAGCCTGGTCTCGGTGCTGGCGGCGCTGGCGCGGCTGGCCGGCGTGGTTCGCGACCGGATCTCCGGCGATATGTCGCGCGTGCTGGTCGAACTTGATAAAGCACGAATGGGAGCGGGCGACTTGTCGGTGGTCATCGACCGCGGCAAGCCAAACCGCCGCCGCGCCGACGACGATCCCCGTGCCCTGGGAGACGAGCTCGCGTTGTTGGATCGCACCGTGCTCACCCTGGCCGCCTTCGGTGGCCTGGCTATGGAAAGCGTCACGCGCGGGCAAGGCTGGCGATTCCTGGACATTGGTCGCAAGCTCGAGCGCTGCCTGCACACGGCCGGCTTGCTCACGAGCGCTCTGGACACGGTGGTCGAGCACGAAGATCAATTGCTCGAAGCGCTACTCGAAATCGCCGACAGCGTGATGACTTATCGCCGCCGCTATCAGGGCAAACTGCAGGTCGCCCCCGTGGTCGACTTGCTGCTGGCCGACGAAACCAATCCGCGCTCCCTGGCGTTCCAACTGGCGGCCTTGGCCGACGACGTCGAACACCTGCCGCGCGATACCAACAAACCAGGGCGCAGCGCCGAGCAGCGGGTGGTGCTCTCGTCGCTCACCGCGCTACGGTTGGCTGATATTGCCGAGCTGAGCCAGGCCGACGAGCATGGTCACCGGCCAGAGCTTAAGGCGCTTCTTGTGCAAGTCACGGCCTGCCTGAATGCGTTGTCCCACGCCGTCACACAAACGTACTTCGGACATTTGGAAACGTCGCGCAACCTGGCGGCAGCGGCAGTCCCCCGTCCGCGGCAAAGAACCGGCGACACGCCGCCGTTTTAACGAATACCTGGTTCCTCTACTACTTGGTTCCACTACGAGATCGATCGGCTGGCTCACGATGTACTACCGAGTGCTGCACGCGACGACCTACCACTACAGCGAGCCGGTGACGCTCTGCCAGAACTTGTCGCACTTGTCGCCGCGCGACCTGCCCGAGCAGTACTGCTGGCGGACCGATTTGGAGATCCGTCCGGAACCGGCGCTGCGCTTTCAGTACGGCGACTACTTCGGCAATCGCGCGACGTTTTGCACCGTGCAAGAGCCGCATCGCGAGCTGTCGATGATCGCCACGCACTATGTCGAGGTGGCGCCGCGGTTGCCTCCCACGCGCGCGGAGTCGGCCCCCTGGGAACAAATTCGCGATCGCTTGCGCAGCGAGCGCAGCCGCGAGTCGCTCGACGCCTACCAGTTCGCGTTTGCCTCGCGCTACATTCAGCCGAGCGCCAAGCTAGCGGCTTACGCCGGGCAGTCGTTCGCCGCCGGGGCCAACCTTTACGACGCCGTGATCGACCTCACCACGCGGATCTACGAAGACTTCACTTACGACCCCCAAGCGACCACGGTATCGACGCCGCTCGACGAAGTCTTCGCCCAGCGGCGCGGGGTCTGCCAGGATTTCGCCCACCTCGAGATCGCCTGCCTGCGTTCGCTGGGGCTGGCGGCCCGCTACGTCAGCGGCTACTTGCGCACGGCCCCGCCGCCGGGTAAAGAGGCGCTCGTGGGGGCCGACGCGACGCACGCCTGGCTATCGGTCTACGACCCCGGCAACGGCTGGTTCGACGTCGACCCGACGAACAATCAACTCGTGTCCGACGAGCACATCCTGCTGGCTTGGGGGCGCGACTACGACGACGTCAACCCGATCAAGGGGGTGATTCACGGCGGCGGTCAGCACACGATCGAACTCTCGGTCGACGTCGCCAGCCTGACCGAATTGCCGAACCCGCTGCACGTGTAGCGAGCGACGTGCGACGATTGGTTAATCATGCGGACGGCGGTTCGTAGCAATCGTAGTGCCGCACCAGCGCGATGCGGCCCTCGCGGATTTCAAAGAAGATCGCCAAACGGGCTCGCAGCTTGGAACCCGCCGGCAGCTTGTCGATTGCCCCGGCCAGTGTGCCGATCCACAGCACCTCGATGGCGGCCCACAGCGGGCTGGCCACGGCCGACAACAATTCATAACTTTGCGCGCTGAAGAGTTGCTGACCGCGCTCGGCCGCCGCGAGCATCTCGGCCAGCCGCCGCTCGTCGCCTCGTGGCGAGAACGGATTGGGCAGACCCTCCTCGCGCGCATCGGCGGTAAAGAACTCGGCCAACTCGGCACCGGTGACCCCGCGCTCGAGCGCCGCCAGGTACGCCCTTAACAGCGCGAGTACCCGCTCGTCGCCGACGATCGGGCCCGTTGTCGCGAACAACTCGGCCATGGACAAGCCTTTGTCACGTCGTGCGATTGACCAGAAAACTCTCTTCGCCGCGCGTCAGGTAGATCGACTCTTCGTCGAGCCGGCCGGCCAAGTTCGTCAAGAAATCGATCAGCCGCTCGTAGTCGACTTCGCGATCGAAGGAGACTTCGAACCGCTCCATGACGTCGTGCAGCAGCACGCCCCGGCCGCTCAGCCAGTAGCCTTTGACCGGCGACGGAGTGTGCGTGTAGGCTCGGTAGTGGGCGATCAGAAACTCGTGGATCGATTGCCGCACGGTCCCTTCGGTAGCGAAGCCCGGCGCATCGAGCTTGTGCGACGGGATATAGAAGGCCGTCATCTTGCCCAGCGGGGCGAGGTTCTTCATCGTCCGTGACCTTGCTTTCCTAGTGCCCTTTGAATTTCGGCGGGCGCTTCTCGAAGAAGGCCGTCATCGCCTCGACGACATCGTCGGTCGTGATCAACTGGCTTTGCGCCCAGCGTTCGAGCGCCATCTGCGTGTGACGATCGACGCCATCCCCTTGATCGACCAGCAGCTTGCCCATGCCGACCGCCAGCGGGGCATTCTGCGCGATCTCCTTGGCTAGCACCGTCGCGGCGGCCAACGCCACGGCGGCCGGCGAGCTGTCGGGCGACGCGGCGGCCGGCGCCACACGATTCACGAGCCCCCAACCGAGCGCCTCTTCGGCGCCGACGAGGCGGCACGTCATCAGCATATCTTTCGCGCGGCTGGGGCCGATCAGTCGGCACAAGCGCGTCGTTCCGCCCACGTCGGCCACCAGCCCCATCCGCGCCTCGGGCATGGCGAGTTTCAGATCGCTCGACGCTACGCGCAGATCGAACGCCGCGGCCAGCTCAAGCCCGAGCCCCAGCACTTGCCCGTGCAGCGCGCCGATCACCGGCACCTCGAGCGATTCGATTTCCAACAGCGCGTTCTGCAGACGCTCGGCCAGCCGGCGCAGCCAGCGCGCCGGGTTGCCCTCGCCGACTTCGGCCCGCGATTGCCCGAGCGACATGATATCGATGCCGGCCGAAAAGATCGGCCCGTCGGCGTGCACGATCACAGCGCGAACGTGCGGATGGCGATCGGCTTCGCGCACGGCGGCGGCGATCTGCTCGAGCATCTCGGGCGTGAGCGCGTTGCGTTTCTCGGGCCGGGCGAGCGTAACGTACCAGAGCTCGCCGTCGAGCCGCGTGCGGACAAGTGCTTCGGACATGGGTGGAACCTCGTTACCGCTGTGGTCGGAATGCGATCGCGCGTCGCACGGGGCCCGGCATCGGTGCGTCGCGCCCCATGACCGCGAACCAGAGGATCTCGTTCAGCTCGAAATCGTTGATCCGGTCGTATTCGCTGAAGTCCATCTTGTTCGACCGCTCCCAGCCGTAGGCCACCTTGGTGTTCACGGCGTTCAGGTCGATTCTTGCGGGCACATGCTCATAGGGCGTCAGATCGGCCGTATCGTTGAACGACTCAAACATGGGGTTGGCGGCCGCGTCGAACTGGCTCAACGGCGGCATCCCCAAAATCAACTCGATCGTCCGCAGCATGCTGGCCGTTTGATACTGCGTGCTGTCGAGGTGCCGGCGCCGCACGTGGGGACCAATCACCAGCCCCACCGTGCGATGGGCGTCGACATGGTCGGGCCCGTTTTGAGCGTCGTCTTCGATCACGAAGATGGCGATCTTGGGCCAATACTTGCTCTTGCTTAGCGCCTCGACGAGCCGACCGAGCGCCAGGTCGTTGCTGGCGACGCAGGCTTGCGGCGTGAAAGCCCCCGTCGCCGTGCCCGAGGTGTGGTCTTCGCCCAAGCTCATCACAATGAAGCTCGGCAGATTGTCGTTCTGCTCGAACTCGCGAAACTCCTTCAAAAATGTTTCGACGTTGTCCGTGTCGCGGGCCCGCTGGCCGGCAGCCTTCGGGATGCCGTAGTCAGGGCACATATGCCCGATCAAGCCCGGCACGCGCCCCTCGACGCGCGTCGAACCGTCGGGCTGACTGACGCGTTTGCCGTACTCGCCATAGCTGCGATACGAGAGCCCCGCCCTGGCGCAAGCGTCCCAAATGTATCCGCTGGGGGCGTTCGACAAGTTGCCCCCGTCGTCGTCATCGACTCCACCGCGCCCCGAGTAGGTGAGCATCCAGTCGCGGGCGACAAAGTCGGTGTTGTAGGCCATCGTCGACCAGGGATGACCGTCGCGCGACACCTGCCCGTTGCAATACAGGTTATCCAGCAGCACAAATTCGTTGGCCAACTTGTGATGGTTCGGCGTGACTTCCTCGGGGAACATGCACAAGCTCGGGTCGCCGTTGCCGCGCTCGATGTCGCCGAACACCTGGTCGTAGGTGCGATTCTCCTTGATGATGTAGATCACGTGCTTGATCGGCGAGGGATCGCCCACTTTGGTCGGCACGGCCGTGGGCCGCGCGCTCGGCACGGCGGTCATCAGTTTGTCGGAGTACGGGCAGTTGCGATACACCTGCTCGGTGTAGGTAGCCAACTGCTTTTCGTCGGGGACCGGCACGAACGACAGCGTGCCCGACAAGGTGGTGCCGATATAGGGGAACGGCAAGTTGCGCCCCGGCGCGGGAGGCCGCTGCTTGGCTTTCTCGAGGTCGATCGGGTTGGGCCGGGTTTGGTTCCCTTTGCCGACGCCGACTAGGAGCGTTTTTCCGTCGCGCGTCATGGCCAGTGCCGTGGGATACCAGCCCGTGGGAATGAACCCCTCGACGGCGCTCTGCTGTGGCGTTTCGATTTCCACGACCGCCACGCAGTTGTTGTCGGCATTGGCCACGTAGAGCTTCTCGCCGTCGGGCGAAATCACCAGCGCGTCGGGCGTGCTCCCCTCGGGCGATTGGGGAAATAGCGCCGTCGAAATCGTCTCGATCAGCGTGCCGCGGCGCGTATCGATCACGGCCACGCTATTGCTCGAAGCGCAGGCGACGAACAGCCGGTCGTCCTTGGGGTGCAGCGCGAGTTGATTGGGATGCTCGCCGACGCCGATCTTGTCCACCACCATGAGCGTTGCGGGATCGACGACGAGTACCTGCCGCCCCGCCCAGTCGGAGACATACAACCGCGCGCCGTTGTGCGTCAGACACAAGTCGTAGGGCCGGCCACCGAGCTTGCCCACGCGCTCGGCAGTGCGCGATTGCAGATTGAAAAGCGTCAGCTCGCCGGCGTCGATGTTCAGCGAATAGAGCCGCTCGCCATCCGGGGCCAGCAATAAGCCGGCGCGAAACTGCATGTCGGCCGGCTTGTCCTTGTCGTCGTCGGGCGTCGGGTCGACGACGTTTGCTTTGTCGAGCTTGTTCTTGGCGAGGCTATAGATGTAGATCAGGTCGGCGCCGCCCCCCGACCAATACACCCGATCGGCCGCGGCGTTAACCGCCAGCCCGAACCAGCTTTGAAAGTTCGCCTGCTTCGAGACCACTTGCTTCGACGCCAGGCTGACCAGCGATAGCTCGTGAGCGTTGTAGCCGTTGGTGCTCACCAGCACGTGCTCGCCGTCGGGCAGAGCGATGATGTTCAGCGGCAAGTCGTTGAGCTGCAGGTGCTCGCCGGCCGGCGTGAGCGTCCAACCGTTGGGCAGCAGAAAGCCCTGTTCGCTGGGGCCGGCGAAGCGCGGCTTGCCTGCGGCCGCCGGCTGCTCGTTAGCCGCGGAATCTTGCTCGGCAACCGGATTCTCCTGGGCAACTGCATTCTCTAGGGCAATTAGCGGCTCGGCGCACCACAGCAGCAACCAGCACCCCAATACCCTAATGCGAGCGATCATCGCGAACACCTGTAGATGGTTTACCAAGGTCTCGAGCGGAAGATACGCAAACCGTCGACACGCTACTTCGCGGGCCAACGGAAGCCGCGCTTCGTCAGCCGGGTGCGATACAAGCCCGTGTCGATCGTCATATACAGCGAGTTGGCGTCGTCGCCGGCGCCAAACTCAACGTTGCTCGGCAAATTGGGCTGGCGCCCCGCGCGCACCGTCTCGCGATCCTGCGCCGTATAGGTCGAGATCCGCGCCAGCTCCTGGCCATCGGGGGCCAGCACCAGAACGCTGGGCCAACTGGGATCGCGCGTCGCCAGGTACAAGTTCCCCTCGGTGTCGACGGTCATGCCATCGCAGCCGAGTCGCTTGCCGAAGTCGTAAAACGTGCGCCGTTCGCCGGCCACCGGACCGTTTTCATCGAGCCCGAAGGCGTAGATCCGCATCACGGCCGCACGCGCCGGCTTGCCGGCTGCCGCCTCGACTCCCGGACTCGTCTCGGCGACATACAGCGTGCGACCGTCGGGGCTGATAGCAATGCCGTTGGGCATGCTCACGTCGTGCGTGATCTCGATCAGCTTGCCGGCCGTGTCGATCCGGTACACAGCGCGCTCTTTGAGCTCGAGCGGTTCGTCGCCGACATAGCGCGGATCGGTGAAGTAGATGCGATCGGCCGCGTCGAGGCATAAATCGTTCGGCGAGTTGAATCGCTTGCCTTGATAGCGATCGACCAACACGGTGCGCTTGCCCGTCTTGATGTCCCAGCGCGCGATCGCGCGGGCGCCACCGTCGGCCCCTTCGCACGAGACGAGCCGCCCCTGGCGATCAAAGGCCAACCCGTTGCTCTTGTGGCTGTCGTCGGTGAAGACCGTCGTCTTGCCAGTGGCCGTATCGAAGCGCAGGATCATGCCCCGATCCGATCCTTGCGGAATGTCGCTGAAATAGATGCTGCCGTCGGGCGCGGCCGCCGGACCTTCGCTCAAGCCCCCCTTGATCGGGGCCGTGCGCTCGTGCAGTTTTTCGAGCACGGCGCCGGGGGCTTCGATCGTTCCTCCCTCGGGACCCACGGCCGGGGGCTCGGCCAAGGCAACGTGTCGCGACCCATCCGCGGCCAGCCAAACCACGACCGACGCGAACCAAAAACGAGTGGCCGTTCGACGCATGGCGGCTCCTCTAAGCGCGGCGGCGCTTGCTGGTCGCGGCCGGCGCCGGCGTGTGCGAGGCAATGTCGATCACCGAGTCTTTGTCGGCCGCCGGCAGCACGAAGACCTTGCCGTCCCCCATGCGGCCCGTGCGGGCGACCGCCACGATTTTGCGGATGATCTCCTCGGCTCGGGCGTCGTCGACCCAGAGCGTGATCTCCACCTTCGGCAAGAAGGCCAGCGCGTACTCGCTCCCCTCGTACTGGTCGAGATAGCTCTTCTGGCGACCGTATCCTTTAACCTCTTGCACGCTGCAAGCCTCGAGCGGGGCCCGTTTGAGGCTGTCGAGCACTTTCTCAACCAGGTACGGCTTGACGATGGCGACGATCTGTTTCAACGCGACACTCTCCGCGCTTGACGCCCGACGGCGGTCGACTCAGAATCGAAACTCTACCCGTTTCCTTTTGGGAGCCAGCGCCGTGCCGCAGCCATCGACTTCTCGACGACCGTGGATCACCTGGGCGCTCGGCCGATTATCGCGCCCGCGGGCGGCCGACGCAAACCAGCGCTCGCCGCGACGGGCTTGCGCCGGGCTCCTGGCAATCGTCTGGTTGGCCGCGACCACCGGTTGCGGGGTGGGGGCGTACGAAGAACGGCTAAAGAAGAGCGCCGGGGCCAGACACCTCGAAATCATCGAAGCCAAACGAGCCGCCGAACAGAAAGCGCCCGAGGCGGGCCAGCCAGGCGCAGTACCCGGACAACCCGAGCCAGGTCAACCTGTCGATCCCAATGCCCCGGCTCCGGCCGCGCCTGTCGACCCGGCTGCTGCGCATCCCGCCGTGCCTGCTCCGGCTCCTGCGGCCCCTGCGGCGATCGACCCTGCGGCGCCGGCGTTCGCTCCAGCTCCAGCGGCGCCCGCAGCGCCCGCTCCGGCCGTGGCTCCACCTGCCGCGCCGGGGGCCGCCAGCTAATAAGGATCGACCGAAGAATAACTTCTCCACAAGCCCCTCTCCCTTTGCGGGAGAGGGTAGGGTGAGGGGTTACTAAATCAGGAAGTTATTCTTCGGTCGAATCCAAGCGCGCGTGCCCGTCACGTTCGCCTGGTGCATGCATCCAGCTCAGCCGCCCGCGGCTAGCTGAAGAAGTTCTCGCCGAACAGGTTCATCGGCGGGCGGGTCTGCACATCCATATCGCCGTTCACTTTGGTTTGGCAGGCCAGCCGGCGACGATCCTCATACGACGGATCGAGGAACAGCAGCGACATCCGCAGCCGCATCCGCTCCAACCACCCCATGGGGCTGGCGTTTTCCCGCCCTTTGTTCACCAGCAGGCAGCACGAGCCACAGAGGCCGAAGCCCTGGCAATTCACGTACTTCTCGTGGCCTTGATAGAGCTGAATGCCGGCTTCTCGAGCGGCTTTCCGCAGGTTGGCCCCTTCGGGCACCTGGACCTGCTTCTTCTCATTGACAAAGTTGACCAGTGGCATCGAATCTAGGGCTCCGCTCAAAGGCTACGCGGTTCGGTGGCCGGCGCGATCGACGGCGGGTTTAACCGAGTGATCGCCGGCGACAAAATCGTCGGCGACGAAGGCCTGGATTTTAATGCCCGCGGGGGCAAGAATCTACGTCGGGTGCGACAACTTGAACCGGCGGACCGGCCGCCATGCGGCTGCGGCCGGCCAGTGCCCGGCCCGTCGAACGAACCGGCCAGGCCAGCCATTATGGCTGCCGCTGAACCCGCCGCGGCAGGCCGGTCGATACGAAGCTGCGAGGGCTGCGGTTCGGCGGTCTTGCGACGGGCAGCCGGCGCTTGCCGGGCAGGCCGACCGCGCTGGCAGGTATCGACCGAGAAATCCCCCAACTTGAGCTTCTTGAAAGGGACTCCGCGATGGCCGAACGGACTCGCTACCAGGAAAAGGTGATCCGCAACTACTACCAGAACCAGGACGCCATCCTGCTGCAGCGGCTGGGGGAGCAGGTCACCAATCTTTATCTGGCCGACGGCAAGACCCGGCAGAAGCTCTGGAAGACGATCCAAGGCTCGCTCGAAAAGCTGAAGGTGCCGGCCACGCGCATCCAGCAACTCATCAAGCAGGACGACGCCGCGCTATTGGCCCGGCTGCTCGAAGAGCTGCTGGCCAAGGCATCGTGATCGGCGTGCTAGCCTGCCGAACCTTTGCTCCTCGGTTTCATTCCCGGCGATGGCGGCGCCGGGCCGCTACGGCCAGTAGCGCCACGCCCAAGCCGGCCATCACCAGTGTGCTTGGCTCCGGCACGACGGTGAGCAAGAACGGCGAGAAGCTCGCGGTGTCGAATGTGATCGTGTGCGCGACCGGGTCGACGACCTGATTCTTGGGGGTGACCCATTCTTCGCCCGTCCAGTGGCGGATTCGCAAGAGCGATGGCCCTACGGTGACGGACGCCGGGTTGTAATGGAGCGTCACCGTGGCATTGCCGGTGAACGCGCCGGTGAAGTCGAGATCCCAAATCTGGGCCGGCGCGCCGGGCAGGATAAAGGTGCTCTGGCCAGCGTTGAGCGCAGCGAGCGTCTGCGCGAGCTCGCTGGGCGTGCCCGGTTGGTAAAAGGTGCTCGAAAAATTGCCTGGGGACAACAGTTGGCCGGGAAAATTCGTCGAGGCACCGCCAACCGTTGCGGCGCCGCCCCCGGCATCAAAAGGCACTCGAAAAGAACCGTAGGCATAAAGCGGCTGCAATTTTGAGGGTGCTTGAGTCCCGGCCGCGAATTGTGATCCCGTGAGCGATCCCAGGACTCCATAGCCTGGCCCAAAGGGGCTGCCCAGGACGCGGAAATCGTCCAGCACGTGAGCTTTCCACGCAAAGCCTGTCCACACTCGAGTCCCCGTCGGGTGGCTGGCGAGTCCGAATTGATCGTAACTCAAGGGGTTACTCCAAACCGTGGACTCTTCAAAAAAGTAATTTCCATAACTATAAATGTCGGGCGTCACGTTGAGCTGTTCGCCGCGAGTGTTGAATACGGGATAATCCGTAAGGTTAAAGACAGTCCAAACGTCATGAATTAACGCTGGCGTTGCGGCCACGGCTTGGAAGTAATCCGCGAATGGCGCCAGTTCAGGGTTGAGCGCCGCCTGCGCCCGCACGAAGTCGTCGTAGGTAGCGATGTCCAGGCTGGCCGCCTTGGTGGTGCCGCTCGTGACAAAGGCGATTTTATACCATTCACCCGGCAGCAGCCCCGCGGGCGCCACAATGGCGGCATGAAGTGTCGCCGGCCCAGCAACCAATGCCGCGAACGCGGCAGCGTTGACGAGAAACTTTGATCGACTCACGAGCGGACTCCTCGGCTAGATTTGATTCTCAAGCGCGCGACACGCGTCCGACGCTACCCGGCAGCTCCAATGGACGCTGCGAGCCGTGTGCGCCTGAGATACTCCGGCGCGCGCGATTCCCAGGCAGCACAGTGGGCTCCCATCACTAAGACAGGATTTCTGTTGCAACCGGACGAATCGCAGGTGAAAATCCTGAAAGTCTTTTGAAATTCCCGCGGGCAGGCCCCTTCCAGGGCCGCGGCACAGTTTTTTCTGTGTTTTTGCGTCCGGTTTCTCGCGGAATCTTGTCTTAGGGACCGCGAAAAAATAACTTGAACGGATTACTTCCGCGGCGAGATAGTGTAGTTCCATTCACCGTGGAATTTGTGGGGCGCGAGACGCACGTT
>Ga0163152_10005674_pt1 | contig 14491 bp, 19 predicted proteins | sample OliLakLV19MP8IB2_FD_148635 | JGI IMG/M metagenome (GOLD analysis project Ga0163152, IMG submission 148635) | Freshwater microbial mat bacterial communities from Lake Vanda, McMurdo Dry Valleys, Antarctica - Oligotrophic Lake LV.19.MP8.IB-2 | ecosystem: Environmental > Aquatic > Freshwater >... | reverse complement strand
CCAGAATCTCGGCGTAGTTGCGCGGGTAATCAATTCCCGCCTTGGGAGGCTTGCGTTGAGCGGGAGCGTTCTTTGATTCCATTGTATATTGTAGCGTTACCGTAAATAGCTGGATACCCCACTTTAGCATTCAGTATTCAGCCCAACCACCTGAGCAGCGACCATTCGTCAATCGGCTCATCCATCGGCGGTAATGGGCTGGGGTGGGCTCTGCTTCCGAGCGGTGCTTGCCCCCTTCTTGTTCTCCCCCCTCAGTCTTGCGACATCCGGCTAATTGGTGTATATACGATAATGTGTTTACGTGGGACATTCCGAAGGCCATCGCGAACTTCGAGAAGCATGGCGTCCCGTTTGAGGAGGCCACCACCGTCTTCGCCGACTCCGATACGTTAGATGGCGACGACCCAGAACACTCGACGCACGAACGTCGGCGTCAGCGCATCGGGCGATCATTGACGGGACGAATCCTCTTTGTGGTGTATACGATACGGAGGACAACACATGAAAAAGAAACGATCCGTATTATCAGTGCCAGGCAGGCGAGCCGCAAGGAACGTCAAGCATATGCCCGACTCGCAGATTGATTTTTCCGACATCCCGGAAGCGACAGACGCACAATTGAAGCGCATGCGTCGGGTCGGCAGACCGGCCAGCGGCATGGCGAAGCAGTTGATCGCCATTCGTCTCTCGCCACGGCTATTGAGCCAGCTCCGAAAGATGGCCGCCAAGCAAGGGAAACCCTATCAGTCACTGATTCATGAACTCTTAGAAAAGGCCGCCAACAAAGCTGCGTAACGGTCGTTCTTGTCTATCAGGTCTATCTGGTCTATCTGGTCTCTTTGGTCCTTCTGGTTAGTTTTCCGGTCTGGCCGACAAGACAAACCAGATAGACGAGACAGACCAGATAGACCAGACCCACCAGCCTCGTCTCGCATCGAAACCCTGGCAGCTCTCGTACAAACGTAAATGGGTAAGGTAGCAACGACCCCAGTGCTTGCTTCTTGTCTGCTCCCACTCCTTCTTCCATATCTGCGTATACGAGACTCTAAAATTTCTCGGGTTAATGGTTTGCAGGTCCAGAAGGTCAAAACACACCAACCCATTTTCCTTAACTTTCTTTGCTGACTTACATCTCGCCTCTTATTCTTTTCTATCTTTGTCTTCCAAAATACTCTGTTGGTGCTAGGGAGACTGGCTCTCGAACAGTTTCGATGGCCGTGCCAGAAGCAACCGTTCACAAATAACACAACCTTGATTCTTGGCAAGACCGCATCGGGCGATCCAGGAAGGTTCTTCCTGTGACGCTCCGGCCTGAAGCCGAGTTCTTTAAGTAAATATGCAAGACGAACCTCAGGGGAGGTATGTTTCCCCTTGATCTTGGCCATGATCTCAGAACGTTTGGCTTTACTAAAGACGTCAGTCACAGAATTTTTCCCTGTGCCCAGAATATCCGGTGGGGTGAAGGCCGCTAGAGGTGTTCGAGAAGAACTTCCGCCACATTTTTAGCCAACAAGGGGGGAACGGCATTCCCAATTTGCTTGGCAATCTCGATCTTGGTTCCCAAAAAGATGAAGCTGTCTGGAAATGACTGCAGGCGGGCGGCCTCTCGATGAGTAATCGGTCTGTGTTGATTGGGATGAGATACCGACCCTTTTCCGGCTTGAAGAATTCAGTCCTTATGGTAAAGGCAGGCCGATCTCGCCACAAACGTCCGAATAAATCGGTTCCACCGGACTTCTTCCTGATCCAACAGTTTGGTGTCAAATCAAGGCGTTTCCGCTGAAGGTCAAACCTGTTGCCTCCTTCAGGGACACATAGATACCGAGAGAGACTTTTAGGGGTAGGGGTTCTGCCGAAATGTAAGTCAAGAGGAGGGGGCACCTCCCCTACTCTAAGATCAATTCCTGCCGGCGCCGGAAGATCATCAATAGCTCGCGCTACTGTTTCCCAAGGCAGTAATCCATGTTGAAACAGCGTGGGAGATTTTTGTGGATTGCCGTGCGTCGGAGTCGGCAACGGAAGCTTACCGGTTCGACTAGCCAAGATGATGGCTCGTTTCCTCCGCTGGGGGACTCCGAAATCTGCCGCGTTCAGAATGCCTGACGTCACCAACCATGCAGTTAATTTATTGGCTGCGGCTGCTCTCATTATCTCGATAACTCCTGTGTACATTGATTAAGCGCAACGGTATTATTTCGCCGTATCTCGAACCCATTCCCAGGAGCTAGGACATGAATGAAATCTGGACACGTGACCAGCTCCTTGTCGCGTTTAATCTCTATTGCAAGATTCCTTTCTCCAAAACGAAAGCCAACAACCCTTTAGTGATTGAAGTAGCTCGCTTAACAGGCCGATCACCAGCATCCGTAGCTATGAAGCTGGGCAATTTCGGCTCTTTCGACCCCGCATTACGAATCAAAGGAATAAAAGGCCTTTCGAGAGCAAGCAGAGCAGATCGTGGTATCTGGGATGAGTTCAATCAAAGCTGGGACAAGCTTTCTATTGAGAGCGAGCTAGCCACAGAACGACTGCGAGCCAGCCCGCTGATTAAGCCCTTAGAGAAAGATAAGGTTAAAAGGAGCAGCGAACTGTATTCTTGGAAATTGCAGGACCTTCTTGAGCGCCCAAGTGAAAAATTTCGCGAGGTGAAAGTTAGATTACATCAGAGGTTTTTCAGGGAAGCCGTGCTGGCGTCGTATGGAAGCTGTTGCTGTGTCTGTTCCAATCCGGTCCCTCAGCTATTAACGGCCGGACATATCATTCCTTGGGCAGAGAGAGAAGATCTTCGTGCTAATCCAAGAAATGGTTTGTGCCTGTGTTCACTTCATCACGATGCATTTGATTATGGATTGTGGACTCTCGAAGACTCCTATGAGATCCGGTTATCTTCTGAATTAGTGGCATACCTTCCAAGTGAAACGCTAGAATCGAACTTCATCCATTACTCAAGAACCAAGATTCGCATGCCAGATAAGTTTTGGCCCGAGGCAGAATTCCTCGCATTCCACCGCACGAATCTGTTTCGGGGATAAGCATAAAATTATTCCGTAGTAACGACAACGGGGGATCATATGTCAACCAACGACGAGAGGGCGGATCGTGGGAGGGAAATTATCGAAACGTATGCACGTAAATTTGGCGATCCCTATGATCCAAGCGCCAACTTGACCGATTTACTGACAGATCTAATGCACACGGCGGTGAGGAAGTCCGAGTTAGGCCTACAATTCAAGGCTAGCTTGAAAATGGCCCGATGGCACTTTGCAGCTGAGACAGAGGAATACCACGATGCTTGACGAAGCAGATGAATTGGAAGCCTGGGAATTGAGTTATTAATGCCGAAATAAGGGCTCAGCCTCGACGGCCGCCCACCGTTGGAACGAGCTAAACGAAATCAGGAAGAAAAATGTTTCGGTGACGGAAAAACTCATCGAGTATTTCCACAAGAACGTCGGCCAGCAGATATCAGGCGAAGAACTCAAGTATTTGGCTAAGGACATGAAAGATTGGCCCCGTCGCGTGCGTGAGTTGCGGACGGAACAGGGATGGCCCATCGTCACCAAGAATAGGGGCCGCGAAGATTTGGCTGTTGGCGTCTATGTCCTGGAAGAAGACCGCCAAGCGTACGAGCACGACCGTTCGATTCCCGACCCTATTCGGATTGCGGTCTTGCAACGAGATGGGTTCAGATGTGTCGAATGTGGCTGGCACAGGGGCATGCTTTCACCGGACGATCCCCGAAAGATGCTCGAACTCCACCACCGGCAGCATCACAAGGACAAAGGCGGAAACACCATCGACAATCTCCTAACTCTCTGCAACATCCATCACGACGCGCAACACCGAAAAACACCTCGCTCGAAGTGAAAGGCGTCCGAAGCCATTTCATGTTCGTGGCTGATTTTTCCAGAGATTGCAGGACAAAGAAAATGTGCCGGAAATCTCTTCTCGCCGTACAGTCCACCGTTTCTCTATCTTCTCCCCCTTGAGGGCGGACTAGATGGTCTCCCACTGCGCGTGTCCAACGAGGGTCTTCTGAGACCGAGCGTTGCGCGAGCACAAATGATCATCAGGCTCCATCCCCTCCGCCATCCCATCCCCGCCAGCAGACGCTTCCAAAAATATTGGCGCCGAGGTATTCTTTCTGCCGTAGTTTTATACTCTCCCAATGAGGTGCACATGACTGCCGATGATCGCTACGATGTGTCCGGCTTGCCGGAGGCGCAGTTTGAGCCTGGCTCCAATGGGCTGGTGCTCAAGAATCTGATCGGGATTACGTCGAAGCAAGTTATGGATGAGGCAGAAGCCAGAGCCCTTGAACAGGCAATGGATGTACTGGTCAGAGCCTACGGTGAGGCGCATCGGTTTACGGCCATGGATCTCTGTGACTGTCACCGCACCTGGTTTGGCAATATCTATGAATGGGCCGGTTGCTATCGGCGTGTGAATGTCAGCAAAGACGGATTCCCTTTCGCAGCCGCTGCGCAGATACCTGCCCTGATGGATCAGTTCACAGGGGATGCATTGCGGCGCTATACACCATGCACGTTTGCAGGTCGAGCTGACGTTGTCCATGCGCTGGCGGAAACGCACGTTAAGTTAGTGCTGATCCATCCGTTTCGTGATGGGAACGGACGCCTCGCTCGTGTGCTGTCATCTTTGATGGCGCTCCAGGCAGGACTGCCGCTGCTCGACTTCAGCCTCATGGCGGGGGCGGGCAAGACCGCGTATATTGCCGCGATTCAGGCAGGCCTCGATAAGTACTATGCGCCGATGGAGCGATTATTCGGAGAGATTATCGAGCAGAGCCGTTCGTCTTCTTAGGCAGCGCAGGTTTGTTCTTCTCAGTCAGGATGCGGGCGATGGATTCGACGGATGCTCCCGTTTCGATCGCCGTCGAGCTGGCGACGTTGGCGATCAAGGCTTTCCGGTATTTCGCTGGAACCTTGAGATGCGGGTTGGTTTCAATGAGTGGTTTATTCTTCATCGCTTGTGGCCCTCTGGGTGAGTGCTATTGTACCTCCTGACTTGAAATCAGGCTATCTCAAAGTGCGAGCCTTCACGGGACGCACTGGAGATGTTGTTCCTCCGCGCTCCTATCTTCTTTTGGGGCGGGCTAGAGGGTCCCCCACTGCGCGCGTCGAACAAGGCTACAGATGCTCCCTCCAAGCTCGCTTGTTCTCTCTTTAGGGATGGGGGCTGATTGATCTTCCCCTGCGCGCGTCCGAGCGAGGGTCTTCCGAGACCGCGCGTTGCGCGAGCACGGAAATCGTCCCACCCACCCCACCAACTTTTCAGCATCCTGTGCTACCGGATCGTCAGCTCCAAGCTCACATGGACCTTCATCGAATTGGAGATAAGACAATTCGCCTCGGCTTTTTCGATCAGTTCTTTGGCCTTGGCGGCATCGCCCCCCGTCGGCAGCGTAATCACCGGCTTTAACGTGATAGCCGTGAACTGGACCTTCCCATCGACCAGAGCTGCACGGGAGCTGTATCCGCTTCCAAACGATGCCTGCCCATCTTCTATTCCAGAGGCCTCGACAAGTACAAGCGCATCATTGGAGACGTGATCCTCCCGACGAGGATGAGTCTCAATCAGGAGCTCATCAAGCAGGGCTGATGGTGGCATCAGAAGTATGCGCCTGGAGACACAGTGCTGGAAGAGCAAGAAATGGAAACGCGAGGGTCGAGGTTAGGATTGTGGGCTGATCCACAGTCGGTGCCACCATGGGAGTGGAGCAAACGGAAGTGAGAGGAGGCTAACGGGTTTATGGAAGCATGCGACCCGCTATGGATTTTTAGGGAAAACGCCCTTCTCTATGAGTTTGTTGTTGTAGGTATCGGCGTCCATGGGGCAGAGGAGGAGGTCTTTAACGTCTTTTAGTGTATCAAGCTTGAGCAGAACCCTCATCCGTTTGAGTAGTTCATCCCCATACGTCTTGTAGTTAGAGCCGTGGGAGGTGTAGGCGTAGGCTCCTGTCTTCTTCCCGTTGTACTCGGGATAAAAATATTTATGGCTTTGTTTGGCAGGAACTAGAACAAACCCTTTTCTCAGAAGGTTGCTTTCGATCGTATCCCGCGGAACCTGAGACATGCTCAGGCAGCCTCGCAAGCGGCTTCGGCTAGGAGATTAGAGAAAAGTTTCTTCAAGCGTACGGCATCGCCGGTGACCTGAGAATCCTGAAGGGATCGGTAGTATTGCCAAAAATGGACGATGTGGTGTTCTACATCGAGAACGGCTTCTTCTAAACTTCCACCCGTCCCGACCACGTTGAGCGCTTCGTTTTCCGCGAAGAACCAGGCGCCGTCTTGAGTAACGGTGATACCGATCGGTTTCGACGGAATGAAGGTGCGGCCAGAAATCGTTAACTGGAACAGAGGAAACTTAAAAGGCTTCAAGGGCAGCTCTGCTACCGTCGCCGCTTCTTCATAGGTCGGAGAGCCCGGTATAGGAAGGAAGTGCGCAGGAAATCCTCCAAGGATTTCATGAGCGCTACGCGTTGCGCCGACCATGGTCATATTTCCTCCCCCCGTATGTAGTTGCGGTACTCGTCCGTGATCATGCCCTCAAACATTTGTTTTGTTACGCTATGGCTCTCTTCCAGATACGTTTCAATTTTACCAAAGACTAGATCCTCTTGCATTGCATAGTCAAAATCCAACAGGATTGCCTCGTGGCTCTTATCCCCCGCCATTACGTGCTCGATGCGCGCATTAATGGTTCCGTTCCCCACCGCCGAGGCAAAGGTAAAATTCATCGTAGTGAACTTATCGGTAGCAGGGGGAGGTAACTGGAACCCAATCTTCAGGTATTCGCGCAACGGAATGCTTCCCGCTTTGGGCACAAACGGAATCGCGTTGACACAGCGCAGCCCCGTCCTCGTCAGCTTCTCAATTTTAAATGTGTTTCCAAAAATGGTCGCTATTCTTAGGACTTCCTCTTTGAATGCCTCAAAGCCGGTATATTTTTTCGTGGTGCAGACGAGCTTGTTGATCGCGGTCATGATCGTCGCCTGCTCATCATCCTGCTTGAAGTGGTACAAGGCCAGCGCGGGGGCGTCGCCGGGTTGTAGCTTTGGCGCATACACTTTTGGGTACTTATCGCGAACCAGTCGAAAGAATTCATCCCGGCGACATTCGACCGCCGGGTCTCCGTGGAAACGGATCTCAAAAGCAACGTCTATGAGGGTTGATTGGGATACTGTTCTGCGCTCATCGTTTAAAACAGCATGGGCTCGCCGAGGACGTTTGTCTAGCAGAGATTCAATGGAAGATTAGCCGACGAAACCAGAGATAGTCAAAATAATTGCGCACTATTTGTTTTCTTTTCACAAGAGATACGTGGATCGCCCTGGAGCCTCTGCGCTGTGTCTACCGCCGTCGACGTGGGAGTCCACAAATCGGCCTCTCACCTGCCTAACTAGGCCAGGGAAAAGGAAACGGGGGTAGATCAGGAGTCTGTTCTCGCCAAAGTGTCCAGCGCCATTCTCCCATCTCCCAGAGGGCAGGTTCAGGCCGCGCGTTGCGCGAGCATAAATAATCATCAGGCTCCATCCCCTCCTCTGTTCCGGGAACACAGAACCAAGGGCAACTGGCTTATTGAAAGAGTAGCGAGACTGAGCCGTCCTTTGCGACCTTGGCAATGAATGGTTTCGTGTGGTTCTTCAGAAACCGGGTAATGCAGGGAAGTGCCTTCACGAAGATCTGTGCCATTTCTTCGCCTTGGAGATCGCCTGATGTGAGGCCTAGAAAAGGGACCGAGAATCTTTTCTGCCGCACGGTCCACCGCTTCCTGTGAAAAAAGCCTGCGCATTCTATTTTTCGCGTTTGGATTGACATTCACTGGCGGCAGCAGCTCGTTACGTAAATCTCAGTCTCTGTCCTTCAATATCTTTCCCGCCTCAGCAACCGTCAGCACGACTGTCAGTAGATCGATGGGTGAGGCGACGAATCCGCATCCCTCATAGAAACGCTTGGCCGACTCTGAGATCGCATGGACAAGAATCGCCCGGATACCGGCGATCTCCGCGGCTTGCACCGTGCGCAGCACCGCGTCACGCAGTAACCCTTTGCCGATGCCACGTCGCTGGAGACTTCTATCGACCGCCAATCGCCCCAGCACCATGACCGGCAACGGGTCAGGCATATTGCGCCTCACCCGCCCAGGCGCTTCCGCATGCGCCACCGCGCCCACGGCAAGTGTATAGTATCCCACCACGGTCTTGCCCAGACAGACGACATAGGTACGCGAGGCTCCGGTCGCTTCGTTGTGAAGGGCGCGCCGGCGCAGCCAGTCATCCAGTGCCGGCTCTCCGGAATCAAAGCTCAACAAGTCATGGGTGACGGACAATTTCTCGGGCGGCCTGATTGCATCAAGGCCCTCGCTCATTTGTCCCACATGGCCTTGGTCCGAAGGAAACGTTGAAGCTTATGGGTGCGCGCGGGTGGGGTGTCGAGCAGGGCGGTAAAACGCTGGAATACCTCTCGAGAGAGCGCAAAGTACCGCCGATCCAGCAGTACGGTTTCCGCTTCCCGGCATGCGGTGTCGAGCATGAAATCAGACCGGCTTCTGCCGAGCGCTTCTGCCGCCCGGTCAATCAAGGCCTTCTGTTTATGACTGGCGCGAAGGTTGATCGTTTGTCCTTGCCCTCCGGCTTGAGTGTCCGAATGTTTCATGTGACGTCTCCTTGTGCGTGTGATCACTATATCAAATTGTGCGCACACTGTACACACACCCATCCACTCAACGTCCTATGAGGGAAGAAGAAAATGTAACGGGAGTCTTTTCTCGCCGGAGCGGCCAGGACGTCCTTCACTGCGCGCATCGAGTCACCGTCATCCATCCAATTGATCCGTCCAAGCTTGCTTGCCTTCCCTCTCTTTGGACGGGCACCCATCTTGGTCTAAGTACGGACGTCGAACGAGGCTACAGATGATCCCTCCAAGCTCGCTTGTTCTCTCTCCAGGGATGGGGGCTGATTGATCTTCCACTGCGCGCGACTTCCCAATTTCCCATTTTATTTTCAAGGGTAGCCTGGTCGATCCTCGAATTCGCGCGTCCAACGAGGGGAGCCCTCGACCGCGCGTTGCGCGAGCACAGAAGATCATCAGGCTCCATCACCGTGTTATCGGATAGTCGCTTCCAATCTCACTCTCGCCTTCATGGAGTTGGAAATCAGACAGTTCGCCTCGGCTTTCTCGATCAGCTCCTTGGCTTTGGCCGCATCGGCGTTCGCCGGGAGCGTGATGGTGGGCTTCAAGGTAATGGTCGTGAACTGAAACTTCCCATCGACCAATTCCAACTTCCCTTCAGCCGCACTTTCATACGAAATAAAGACCAGACCCGCTCGTTCCGCCACCGCCAGGAACGTCGTCATCACACAGACGTTGGCTGATGCCACGAAGAGATCCTCCGGCGACCAGATACCCTCGTGTCCCTTGAACTCCGGCGGCGTCGCAACCTGGATATCCGGTTTACCGGCGCAGGAAATCACTCCCTTACGTTGCTCTGTCCATTTGACTTCGGTGTGATAGGTATAGACCTTGCTGCGGACCTCCATACTGCACCTCCTCTTATCATTCCCCGAATGCGTCTACTCATGTGGCTCCAAGCGCCTTGAGACGTTCCGAAAGACGAAGATTTTCGCTGTAATCCACCGGACAATCGATCACGGCCGGCTTTCCGCATGAGAGCGCGGCATTCAGCGCCGGTCCCAATTCCGACGGTCCCTCGACGCGGTAACCGACCGCTCCAAAACTCTGCGCCAGGGCGACGAAATCCGGGTTACCGAACTCAACACCGGAAGTCCTCCCGAACTTCATCTGCTGTTTCCATCGGATGACCCCGTAGCCGTTATCCCGCCAGATCAGCACCACGAGTGGAAGGTGCAGTCGCACGGCGGTCTCCAGTTCCTGGACATTCATCAGAAACCCGCCGTCCCCTGTCACAGCCACGACGCGCCGGGAGGGAAACAGGAGCTTGGCCGCAACCGCCCCAGGCAGCGCCATGCCCATCGCCGCAAATCCGTTCGAAATGATGCACGTGTTCGGCACCTCGCAGGGAAACATCCGGGCCATCCATAACTTGTGCGCCCCCACGTCGCAGATGACCAGATCGTCCGGTGCCAGCGCCTGTCGCAGATCACGAACGATATGCTGAGGTCGCAGGGGCCAACCAGGTGGCTGTGCCCACTCCCTTTCGTATGCGGTCTGCACCAGCCGGCGGCTCTCTTCGGCCCACACGTGATCGAACGGAGCAAGCTTCCCGCCGATTTGATCGAGGGATAACGCAATATCTCCCAATACGCCGACATCCACAATATAGTGCGCATCCACTTCGGCAGGCGACACATCCACATGAACGATATGCTTGTCGCGGTTCGGATTCCACAAACAGGGGGCGTATTCCACAAAATCATAACCCACCGCCACAACAGCATCGCTCTGCTCGATCACCACAGACGGATAATCCCGCATCTGCAATCCAATCGTATAGAGAGACAAGGGATCGCTGTCTGGAACGACACCCTTGCTCATGAACGTGTGGACCACCGGCACATTCGCCTGTCGGGCGAACCGCCTGACCGCATCATGCGCCTGTCCCCGGATCACCCCGTTGCCGACCAAGAGGATCGGTCGACGCGCCTGAGCCAAGATCTCGACAGCCCGGTTCACTTGACGTGCCAGCGGCTCCTGCAAAGACGGCGCCTGCACGCGTAACGGCCCATCCAACTCACCATCACTCACCGTTTCCGCCGCGACGTCCTCCGGCAGCTCCAGATGAGTCGAGCCGGGCTTTTCGGTCTGCGCGACCTTGAACGCTTTGCGCACCGTTTCGGCGATAGTCCGGGGGTGAAAGATCTCGGCGTTCCATTTCGTGACCGGCTTGAACATGGACAAGACGTCGATGAACTGATGCGATTCTTTGTGCATCCGATCCAGCGAAGCTTGTCCTGTGATCGCGACCAACGGCGCACGATCCAGATATGCGTCTGTCACTCCGGTGAGCAAATTGGTTGCACCAGGCCCTAAGGTGGAAAGACAGACCCCGGCCTTTCCCGTCAGCCGCCCATGGACATCGGCCATGAAGGCCGCGCCTTGCTCATGTCGGGTAGCAATAAACCGGATCTGCGAATCCACGAGCGAGTCCAAGACATCCAGCGTCTCTTCTCCGGGCACGCCGAAGATCCACTGCACTCCTTCATTTTCCAGACAACGCAGCAGTAGCTCCGACCCTTTCATGATATTCCCCTCTTCTGGTCCATCTGGTTGATCTGGTTTATTTGGTTTGCCTGGTTAGTCTGATTCAACCAAACAAACGAGACAAACCAAATGAACCAGATCAACCCTCGCCCGTCCCGCCTGTCTCGCGTGTCTCGCTCGGCTATCCTGCGGGAGTGTGCCCTGACCAGATAATCACATCACGAAACGGCGAAGCAATAAGAATGGGCCAGACCATGCACAGCTTGATTGGCACGAGGTCAAGAAGGTGGACCATTACTACTTGTCCGTAGATGCGATGACGCAGCCGATGACGGAGCAGGAATTCGACCACTTGAAATTTATTCTTTCGCCATCAACTCTCGTTTCTTCACATTCCTGCATTGTCGTCCGGTCGGATGACTTGGTACTGGTAAAGTGTGCGTCGTGGGGGGCTAGCGAAAGCCGAACGATTCTGGCATCATGGGGACATGCCAAAGCCAAAAGCCAAGAAGCAGTCAAAAAACAATCCCACCGATCCCAACCTGCTAGCCCGTTCCGAGGGAAAAGCGACGATCGGTTCAGCCATCGCTCCCAAGAAGCCCCTCAACAAACAACCTCGCACTCGAAAATCTAAACACTAGCGTTCATCCCCCCCTATGGGGTCTTCATGCGGATTGAAGACTATGCCCTCATCGGCGATACCCAGACTGCCGCCCTCGTTGGGCGGAACGGTTCGATTGACTGGCTGTGCCTGCCTCGTTTCGACTCCGGCGCTTGTTTTGCCTCACTTCTTGGCGATCGGCAGCATGGCTGCTGGCGGGTGAGTCCAGACGCGGAGGTGCGACATTCGCGTCGGCGCTATCGGCAGTCCACATTAATCTTAGAGACGGAATTTGAGACCGATGACGGCGTGGTGCGGCTCGTGGATTTTATGCCGCCCCGCAAAGGGAATCCTGTCGTCGTACGGATTGTCGAGGGGCTTTCCGGCCAGGTGCGGATGCGGATGGAGCTTGTGATCCGGTTGGACTATGGGTCCGTGATTCCGTGGGTCCGCACTCGCGAAGGCGTCCTCTCTGCGGTCGGCGGTCCTGATGCGCTCTATCTCCATACCCCAGTCGTCACGCGGGGCGAGCAGCTGACCACTGTGGCTGACTTTCAAGTTTCGAAAGGACAGCGCGTCCCCTTTGTGCTGATCTGGCATCCTTCGCATGAACCGGCACCTGAGCCCCTCGATCCGGAAAGGGTGCTACGAGAGACTGAGGCCTGGTGGCTGGATTGGGCGAGCCGCTGCACCTATGAGGGCGAGTGGCGTGAGCAGGTGCTGCGCTCGCTCATCACGCTTAAGGCTCTGACGTATGCGCCAACTGGCGGAATTATGGCAGCGCCGACTACCTCGCTCCCGGAAGCACTTGGCGGAGTGCGCAACTGGGACTATCGCTTTTGCTGGCTGCGTGATGCCACCTTCACTCTCTATTCACTGATGGCTGCAGGGTACAAGGACGAGGCTTGCAGTTGGCGCGATTGGCTGCTTCGAGCGGTCGCGGGTGACCCGGAAAAACTTCAGACCATGTATGGGCCGGGAGGCGAGCGTCGCTTGACTGAAATTCAGCTTCCATGGCTTCCAGGTTATGAAGGATCCTCTCCGGTTCGGATCGGCAACGCCGCTGTGAGCTAGTTTCAGCTTGACGTGTATGGAGAAGTGATGGATACGCTGCACCAGGCCCGCCGCATCGGTGTCGGTATTGATTCGGATGATGATTCCTGGGCGTTGCAACGACGATTGCTCGAGTTCTCGAAAGTGGATGGAAGCTGCCGGACGAAGGCATCTGGGAAGTACGGGGTTCCCGGCAGCATTTTACACATTCCAAAGTCATGGCGTGGGTCGCAGCGGACCGTATGGTCAAGGGAGTGGAGAGCTTCGCCTTGTCGAGAGACGTGAATCGCTGGAAGCGACTGCGAGACGAGATTCATAAGGAGGTCTGCGAGAAGGGGTATGATCCGGATCAACGAACCTTTACTCAGTACTATGGTTCAAAGGAGGTCGACGCGAGTCTTCTCATGATTCCGCTCGTGGGCTTCCTCCCACCCGAAGACGGACGCGTTCGAGGAACCGTGGAGGCAATCGAACGCGAACTGTGCGAGGACGGATTTGTGCGTCGGTATCAGACAGAAACATCACGTGGTGTGGATGGTCTTCCTCCGGGGGAGGGCGACTTTCTCGCCTGCACCTTCTGGCTGGCAGATAATTATTGGCTCCTCGGCCGTCATCAGGAAGCGCGACAGTTATTCGAACGTCTCCTAGCCCTCTGTAATGACGTGAGGAACAGGATTCGGGGTCAGGCATGACTATTGACTTATGAGGAGCGCGGATTAAGGCAGTGAGAGAAAACCGGGATATTCTATTTTTCGCGTTTGGATTGACATTCACTGGCGGCAGCAGCTCGTTACGTAAATCTCAGTCTCTGTCCTTCAATATCTTTCCCGCCTCAGCAACCGTCAGCACGACTGTCAGTAGATCGATGGGTGAGGCGACGAATCCGCATCCCTCATAGAAACGCTTGGCCGACTCTGAGATCGCATGGACAAGAATCGCCCGGATACCGGCGATCTCCGCGGCTTGCACCGTGCGCAGCACCGCGTCACGCAGTAACCCTTTGCCGATGCCACGTCGCTGGAGACTTCTATCGACCGCCAATCGCCCCAGCACCATGACCGGCAACGGGTCAGGCATATTGCGCCTCACCCGCCCAGGCGCTTCCGCATGCGCCACCGCGCCCACGGCAAGTGTATAGTATCCCACCACGGTCTTGCCCAGACAGACGACATAGGTACGCGAGGCTCCGGTCGCTTCGTTGTGAAGGGCGCGCCGGCGCAGCCAGTCATCCAGTGCCGGCTCTCCGGAATCAAAGCTCAACAAGTCATGGGTGACGGACAATTTCTCGGGCGGCCTGATTGCATCAAGGCCCTCGCTCATTTGTCCCACATGGCCTTGGTCCGAAGGAAACGTTGAAGCTTATGGGTGCGCGCGGGTGGGGTGTCGAGCAGGGCGGTAAAACGCTGGAATACCTCTCGAGAGAGCGCAAAGTACCGCCGATCCAGCAGTACGGTTTCCGCTTCCCGGCATGCGGTGTCGAGCATGAAATCAGACCGGCTTCTGCCGAGCGCTTCTGCCGCCCGGTCAATCAAGGCCTTCTGTTTATGACTGGCGCGAAGGTTGATCGTTTGTCCTTGCCCTCCGGCTTGAGTGTCCGAATGTTTCATGTGACGTCTCCTTGTGCGTGTGATCA
>Ga0163152_10005670_pt1 | contig 14498 bp, 8 predicted proteins | sample OliLakLV19MP8IB2_FD_148635 | JGI IMG/M metagenome (GOLD analysis project Ga0163152, IMG submission 148635) | Freshwater microbial mat bacterial communities from Lake Vanda, McMurdo Dry Valleys, Antarctica - Oligotrophic Lake LV.19.MP8.IB-2 | ecosystem: Environmental > Aquatic > Freshwater > Lake... | reverse complement strand
GTGTAACGCCCTCGCGATACTTCCTCACGAAACCGCGCAGATCGTCGTCGCTGCAGTTTCCGATGAAGTCGAGCACGTTCTTGTCGTTCCACACCTTGAGCAAGTACTCCTGCAGCTCCTTGCGAGGAGCCGCACGATCAGCCATCAGGTTGATGCGCTCGCCGATGCCGCGTGCGGCCCAGCCGAAGTGCGTCTCCATGATCTGGCCGATGTTCATGCGCGATGGCACGCCAAGCGGCGAAAGCACGACGTCAACTGGCGTTCCGTCTTCGAGGAACGGCATGTCTTCGATGGGCACCACCTTGGAGATGACGCCCTTGTTACCGTGACGGCCGGCGAGCTTGTCGCCCACCTGCAGGCGGCGCTTGATGGCCACGTAAACCTTTACCATCTTGATGACGCCCGGAGGCAGTTCGTCGCCGCGTTTCACGCGCGAGATCTGCTCCTCAGTCATAAGACGAACGAGGTTTATCTTGTCTTCCATCGACTTCTTGATTTTCGCGAGCGCTGATGACTTCTCGGGATTCACCACTTCGAGCGCGCGGATCTGGTCGATGGACATGCCGCGGAAAATGTCGGCGTTGATCTTCTCTTTCGCGGCCACTTTGCGCGTCTGACCGTCAGCCTTCGTCTCGATGGAGACGGCGGCTTCCTGGCCCACGAGCTGCTCGATGAGCTTCTCAAGCGCCGAGGAGCGGATGATTTCGATGCGGTCGCGCTCATCCTTCTTCAGCTTCGAGATCTCTTCGTCCTGGATCTGCTGCATGCGCACGTCGGGCTCAGCGCCTTCGCGCGAGAACACCTTGGCGCCGATGACGACACCGGAGACGCCGGGAGGAACGCGCAACGAAGTGTCGCGAACATCCGCCGCCTTTTCACCGAAGATCGCGCGGAGCAGTTTTTCTTCGGGCGTGAGCTGGGTCTCGGCTTTGGGCGTGAGCTTGCCGACGAGAATGTCGCCAGGTTTCACTTCTGCGCCGATGGCCACCACTCCGGCTTCGTCAAGACTCTTGAGAGCCTCTTCGCCGACGTTCGGAATATCCGAGGTGATCTCTTCCTTGCCAAGCTTCGTGTCGCGGCTGACGCACTCGAATTCCTGGATGTGGATGGACGTGTAAAGGTCTTCCTTCACGACGCGTTCCGACACCACGATGGCATCTTCGAAGTTGTAGCCAGCCCAGGGCATGAACGCGACGACGACGTTCTGACCGAGCGCCAGCTCGCCCATTTCCGTACTGAAACCGTCGGCAATGATGTCGCCCGATGCAACAAGCTCTCCGACCTTCACGATCGGGCGCTGGTTGATGCACGTGTCGACGTTCGAACGCTGGTATTTGACGAGGTTGTAGATGTCCACTTCCGAGGCCACTTCCGTGCTGCCCGCGGCGGTGTCACCAGCGCGGACGACGATACGTTCCGCATCCACGCGGATGACGGTGCCCGACCGGCGTGCGACCACGGTCACACCGGAGTCGGATGCCACCTTGCGCTCCATGCCCGTGCCCACGAGAGGCGCGCGCGTGCGCAGAAGAGGAAGGCCCTGGCGTTGCATGTTCGCACCCATGAGCGCGCGGTGCGCATCGTCGTTCTGGAGGAACGGGATGAGCGAGGCGGCAACGGACACGGGCTGGTTCGGCGCCACGTCCATGAGGTCGATTTCTTCAGGCTGGAACATGTTCGTTTCACCGGCGTTGCGGCCGTTGAGCATCATGTTCGCCTTCAGGCCGCCGTCTTTGTCGGTGGCCACGTACGCCTGCGCGATCGTGTGGTCCTTCCACTCGTCGATGGACGAATAGTAACGCACGTTCTGCGTGGGAAAGCGGTCGACCACTTCACGGTAAGGCGTCTCGATGAAGCCGTACTGGTTCACGCGCGCATAGGACGCGAGCGAAACGATGAGTCCGATGTTTGGACCTTCCGGCGTCTCGATAGGGCAAATGCGACCATAGTGCGTGGGGTGCACATCGCGGACTTCGAAGCCTGCGCGCTCACGCGAGAGACCGCCTGGTCCGAGGGCCGACAGACGGCGCTTATGGTACACCTCGGCGAGCGGGTTCGTCTGGTCCATGAACTGCGAAAGCTGCGACGAGCCGAAGAACTCTTTCACAACCGCGGTGACAGGCTTTGCGTTCACGAGATCGTGAGGCATGAGGCTGTCGAGATCCTGCAGCTGCAGGCGCTCCTTGATGGCGCGCTCGATGCGCGTGAGGCCGATGCGGTACTGGTTTTCCAGCAGCTCGCCCACGGCACGCACACGACGGTTGCCGAGATGGTCGATGTCGTCGACCTTCACTTTGCCGCTGCGCACGTCGAGCAGCATCTTCACGGTGCCGAGGATGTCCTCGCGCGTGAGCGTACGGTGCTCCATGTCGAGCTTGATCTCGAGCTTTTCGTTCAGCTTGAGGCGCCCCACGCGGCTGAGGTCGTAGCGCTCCTTCACGAAGAACAGATTCTCGAAAAGCTGCGACGCGTTCTCGAGCGTTGGTGGATCACCAGGGCGCATGCGACGGTAGATTTCGAGGAGAGCCTCCTCAGTGGTCGCCGTCTTGTCAGAGATGAGCGTGTCGCGGAACGACGAGTCGACGTTAACGTCATCGATGAAGAGAATGTCGAACTGGTTGATGCCCTTCTTGACGATGGCATCGAGCACGTTCTCGGTGATGTCCTGGTTGATGGGAAAAAGAACCTCGCCCGTGTCATCGTCGATGACGTCGCGGCCGATGATTTTTCCGATGACCTCTTCGCGCACCATCGGGAGTGCTTCCACGCCCGACTGCTGCAGCTGCTTGATAACGGCAAGGCCGATCTTGCGGTTGCGCTTGACGAGGATCTTGCCCGATTTGGGATCGGTGATGTCCGAGCTCGCACGCTGGCCGCGCAGGAGATCAAAGTTCACCTTGCGCTGAAAAACGCCGTCCTTGAGCAGGATGGTTTCGCGGTCGTAGTAGTGACCAAGGAGTTCTTCCGTGGTCAGGCCCAAGGCCTTGAGCAACACCGTGGCGTGCATCTTACGGCGGCGGTCGATGCGGCAGTAAAGGATGTCCTTGGTGTCGAACTCGAAATCGAGCCACGAACCACGGTATGGAATGATGCGCGCGTTGTAGAGGTACTTGCCCGACGAAAGGGTCTTGCCCTTGTCGTGGTCGAAGAACACGCCTGGCGAACGGTGAAGCTGCGAAACCACGACGCGCTCGGTTCCGTTGATGATGAACGTTCCGTTCTCGGTCATCAGAGGAATTTCGCCGAAGTAGACTTCCTGCTCCTTGAAGCCACGGATGGACTTCACACCGGTGTCCTGATCGACATCCCAGATGAGGAGACGCACGAGAACCTTGACGGGGGCGGCGTAGGTCATGCCCTTGGAGCGGCACTCCTCGACCGTGTACTTGGGTTCCTCGAGCGAATAGCTCACGAACTCGACCGACGCCGTGGCGTCGAAGTCCTGAACCGGGAACACGCTCTTGAACACGCCTTGCAGGCCGACTTCGTTGCGGTTGTCGGCTGTCTCTACACCCTGAAGAAACTCGGCGTACGAGCGTTTCTGGATGTCGATAAGGTTGGGCATCCCGATGATCGGGTCGACCTTCGCAAAGTTCCGCCGGTGGCGGACGAAGCTTGACGCGAGACTGGACATAAAAAATCCTCGTCAAAGGTGATGTGCATCACCCTCGGCCGAAAAACTGCGTCGTGGCGGGCTTCGTTACCGGAAAACGCAATTTTTCACGCCAAAGGCGACCATCTCAGGAAGAGTGGTGAACAGTGAAAACTTGCGTTTTACGGCAACCAGCGAGCGGATGTTTGGCAACAGCGCGCAATGGATGTCTCCAGGTTGCTGAGAACGACCCGAAAAAATTTAGCAGGAAGACCCGCCAGGCAAATCTGATTCAGAGTTCATCACTATGAGAGTGCGATAGCAAAAGTCAAGCCAACCTCCGACGAATCTTCGGTTGGCTTGCCTTAGCGAAACACTGAAAGTCAGATTGCTGAATCAAGCAGCAAACAGAAGACAGTGATTACTTGATTTCGACCGTTGCGCCAGCGGCAACGAGCTTCTTCTTGAGTTCTTCTGCTTCGGACTTGGACACGCCAGCCTTGATGGACTTGGGTGCGCCTTCCACGAGGTCCTTGGCTTCTTTGAGGCCGAGACCTGTCAGAGCGCGAACTTCCTTGATGACGTTGAGCTTGTTATCGCCGCCAGCCTTGAGGATGACTTCGAACTCAGTCTGAGCTTCAGCTGCAGGAGCGGCTGCGCCAGCTGCTGCAACGGCCATGGGAGCCGATGCGGACACGCCGAAGATTTCTTCGAGTTCCTTCACGAGCTCAGCAGCCTGGATGAGCGTGAGGCCCTTGATATAGTCGACGAACTGCTCTTTGGTGATAGCGGACATTGAGGACTCCTTTGGACCGTGATTCGTTGTGCTCACGGCGTGTGTTTGGATGCGAAAAGACGTTGGGACATGCAGGTAAGTCAACTGAATAGCTCAAGCACATTCGCTCAAGCGGATTCGGTTGCCTCGCCCTTTTCCTTCTGTTCCTTGATCTGGTTGATGACGCTCACGAGTGCGCGTGGCACTCCGTGCATCACGCCGAGCAGACCGCGGTGCGGCGCCACGAGCGAACCGATGATCTTGGCGAGCAGCACTTCGCGCGAAGGGAGGCTGGCGAGAGCCGTAACTCCTTTCGCATCGATGAAGCTCTTTTCCATATAGCCGGAGACGAGCTTGAGCTTGTCGTTCTTCTTGGCGGTGTCGGCGACGACCTTTGCGGCGGCAGCGACGTCACCACGTGCGAAGACCATGCCGGTCTGGTTCTTGAATGACGCAGCGAGAACGTTCTCGTCGCGCGATTCAATGGCCTTACGGGCAATAGTGTTCTTCACCACGTGGAACTCAGCGTCCACCTTGCGGAGCTCACGGCGCAGGGCCGAGAGATCTTCAACGGTCATCCCGGAGTAGCTCGCCAGGAACACGGCGCTCGACGTGTCGAGAAGCGACACGATCTCGTCGCGCCAGGCGACTTTAGCGGTGCGATCCAATGGAATCCCCCCTTGGGATTTGGGAGGGCCTTAAGTCTGTGCAGGATTTATCGGCGAAATTGCCACACCCGCAGTCTTTGACCCCTGAAACGAAACAGGAACGGAACATGGAACAGAACGGGAACAACGAACGGGCCGTGCGTTCACGCGTGATGCGTTACTTGACGTCGGCCACTTCGAGGCGAATGGATGGCGACATCGAAGCGCTGAGGTAAGCGGACTTGATGTATGTGCCTTTGGCAGCAGAAGGCTTCGCGCGCACGATGGCGTCGATGAAGGCCTTGAGATTTTCTTCGATCTGCTTGGAGTCGAACGACACCTTGCCGACCGGCGCCTGGATGATTCCGGCTTTGTTCACTTTGAATTCCACGCGGCCGGCCTTGGCGTCTTTGACCGCGTTGCGCAGATCCATGGTGACCGTGCCGACCTTGGGGTTGGGCATGAGACCACGGGGTGCGAGGATCTTACCGAGACGACCCACGACGCCCATCATGTCGGGCGTAGCGATAGCGGCTTCGAAATCGAGCCAGCCGCCCTGGATTTTGGCCGCGATGTCGTCGCCGCCCACGAAATCGGCGCCAGCTTCTTCCGCTTCCTTGATCTTATCGCCCTTGGCGAACACGAGGACGCGCACTTTTTTGCCAAGACCGTGAGGAAGGACAACCGCGCCGCGGACATTCTGGTCCGCGTGACGAGGATCGACGCCAAGGTTCATGGCGACTTCGACGGTTCCGTCGAACTTGGTGTACGAAATTTCCTTCACGAGGTTCGCCGCTTCGGTGAGAGGATAGCGCCCCTGGGCATTCACCTTCGTGATGGACTCTTTGTACTTCTTGCCAAACTTTCTCATTTTTTCTCTCCGAGGTCTGCGGTCGCGCTCTGGACGCGACCTCCCTCACAATGGTTTTGTTGTGTGAGAAAAGCTTTTCAGCCCTTCACTTCGAGGCCGATGGAGCGCGCAGAGCCCGCGATGAGGCGCTTGGCAGTTTCCACGTCATAGCAGTTGAGGTCGGGAAGCTTGAGCGTCGCGATCTCTTCGACCTGCTTGTCGGTCACGGTGCCTGCAACGCTCTTGCCGGGCGTCTTGCTGCCAGACTCGAGCTTGGCAGCCTGCTTGAGCAGGATGGACGCTGGAGGCGTCTTCGTGATGAATGTAAACGACTTGTCGGAGTACACCGTGAGAATGGTCGGCAGGATGGTGCCAGACTGCTTGGCAGTGCGGGCATTGAATTCCTTGACGAACATTGCGATGTTGACGCCGCGCTGACCAAGGGCAGGACCGATTGGCGGCGCCGCCGTGGCTTGGCCTGCAGTGATTTGCAGTTTGATGAGACCAGTGATCTTCTTTGCCATGAGACGCTATCCTCGTGTGCTCGAACGTGAGAGGAACCGCTTAGTACAGTCGCCCTGCAAGATCAAGCGCTGAGGAGCCTCTCTCAGAACTGATAGGAGCCTTCCAGATTCAGAACGAGACCAAGCACCTTGCGGTGATTGGGCTGCTCGTTGATGAGTGCTGGATGAGGATCGCCGGGGACGGCATCGTACGCGATGTCGGGCTTGTTCGTGGTGGCGAGGTCAAAGCCCACACCTCCAAGGAACGCGTAGCGGCCAGATTTTTGCGCCAAAGACTCGTATGACATCATGTACTGAGTGCGGACTCCGAAGTTCTTCTCGATGTAGCTCGCCCGGTCCTCGATGACGAACTCATTCTGGATGTAAAAAGGTTCAGCTCGGATGTAGCCGCGCAGGTGGTTGGGCAGATCGACGTGCGACGCCTTCCAGTTGATGATTTCGAAATCCGCCGGCAGACCGAGGCGCACCTTTGGCGACTGCTGCGAAAAATCGTAGAACTCGCGCACCAGCTTGCGATGCGCCTTGCCCTCCGACACGACCGAGAGAGCACCGGAATCGTCCATCCTGGTTTTGCCCGCAAAGAGGTTGAACGTAAGGCCCTGCGAAAAGATGGGGGTGATCTCCTGCGCATAGGTCACGCGAAAGGTGAAGCCGCTTGAGCGCACACGGACCTCGTCCTGGTCGACGCCAATCTCCTTGCGATAGCTGAAACCGCGATAGCCCACCGATCCATTGGCGTAGAATTTGTCATCAACGCCCTGCAGGAACTGAAATCCCGCAAAAGCGTCGTAGAAGATCCATGCGCCAGGAGCATAAATCTGCTGGCCAAGGAGAGATGTGACGCCCGTGCTGAACACGTCGGAGCCGAGCACGAAACCACGTGTGAGCCCAAATGCGCAGTGTTCGAGGATCGAGCAACGCACTTCAGCCTCTTTGGGGAAACTCGCCGGGTGCAGGCGTTGACTCATGAGGTTCTTGCCGGGCACCGTGAGCGTCTGCGCGGCACCGTTGGTGGGAGCAGTGCCGGTGGGCGCTCCCGTGGCCGACGCGGCACCCGATTCTGGCGAAGCAGGCGGCACCGCTTGGCCTGCAGGGGGTTGCGCCCTGGCGACGATAGGAAATAGTGCGCTGAAAACCGCGCTCGCTGCGAGAAAAGAAACGCTGAGACGCGGTGCTAGGTGACGGATCATCATTCGGCATCCTCGTTTCGGACGGTGCGAAAAACAGTGCGTTGGGGAGACGCGCAAGCGCCCACGACGTAAACTCGGTCGAGAGCGAAACGAGCACCAATCCCAGGCATTGGCTAGCTTTGCGCAGGCCGACGATGAAAATACGCCAATGAGCGAGAAACCGAAAGAAAGGGAAAGCATGCACACGGCATCGAATTATGTGCTCTGGTATTGGGCATTTACTGGATTTCTCTCAGCGTGTCTGTTTTTCACTCTCAATGAATCGCACCGCAACCAGCGACCTGATTCTGGAGCAGCGACACCACTCGTTCGTCTGGCGCTGAGCTTCGTGTTCGGTGGCGCTCTGCTTCCGCTGGTTTTTTTGATCACGGGCGCCGTGAACACCGCAGCCTTGGTGGCAGAATTGTTCGAGAAAAAGCGTGCGAAATTGAGCATTGCGGAGCAACCTGCGGCGACTCCCAGCGCGTGAGCCATGCTCCAGATGCAGCCCCTGTCAACAGGAACTGCAGAGATCCTCAAAGATAAAGCTCTTGGATGAGGCAGTTCATGTCGGTAATCAGCGCAAGCTCGAGAGCCGTCAGCCGGTGAATTTTCCTGCGATCTCTCACGAGCCACGCTTTTCTCTCTTGAAAGACGAGGCCCTCGTTTATGAAGTCACTTCACCGTCACCGTTCCGTCCTCACCTTCCTCAGCCTCGGAGTCGCCTCAAGCACCCTGTTTTCGGCCTGCGGTTCGCCGAAAATCAAAGACAATCGAAAAGCCGACGCCGCCCGGAACACCACCACCCCACGAGCGCCCGATAAGATCAATGACTCGTTCGCGGTGAAAACATCCGTCGTTGCGAAGAAAGATGCACGAGCGTCGCCCGCATCAAACGTCACTTCCACAGTCGGGGTGGTCGGAGCTGGTGAGCCTGTTGCGGCCGGCGGCGCCATCAGCGTGATTGAGTCACGTATCGTGATAAAAAAGCCTGCGCTCGAAAAAGAGTTCCTCTTGCAGGGATCTTTTGCATCGCAGAACATTGTTCCCATGGGAAACAGTTTGCTGAGCCGCGTTGTCCATTTTAAAAAGCGCGACGGAAAACTGTTCCTTATGGAGTCCTCCGAAGGAAACCTCATTTCGCGTGATTTTGAACAGAACCTCGTCCTGGCATCTTTTCCCATCCTCGAGGAAACCGAGACGAGCATCTCGTTCGACTTCAATGCAGGCATGTCGAAGCTCTTTCTCGCGACGGATTGGTACGCCTCCGACTACGATGGTTCTTCCTACTCGCCCAAATACGAGTCGGCGAAGGTGAATGAGAGCTATCTCGAGAGCGCAACGCTCGACTCCGAAAATCGCCTGGTGATTCGTCAAATCGCACAGCTCGCACTTTCGAGCGAGATACCGGGCGTGGTCTCGAACGAAACCTTTGAAGTGAAGTACTTTCTCTCGCCCTATCGCCCCAATCCTGCTTTTGTTCCCTTCAATTCGCCTGGCTTTGACCGCGTTGGATTCTTCGAAGCGAACCCCATCATGGATGTGGCGGGCAACTCGATTGTGCGCGCGACGAAATTCGCCGACGGCAAACCCATTGTGTTCGCAATATCGGCGAACACCCCGGCTCGCGTTCGCAAGGCTGTCGAAGAGGGTGTCCTTTATTGGAACCAGGCTTTTGGTGAAACCCGTATCCAGACGACGATTGCTCCGGCCGGAGTGACCGCTGCGAACTCCGAGCACAACGTGATTCAATGGGTCGACTGGAAGGACGCAGGCTCAGCATACGCCGACGCTCAGATCGATCCTCGGACAGGTGAAACGCTCCACGCGCAGGTTTACATGACGAGCGCCTTTGACGTGGGCAGCCGAGATGAAGCCCTCTCACTGCTGCGCCAGTCCGGAGGCTCCAGTGCGACCTCAAGATCAATGGGCACGGGTCCTTTTGCGAAGTCGCATTCTTCGCGCAAAAACGCTACATCATCGATAAAATCTCTGCAGAATCACATAGCGCTCCGCGGATTTGAGGCACGCACACCATGCGCGTTCGATGCGCACAGTATTCTTGCACAGGGGCTCGAGAAACTCACCGTGGACGGAGCGGACGACGCCCTCGTTGAAAAATTCGCACTCGACACCATTCGCCATGTCATGGCTCACGAAGTCGGCCACGTCCTGGGTCTCCGGCACAATTTCGCAGGTTCCCTTGCGGTCAGCTACACCGTCAAGGAACGCGATGCGACTTTCGCCCGTTACCTTGCCGCGGAAGGTCAAACTCCTGAAGGCGTCGTCACGACGAGCTCGGTGATGGACTACCTGTCGTCTCCCGAGTTGGTCATGAACGGCGACCTTATTTCACGCGGCAATTCCGTGCGTGAATACGATCGCAAGGCCATCGGCATTCTGTACCGCGGAGAAAATTATTCGCGCGCTGAGATGCCTGCATTCTGCACAGACACACAAAAAGATTTGACCCTCGATTGCCTGGTCTGGGACACGGGAAGCGACTTTGTGGCGTACGCTCAACATGATGCTGAGAGCGAACTGAGGCTCGCGCCGATGCGCTATCTCAACAAGTTTGTTCTGGCTAAGACCTCTGACATCGGAGGCACGCCGACACGCGTGGAAAACGTCCCACTTGAAACGGATCTTCATGCGGGCTTTGTCGCATTTTTCGAGTCAAAACTTGTTCGTGCGCTGTCCAAAGGTTCTTCGAGCCTTGCCGTGAATCGTCGCTTCGGCGCGCTCGACTCCTTGAACGAAAAGGAGCGCGAGCAAGCCAACATCGAGCATCTTGCGAAGGCCATGGAGCGCGAAGGATCGGTGAGCTTCCTGAAAACCCTCCCTTCACAGAATTTCGTGACGGACTCGGTTGCGAAGGTGGAGCAACTGCTCGCCACCACCTATTCACCAGGTCGCACGGCCGCTCGCACGTTTGAATTCGATGCCGCCGAAAAAGAATACATCCTCTCGCGCGCCAAGCCGTACTTTGAAGATATGGAACGCCGCCTGGTGACCGAGCGCCTGTACGCACTCGCAGGTGGACCAAACCAGGAGGAACGTCTCGCCGAGGCTTCGGGCAATGCCTTTGTCGCCCCAGGTCCGCTCGTCGCAGCGCGCACGCAGGACATGTTGCTTGAAGCCATCGTTCACGTCGCGGAACGCATCCTGCTATCGAGCAATGGCACGCTCGACGAAGAAGTCTCATTGCCTGCCGTCGTGGATCCGAGCACTCCCGTTGACGCGAATGCACAGGATGTCGCTTCGTCGGGCCCCACCAAGAAAACCCTGTCTCTGCCCGTCTGGACTTACTCCGAAAGCGACCGGGCCTTGGCGGCAGCTCTTTTCAAGGGCGCGTTGTGCACCGGCCGTTCGAGCGACTCACGCTGGGGAGTGCGGGCTCGCCTCGCGTTGAGAAAGAAGCTTCTTGAAAGGAGCGAGTCGGCGCTCGGATCGGCTCCTGCGCTCGTTACGCTGGATGACGCGAGTGAGGCCGCTTACAAGTGGATCGCTGCTGAAAAGGCGAACCTCGATGCTTTGGATCCTGAGGTCTGCCTGTAAAAGACGACGCCAGTCAGGCTTGGAGCGCAGCCGCCTTTCCGGTATGCCTTCGGCGGGATATGAGCGATGCGCCTGCGAGCTCACCCACTCAAGGAGAGCTCCATGCTGCCGCTGCCCGCCCCCGAAGATTTCCTTGCGCAGTGCGCCCAGGGAAGCACAGCCGCGTACGAAGGTTTCAAGAGCATCCTAGGTGCTCTCGAGAATGAGGCCACGCGCGCCGAAGCGCGGCGTCTCCTCGGCCGGCTCGAACAGGGATTCGAGGAGGCAGAATCGGCCGAGGCGTTCATGGCGAAGAATCACTTCACCTTTGAACGACTCGCGACCTCGGGCGAAGACGACGATACGGGCACGCTCACGCTTCTTCAGTTGCCGTCCATCTTCACTCCTGAAGAATGGAGTTTCACATTTTACGAAGGCCTCGCTCGCTATCCCATCGGCGAATTTCAAGGCCGTGTGGTGGCGGAGCTTGGCTGCGGCAACGGCTGGATCTCCATTGCGCTCGCAAAGCGTTGCGCGCCGCTACGCATGGTGGGTCTCGACATAAACCCTCGAGCGGTGGTCTGCGCTCGCATCAATCTGTATTTGAACGCACTCAACACGCAGGGAAATGAACTGCGCGATGCCGATGGCAAGAGTCTGCTCGACCGCGTGGAATTTCACGTGTCAGACCTGCTCGGCGTGGTGAAAGAAAAGGGACTTCTGCTGGATCGCGTGGTGGGCTGCATCCCGCAGGTGCTGAGCCCCGATCCGGCGGCTGCGTTGCGTTACGTTTCCGAAAATGCCAGCGATGAGTTTCTTCACTCGTTGAGCAACTACTGCGAGCGCCAGGGGTTCGTGGAAGATCAGTTTGGGCTCGGCCTCATCGCGCGCGCGTTGGAGGAAGCCGTGGACACCATGAAGCCCTCGGCGAAAGTCATCCTGAATATGGGTGGAAGGCCGGGTCATGCTGTCCTTGCCCGCCTTTTCACGCGCCGTGGTTTCCAGGTGCGCACCGTGTGGCAGACGAAGGTCATGCAAGCGGGCGACACCGACATTGACGCTCTCGTGGAGATCGAGAAAAGTTCGCCTCACCGCTTTGAGTTTTACATGGGCCTTGGCGATGACGTGCCTGTGAGCGCTAAGACGGCGGCGGCATACGCCGTGCGCGGCGGTGAGATTTCGCACGCGCTGTCAGTTTATGAAGGACAGCTCAAGTCGCACGGCAACGTGGGGAAAATCGTGCGATTGCTGCGGCGCCCGGGCTTTGAGGATGCTCGCAGCGCACTCGATCTGACATTCGAGGATGCCGCCCTCGCGGAAGAGAAGACTTCTTTCCTGGCGGCACTTGCAGAAGATCTCGAGCGACTTGAGGCATTTCCTTACGACCGCACGGAAGGCCAGACCGACCTGCGGCGCAGGCTCGCCGAATTTTTCCGAAGCTACTGGCGCGTTCCTCTGACAGCAAAAAACTTTCTGGTGGCGCCGGGCCGTGGCGAACTCGTGAAGAATATCCTGTTCCTTTACCGGCCAAAACTCGCGCTGGTGGACCGAGAACTCGCTGCGTCGGTGCGAGTCCCAGAGGACGTCCGGATACTGGAAGCGCCGAGGCGCGTGGCACAGCTGTGCAAACTCATTGAAAAACTGCAGCCGGAAATCGTGGTGTGCGGTCTCGCCGACTTCGAGGTGCGTTCGGTCGATTCGTTCGAGCGCCTCGTGGAAGCGTGTGGCGTTGCCGGCGCCCGTCTGTTCGTCGACATTTCTCCGCACTTTGATCTCTCAAGCGCGCCGGCCGCCAATGCCGTGCTCTCGCGTATCGCCACGGTGGCCCTGCCGCCGCACGTGGCCCTGCTGTGCGGCCTTGTGAAGAACCGCGTGTACGCAGATCTTGAAGTATGCTTTCTTTTGACCGAGAACGCGGACCTTCTGGAGGGCCTCACGCACGCCGCTGAATTTTCGTATTCGCGCACGCCCCTCCTGGCACAGAGTTACTACGACCGTATCCTGTTCGACCTGTTGAATTTCCAGATGACGGGGATGCGCAAAGACCGCCCCGCCCTGCGCATGCCACAGGCGGAACGTCCTGCTGAAAACGCGCCTGTCACTTTGGTGAAGCCAGCCGCCACGGCCCTGCGTGCGTTCGCGCACCCCGCCATCGCCGCAAGCGGCTTGCCGATCACTGCGCAGACAATCCGGCTGGATTATGGCGAAAATGAACTTCCCGCGCCACGCGCCCTGCACTCGGCCGTGTTCGAAGCGTTCGCACGCCAGAACGTTCAAGGCACTGAAACTGACGTCTCGGGCGAAATAGCGAACCTCATGGAGCAGCGCTTCGGACTGCAGGCGAAAGTGGCGGCGCACACTGTGCTGGGCGGCGGCGTGGCTCCGCTGTTCGCCGCACTCGCGGAAGAGTGCCTTGCACGCGACGGCGTGTTTGTATTCGCGGCTGGTGCATATGGGTTCTTCCGAGCAACTTGTGACTTTATCGGCACACGCGTGGCCGTGGCGGAAACAACAAAGGAACAGGGTTTCAAGCTCACCCCGAAGGCGCTGCAGCGCGCAGTGGCTGCGCATCCCGGCAAGAAGCCGTGGCTCTATCTGAACGCCCCCGTGGTGAACCCCACGGGCGCTGTGTATTCACCCGGCGAAATAGCCGACCTGCTTTCACTGGCTCATTCGGTTGGCGCAGTGGTTGTGATGGACACGGTGTTTTCGGGCCTTGAGTTCCAGCCGTGCAAAGCTCCATTGGCACTGGAGGAGGTACTTGAGAGTACGGAAGGCGCGCTCGAGCTCGTCATTCTTGGGGGCCTTTCCAAGGAGTTCTCGGGAGGCGGCCTGCGCTTCGGCTTTGCGTTCACCCGCTCTGCGCATCTCGCGGCCATTTTTCGTGGGCAGCCTTTGAGCGCACCTCATTCGACCTTGCGTTATGCGGCAAAACGGGTCTATGCGGCGCTGAACGGAAAGGATCCCGAACTTCACGCGGATCTCGCCGAACAGCGCGGAGTGTTGCGCGATCGCGAAATCCGCCTGCGTACGACTCTCGAATCGAGCGGATGGAATGTCGTGCCGTCGCTCGGCGGACTCTTCCTCGTCGCATCGCCCACGGAATTCATCGGCAAACTGTTTCGTTACGAGACCGTGGCCGGCGAAACACGTGAGGTCCGGTTGGATGCCGGCAACATCCATGAGGCCCTCTTTCATACAGAAAATATGCTGGTGAACAACGACGTGTGGACTGGTATCCCGGCTTACTGCCGATTCGTCCTGGCGGTCCGGCCCGAAACCTTCGAGCGCGGTTTGGCGGCCTTGGAATCTTTCGCCCGGCGCGTTCGTGCGAGTGCCGTCGGTTTGGCAACAGTCCCCTCCGGCTCAACGAGCTGATCACGAGTGCGGGCATTGCCACGCTC
>Ga0163152_10005669_pt1 | contig 14499 bp, 7 predicted proteins | sample OliLakLV19MP8IB2_FD_148635 | JGI IMG/M metagenome (GOLD analysis project Ga0163152, IMG submission 148635) | Freshwater microbial mat bacterial communities from Lake Vanda, McMurdo Dry Valleys, Antarctica - Oligotrophic Lake LV.19.MP8.IB-2 | ecosystem: Environmental > Aquatic > Freshwater > Lake... | reverse complement strand
GCCCAGCGAAGCGCCTCGGGCAACCAGCTTTGGGGCGGACGATCTATCGCCGATTGTCCCGGACTCCCCACTCACCGGCGGAACGAGCACGCCCGGGTTCGCCCAACAGGGGATCGCCTGGGAGAGTACGACCACGCGCCGTAAAGGCGGTTTTCCATCGATCGAACCGTGCGCAGACCCGCGATTCTCCGCGGGGGATGACTGGACATGGCAGATTCTGCCCGCCGGCCTGGTGTACCGGGCCTATCTGGCCGGCGTGAAGGAATCGCGGCTGGCGTCGATCTGGACGACCGACCTGCAGAGCGGCGGCATTTGGGACATCACGCTAGGCGGACACGTCGGCTTGTTGCGCTACGGCAATCAGAATCCGTACTTTCCCAAAGGATGGCAGCTCGATCTCGAAGGCGCTGCCACGCCGCGGCTGATTCCGAGCGAAGATCGCGACTTGAACGCGGCCGACTTTCGGGCCGGCATTCCGCTCACCTACAGTAGCGGCCCCTGGGAGTACAAGGTTGGTTACTACCACCTCAGCTCGCACCTGGGAGACGAGTTTCTGCTCAAGAATTCCGGATATCCGCGATTGAATTTCAGCCGCGACTGCCTCGTATTCGGCGTCGCGTTTCGACCGACGCCCGACGTTCGCCTTTATGTGGAGCCCGCGTGGGCGTTTCTTTGCGACGGCGGGAGCCGGCCCTGGGAAGTCCAGTTTGGCATCGATATCGCGCCGGCCGCGCCAACCGGATGGCAAGGGGGCCCCTTCGTCGCGCTCAATGGCTACCTACGCCAGCAGCAGAACTTCAGCGGCAACTTCGTCGCCCAATGCGGTTGGTGTTGGCGTGGCATGCAGGGGGGGCATTTGTTCCGCGCAGGCTTCGAGTACTACAATGGCAAGAGCCGACAATTCTCGTATTACAATCGCTTTGAACAGCAACTCGGCGCCGGGTTGTGGTACGACTTCTAAACCGTAATCGGCGACTACTGCGACTCCGCTTTCGCCGGTTCGAGTTCTTCGTCGGTGGGCGGTTTGAACGGCAGTCCGCCGCTATCGGCGGCGGCCGCCTCGAAGACGTCGAGGTGCGACACGTCCATGCTCAGGTAGCGCGCCCGATGGTAGAGCGGATCGGGAATGTTCCCCCACGGCAGCCCGATGATCTCGACCGGCATCCTCCGCCAGGTGAATCGCTCCAATTCGCGAAAAAACGGCCGCGGGCTGATGCTCAATTGCGGTCGCAGAACCACGAAACGCGGTTGCGCTCCGCTGTGGTCCTCGATACGAAACGACGACAGCCCGCCGCGAATCTCCGCGTCGGTATAGAACATCAGCGAAATGTCCTCGTAGTTAATCAACACTGCGTCGCCGGGGCGCAGGAGCGGGCGAAGCGCCTCGACGACTTCGCGATTCGGATCGCTACCAATGTCCAGCAAGTCGATGTACAGCGCATAGAGCTCAGGGCGAAACAGCGTCAGTGAAATGGCCGGTTTGGGTTTGTTCGACGCCCTCGCCAGCCTCATCGCGGCCTGGATCGGAATGTTCACCGGCAGCGATATCACGCGGGTGCATATCAATAGCCCGGCCAGGGGGAGCACCACGGCGATCCGCATGTCGAGCGATGCCTTGCCCCGATAGAACAGGTCGACCGCGCCGGCGCACACGTAGGCCAGCACCAGGCACGAGAGCGGAGTCACCGCCACCAGGTAGCGATAGAACGGGTAGGGCGTCACCAGCGGCATCCAAACCATGACCGCCAAGATCACGCCGGCGGCGAGCAACACCGTGTGTGTTTCGCGGGGAGTGTCGAGCCCACGCGCGCGGCGCCGAACGACAACGGGAACCAGGATCGCCAGCATTAACATGGGGAATTGATACTCATTCAGGCTGTAGAAGAGCGTCCCCAGGCTTCCCCAGAATTCGGCGATGCGCGGCTTCAGTCGGCCGAACAACTCGTAGTACCAGACCCACGGCGCCACGACCGCGGCGAGTGTCGTCAGTCCGATCGCCGATTGGGTTCTGCGCCCGCGAAACGACCACCAACTGTCGAGCGCGAACACTCCGACGACAGGCCAGAAGGTACCGAAGTCGGATTGGAACAAGCCGAAGCCGGCCAGCACAAACAGGAGCAGTCCCCAGCGACCCCCGTCGCGCCAGCGCAAGTAGGCCATGAAAGTGCACAACAGCATCAGGCTCGCCGGCGCGTAATAGCGGCACTGCCGCATGTGCAGCACCCAAAACACGTTTCCCAACAGCAGCAAGAGCGCGGCCGCGCGGATCGCCGGATCGCGAAATCGTTGACGCACCAGATCCCAGAGCAACACGGCGACCAACAAGCCGCACAGGGCGAAAGGCAATCGCGCCGCCAGCGTCGACTTGCCCAACGAGCCCATTGAGAGCGCGGCCAGCACAAACTGGCCCCACGGTTGGCCGATCCACGTGGTGTCGGGGCGGAAATCGCCGCGCTCGACGAAATAGGCGATGTTCGCCGGCGCGGAGTCCATCGGCGGAGCCGGCTCCCCATGCAGCGGCGGGTAGTCCATCGTGATCAGGTTGCGGCCGTCGTAACCCAGCGGCCGGCCGTACTCGAGCATCCGCTCGGCGAGCACCGCCGTGGCGGCCTCGTCTTGCCAGAGGTATCGCGCGCCCAGGTTCCAGAACATCAGCGGCGCGGCCAGCAGTGCCACGACGGCGAGTTGGAGCACTCGAATGCCAGCCCGACAACCTGTCGACGCGTCGAGATTCATCATGGGGCGCGCCGTGAACGTGAAGTGTTTGCAACTGGTGCTGAACTGGTGAGCAGCGGTCGTTGCAGCCTGCCGGCCAAGCGCTGGCCGGGTCATCGCTCGAAGATACGATTCGCACTGCAAGATCGAATCACACCTGGTGCGGCATTTCGCGTGGACGGTATGACAGCGGGCCGCGGGCCAGTTTATAATTTGCAAGTGGCGGCCGCACAACCAGTTGTCCGCGCGTCGCGGTTTCTAGCGCATTACTTTGGGATATCGAGCACTCATGCGATTGTTTGGTTGGATACTCTGCTTTGCGAGCCTGGTCCCAGCGGCGGTTGCTGCGGAACCACCCCAAGCGGCCCAAAATCCACCCGCCGCGTCGAACGACACCGATCTGACCGTCGTGTCGTTCAACATCCTGGTCGATTTCGGATCGAGCGAGGGGGTGCCGCGTTGGCCCGAGCGTCGCGAGCTGTGCGTGCAACTGCTTAAGGACTCGCACGCTCAGCTAATCGGCCTGCAGGAGCCCTCGCCCGGTCAGATGAAGTGGCTCGGCGAACAGCTCTCGGCGTATGAAGTCGTGCTCTATCGTCGCACGCCGACCGACAAAGGCTACCCCGACGCGGCGTTGCTCTACCAGCGCGAGAGGTTTGAAGAAAAGGAGCGCGGCCACTGGTGGCTCTCGCCGACGCCGGAAAAGGTCTCGACCGGTTTCGGCAACACGCTGCCGCGGTTGGTGGTCTGGGCACAACTGCGCGACAAAATGACCGACAAGGAATTGATCGTTTTCAACACCCATTTCGACAACACGATGCCGAGCCAGGCGCGGATGGCCGAGCTGTGCAGTCGACAATTCGAAAAGTTCACGCCGCGCGGACTGCCGATGTTGTTCCTTGGGGACTTCAATACCGATCAGAAGCGGGGCGACTACGCGCGGCTGACGTCCGGGGGCTGGCACGACGCTTATACCGCAGCGGATCAGGCGAGCGACGACGGCCGCGACGATCGCGTGGCGACCCACCTGGGCGGAACGCGGATCGACCACATTTTCTATCACGGCGAAAATTTGACGCCGGTCGCCTGGCATCGACTCGAATCACCCGACCCCGCGCGTCTCCTGTCGGACCATTATCCAATTCTGGCGCGATTTCACTGGAAGTAGCGGCTCCCTAACGCAGCGTGCTGGCAGAGTTGCTTTCGGCCCGCTAAGGTTGATTCATGGACACGGATCGCTGTCGCCAGAACACGTTTGCCGGTTCGTGGCGCTTCGCGCAGGCGATTTTGTTTGTCGTGGGTTGTGAGGCGGGCCTCGCTTGGCAGGTGAGTGTGTCGGCCGCTCAGGCCGATCCCCTTTCCAAGGCGCGGGTCGATCTCGAGCAGGGTTACACCAAGCAACTCGCAGAGTTGGCGACCTGGTGCGACGACAATTCACTGCCGGCTGAAGCGGCGGCCACACGCGCAGCCGTCATCGAGCGGCGGCCCTGGACGTTGTACCTCGTCGTGCTCGACGACAAGCCGCTGGCATCGTCCAATGCTAAACTCTCAAGCGACTGGCGCAAGCGCTTCGATGCGGCGCGCATCGCGCACGCCAACGCGTTGTTTCAGTTGGCGCGACAATCGATTCGCGGGCAGCGACCGTCGCTGGCGTACGAACTGGTGCTGGAAGCCTTGCGCTGCGATCCAAACCACGAAGAAGCCCGCCGGCTGCTGGGCTACACGCGGTTTCGCGGCAACTGGCACACACCGTTCGAGATCAAGCGCTTGCGTGCCGGTTACGTTTGGCACGAGCAGTTCGGCTGGTTGCCCGAGGCCAGTGTAGCGCGCTACGAGGCGGGGGAGCGCTTCTATAGCGGTCGCTGGATCACCGCCGCCGAAGAAGCGCGTGCGCGGAGCAACATCCGCAACGGGTGGCGCGTCGAGACCGAGCATTACACGATCACCACGAACGTGAGCCTCGAGGCCGGAGTGGATCTCGGCACGCGGCTCGAGCGGCTCTATCGGGCCTGGCAGCAAGCGTTCGCCACCTATTGCGCCACGCCCGATCAACTCGTCCGCATGTTTGAGGGGCGCGGCCAACCGCGCGGCTCGAGCGTGCGACATCAGGCAATTTACTTTCGCAATCGCGAGGAATATCAGGCCGCCGTGGGGAGCCGCTTGCCGGTCGACATCGAGACGACGGGCCTGTACTTGAGCGATACGCGCACTGCGTATTTCTTTCCCGACCAGGATGAGGAAGGGAATCCCGACCACACGTCGCTCTACCACGAAGCGACGCATCAGTTGTTTGCCGAGACGCGGCCGATGGCCGAGACCGCCGGCCGCCGGGCCAATTTCTGGATTCTGGAAGGAATCGCCTGCTACATGGAGTCGTTCGAGTTGCACGACCACTTCGATACGCTGGGGGGCACAAGCAGCCCGCGTCTCGAAGCGGCCCGGCATCGTGCGCTGGTCGACGGGTTCTACGTGCCGCTCGGCGAACTGGTCACGATGGGGATGGAAGCCCTGCAGCACGATCCGCGAATCGCCATGCTGTACAGCCAATCGGCTGGACTGGCGCACTTTTTGATGCACGCGCACGACAGCCGGTATCGCGATGCGCTGGTCGAGTATCTCGTGTCGATCTATTCCGGCGAAGATCGCATTGCGACGTTGGCCGAGGCTGTCGGGCAGGCCTTCCCGGATCTCGACGACGAATATCGTGAGTTCTTAAAGAAACTGCCAGTCAAGCCGGCGGCCGTCGCAGATCCCGCCGCAGCCGCTGCGCAGTGAGCAGAGTTGTTCTCCCGGCATCCTCAAGCCTGTAGTTTCAAGCCTCGAGCCCGCTAACTATGCCTCCCTGGAAGCTGGCCACCTCGACCTACGCCGAAATCAAAGCCCAGCGCTTTGAAGTCGCCGTGTTACCGCTGGGCGCCACCGAACCACACAACCTGCACTTGCCCTACGCGACCGACACGCTCGAAGGAGACGCGATCGGCGCTCGCTTGTGCGAAGTCGCCTGGGAGCAGGGCGCGAAGGTCGTGCTGCTCCCCACGATTCCGTACGGCACGGAGACCAACCAGTGCGCCTGCCCGCTGTCGATGAACCTGAATCCATCGACGTTGGCGTTGGTGATCGCCGACCTGGTCGAATCGCTGGTCGGGCACGGTATCCAGAAGATCGTGCTGCTCAACAGCCACGGCGGCAACGACCTAAAGCCGGTGCTACGCGAACTATACGGCCGTTCGCCGGCAAAGCTCTTTTTGTGCAACTGGTATCAGGTGCTTAAGGACGTGCAAGCCGAGTTATTCGACGCGCCCGACGACCATGCCGGCGAAATGGAAACCTCGCTCGCCCTGGCGTACTTTTCCGACCTGGTCGCGCGACGGGCCGACGGCACGTTGGCCGCCGACGACGGCAGCACCGCCCTAACGCGCTTCGCCGCGGTGAACGCTGGCTGGGTCTCGATCACGCGTCCCTGGCATCTGCTGACGACCAACACAGGCTCGGGCAACCCCCACCAGGCCACGGCCGACAAAGGCCGACGCGCGATGGAAGTGCTGGTCGAGCGGTTGGCGCCGTTCCTAGTGGAATTGTCGGCCGCCCCGCTCGACGAGCGTTTTCCCTACTGACCGACTGACGACTCCAACAGTTCGTCGGCCGGCTCGTCGGGAGTCTCGTGCCGCTGGTGCTGCTCGTGCCGATCTTGTGCAGCACGGGCCGTTCGCGGTGCGCCCTCGCCGGAGCGTCTCTTGAGGGTATCCCAGTCGATCTTCGCTTGCGCTCCGTTGGCCGCCCGGCGCTTGGTCCAATCGGTCAGCACTTCCAGGCAGGCGTGATCGATGTACCGCAGACGCTCGCAAACCACGCGGGCCTCGACGTCGGCCGGCACGCTGTCGAGCGCTTCGGCCAGCTTGGGTAACTGCAAGAACGTGGCGGCACCGGCCAACCGCACCGTCCACACCTTACCCTGCCGGGCACGCTCGACGCGCACTGTCAACCGCGAGAAGTCGTAGAGCAGTTTGGCCGCCGACAGCACGATGCCGACACAGACGCCCGTGAGCAAGTCGCGTGTGACGACCAGCACGAGCGTAGCAAAGTACACGAGCACCTCGCCTTTGCCGTATGCCCAAAGTTCTCGCAGGGCTTTGAGGTCGATCAGCTTGTACCCGGTGTAAACCAGAATCGCCGCGAGGGCTGAAGTGGGCACGAGCCGCAGGAGAAAGCCCAGCGCCGACACGAACAACAGGATCCACAGGCCGTGCAGTATGGTCGAGAGCCGCGACTGGCCGCCGGCGCTCACATTCGCGGCACTGCGCACGATGACGCCCGTCATGGGTAGCGCACCGCACAACCCGCACAGCATGTTCCCCAAGCCTTGTGCCGCCAATTCGTGATCGTATCGCGTCCGTGGGCCAGAGTGCATCCGGTCGACGGCCGTGGCACACAATAGGGTTTCGGCACTAGCGACGATGGCCACAACAAACATGTAGGGGATCAATGCCCGCCACGGAGCTTCGGATAACACCGTCCAAGTCGGCAAGTGCACGGCGTCGACCAGTCGATCGGGGACCTCCACATAGAGAACTGGCAGACTGAACGCCGCCGTAACGAGCGTCGCGATAGTAATCGCCACCAACGGAGGCGGAACGACCTTTGCCAGTCTGGGAAGCGCTGCCCGCCAGAGCACAATCGCGGCGATGGTCAGCAGGCCAACCTTGGCGGCCCAATCATGGTTCTTAAGTTCGGCCAACAACTGGGTGAGGGCATCGACGGCCGCGGCTTGTGAGGAATTCAGCTCAGACAGGTGCCGCGCTTCAAGTTGATCGAGAGCGCTTTGGGCCTTGCGATACGCTTGTGAGGCGGCCGCTGGCAGTTCGACACGTTTGTGCGGATCGGCTTCGCGATCGCGCGCTGCCATGGCCAACAGCTCGCCGAGTTGCGACGTGATGGCCGACTGCTTCTCGACCCAGGAGGCGATGAGCTGCGCGTCGTAGTGAGCATCGTCTTCAGGAGAGGGTTCTCGCAAAACGTGTTCGGCGACCAGCTCTTGCAACTCGGCCTGATACTCGTGCAACGCACCAGCCTGCTGAAGCAGGAAGAGCTTGCGCTGGCGATCCGCACGATTGCCCAACGTTGGCCATGGCAATCCGTTTCGCACGGCACTGGGTAGCGTGAGGATATTCTGTAGACCGGTGCCGTGCGGTTTGTCGTCGACCATGACGTGCAATTGGCCGGCGACGATCAACACGCCGATCCCGGCCAACATGCCATGAATCACGGCCGGTGAGACCGCGCGAAACCACTGCCCGAGCTTCAATGAACCGGCGGCAAGTTGCAATCCGCCGGCGGCGAGCACGACGATGCCGAGCATTGGCAGTCCATGGCGCTCGACGAGTTCGTACACAACCACGACCAGGCCGGCCGCGGGCCCGCTCACTTGCATGGGGGCGCCTCCCAGCGCGCCGACGACGATCCCGCCGATGATGCCGGTAATCAGTCCGGCACCAACCGGCGCGCCTGACGCAATGGCGATGCCCATGCAAAGAGGCAACGCCACGAGAAACACAACGATCGACGCCGGCAAATCGCGCCGCAGGCTATCGATGAACGTCGGGGCGCTTTTCGGTTTCGCAGCGTCCATAGGACAACTCGTCGTTAAAGTGCTAAATGGATTGGATGGTTCGAGCCCCGAAAGTCGTCGCCAGGGCCGGCGCGACGTCGCCATTCACCGCGACGAACTGTTCGACGTCCGGACTGTAGGTGAACACTTCGCACGTTTCGAACTTGTAAACCCAGCCGTGAAGCGTAAGCCGTCCGCGCGCCAGGGCAGCGGCCACGGCCGGATGCGTGCGCAGATTCTCCAGTTGCGCGAGCACGTTCTCCTGCACGGCCACGTTCCGCCGCTGCTCGTCGCTGAGGTGCGCGTATTTTTCTTGCACGATGCGGCGCGTCGCTTCGGCATGCTGGAGCCAGCCGGAAACACTCGGGTGCCCCGCGACCTTCTCGGGATGCAGCAGCGCGTCGATAGCGCCGCACTTGCTGTGCCCGCACACCACGATGGCGGGCACCTCCAGGACGGCCACGGCGAATTCGACGGCCGCCGCGGCGCTAGTGTCGGCTTGATGGGCATGGTAGGCCGGCACCAGATTGCCGACGTTGCGCAACAAGAACAGGTCTCCCGGCTCCGTGTGCGTAATCAGGTTCGGCACGATCCGCGAATCGGAACAGGTAACAAACAACGCCAGTGGATTCTGTCCCCGGGCGAGACTGGCGAACCGCTCGCGCTGCGCGGGGAGCACATGCCGTTGAAAATGGTGAATTCCGGCCACGAGTTGTTCCATCGAAGAATTCCCCAATTGTTGGGCGTAGCAAGTTAGCGGCGCGAGGCGTCGTCAACTGGGGGCGTCAGCAAGCGACGATTCCGGTCGAAACGACGGCACCTGGGCGCCGGTGAAAGGGAGTTGCGCGCGGGAACCGGCGCAAACTCACCACTCGATTGTCAAAGGACTTGGATAGGCCGACCCGTGAGACCGGGCGCCAGCTAACAGCGCAAGAACGCGCCGCAACCGTTCAATGAACCAGTTGCCAAATGTCGCGAGTCGCGGCGGAGAGATAGCCAATGACTGCGACTGCCGTTGAGCCCAGCTATCTCCGACCAGACGCGGGGGGGCAGCCACTTGCCTGGCGCCACTGAGCGGCCGCGTAGCCGCAGGCCGTCGGCCGTCGCGCAAGCCAGCGACTCCTCGGAGTCGCGCTCAGTTTGCTCCTCTTCTTCGGCGACGCGCCAGCGCGTCGGCGTCGTCTGGCCGAAGCCCGGCACGGCCAGGATCAGCGCCAGTCCCAGCAAGAACCGAAACCAGCGACACGATTCCAGAGTGATACGTGGGCTGGCAGATGGCATAATCGGTCCAAGGCTCAAAGTCGCACTCGACAGATTAGTTATCGCCCAATTGATAAATGAATCTTAATAAAATCACCTTGGAGCGACAAGGCAAAATCTACGCAAGCTGCGAGGTTTTATCGGGTAGCAGGCCGCGAAATCCGCACGGCCGGCCTGCTGGAAAGCGGGTGCCAGCATCACTTTTGAGACTTTAGCCGGGCGAGCGATTCATCGAGCGACGCGAGCCGCGCCTCGAGCTCGGCCAGGCTGGTCCGTTCCGCCGCTACCACATCGGCGGGGGCCCGCTCCAGGAAGCTGGCGTTGGACAGCTTCTTTTCTTTGGCGGCGATGAAGCCGGCGGTCTTCTCGCGCTCGCGCTCGGTTTTGGCGATTTCCGCCGGAACATCGATCAGGCCTGCGAGATCGACGAACACTTCGCAGCCGGCCGCCAGGAACTTGGCATGAGTCTCCGGCACGGCCGCGCTGGGCCCCCAGGCGGTGGCCTCCGCGCCCGCCTGCGAGGCGAAGTACGGCGCCAGCGACGACAGTTCGCGAGCCGTCTCGGCATCACACCGCGCGGCAAACTTCACCTTTGTCTTCGACGGCACGGTTTGCCGCGCACGCACGTCGCGGAGGCCTGTGAGCAGTTCCTGGAAGCGGGCGAAGCTTGACTCGACGGCCGCATCGCGGCGCGCGGTGTCGGCCACCGGCCAGGTGGCGATCATGATGCTCTCGGCCGGTTCTTCTGAGGTTGTCAGCCCGCGCACGGGAGCTACGGCGGCCAACCGCTGCCACACCTCTTCGGTCAAGAACGGAATGAATGGGTGCAGCAGGCGCAGAAGATTGTCGAGCACGTGGGCCAGCACGCGTTGCGCGGCGGGGCGCAGGGCTTCATCCTGCAAGCGCGCCTTGCTCATCTCCAGGTAGAAGCTGCAGAACTCGTCCCAGGCAAACGAATAGAGCTGCCCGGCCGCGTCGGCAAACTTGTAGCGATCCAGCGCCGTGGTCACGGCCTCGGTCACGGTGGCCAGCCGGCTGAGCACCCAGCGGTCTTCGAGCGCTAGTTCGTCGTCGGTTACCGTGCCCGGCTCATAGCCGGCCAGGTTCATGATCGCGAACCGCGAAGCATTCCAGAGCTTGTTCGAAAAATTGCGGCCGAACTCGAACCGCTCGCTCACCACGGCGGCGCGCGGCAGTTGACGGTCGGCGTCCTTCTCGGCCCACTGCGTGCCAAACGCCTCTCCGCAGGCCGGGCATTTGATCCGCGCGTGCAGGCGGTTTTCGCGTGTCTGTTCCACCAGCTTGTGGCAGTGGGGGCACTCGAACTCCACCGGCATGCGGATGTCTTGCGTTTCGGTGGCCAGATAGGCAATGCCGAATCGCAGGGCGTCCGCGCCGAACTTGTCGATGACATCCAGCGGGTCGACCCCGTTCCCCTTCGACTTTGACATCGTGTCGCCGTAGCGATCGAGAATCTTGGGGTGGATGTACACGTGGCGGAACGGCACGTCTCCTACGTTCGACAGACCGGTGAGCACCATTCGCGCCACCCACAGCGTGATGATGTCGCGGCTGGTGATGAGCAAATCGGTGGGATAGTAGTACTGCTGCTCCGGCGTGGCGTCGGGCCAGCCAAGCGTCGAGTGAGGCCACAGGGCGCTGCTGAACCAGGTGTCGAGCACGTCCTCTTCGCGTACCAGCTTGTGCGGCGGCAGCGCATCGGCCGGCAGATCGGCGTCGCGAGCGCAAATGAGCCAGCGGTTTGTCTCGGCATCCCGCTCCCAGGCAATGTCGTCGCGACCTGTAAACGCGCGCTCGAGATCTGCTTCACTGGCTTCGGCCGGCGCGTACCACACCGGAATTTGATGCCCCCACCAGAGTTGCCGGCTCACCGGCCAGTCGCGCTTTTCGCCCAACCAATCGAGATAACTCTTGGCGTACCGCGCGGGGAAGATCTGCACGCGCTCGTCGGTCACCGCGTCCATGGCCGTTTGCGCGAGCTGCTGCATCCGCACGAACCACTGGTCGGCCAGCCGCGGCTCGATCGGCGTCTTCGAGCGGTCGCTGTGCGCCAACTCGATCTCGCGATCTTCGATGTCGCCCATCAGCCCGGCCGTTTCGAGATCGGCCACCACGCGGCGGCGGCCCTCGGCCATCGAAAGCCCCTGATACGGCCCCGCGGCGTCATTCAATGTGCCGTCGGCGTTGAGGATGTTGATCATCGGCAGCTTCTGCCGCTGACCCACCTCGTAGTCGTTTGGGTCGTGCCCCGGAGTGATCTTCACCGCGCCGGAACCGAGCTCGGGCTTTGCCCATTCGTCGGCCACCAATGGGATCGGCCGCTCGAGCAGTGGAAGTTTGAGTTGTCGCCCGGCCAGCGCCATATCGCGCAGCTTGAGCAGTTCCGGCAAGTGCGTGCGGCGGCGCTCGGCGAGGCGCGCGAGTTCGGCTTCGATCTCGGGGCGTTCCTTCGCGCCGGCTTCGGCCAGCTTTTCGCGCAGCGCATTTTCCGCAATGTCGAGCGCGGCGGCGGGATCGGGATGCACGGCCACGGCCGTGTCGCCGAGCATCGTCTCGGGGCGCGTGGTGGCGATCGTCACGAACCGTGGCTCGCCCGGCTGCGGATCGATCACCGGATACTTCAAGTGCCAGAAGTGCCCCTTCACGGTTTCGTGGAACACCTCGTCATCGCTCACAGCCGTCTGCAAGAAGGTGTCCCAGTTCACCAGCCGCTTGCCGCGATAGATCAACCGCTTGCGGAAGAAATCGAAAAAAGTGTGCCGCACGGCACGTGCGCACTGGTCGTCGAGCGTGAACCGCGTGCGCTGCCAGTCGCAGCTACAGCCCATTTGTTTGAGCTGACCGAGGATACGGGCTTCGTACTCGTCCTTCCATTGCCAGATGCGTCGCACGAGCTCGGCGCGGCCAAGATCGTGGCGGCTTTTCTTTTCTTCGGAAAGGAGTCGTCGCTCCACCACGGCCTGCGTGGCGATGCCGGCATGATCGGTCCCTGGCATCCAGAGTGCGTTGAAGCCCTGCATGCGCTTGAAGCGCACGATGATGTCTTGCAGCGAGTTATTGAGGGCGTGCCCCAGATGAAGCGCGCCGGTCACGTTGGGGGGCGGAATAACGATCGAGAACCGCTTGCGCCCCGGCTCAGGCTCGCTATGAAAGTAGCCGCGATCCTCCCAGAAGCGATACCACCGCGTTTGCGCGGCGCGATGATCGTATTGCTTGGGGAGCTCCTCGGTCGTCGTCGGGGAGGACATCGTGTTCTCGCTACGGATTAACTCTTGACCAATTCTGGCGCGGCGCGCGGTGCTTTTCGCACTTCGTCCTTGTAGAGCTTGTACTCGAAACTGTCGACCAGGGCGAGCCAGCTCGCTTCGATCACGTTCTCGCTGACGCCGACGGTGCCCCATAGGGACCCATCATCCTGGCTTTCGATCATCACGCGCACGCCGGCCGCGGTGCCGGCCTCGGAGTTGATGACTCGCACCTTGTAGTCGACAAGCCGCATGCTGGCCAGGTTCGGGTAGGGTTCGGCCAGGGCCTTGCGCAAAGCGGCGTCCAGCGCGTTCACCGGGCCGTCTCCCTCGGCCACTTCGTGCAGCACGCGATCGCCGACGCGCAACTTGACGGTCGCTTCGGTCGTCACGGAGCCATCCGGGGCGCTCTCGACGTTGACGCGATAACTCAATCGCTCGAAGTGGGGCGCGAACGTACCGGCACATTTCTTGACCAGCAAGTCGAACGAGGCCTCGGCCGCCTCGAACTGGTAGCCCTGGTGCTCGAGCGTGACGACCTGGGCAAGCACTTTGTCGAGCAACTCGCGGTCGTGCGGCAGATCGTGCCGGTTGGCGAGCGCTTCGATGTTCGAGCGGCCTGACAGCTCGCTCACCAGCACGCGCCGCTCGTTGCCGACACTCTCGGGCGCGATGTGCTCGTAACTTGCGGTCGCCCGATTGATAGCATGCACGTGCATGCCCCCTTTGTGGGCGAACGCGCTTTGCCCGACGAACGGCTGACCTGGCCGCAGATGCAAGTTGGCGGTTTCATAGACAAATCGCGACAACTCGGTCAAATGCTCAACCCCGCCGGGCGAGAGCACTTCATAGCCGCGCTTCTTCAGGCCCAAGTTGGCGACGACCGAGACCAGATCGGCATTGCCGCAACGTTCGCCCAATCCGTTGATCGTCCCCTGCACGTGGACGGCGCCCGCTTCCACGGCCGCCAGTGAGTTCGCCACGGCCAGTTCGCAATCGTTGTGGCAATGGATGCCGATCGGTACGCCGACCGAGCGAGCCGCTTCGCGCACCAACTCGGCCACTTCCTCGGGCATGCTGCCGCCATTAGTGTCACAGAGCACGATCAGCTCGGCGCCGGCGTCGGCCGCCGCACGGATGGTCTGTCGGGCGTAATCGGAGTTCGATTTCCAACCGTCGAAGAAGTGCTCGGCGTCGTAGATCACTCGCCGGCCGGCCGCGCACAGGAAGCGCACCGTTTCGCTGATCATGGCCAGGTTTTCTTCGAGCGAAACTCGCAAGATCTCGGTGGCGTGAAAGTCGGACGTCTTGCCGACGATCGTCAGCACGGCGACCTGCGAATCGAGCAGGGCCTGCATGCCGGGGTCGGCGTCGCACATCACCCCCTTGCGGCGTGTCATGCCGAAGGCGCACACCTGAGTGTGCCGCAACGCCAACTGCCGCACGCGCTGAAAGAACTGCGCGTCTTTCTCGTTCGAGAGGGGATAGCCCCCTTCGACGAAATCGAAGCCCAGCGAGTCGAGCCGCTCGGTGATCAACAGCTTGTCTTGCAGCGAGAGGTTGACCCCTTCGCCCTGGCAGCCGTCACGGAGCGTGGTGTCGTAGATCTGGATGCGCGTCATTCGAGTACCCAAATGGTCGAGCGAGGTTCGA
>Ga0163152_10005662_pt1 | contig 14513 bp, 18 predicted proteins | sample OliLakLV19MP8IB2_FD_148635 | JGI IMG/M metagenome (GOLD analysis project Ga0163152, IMG submission 148635) | Freshwater microbial mat bacterial communities from Lake Vanda, McMurdo Dry Valleys, Antarctica - Oligotrophic Lake LV.19.MP8.IB-2 | ecosystem: Environmental > Aquatic > Freshwater >... | reverse complement strand
AGCTCAGAGAGGGAGGTACTACACAGTTATGCAGCTATTAATCGAGGACTGCAGTCAAGCGGCCGGATTAAATGCAAACAGGTGGCCGGAATGGGCCAATGACCGGCCGCTTTCAGGCCAATCTGCAAGAGCTTTTGGATTTAATCTAGCCGAAATGTCTGAGGGTGGCGGGTGGGTAGCCACAGGCGCAGCCTGCGTTTTGCTCCTTCGCGTCTTTTCTTGGATTTAATCTAGCCCAGTTTAGCCAGGCTTTCAGCGGCATACTTCTGGCTGCCCTGGTCATAGCTAGCCATTTGCTTGTCTTTCGTGCCCTTGTTCAGAGGCTCCGGCACTTTGCCGATCTCGACCTTTTGCGCCACATAATGAGCAATATCGAGCCCGAACATTGCCGACAAACGGGCGAAGTATTTAGCCTCGGCTGCTACTTCTGCGCTCTTTGCCAGGTAGCCGATCAATGCTTCGTTCGCTTGCCAGAAGTCTGCATTTACTGCGTCCAAGCGGTTCAACACGCTCACATCCTCGACGCCCAGGAGCGCTCTGATCGTCTCTTCCAATTTGTCTATTCTTGCTGATAGGGCTCCACTGTCTGGGTTTCCGCCTGGCTTAAATCCTGACTCAATCATTCGCCTGACGACATCTGAAACTTTTACACCTTCCGCTTTCGCTTGTGCCTCTAGCTTCTCCATGATTTCATTCGGTAGCCTTACGCTTACTGATGTACTCGCCATTACTTACCACCTTCCCCATGGGTCACGCTCAAACGGGCTCCTGTCCTTCTCTCGCTTCTTCTCTGCTTCTTTCTCTAGCTCTTTGTCCCGTTTCTCTTTGTTTTTATCTATCGCCTTGTCTATGTTCTCCCGCTGCTCTAGCTCTTTGTTTCGGTCGTGCTCGCTGCGACTGTATCGCTCTCCAACCATCTGATCGAAGTCTTGCCAGGGCATTTTTACGCCTTTGATACCGCGATCTTTCTCACGCTCGTCTAAGGCTTTCTTTGAGTCCTCTAGCCCGTCTCGCTGCTCTTTTGTGTAGTCTCGGTTGCGATCATCCAGAACTATTGAGCGCACCATTTGATTTGCAAATGATGCATATTGCATCCATAGCCCAATCAACGGAGTACCCATAACCTGCTCTTGCACTGGGTTTAAGACCCTCCCTCCTTCAGCCGCTTTGTGATCTTCCATCGTTTTGCTGCGCTCGGTCTTCTCGATCACCCGGTCCATTTCTTTGGAAATCGCACCAGAAAACCTTTCCCTGTCTCTGTCTTCTATCCAGCTCCGAAGATTGCGATAGTCGTCATACGGTAGTTTCTCGCTCTTATCTCTCAGCTCTTTGCTGAGCCCTGTCAGCTTTTCGTAGCTATCGCCTTTGCTGTATTTCTTGCCGTCATACTCAAGCTCGTCACGGTGCTCTTTATCTTTGCTTTTCTTGGGCTCTTTGTCTTCTGGCTGCCTGTCTCGCTCTGCTCGTTCTTTTTCATGTATCCAAGCTTTGAGTTTTATATACTTATCTTTTTCTATTCGCTCGTCATAGTTATCCCAGAGCCGCTCATCTAAGTCCCTCAATTCCTTGAGAGTGTTGGCTTTTGACCACTCTTTCCCTGTAGCTTCTATCGTGTCCTGGTGAAACGGTCGCTCTTGTTCTTCGCGTGGTTTTCGCTCGTCGCGTTCTCTCGCGTCTTGCTTCTTACGCCATTCTTTGTACGGCTCTAACTGCTCTCGGATAACTTTTCTGTGCATCCATGGCAGCTCTAGTCCATCACGTATACGCTCTTCCCTGGCTAGTTCTTTCTCTCTTGTTCTGTCTGCCAGCCGCTCTCGTTCTCGCTCACGCCTTTCTCTTCTCGCTCGCTCAAGCTCCTGCGGATGACACCTTTCTAGGTATCTCTCTCCATGATCTCTTGCTTTGTCTATGTCCTTTAGTCCTATCCTAACCTCGGTCCCGTTACTGTCTCTGCCTAAGACAACGACGTGGATATGGTGGTGATCGGTGTTGTTATGCTCTACTCCAAACCACTGCAAATCCCGCCCCATGTCTTGCCCTAGCTTCTGCATGACCTCTCGCGTAAAAGCTTTTTTGTCCTGCGGGTTTATCTCTGGTGCCAGCGTCAACTTGTGCACCACCACCCGACTATCGCCCAGTTCCCGAATAGCCTTTCTCATTTCTTTGGCGTCTATGCGATCTCCATGCTCGTTGAACATTTCCCGACCGCCTGGCTCTCTGTCTTCTCCTGGTCGGTGCTGGATATAGTTCACATGCGCCAGAGCTTTGCCGATCGATACGACATTTCCCCCTTGGCTCTGCTTTCGCCTTCCTGGTATGTACCGATGCTTGATTACAACCATCGCCTTAAGCCTTCACTGTCCGCTTAAGGGCTTCTATCAAGTCCCGCTCGTCTCGCTCCACTGAACGCGCCATCTTTTGCTTGGCGGAGGTCAGAGCTGCCTCAAATGCGTCTTTTCCTTCTTGCGTCTGGCTCATGCTTGAATAGGTCAGCTCAAATATCGTTGCCACCAATCGCCCTTGCCTGGCTAACATCGCGCACACTCGATTAGTCATCGCTTCGATAGATCCGGCTATCATGCTCTCTCTCGGGTTGTTCTTTATCTCATCCCGGTTCGCCAAATACCACAAGACCGCCTCTCTGACTATCTCTGACTTGGTTACACCGTCAGCGGTCGCCAGCTCATCCACCCGCATAAAATCCTCGCGGGATAGCTTGGTCTCTACCTTGGGCTTAAATTCCCGTTTTTTGGTCTCCATTTTGAGCCGATACCTCTAATTCGGGTCCAGACATCTTTTTGGTCAAAACCTACGCTAAGGTATTTGACATCCGCAAAATGGCGAAATTTACTACGCTAAGCTGCTTGGCAGGATACAACTGACTTGATAAAAGCATGGTTCTGTCAATGCACTAATGCCCATTTAGTCAGTGTTTTCAGCCTCGTTGCAGATTTATAGGGCAATTTGGTTGACGAAATCTTCTTGACAGCATTTTCGGTCAACAGCCCTGTGGGTTCGATTTATTGCTAAGCTCGAAGCGCTTGCTGAGCAATGATTTCGGGCTTAGCGTAGTTTCTGACCATTTAAATGTCGGGACCCGTTAATGGATTAGTCAAAGGACCTCGTTGCTTGGGCTCAAGAGCAGCCTCACCAGCCTCTGCGCGCCACTGCTGTAGGTGCGATGTATAGATTCCCTCTCGACGCAAAAGAGCCGCCACCTGGCCAGCCGGGGCCTTGGCTGCCGCCTTTAAAATTCTTGCCTTGTCGACAGCAGAAAAAGTCCTGCGCTTGGCCTTCTCTACAACTTCTGTGGGTTTCTGCGCCTGAACACCGGCACGACGATTCTTCTGTTTCTTCTTTGCTGGATTGTGCGACAAGTCTTCTTTCCACTCTGGATGCTGATCTCGCAGGCGGCGAAACCAGAGGTAATAATTAGATTTAGAGATCTCATTGGCGACGCAATAAGCTGTCACACCCAAGCGATTATCTCTAGCCTTTGTAATTATCTCACTCCAGTATGCTGTGTGCCCGGCCAGTGAAGTGTCTGCATCCTGTAACATTGATATTCCCTCTCCAACGGCATAGCAAAGCCCGGAAGATCATGGCGGATAAAACCTGCCCACTCTTCTCAGATCGCTACACTAAACTCTCAACCAAATCCGTCTCACTTCATGTTGGCACAGAGGGGCCGGTCATATAAGCGGGCATGGCATCGAGCAATGTTTCCCTTCCCCACAAAACGCCAACACCGGTTGGTCCCAGCATCTTGTGCAGTGAGAATGCCATGAAATCGCAATCCAACTCGCGCACAGACGTTGGCAGGTGTGGTACACCCTGTGCTCCGTCAACGAAAAGGACGGCGCCGACGTGGTGCGCCAACTTCGCCAACTCGTTTAGCGGATTGATTGTGCCAAGCACGTTAGACATTTGGGTGACCGCAACGACGCGTGTCTTTTTATTGATCAATTTCTCTGCCGCGGGCAAGTCAATTTGGCCATCGTCGGTGAGAGGCAAGAACACTAGCTTGGCTTCGCGCTCCTTAGCCAGCTGTTGCCACGGCACGAAGTTGGAATGGTGTTCCATCGGTGTGATCACGATTTCATCGCCAGTGAGAACATTCTGTCGTCCCCATGTTTGCGCGACAAGATTGATTGCTTCAGTGGCATTCTTTGTGAAAATCACTTCGCGGTTTTCAGCAGCGTCAATAAAAAGTCGAATTTTTTCTCTTGTCGTTTCGAACGCTTCGGTCGCTTCCTCACTCAGTGTGTGGATACCGCGATGGATGTTGGCGTTGTAGTTCTCATAATAATTAGTCAGAGCATTGATCACGCTTGTTGGTTTTTGCGAGGTCGCGGCGCTGTCGAGATAGACCAGTTTGCGCCCATTCACCATGCGATCGAGGATTGGAAAATCTTTTCGTATTGTTTTGCTGTCGAACATTATCTTGACCTTTTACTTAGTTGCGCTGGCTGGAACACCGATCCACAAGTCATCTTCACGCACTTCGCATAGGTATGTTGCTATCGGAACGACAGCAGGCATACACACAACAGCTCCGGTTGCTACATCGAAGCGCGCGCCGTGGCGGGGACACTCGATCGTGTTTTCAATCAACTCGCCTTCACCAAGAGGACCACCGTCGTGCGTACAAAGATCGGCTACGGCAAAAAATTTTCCTTCCACGTTGCAAACAGCTATGCGCTTTCCGGCGATGGTGTAGACCTTGACCTGACCCACCGGAACATCGGCTTTGTTTGCTACTTTGCTGAAATCAGCGCTCATTTAAACTCCTAAACTTGATGGATTTTTTCAGCTAACACGTCGTAAACCCATTCTTTCGCGCGACCGATTGTGCAAGCTTCCAAAATTTGTCTAAAGAAACCGGTAACGATCAATTCTTCTGCTTCTGGTGCTGCCAAGCCGCGGCTCATCAAGTAGAAGATTTGTTCGCGATCGACAGGACCAACAGTAGCTCCGTGTGAGCACTTCACGTCGTCAGCAAGAATTTCGAGTTTAGGAATAGAGTCGGCACGCGCCTCCGCTCCCAATAGCAGGTTCTTGTTGCTCTGGAATGCGGCTGTCTTCTGGGCCACTTTCGCAACTTCGATAATTCCTTGATAGATAGACTGAGCATTGCCCTTCAAAGCGACTCTGAAGTTTATATTGGATGTGGTATTAGGGGCATTATGCTTTTGAATCGTGTTGAAACTATAATGTTCGTCCGTGTCACCAAGGACGATGCCTTGCAAATCACTTGATGCTCCGTGAGCGTTGAGCACTGTGACTATATCGCCCTTTAGTTGCGAGCCGCCTATTGCCACTGTCAGCGATTTGATGACAGCATCTTGCTCGACTTGATTGTGAGTTCTCGTGATCGCAAAGACGTTGTCATCGAATTTTTGCAATTCGAGATATTCAAACTTGGCACCGGCTTCAACATGCACTTCAACAAGCGCGTTGGCCAGTGAACGCGAGCTGGATTTGGATTCTTTACCTTGTTCTGAACTCAAGACGTTTACCAGGCTAGCTTTGCTGTGCTTGCCCAATACAGCGATCAGTCTCGGGAATATAGCAACGCCGTTCGGTGCTCCATTCAAGGAAGTGAAGTGCGTCAAGCTGACGAATGGACCTTCGATTTCCACATTGGCCGGCACGTACAAAAACGTTCCGCTGTTGAACAAGGCCTTATTCATCAAAACGAATTTTTGATCGCTTCCGATTTTTGAAAGATACGGACGGATTAATTCAGCGTGATCGTGCAAGGCTTGTTTAATCGAGCAAAAGATAACGCCCTGGCTGACTAGATCAGCTGACAGCTTGGCTGAAATTGATGAGTGTCCGACTTCAGCAACTACGCCTGAATGATTATCGAAAAAGGTCAAAGCCGTCTCGAACCAATCTGGCAATTTCGCTTTCAGATCATTTTTTGTAGAAAGATCGATAGCGTTCAAAGTAGATAAATCGAGACTATCTATTTCTGTCTTGCGCCAACCTTCATCTCTACCGGTTGGCATTGGAGTTTGAAGGTAAGCTTCCCAAGATGAGACGCGCAGCTCCTTCAACCAAGACGGCTCGCCGTTTTGGGAAGCCAAATTATCCACTCGCTCCCGTGCGAAGGTGTTTATCAATTTCGACTCTGACATTTGCCTTTCCTTGATTCCACATTTACTCTAGAGCGCTAATATAGAGCACCAAATCAAAAAACTTGGCGACAGTGGATATAAGAGATCACGATATTTACCCCACCGAACCAGACATTTCAAGCTGAATTAGCCGGTTCAGTTCAACAGCGTATTCCAACGGCAGTTCTTTAGTGAACGGCTCGAAGAATCCATTGATGATCATGGCGGTCGCTTCGTCTTGGGTCAAACCTCGGCTCATTAGATAGAACAATTGTTCTTCGCCGACTTTTGATACGGTAGCTTCGTGTTCAATGGTGACGTCTTTCTCGTCAATTTCCATGGTTGGATATGTATCAGACCTGGATTTTTCGTCCATTAGAAGCGCATCACATTTAACGCTAGATTTGGAACCTGTGGCGTTTGGATAGACTTTCACCAATCCACGATAAGAGGTTCTTCCGCCGTTCTTTGAGATCGACTTGGAGATAATCAGTGATGTCGTATCTGGTGCTGCGTGCACCATCTTTGCGCCAGCGTCTTGATGTTGATCCTCTCCGGCAAAAGCGATAGAGAGCACTTCACCATGAGCTCTTGGTCCGACCAAGTGAATGGATGGATATTTCATGGTCAACTTCGAACCGAGGTTGCCGTCTACCCATTCAACCTTCGAATCAGCATGGGCAACTGCTCGCTTGGTGACCAGATTGTACACATTCTTCGACCAGTTTTGAATCGTTGTATAACGAATGTGGGAGCCTGGCAGCGCGATCAATTCAACCACAGCCGAGTGCAGTGAGTCTGTTGAGTACGTTGGTGCCGTGCAACCTTCGATGTAATGAACGAAGCTGCCTGGTTCGGCGATGATCAATGTTCTTTCGAATTGCCCCATGTTTTCAGCGTTGATTCTGAAATATGCTTGCAACGGAATTTCAATCTTGACGCCTTCTGGCACCCAGACGAAGCTTCCGCCCGACCAAACAGCCGAGTTCAATGCGGAAAATTTATTGTCGGCAGCTGGAATAACTGTGCCAAAATGCTTGCGGATAATGTCTTCGTGTTCGCGCAATCCTGAGTCCATATCCAAGAAGATCACGCCTTGCGCCAATAGGTCCTCTCTAATGGAGTGATAGACGACTTCCGACTCGTATTGAGCTGTGACGCCAGCCAGGAATTTGCGTTCAGCTTCAGGTATGCCAAGCCGATCGAATGTTTGTTTGATGCCTTCCGGAACGTCATCCCAATTTTTTGCACTTTTTTCTGAAGAACGAACGAAATAGAAGATGTTCTCGAAATCGATACTGTCGAGAAGGTTGCAGTTACCCCATCTAGGCATCGGTTTCTTGAGGAAAATATCTAGGGCGCGGAGACGATACTTGAGCATCCACTCAGGTTCGTTTTTCATTTCAGAGATCTTGGTGACGATCTCTTTGGTTAAACCTCTGCCTGACTTGAAGATGTAATCTTCCTTGTCCTGGAAACCATACTGAGAGTAATCGTTTCCAATATTGCCGATTGTTTGATCTTGAATTAGTTCCGCAGACATGATCCCCTCCATCGTCTTGATTGTTATGAAACAGCCGAAGACGTAAGTTCCTGTAATACCCAGTCATAGCCACGTGCTTCCAGTTCTTTGGATAACTCGCCACCGCCAGATTTGACGATACGACCATCCTGAAAAACATGGACGAACTGTGGTTCCACATAGTTAAGAATACGCTGATAGTGCGTAATTAAGAGAATTGCTGTTTCGGGATTTGACAGATTGTTGATCCCTTCCGAAACAATCTTTAATGCATCAATATCCAATCCTGAGTCGGTTTCATCCAACACAGCCAATGCCGGTTTCAAAAGTGCCAATTGAAGAATTTCGATTCTTTTCTTTTCGCCGCCGGAAAAACCATCATTGATATAGCGTCCAAGAAATTCGTCGGCGACGCCGAGTTTCTTCATCTGCGCTTTCAATTCTTGTCTGAATTCTTTCACCGGCACATCTTTGCCGCGGATTGCTTTAACGGAAGCGCGAAGGAAATTGGAAACCGATACACCAGGAATGGCCACAGGATATTGGAATGCTAGCGCCATGCCGTTCCGCGCCCGCTGGTCTGGTGTCATCTCAACGATGTCGACACCTTTGAAAAGAATTTTTCCTTCGGTGACTACATAACGAGGATGTCCAATCAGCGTGTATGACAGTGTCGATTTGCCGGAGCCGTTGCGTCCCATGATCGCGTGTACTTCACCGGCATAGATGTTCAAATCGACGCCCTTGAGGATTTCTTTGTCCTCAACTTTGACGTGTAGATTCTGAACGGATAGGAGCGGCTGTTTAGCTGTCATGAAAATTGCCTTTGAAAGTAGTCATGCCCTGACACGTGCTCAGGCCATTGGTGCAAGCTCTCTTTATCCCTGGGTTTGAGTTCATCCGTTGCAAATAACACCCTGGTTTGTCTGTCCTCTCTAGCCTCAAAATCTCGATACGGTTCGTCTTACAATATGTACTACGCCACCTGCCTGTGAATCTGAACAATTGGCTCGACCGTGACTTCACGCCACGCCCTACAGATGAATTCGTGTAAGCTTTCAAGACAGCGAGTGGAAAGTGAGACACCCCAACAAGGATGGAATTTACCGTCGTTGAAATACTGCAAAGTCCTTCCTTGACCAGACATGGTCAACACTCGTACTGCAGCCACCGCTGGAAACTCTAGCTGCGACAACGTGTCCTCTATGACCTGCACCGACAGCGGCAACCGCTCTTCGGCAATTACCATCTGCAGTGACTCAAGAAGTTCCTTGTAATTTGTCACACCAGGTGAATAGACAAGCTCTACTCGCATCATTACCACCTCCGTTGCAAAGAATCCAATCGAACCTAAGTTCATTTTAGATCACGCATTAGGAGCACTTATTTGCTCCTGCTTTGATTATTGCACACATAAATCTTTTTGAGATTAAATTGTCTAAAAAAGCCTTTACAGCTTACTTACGGCAGTCATAAATGTGTCAAAAGAACTATAATAAAAAAGTCAGCAACTAAAAGTCAGCAACTAAAAGCTAACCCTTAATAGGAGGTAGCAGCTATGTCCTACACAATCGTTTCAGACATCTGCGAAGGGGTTTCAGACTGTATACCAGTCTGCCCGGTCGAGTGTATTCACTGGGCCGAAGGAAAAACAAATACAAAAGGAACGAAATACACCTATATAGATGAGTCTACCTGCATAGACTGCGGTGCGTGTCTCTCTGTGTGTCCAGTAGAAGGCGCAATTCTCGATGACTGGCAGCCGGAGTTGCAGCATCTATAAAAGCTCTAAACTGGGCAGTGCAGGTCTAATAAGGGACACAAACTATGTTTTTCAGCAAGAAGCAAACTGGAATAAGTGAAGAGCAAGTTCTTCAGGCTCTGCGCCAGGTAATGGACCCAGACTTGCATAGAGATGTAGTGAGTCTCGGCATGATCTCAGACATTGGAATATCTGGCTCGAAGGTTCACTTCAAGCTAACTCTTACAACTCCAGCTTGCCCCGTTAAAGAGAAGATGGAAGCCGACTGCCGCGAAGTTGTGAGCCAAATACCCGGCGTCGGGGAAGTCGAAATGGAATCAACTGCCTCAGTGGCTGCCAGCCGTACTGTGGCAGGCAGAGAGCCCGTTGAGGGCGTCAAACAAATTATCGCTGTTACCTCTGGAAAAGGCGGCGTAGGCAAGACCACCGTGTCAGTCAATTTGGCTGTTGCACTCGCTCACCTTGGTGCTAGTGTCGGACTTCTTGATGCTGATATCACTGGGCCAAACGTTCCGCTAATGCTTGGACTTGAAGATTACCAACCCACATCAAACAGTGAAAATAAGATCGTGCCGCCGAAAAATTACGGCGTCAAATGCATGTCTATTGCATTCTTTGTTGACAAAGACACGCCGATCATCTGGCGCGGGCCAATGCTCGATAAGGCAATCAAACAGTTCCTGCGAGATGTCGACTGGGGCGAGCTGGACTACCTCATAGTTGACATGCCGCCTGGCACAGGCGATGCACAGCTCACTCTCACGACCGCGACACAGGTGTCAGGTGTTCTCGTTACTACACCGCAGGAGGTGGCACTCCTTGATAGCCGTCGGGGCTGTGCCATGTTTGAGAAGATGCATGTGCCTATCCTCGGACTTATCGAGAACATGAGCTATTTCCTCTGTCCAGACTGTAGTTCCAAATCACATATTTTCGGTGCCGGCGGAGGCAAGATCTTGGCTGACGAGATGAATATTCCATTCCTTGGTGAAATCCCGCTAGATTCCGCCGTAAGGGAGGGGGGCGACGCCGGACGTCCTATCACTGCTCTCGATCCTGATCATCGAATCTCGCAATTTTACATCGCGGTTGCCAAACAGCTTGCTGCCCAAGTCAGCATAAAGACCCTTGCGCTGGTGTAGGAGGAAGAATTATGACTGCTAGAGACGATCCCGCGATAATACCAGCAGACCTCCAGGACACAGCCAGTCTGATACCGCTAAATGCAGCGATAGACTTCTTCGGTCGTTTGCTTGACCAGGTTGCCAATTTGGCATGCTCATTGGCCTTTGACGTTTGGCACTTCTTGTTTTGCCATAGAAATTACTGATAGGAGGTTTTCATGCCGGAATTTCACAAAGTCTTGCAAGCTAGCGAGCTTGAGGTTGGCAATTCCAAACTGGTCCAAGTCGATGGCAGAAAGATTGCACTCTTCAATGTCGCTGGTTCTTACTATGCAATCGACGATACATGCACACATCGTGGCGGAACGCTCTCTGACGGTTCGCTAGATGGAACCCAAGTGACCTGTCCCTTGCATGGAGCCATCTTTGATGTCACTACTGGCCAAGTGAAAGGCCCTCCCGCACCGGCTCCTGTTGCTAAATACAATGTCAGGATCGTTGACGCGCATATTGAAATCGAAGTCTAGAAGCCCAATAAACCACGAGGTTATTTACGATGTCCGAAACCACACTAAAGCAAGAACATGTAATCACGGTTACTCCAGAGGCAGCCCAGCAAGTTAGCAAATTGCTGTTAGAACATCCACAGGATTCTGGTTTAAGAGTACTTGTGAAAGACGGTGGCTGCTCTGGAATGTCCTATGGCCTCGACTTTGATAATCCGGCTACCGATGATCAAATCTCAGAGTCTCACGGCGTCAAAATCTTCATCGATTCTAAGAGCGCCATTTATGTAAAAGGAACAGTCATAGACTTCGAAGGCGGTCTTCAAGGCAAGGGTTTCACTCTAAAGAACCCCAATGCTAAAGGATCCTGCGGCTGCGGTCAGTCATTCACAGTCTAGCCTCAGTCCGCTTGAATGTGGTGCATGCTGGAGGTCGCGATTATGAACGCAATAGTCGGCGCTGAAAATATTGCTTTGCTTTACGAATCGCAAGTACTCGGAAGTAGGGCCGACAAATGCGCCGCCAGATGTGACTGGAATGAGAATGAGCGACTTCTGTTGCTCGCTCTGGAAAAATGGCAGAATGCAGTAGGATCATCTGACCCTAGTATTGGTGCCATTCTGGATAAGCTGGGTCAAGCGTACCTGGCATTGAACCTCATTGAGAAAGCCATGGACGCCTTTGGCGAGGCAGCCAGCCTGCTGGAAATGGACTATCATGCGGGGCATGCCAGCCTTGCCCCTATACTCGAACATGAGGCAGACTGCTTTATTAGGCAGCAGAGGTATGCCGAGGCACTGCCGCTTTTGAAGCGAGCTTTAGAAATCAACGAAAAAACTATCAGCAGCGAGCATCGTTCTACGCTCAAATGTATGCAAAAGCTTGCCAATCTCTATTCCAAATTGGACAGACCTGTCGATGCTGAAGGACTGCTGACGAAGGCAATGAAACATGTCGACACGCCTCTTGGCCCAGCGGAAGAATTCCGTTACCAGCTCGCGCTTGTTTATCTTCAACAAAACAAGCACGAAGAAGCAATTGAACAGCTCCTGCAAGCGATTAAAGACTTTCGACAGCGTCACAATTACGGCCGACTGTCCGATTGTCTTGTCATTTACAGCAATGTCTTACGACAATCAGGCCAGCTCGAATCGGCTGACCAGGTTAACGCGAATGCTGGGCACTATCGCGAACTGGCTGCGGTTTCTCCGTACCCTCAGGACATCTATCCAACGACCTTTCTACGAATGTGACGACCATGTTGTCTGGACGCGATAGATACTTCCTGCGTTATGAAGAAACGATCCGATATGAGTACCCAGAGATATCGCAAGACATCATAGCGATCGCAAACTTACCAGGAGAGAGATGGACACAGTAACAAATATTTCTTCGCATCTTGCGTTGGGAGCGGTTGCAGGTTTAACGATCTTTCTTGGACTGCCGATAGCCAGATGGAAGCGAGCATCCGAACGGCTCCGCGGCATGCTTGCACTAGTATCTGCTGGTGTCTTAATTTTCCTCATTATCGAGGTTGGATATCACGCAATAGAAATACTGGAGTCAGCAGCAAAATCCAGCAGTACAGCAGTCTTACCACAGTTTTGCATTTTTATTCTAGGACTGGTCTTGGGCCTAATTGGCTTGGCTAGCCTTGAAGAGAGGCGGTCCCTCAAGCACACAGAGGGTGCTGATCCAATACACATTGCAAGCATGATTGCGCTTGGAATAGGATTTCATAACTTTGCTGAGGGGCTGGCAATTGGACAATCCTTTACTGGTGGCGCATTGAGTCTGGGAACTGTCCTGGTCATTGGTTTTGCGCTTCACAATGCGACGGAAGGCTTTGGCATTGCGGCACCACTAGTAGGACAGGACGTTAGCTGGAGCAAGTTATTCATGCTTGGGCTAATTGGAGGAGGGCCTACTGCTATAGGAGCAGTGGTGGGAGGCCTATGGGTCAACCCAACTGTGGAGTTACTATTTCTGTCACTGGCGGTCGGATCGCTCATCTACGTCACTCGTGAATTACTACGACTGAAATTTACTTCTCTCACCGTTACTTCTGCAATGACGGCGCTCCTAGTCGGATTGGTATTGGGTGTGACAACGGAGATCTTTGTAGAAGTAGCAATGGTGAATAATTCATCGAACCAGGCTCGTTCCAAGAGCAAGTCGACCATCAACTCAGTTATCATAGAACCGCTTACTGTGTTGCACCCTCGCGACTTAATTTGGATATCTTTGATCGAGCCTTTAGAAACGTCGAGAAAAAGAGTCAGCTCATCACCGCAAAGTGGATTTACACCCTTGACCTCAACCGTAGCGCCTGCCATCTCGCCTTGATTACAGGGATTGTGTGCGTAGTGATCGAGAATCTTTCTCGGTAAAGCTCATCTGAGAGCGACATTGCCCGTTACCTTTTCGGCCTCTTCCAATGCTTGGAAAAAGAGATTGATTGACGGCTGAGACTCGGGGATAGCGTCATCGACAAATCTGGATAAGGTGTAAGCTCCTGGTCCTTATGCACTAGCTTACTCCTCCTGATTCTGCTGCTTTATCGGCATGGACCACGTAACCACAAACTGGGTCGTTCTTCAGCATGTATGACTGGCGTATCACTTTTACTCCCAACAAAGACCGCATCAATTGTAGTTCAAGGTTGCAAAGCTGACGGTACTGCCCAGTCAGGCTGTGGAGTGGGCAGTGCTGCTGATAAATGAAGAAGTTTCCGTCAGGTAGCTCTTCCCACTGACTCATGTAACCGTTATCGGCAAATAACTTAGCTAACTCTTCGACCTTCCCCCTGAGTTCTTTCCCATCAAAACGGGGTCTCTGAGTGCGTATCACCCTCTCGTTTCGAAGCGTCAGCAGATCCATGACGCCCTTATGGCCGCTTGTTTCCCTCACAGCATCTAGCACTTCAGTCAAGACGCCTTCATATCCAGACGGGAACAGTGCCTGTGCCTTCTGGCTTAAGCGATACTTATACAGCGGGCGCCCACGAGACTTCTGAACTATCCGCGACTCGACAAGACCCTGGGCTTGATACTCAGCCAGGTAGCGTTTAACTCCCATGTAGGTCACGTTTAGAGCTTCGCAAAGCTCAGCCATGGTCATCTCGCCACGCACCTTCAGATTAAACAGGAGCGCATCACGAGTGTCTTCTGGGAATTGCTTGAGCTGTTCTGTTAACACCGTTCCCTCTGACCAGGTTTGGAAGCCACTTGCTTTCGTTACACTTTAACTACACCATTTTCGGCTACATCACCAGATTATCCAGGCTGCCTACACGTACATTCTATCAAAACTTACACACATAGACTAAAATGTTTAAAGGAGCCTTTGGCCGTCCAGACAGCACATCACGCCGGTTGTTTGCGCTTTTACTTTCATCACGGTAGTTTTGCTAATTTCTGACTTCCTGGTAATGCTTCTGATGCTTCTGCCATCTGCTAGAAGGAGAGCATAAAAAAC
>Ga0163152_10005659_pt1 | contig 14515 bp, 10 predicted proteins | sample OliLakLV19MP8IB2_FD_148635 | JGI IMG/M metagenome (GOLD analysis project Ga0163152, IMG submission 148635) | Freshwater microbial mat bacterial communities from Lake Vanda, McMurdo Dry Valleys, Antarctica - Oligotrophic Lake LV.19.MP8.IB-2 | ecosystem: Environmental > Aquatic > Freshwater >... | reverse complement strand
GAGGGGATCGGCGGCGGTCGACGCGTCCCAGAGCTGCACGAAGATGTCGGAGGTGACCGCCCGGCTGCCGTGTCCGCCGGCGACGTCGTACGCGTTGCCCGTGCGGACCGCGGCCTGCAGGAAGTAGCGGCACCCGGTCGATTGCGCCATCGCGTCGAGCGTCGCGCGGTCGAGCTCGCGGCGCTCCGGGAGCTCGGCGAGCATCTTCAGGAAGCGCTCCGAGACGCCGTCGCGCGCGAACCGCTCTTTCACGTCGGCGGGGCGCAGGACGACGGCGCACACCTGCCGGTTCTCGATCGCCAGCGCGACGCGCGGGCCGACGCGCTCGGCCACCGACACGTCCATCGGGTGGTCCGCCGTCACGGGGAGGATGGCGACGCCGGAGACCTTGAGCTCGGCCTCCTGGAACGACGCGTCGCGATAGCCGGCCGACGAGGTGTCGAGCGGGCCGATCGGACGGGCGGTCGCACAGCCCAGGGAGATCGTGGAAACGGCCGCGGCGGCAAGGAGCGCTCTCGAAAACAGAATGCCCCGGGACGACGGCAAGCCGTCCCGGGGCATTCTGTGGCGACGTGTGAACTGCTCGTGAACCTGAGGTTTCCGCCTACTTGCGGCGCTGGTCCTCGACGTCCAGGTTGATGTAGCCGGCGATGACGTGCTCGAGACCGGGACCGTCGGACAAGTCGATGCTGTCCTCCCGGTGGGTCGTGGGATCGATCCGGTAGAGCCGCACGAGCGCCGAGTCGATGTCCGCGTCGGACGCGAGCACGGGGGAGATGCGGTGGCCGCTCGAAAACGCGAGCTCGTCGAGCGCGGTGTTCTTGGGGTTGCTGACGGCAACGACCAGCGTCGGGCGCGCGTTGCCGTTGCGGACGACCGCGATCGGGATGACCCGCCGCTCGGCCGCCATGCGCGCGGTCACGAGGGAGAGGATGTCCGCGGTCACGTCGATGGTGGAGAGATCGACCGCGGGGGCGCCCAGCTGAACGGCGAGCGCGCGAGTGAGAGTGCGATCGTCGAGCAGCCCGAGCTCGATGCACGACTGACCAAAGGGACAGAGCCAGGCGTCCGAGTACTCGAGCGCTTCCTTCACGGCGATGTCGGAGAGAACGCCCATACCGACCAGGATTTCGCCAATTTTCCGACCCTTGAGGTGATTCATCTGAAAACCCTTTCTCTAGCTGCCTTCGAACAGACACCCGCGACCAACGGGAAGTTCTCGACCTCGGACGCAGCCCTTCAGCGCTCGATTCGCACTGTGACCACCCGTACAACCCGTTACGAACGGCTTTGTTCGTGCGTCGTGTGAAACGAGCGTGAACCGCCCGTCGAAGGTGAGATCTGGCGATCTCGTGACGGCTAAGTCAGGCGCGGACGCGGCCGCCGAGCTCGCGCCAGGAGGCGAGCGTGCCTCCACCGGCGAAGGCCTGGTTGAAGCCGCGGCACAGGGTCCAGCACTGCTGGCAGCCGGCGACTTCGGGCATCTGGTGGAGCTTGCCGAGGATCGACGGCAACGGCTCCGAGCGGACGTTGCCCACGGAGCGGTCGATCTTCTCGATGCACGGGGAGACGTTGCCGACGTGGTCGATGTTGAAGCTGCGGTCGCCCGCCGAGCACGCCGGCAGGTCGTCGCGCTTTTCCAGAAACGGATCGATCCCGTCGAGGTATTTCGAGAACACGCGAAAGTGCGGGAAGCGCGCCTGCAGCGCCTTCAGCTCGGCGCCGATGCCCGGCGCCGGCCAGTCGTCGACGCCATCCGCGCGCCGGTAGCCGTTCTTCGACAACAGCGTGAGCATGTGGCCAACGCCCGCATCGCGCGAGCGCTCGAGCTGGCGCTCGACGTCGCCGCGGTTGTCCGCCATCAGCACCGTCATCACGTGAACCTGGCGGCCGCCCTTCGGCGCCGCCTTCTTGAACGTATCGACGGCGCGCCACGCGCGATCGAACGCGCCCGCGAGTCCGCGCTTCGCGTCGTGGCGGATCGGGTCGGAGAAGTCGATCGACACGCCCGCCTGCGTGAGGCCGGCGGCGAAGAGGGACTTCGCGAGCTCAGGCGTCACGTGCCAACCGTTCGTGTAGAGCACGGGCAAGTGGCGCTCGCCGAACACGCGCACGATCTCGACGAGATCCGGACGCAGCGTCGGCTCGCCGCCCTCGACGGAAACGAGAAAGGTCCCGGTCTTCGCGAGATCGGCCGCGAGCTTCGCGTAGTCGGCGACGGTGAGCTCCTCCGCCGGCGGTACGCCGTTCGGCCAGAAGTCGCAGAACGAACACCGCATGTTGCAGCGGTTCGTGACCTGCACGAGCACCTGAAACGGCTTCCCGGTCGCAATGCCGAACGCGAAGCGCGTGTCCTTGAGCAGGCTCAACGGAACTCTCCGCCGCGCATCGCCTGGGAACCGATGCGAGCGGCGACCTCCGCGAGCAGCTTCGGGAGCGAGCGGTATTCACCGAGCACGCGTGTGATCGCGGCGGCCGCGTCGTCGGCTTCGGCGTCCGAGAGCACGAGCGGCGGCGTCAGCTTCAGCACGTTCCATCGATGCGACGCGGGCTGCGCGACGAAGCCGGCTTCGAGGAGCTTCAGCGCCGCCCATTGCCCGTAGACGTTCTTCGCGGCAGCCTCGACGAGCGAGGGCGCGAGGCCGTCGAGGGCGCCGCGTCCCGTCGGGCCGAGCTCGATCGCGATCATGAGGCCGCGACCCCGCACCTCGCGCACGAGCGGATGCCCCGCGAGATCGAGCTTCAGGCGATCGCGCAGCCGCGCGCCGACCGAGGCCGCACGCGACGCGAGCGACTCGTCGTCGATCACGCGCAGCGTCTCGAGCGCCGCCGTGCAGCCGAGCGCGTTGCCGGCGTACGTCGACGAATGCAGATCGAAGCGCTCCATCGTTCCGTACGCCTGGCGATGAATCGCGCGCGAGGTCACCGTCGCCGCGATCGGCACGACGCCGCCGGAGAGCCCTTTCGCAAGCGTCACCACGTCGGGGACGACGTGTTCGGCTTCGCACGCGAGGAACGCGCCCGTGCGCCCGAGCCCGGTCTGGATCTCGTCGGCGACGAAGAGCGTGCCGTGTTTCCGGCAGAGTGCGGCCGCTTCTTTCAGGTAGCCCGCGGGCGGAAGCACCGCCCCGCCCTCCCCCTGGATCGGCTCGACGACGAACGCGGCGACGTCCTCACGAGCGAGCGCGTCGGCGAGGCGCGTGAGATCGCCGAAGGGCACGCGCACGCAGCCGGCGAGAAGCGGCTCGAACGGCTTGCGCAGGCGGTCGGCGCCCATGAGCGAGAGCGCGCCGGGATTGGTGCCGTGGAAGCCGCCCTCGCACGAGACGAAGCGCGGGCGGCCCGTCGCGGCGCGCGCGAGCTTCATCGCGCCCTCGACGGCTTCCGCGCCACTCGAGGAATACAGCACCACGTCGAGCGGCGCCGGCAGGCGCGCGACGAGCGCTTCGGCGAGCTCGCCCGCGGCTGCCGACGGCGCGATGTGGCAGAAGTGGAGCGCGTCCTCGTCGAGCAGGCGTTTGAGCGCGGCGATGACGCGCGGGTGGTTGTGCCCGAGCGGCACCGAGCCGAAACCCGCGAGCAGGTCGAGGTACTCGCGCCCCTTGTCGTCGACGAGGCGCGTGCCCTTCGCACGCGTGAACACGCGGCCATAGCCGAGGACGCCGAGCAGCCGAACGAACTCCGGATTCACGTGCTTCGCGTAGCGCTCGGCGACCGCGTTCACGCGTTCACGCGTCCTCGTCCTCGCCCTCGTCGGCGTCATCGTCCCCTTCGTCGGACGGATCCGACGACGCGGGGGCGGACGCGATCGACGCCGCGAGCGAGGGATCCATCTTGAAGAGGACCGCGGCGCTCGCGCTGATCTTGATCTCGGCGCCGGTCGCGGGGTTGCGTCCCACGCGCTCGGAGCGCAGCGCCTTCCTCAGGGTGCCGAGGCCTTCGACCTTCACGGAGCTCTCGTCGCCGCCGGTCTGCAGCGCCTTCACGATCTCGATCGCGATCGCCTGCAGCTCGCGATCGGGCGTCTTCACGGCGAGCTCCTCGCCGATCAGCGCCTTCTTCATGCCGGGGGCCGCCTTGAAGGCGACCGCCGTCTTTGCGGGAATCGAGATGGCCGCGCCCGTCATCGGGTTGCGGCCGGTGCGTGCGGCGCGCTGGCGCACCGTGAACGCGCCGAATCCGCGCAGCTCGAAACGGCCCGTGGTCAGGCCGGCCTTCACCGCGGCCGCGAACGCATCCGAACGCTTGCGGGCTTCGCCCGCCTCGACGCCGCCGGCGACGAGGATCTTCCAGAGTGGTACGGCTTTCACGACGCTCTCCTTTCCTGCTGACGGCGGCCTGTGCCCAGAGTCACGAGCGCAGGTGCCGGCTCCGCCGTGAAGCGCGGATCGCGCTCCCGGTAGAGGACGTTGTAAGCACACGACGGGATGCTGGTCCCGTCCGCCGCCGGCATCCCCACACAACACTGGCGGATGCGATCGGTGTCGAACGTTTCCTCGTCCATGTGCGTGTGCACGTAGATCGCTTTGGTGCGGCGCTCGGCGCGGCGCAAGCGCTCCTCTTCCGGCACGCCGGGCGCGGTCGCGTCGTCGAGCAGCGCGCGCAGCGCGGCAAGGACGTCGTCGGATGACGCGCCGTCCACCGGCGAGCCCGCGAAAAGCGCGTCGATGATCGCGCGGAGCGCGTCCTCCATCTCGCGGCCAGGGAGCAGATACAGCGTGCGCCCGAGCATGCGGCGAAACGCGTCGCGCGGAGCGAAGCGCGGGAACGGCAGCCAGCGGCCGTCACCGAGCTGCAGCAGGTAGGTGACCTGGTAGCAGAGCGGATGCGCCGCCGGCGACGACACGAAGTCGCTCACCTTCAGCTTGCCGGCGGAGTGTTTCTCCAGATCGGCGAGCGCTTCCCACGCGCCGTAGCGCGAGCCGCGATCGAACGACGCGCCGCTCTGTCCGGTGAACGTCATGGGATGGAACTCGACGCTGCGCAGGAACGACTTCCCGAGCGCGAGCATCACGAAGTCCCACGCTTCGTCGTCGTTGAGCCCGCGCGCGAGCACCGGGAGCAACGTCGTGTCGACGTCGTGTTTCTCGAGGAGCTCGAGCACCTTCATCTTGCCCGCGCCGAACGCGCCGCCGAGCATCGTGCGGTTCACGTCCTCGCGAAAGGAGTCGAACGAGAGGATGACGCGCGCGTCGAGCGACTTGAGCCGCGACACGAGCCGCTCGTTGCCGAGCAGATGAAGGCCGTGCGTGGAGATGGTGACGCGCCGGATGCCCTCCTCGTGGCAGCGCTCGAGGATGCGCTCGAAGGCCGGGTGCTGCGTCGGCTCGCCGCCGGTGAGGTTCACGATCCGCTTCTCGGGAGCGCTGCGCCGCAGGTGAAACAGGATCGCGTCGAGCTCGCGCTCGTCCATGTGCCACGCGCCCTCGTTCTTGTTGTGCGTGTAGCAGATGGGGCAATCGAGGTTGCAGGCGGAGGTGATCGGCAGCACCGGCAAATGCAACCGCTGCTCGTGCGCCGTGCACGGACCGCAGTCGAACGGGCAGCCGGCTTTCACCTCGTGCGCGTTCGCGAGCGGCGCCTCGAGCGCGGCGCCCTCGGCCTCCGTCGCTTCGTACCAGTCGGCGTTCGTCGAGAGCAGCACGTTCTCGGCGCCGTGCTCCGCGCAGAGCTTCCGCAAACGGACCTCGGTGCCCACCCGCCACACGGAAGCCGGAACACTGCGCTTGCACAGGACGCAGAGACCCGTCGTCTCGCGCAGCTGCCGGTCGTCGCTCGCTCGCTGAACCTGCTCCAAGTGCCGCGGAGGATACACCGGGCGTCCCGTTCCGGCGCCAGTCTCAGGCGGCGCGATCCGTGCGCGTGCGGAGGGCCACCAGCTTGCGTGCGACGGCGGCGGCGCCGTAGAGGAAAAACACGGCGCCGGCGGCGTTGATTGCGCGGGAGCCCCAGATGCTCGAGGCCCAGGGGAGGAACGGCCACGGCCGGTGCGCGACGTTCACGTTCAGCGCCTCCGGTGCGAGCCAGCCGACGGGCTGCATCGCGATGTAGAAGAGCCACGTCGCGAGGACGGATCCGCTCGGGATCTCGCGGAGCGAAAGCCACGCCGCGAGCGGCGTCAGCACGTGGAGCGTGGCGCTCGTCCACAGCGTCTCGTGCGTGGCGATCACGTCGAGCGCCCAGCTCGGAAAGCCGATGCCGAGATGGAACAGGAACCCGATCGCCGTGAGCCGGGGGATCGACGCGAGCACGCCGATCGCGACGAAGGCGCTCGCGGCGTAGCAGGCCCACAACATCTCCGGCAACAAACCGTCGCGCGCCTTGTCCGCGGCGTGGATTGCGATCAGCGCGAGGATCGCGACGGCGACGACCTGCGAAAGGCGGCGCGTCATGCGAGCCCTAGCTCGGCGCGGAGCCCGGGATCCTTGCTCGGGCGCCAGAGATACTGATCGAGCCAGTAATGATGGAAGAAGAGGCCCCAGTAGAACGCGAGGAATCCGGCCGAGGGGATCGCGCCGGTCGCGAGCGCCGCGGGGACGGGGCTGCCTTCGCGCACGAGGTTCAGCGCGATGTAGCCGAGCGCGAGCGCGACGAGCACGAGATACGCGAGCCCGGGGCGGCGACCGAAGCGCGCCACAACGGTATTTTCGGTGGCGTAGCGGCGGCGATTCGCGGCGAAGACGATGCCGAGATATTGCACGCCGTGCGGGAGGCCGCCGACGACGGCGGCGGCGAGGAACACTTGCTCGATGTGTTTCGGCGCGGGCATCAACGGCTCGAACGCACCGATGACGAAGACCGCGAACGCTTGCGCGGCGGCGACGGGCAGCAGCACGAAGAGCGCGGAACGAACCGCGAGCCCGCGCGAGCGGCGCACGGCGATCGACGCGAGGAACACGATCGTCGTGAGTGCGAGCGCCGCGCACACGGCGATCGCGGCGCCGAGCGAGGCACCCGTCAGCTCACGCGGGAGCTTCAGGGCTTCGCGACTCGCGGGATGCCCGACGAGGAGCAGCCCGTACATCGCCCACAGCGAGCCTTGGAGGAACCACGCATCGAAGCGGCGGAACGCCGGAGGCGTCGCGTCATGCCGGTGGTAGATCGCGAGAATCCCGTACTGCTGGCGGATGGCGTGGAAATACGCCCAGAGCGTCGCGAGGAGCAGGAACAGGTCGAACGCCATTCGCTCGCCTGTCGCGGCGAGCACTCCCCACGCGGCGAGCCCGGGCACGAGCGTGAGGAGGCTCCAGCCGAGAAGCGCCCCGTATTTCCGCCGATCGCGGGCGTCGACGTAGCTGCGCGAATACGTCGCGAAGAGGTGCGGGCCGTCGATGAGGAGCACCCACGCCCACCACACCGGAACGACGAGCGCCGGCGCCGCGAGAAACGCGACGCCGATCGCGGCCGCGAGCGCGCTGCCCCCGAAGAAGAAGACGAGGTCGTAGCGCCGCCCGCCGATCCAGCCACGTTCCACGCGCGGAAGGTAGCACCCTCCTCACCCTGAGCGAGCGACGAGCCGGCGAGGCGGGCCGATCCTCACCCTGAGCGAGCGACGAGCCGGCGAGGCGGGCCGATCCTCACCCTGAGCGAGCGAAGCGAGTCGAAGGGCTGTGGGAGGCCAGCAAGCCCTTCGACTCGGGCGCAAACTGCCGCGCCCTCGCTCAGGGTGAGGATGTCTGAGCGGGAGGCGGATCGAGCGGCGGCGCCGTCGCGACGACGGGTTCTTCCGTGCGGACGAGCCGAACGGTGAGCGCAAGCAGGACCGCGACCGCCGCGAGCAAGACGATCCACACGCCCGCCTGGAGTCCGTCCGCGGCGGCAAAGCGCGAGCGCGGCTTGAAGCGCGGGTTCGGCTCGAGCGCGCCGGGGTCGACGGTCGACGACGGCGCCGCGAGGACGACGCCGCGAACGTGCGCGAGCTCGTAGCGCGGCGCGTCGCCGGACGGATCGCCGAGCAACAGGGTGTAGTCGTTCTTCGGCGCGACGAGATACAGGTCGTGCAGCGGAACGCGCACGCGGACCTCGAGCTCGATCGGCGCGTCGTCACCGTCCTCCACCTCGATCGTGAGCGCGGTCACGCGAGCGGAGCCGATGTCGATCGTGACGGGGCGAGGATCCTCGGCGCGTCGGTGCAGTCGCGACGTCGCGAGCACGCGTTCCGCGCCCTGCTCGTCCATCCCTTTGACACGGACCGCGCGGTCAAAGAACGGGACCGGCGAGTCGATCTCGAGCTGGTCGGGCGAAAGCGGCGTCACCGGAAGAAGGAGCGTGTAGATCGAGCGCCGGCCGTCGCGGATCGGCTCGGGCCGAGGCAGCTCGCGCCACTCGTGCACCGCGTGCGGCTGGAGGAGAAACGGCCATTGGCGTCCGTCCGCGTCGACGATGCGAAGGTCGGCGAGATCGGCGCGTGCGACGGCGGCCTCCTCCGCGCCGAGGCGCAAGCGCGAAAGCCCGGCGTCCGACGGCTGCACGGCGAGCTCGCGCCGGTGCGAGAAGCGGCGCGAGTCGATCGAGGCGCCCGCACGCTGTGCGAAGCCGAGCGATGGCGTGTCGAGCCACGAATCGTTCGCCCGCAGGCCCGAGAGACGCGCGGGCTTCGCGGCGCTGCCGGAGAAAAGCGGCTGCGCGGCCGCGCGCACGCCGGTCGACCTCTCGCCAGGGTACGGCGCGAGCGCCGCGAGGTCGTAGCTCGGCGGACGAACGCGCCCTCCTCCGAACACGAGACGCAGAGAGGAGCCGTCTCCGTAGAAGAGCAGCGCCGGACGCCGCACGACGGCCGTGACGTCGACGCGGTCGAGCGCCGGACTGTCGCCGTCGGTGATCCGCACGCGCAGCCGTTCGCCGCTCGCGGGGGCAAGCTCCACCTCGAGCTCCTCCGCGACGGCGCCACCGGCATCGACGCGCGCGATGCGCGCGCTGCCGAGCAGCGACTCGCGCCGCCCCGCGCCCTCGTCCCAAACGGCGACCGGGCGATCGAGCACGGCCGTCGACGTGCGGATGCGCAACGAGCCGGGCACGAGGCCGCGCGGGCGCTCGAGCACGTAAACCGACGCACCGAGCTCGCGCTCCGTGCGGGCGATGGCGAGCGGGATCTCCAGCTCCTCGCTCTCGGCGCCGAGCGACCGGGTGCGCAGCTCCATGCGCGGCGAGAGGAACCCCTCGCGCGACTCGATCGTGACGCGCACGACCTCCGGAGCGTTTGCCGGAAGCGAGACCCTGTCGTGATCGCGGGCGAGACCGCGGAGCTTCACCAGCGGGGCGTCCGCAACGACCACACGGGTGCCGGCAGTGTCGACGCGAACGCGCGCGACGAACTCGCTCTCCGACGGCGTGAGCACGAGATCCCATGCCCCACCGGCCGGCGGCTCCGGCAGCAGCAGCTCCGTCGTCTCCGTGAAGAGCGTTGGACCGAGCTCGCTTCGCGATTCCTCGCGGCGGAAGTCGGCGACGCGGGGCGTCACGCTCGTCGAGATCCAGCGCTCCGCGTCGCCGCCGCCGTCGATCGCGAACGGGATCTCGCGACCGGCGCCGTCGAGGAGGCGCATGTCGGAGAGATCGGGCTGCACCTGCGAGAGCACCTCCGGCGGCAGCGAGAGTCGCGAGACGCCGGGCCCCTCGACCGTCACGTCGGCGCGGCGCGGAAACATCGCGTCGAGCGACGGCGAGGCGGCCGGCGCGGCCGCGAGTGAAAGAGGAACGAGGACCACGATCAGCGCCCGCGGTGGCAACCGAGCGAAGCGAGCCTGCCGCCGCGAGAGATATGCGCTGATCATCGAAAGGCGTTTCACGACGTAGCCTCCACGGGGCGGCGGAAGACGAACCGCTGGTAACCGAACGAAACGAGGATGAGCGAGAACGCGAGCCCGAGCAGTGAGAGTACGCGGTAGAGATCGCGCAGCTCGCCGAGGTCGTAGACGAACACTTTGCCGATCGCGAGCAGCAGCACTGCGAGGCTCACCCAGCGCAGCGAGACGCTCTTCCGGCCCATGCCGATCGCGAGAAGCACGAGAGCGTAGAGGCCCCACGCGATCGACATGGCGACGTCGCGCGCGGGCTCGCGCTCCCACGACCAGAGCAGCCGCTCTCCGGGAGAGAACCAATCGGCGATCGCCAGGTTGATCCAGACGAACACCACGCCGATCGTCGCGAGGCTCGTCGCGACGACGCCGATCGGGACCCGGTTCTCGCCCCAGAGCGGGAGATAGAGCGGTTCTTCCCACGGGCGCAGACGCGCCATCTCGTGGCGCGAGAGCAGCCATCGCGCCGCGAGCAGCGCCGCCGCGGGCACCCAATACGTGTAGAAGATCCAGTTGAGGACCGGCACTGGTCCGCGCTCGTGATAGCCGGGGACGGCGACGTTGAGCGTGAGCCGCACGGTGACCGCCGCGAGCAGCGCGAAGCCGCCCCACTTCAAGCCCGCGTGGTCGAGCTTCGTCCAGAGCCAGATCACGGCGACGCCTTCGAGCGCCCACGCGACGGTGATCCACTCCTTCTGGAGCTGAAGCGGCACGGCGAGCGAAACGAAGCCGAGCGCGACCGCGCCGAAGATCGCGAGACCGTCGCGCCGGGCGGCGTCGTCCGCGCCGGCGAGCCCCAAAGCTCGGCGGACCCCGAACGCGCCCGCGAGCGCCGCGGCAGCGAGCGCGATCGGAAGGAGGCCGATCGCCGAATCGCCGAAGACCGCGACGTAGTGATGGCGCAGCGGGAGGAACCAGACCGCGCCCGCGAGCGCGGCGGTGATCCACGCGGTGCGCTCGCGGAACGCACGGGGAACCACGAACGGCCACGCCATCACGAGCAGCGCGCCGGCCGCGAGGATCGCCAGCACCGGCGCCGGCTCGCCGCGAGACCGCGCGAACGCGTGGGCGATCGCGAGCGCGGCCGACGCGACCGCGAACCACGCGCCGCTCTTCAGACGTGTCGCCGCGAGTATCGCGAGGAGGCCGCCGACGAGCGCGAGTACGGGCGGACGCCAGGACGGCGTCACGCCGCCGGCGATCTCGACGAGCACGGGCTGGAACAGGAGCCAGAGCACGGGCAGGAAGACCGCGGCGTGTTCGGTGAAGCGCTTCGCGACCGGGTGACGCCGCGCGAACGCGAGCGCCTGCAGCGCGGCCGCGGCGAACGTGCCGAGCAGCAGGAACATCGCGAGCGGAGGGAAACCGGCGCGCGAGTGGTGCGCGACGTAAAGGGCGCCTAGCGCCATCGGGAAACCCGCCGCGGGAAGGAGCGATAGCGCGGCGGCGGGCTCGCCGCGGCCCTGCCGAAGGAGTGCGATCGAGAGCACGGACCATCCGGCGATGAACGGCCACGGATCGGCGCCGAGGCGGCCCAACGCAACCATCACGAGGAGGAAACCGAAGCTCGTCGCGGCGAACGCGGCGGGGACGATCGCGAACGTGCGCTCCGGCTTCGCGACGCCGTCCTCACCATCGAGCTCGTGGAAGAGGTGGAAGATCGCGGCAAGTCCGACGGCGACGACCACCATCTCCCATGCGCCGTGCGCGGGCGATCCGTGCGAGACCGCGAACGAGCTGAGCACCGCGATCGAGCCGGCGGCCGCGGCAAGCGGGAGGATCGGGTTGCGCCAGCTCCGCCCGATCACGGACGCGGCCGCGCAGAGGAACGCGAGCAGGAGGGCGTGCGGCCAGAGATTGGCGCCGAGATCGCTTCGCGACGCGAGGAAGATCGCGAAGAGGAACGGCAGCAACACGCCGCCCGCCTGCGCGATGCCCCACTGCCAGCGATCCTCGGCGATGGGTTCCAGGGGCTTCGCCCCCGGACCCCCACCTTCCGCCTTCGGCGTTGGCTGCGCGAGGCGGCCGAGCGTCGCGAAGACCGCGGCGAAGGTGCCGGTGATCCCGAGCGCAAGGGCGAGCTGCGACGGCTCCATGCGCGTGCTCATCCACAGGCCCTGCAGCACGAGGCTGCCGAGGAGCGCGAACATGGAGAGGAACGCCCAGCGGCGGCGGTATGCGACCCAGAGGAACGCCGCGTCGAGGAGGAGCACGTAGCCGAAGAGCTCGAACGGACGGTTCGAGCCGCTGGTGAGCAGCATCGGCGTGGCGAAGCCGCCCGCGATGCCGAGCACCGCGGTCAGCGCCGACTTGCGACGATCCGCGAGCAGCACGGTCACCGCGGTGACGAGTGCCATCAACACGAACGCGAGCTCCATCGGCACGAGGTGGAACATCACGTGCGATGCCCAGAACGCGGCGTAGAGGACGACGACGCCGCCAGCGGCGAGCGCGTTCGCGGCGGCCGGCGTGCGGCGCTCGAGAAAGACCGAGCCCGCGACCGCGGCGATGCCGACGAGCGTGCCGATGATGACGCGAGCTTCGGGGCCGATCCACCCGGCCTTCACGGCGTAGTGGAAGAACAGCAGACCGGCGAGCGCGAGCGCGACCGCGCCGACGCCGGCCGTGAGAAGGACGCCGACCACACGCTCGATCGGTACGGACGCCGGTTTCGGCGGCGTCGGTCCGGACGGCGGCTGCGGTGGTGGCGTGCGAGGCGAAGACGGAGGGGTCGGAGGGATCGGCGGCGCCGCGACCGGCGGCACATTCGCGCGGAGGCGATCACGAAGACGCGCAGCGCTTTCCTCGGGCGTGGACGCGGCCGGCGCGGGCGAGGCGACCGGCGCGGGGGCGACGCCTTCGAGCTGGCGCAGGCGCGTGGTGAGCTCGAGGACCTTCCGCTCGAGACGATCGGAGGTCATCTCCAGCTTGCGAAGGCGGCCGCCACGGCTGACGGAAACGAAAATCGCGATGACGAACAGCGTCGGGAAGACGAGAAACAGTCCGAAGAAGACGACGCCGATCAGCAAGCCCCAGAAGTCGGACATGGGCTCGATGGGACCACGCTCGCAGCCACCCGGCGTGTCGACGCGGTGAATCGCCGGTGAATCTCTGGAGAAATGAAAAAGCCCCGGTCTCCCGGGGCTCTTTCAGAAGTGCAGCGTGATCAACTCCGGCGGCGGCGCGCGAACGCGACGAGGCCAAGTCCCAGTGCGAGCGCGAGCGACGCTCGCGCAATCGCCGTCGAACGGACGCCGCCGACCGCGCAGCTGCCGTAGCCGTCGACGCTGACAGGACCATCCTGGTTTGGAGTCGACGTCGGACTCGGCGTTGGTGACGTACCGGGAGTCGGCGTTGCCGCACCTGCGGGGAGGATGCGGACGTCGGCACAGTTGTAATAGGGATTCGTGATTCCGGCGGTCAGGTTCATGTCCTGAATGAGTTGCATCACGCAGGGGCCGGGGTCGCATCCGGGCCATGCGGGAACTGTCCACTGCCACGTGTAGGTCGTCGCGACGGCCGTTTGATCCATGACCGTGCCCTCAGGCATGACCGGGAAGAAGTCCGCTTGTGCGACTGCGCCATTCGTCGAGAGGTTGAGCTGATAGGTACTTGGGTGATCGATCGTCTCGCTCCAGGAGAGGTCGTACGAGGAACCTACGTGGAACACCGTCGGCGTGATCGCCGGGTTGGGCGTGCCGCCGCAGGGTCCCGCGCCCTTGCAGGTCAGGTCGTCACCACCACCTTGGCAGTTGGCGCGACGCATCGGCTCGTCCATATGCGCGTGGCCGAACGCGTCGTTCGCCATCGTCACGAGGAACGAGCTGCCGAGAGCGAGGCCGAGAAACACTGCGGAACGACGCATGAGATTCCTCCGGGGTGGTGCCCCCCGATTCTAGCCGGGGTCCCGGGGGATTACTGCAAGGCTCGCACCCGCCGAAACCCGCGCGATTGCGAGGGGGAACCGGCGGTAAAGCGTCGGAAACGGGCTCCACGTGGAGGCGCCAGCACCCAGGGATCGAAGGGCTGCGATGCTCGCGAAGCCCTTCGACTCGGGCCCAAGGGGGCCCTCGCTCAGGGTGAGGCGGCGGGAACTTCAGCGGCAGCGGACCGCGCCCGCGTTCGCGACCTTCGCGTGCGTCCCCTCGGGCTCGATCTCGAGGTAGCGGCGATACGCGACGCACGCCTTCCCGAAGTTTTTCAGCTTCGCATAGAGCGACGCCTGGCGGAAGTGCACCTCCGCGAGCTCGGGCTCGAACTCGAGCAGCAGGTCGTACTCCTTGATCGCGTCCGCGAGCTTCCCCTTTTTCGCGAGCGCGTCGGCGCGAGCGAGCCGAGTTTCCGTCGTCACGAGCGGAAGCAGTCTTGCGGGCGTAGGGGTCGGTGTCGCGGGCGTGAGCCACGCCGTCGCCGTCGCTTCGGCGGTGGCGATCGGCGTTTCCTCGGGAGAGGCGGCGGCAACCGGGGTCGGCGTCGCGACGCCGAGAAGGCCCATCGACGACGCGGCGATCGCGCCGGCGGTCCCCGCCACGACGACGAAGCCGACGAGATACAGGAACACGCGGCCGCCGCCGGATCCCCGGGGCCGGCCGCGCTTGGCGTCGGCTTCCGCGCGCTGCCACTTGCGGTCCCATTCCTTCGTTTGCGATTTCTTCGCGCCACTCGCGAGCTCGAGGCCCGGACCCACCGGCATCGACTCGATCGTGCCGGTGCTCGTG
>Ga0163152_10005653_pt1 | contig 14529 bp, 2 predicted proteins | sample OliLakLV19MP8IB2_FD_148635 | JGI IMG/M metagenome (GOLD analysis project Ga0163152, IMG submission 148635) | Freshwater microbial mat bacterial communities from Lake Vanda, McMurdo Dry Valleys, Antarctica - Oligotrophic Lake LV.19.MP8.IB-2 | ecosystem: Environmental > Aquatic > Freshwater > Lake... | reverse complement strand
CCCAATTGGACATTTATCGGTCCGGACGCAGCTACCGTTATTCAAACCAGGCTGGACCCGGGTGAGGATACCGTAATTTGTATTTACCTGATCCTGGTAGCTGAATCCAATCTGTCACAACTTACCACATCCTGGATAAATTATGCAGAGGTGAGCCGTGCTTATGATACCTCAGGTACCAATGTAAGTTTACTTGATTTTGATAGTGATTTAGACAACATCGCGAATAACAACGCTGGTGGGCAACCAGGAAGTCCGGCGGATAACTATATAAATGGCAACGGAGGTGGAGCCATCGGTGATGGTGTCGCAGCAACAGATCAGGACAATCACGATCCTGCTCTAGTGAATGTATTCGATCTGGCATTAAGAAAAGTGGTCGGCGATACTTTAGGAAACAATACGCTGGAGTACGGGGATACCATTCGTTTTGACATTCAAATATTCAATCAGGCGAATACTACAGCGGATAGTATTGTAATTACAGATTATATACCGGCAGGTTTTGCATTCATACCCGGATTAAATCCGGGATGGGGTGGTTCTTTACCCAATGCTACTTATCAATGGGGTGCAGCCGATGATCTTTTACCTGGCGAATCAGACACCATCAGCATTTATTTAAGATTGTTAGCTGTAGGTGAACCTACATTAGTTGAATATACCAATTATGCTGAAATAAGTTTTGCTTCCGATACAACAGGAGCTGATCGAAGCAATACCGATGCCGATAGTCCATTGAATGGAATCGAAACAGATAATCCGGGCGGACAACCTTTGAGTCCTGCGGATGACTATATAGATGGAGATGGGACAGGAGTTATCGGAGATGGGGTTGCCACTACCGACCAGGACAATCATGATCCAGCAGGGCTTTTTCCACGCATTGTAGATCTTGCTCTAAAAAAACAAAATCAGTCTTCCAGTCCATTTAGTTATGGGGATACGGTTGCTTTATTGGTCTCTGTAATCAATCAGGGTACCATTACCCTCGATAGTATTGAGATCACAGATTACCTGCCAGTGGGATTTAGTTTTCCTGCGACAAAAAATCCGGACTGGGTGGTTAGTGGTAATAATTTGGTCACCGTGTATAGATCGCCACTTGCAGGAGGTGCCAGTGCTTTCATACCATTATACCTGGTGATTCAGCCGATTTCTGATCTGACCAGACTAGATAGCGCCTGGATCAACTTTGCTGAAATCAGCAGGGGATGGGAAGGTGCAGTGGACGTTACGGGTGAGGATATGGACAGTCCCTGGGATGACGACCCAACTAATAATCCGGGTGGTAGTCCAAACAGCCCTGCCGATGATTACGTCGATGGGGATGGTACCGGTACTTTCGGAGACGGAGTAGATAGTACAGATCAGGACAATCACGATCCAGTACTGGTTCCAATAGTTGACTTGGCAATGCGCAAGGTCATTCAGGATACGCTTGGTGATAATAAACTATCCTACGGTGATACGATCAAATTCGGAATTCAACTATTCAACCAGGGGAATGTCCTGGTGGATAGTATTGTAGTGACTGATTCGATACCGGCTGGTTTTAGTTTTGTATCCGGTAGTTTAAATGCAGGATGGATTTTAATTGGCCAGGACGCTTATTACAGCTGGGGCCTCGGTGATACTCTATTCCCAGGGGAAAGTGATACCGTTTGTATTTACCTCACCCTCAATATGGTCACTCCAAGCCAATCCAGGCATTGGATCAATTTTGCAGAAATCAGTTTTTTTAGTGATACGACGGGTACTCCACTGGTGGATATAGATTCCAACCCGGATGACACACCTACGAATGACCCGGGTGGAAACCCTAATACTCCTTCAGATGACCCCATTGATGGGGATGGGACAGGTATGCCCGGAGATACCAGCAGGACCATGGATGAAGACGACCAAGATCCGGCTGGGCTTAATTTCTTTGATTTGGCGTTAGTTAAAATGGTAGCCCCTGGTAGTATTATTACGGCATATAATGATTCCGCCAAATTTTTGATTACTGTAGTCAATCAGGGCACAGAACCCGTGGACAGCATAGTAATTACGGATACCCTTCCTGCAGGACTAATGTTTGACGCGAGTTTACCAATTAATAGCATTTGGACCGATCTTGGTAATGAACTCAAAACAACCATTCGCGGAAGATTGAATCCCGGAGAGGATACCACGATTTGTCTGGCCCTTCGGGCATTAAAAATGTATGACTATACCCTGGGTGCAAGTCCCTGGATCAACCGGGCTGAAATAAGTCAGGCTTACGATACTACAGGTGTTCCGATAGTTGATATCGATTCACCGTTGAATGATAATTATGGAGATAATCGCGGTGGTCAGCCGGAAAGTCCGGCGGACGATGAACAGAACGGAGATGGTACAGGCGTCATAGGCGATGGTATAGATACTACCGACCAGGACAATGCAGATCCTGCATTATTAGCTGTAGCTGATCTGGCATTGAGAAAAGTTGCCGCTGATACCTTAGGCGACAATATTTTAATATTCGGAGATACTGTAAAAATTGCTATCCAGGTTTTCAATCAGGGAAGCATTCCGGTAGATAGTTTTATCGTTAATGATTCTTTGCCGGCTGGATTGGGTTTTGTAACCGGTCCTCTTAATACAGGATGGAATTTGGTATCCGGTACGGAGTACGCTTACCATTGGGGAGCCGGTGATACACTTTTCCCCGGTGAAAGTGATACGCTGTGTATTTATGTGATTTTCCAATTGGGATTACCTGGTACTCCTGAAACCTATACCAATAGAGCGGAAATCAGCGCTTTCTTTGGTACGGATGGCAATCCCTTGAATGATGTGGATTCATGGCCGGATGATAATCAAATTAATGATGGTGGGGGCAAACCTAAAACGGGTTCAGATGACCCCATCGATGGGGATGGGACAGGTATGCCCGGAGATACCAGCAGGATAACAGATGAAGATGATCAGGACCCACTCGAGTTGGGATTCTTTGATATTGCACTTCGTAAAACCATAGCTGCGGGCAGTGCTGCAACCTATTATGGCGATACTATAAAATTTGATCTCACTATTATTAACCAGGGAAGTATCCCTACAGATAGCATAATTATAAGAGACTCCATTCCGGTAGGCTTTAGTTTTGATCCGTCTATACCCGGGAACGCTCCCTGGACGCTTACGGGAAATATTGCCACACGGGCAGTCAGCGGATTTTTATTGACCGGATTTGAGGATACAGTCGTTTGCATTTGGCTGACTGTAGAACCGGTGTTGGATCCTGCGGCACGTGCTGGTGCCTGGATCAATTACGCTGAAATCAGCGAAACCTGGTTGGGTGGTATAGATATCAGCATCCTCGATATTGATTCAGAGCTTAATGATACCTATGGGGACAATAAAGGAGGACAGCCTCAGAGCCCGGCGGACAATGAAGTAGGTGGTAATGGCACAGGAGCGGTAGGTGATGGAGTAGCCGCCACGGACCAGGACAATGCCGACCCCGCTTTTGTAGATATAGTTGATTTGGCACTGCGGAAAGTGATTATAGACACCTTAGGCGACGCCACGTTAAATTATGGAGATACGGTTAAGTTTTTGATTCAATTGTTCAACCAGGGTAATATACCCATGGATAGCCTAACGATTAACGACACCATTCCGAATGGTTATAGTTTTGATCCTAATTTAAATCCAGGATGGTCAGGCAGTTTCCCTGAAGTAAGTTATGGATGGGGAGGGGATACGTTGAATCCAGGAGATAGTGTGACCATTTGTATATTCCTCAGACTGGAACAAGTCAATTCCGGAATACCAGACTATACCAACCGGGCTGAGATCAGTTTTGCCAGGGATACGGCCGGAGTGGACCGGAGTGCAGATGATATAGACAGTCCATTGAATGACAATTATGCAGATAATATCGGCGGACGCCCGGAAACTCCTGCAGATGATTATGTATTGGGTGATGGTAAAGCAGGTGGTACGATCGGAGATGGAGTAGCCGCAACCGATCAGGACAATGCGGATCCGGCACGATTAGAAATCGTGGATGTTGCCTTACGCAAAATTATAGCCGATACCCTCGGCAATGCTATATTGAATTATGGGGACACCATTAAGTTTGCCATCCATATATTTAATCAGGGTACTGTGCCGATCGACAGCATGACGATCAATGATAGTATACCCAATGGATTTAGTTTTGTCAATGATGTGGTATTAAATGCGGGTTGGACTGCTTTAGGACTCGAAGCAAATTATGCCTGGGGTTTAACCGATACTCTTCAACCGGGAGAAAGTGATACGATATGCATTTACCTCAGGTTGGAACAAGTCAATACAGGTATACCGGATTATACCAATCGGGCTGAAATCAGTTATGCCACTGACCTTACTGGTGCTGACAGGAGTGGTGATGATATCGATAGCCCCTTAAACGATACTTATGCAGACAACAAAGGAGGACAGCCGGAAAGTCCTGCTGACGATGAAGTGATGGGTGTTGGTACCGGTGCAATAGGCGATGGGGTAGCAGCCACCGATCAGGACAATGCCGATCCTGCCTTGGTGTCTATTGTTGATTTAGCGTTGAGAAAAATAATACTGGATACCCTGGGCGATGCGACTTTAAAATACGGTGATACCATCAAATTTGCTATCCATCTGTTTAATCAGGGTAATGTACCTATTGAATTCCTGACGGTCAATGATACCTTGCCCAATGGTTTCTCTTTTGTAGACAATGCATTAAATACAGGTTGGACAACTCCAGCTGGCAATGAAACAGAATACTTATGGGGTGGTATGGGTGATACTTTACAACCTGGTGAAAGTGACACCATATGCATCTACCTCAGACTGGAAATGAATCTGACTGGTATACCGGATTATACCAATAAGGCCGAAATCAGTGAGGCTTTTACCTATGGAGATATTGATGTAAGTGACCTGGATATCGATAGCCCGCTAAATGATAATTATGGAGATAATGCCGGTGGGCAACCTGAAAGCCCGGCCGATGATGAAGTGACTGGCATAGGCACCGGAGCTATCGGAGATGGAGTAGCTGCAACCGATCAGGACAATGCCGATCCGGCCTATATTGAAGTACTTGACCTTGCATTAAGAAAAACAGTGATGCCAGGGGCCAGTAACACGGTGATTTATGGCGATACGGCTAATTTTAATATCTCTGTTATTAACCAGGGTACGGTACCGCTGACCAATGTGAAGATTACAGATTCTTTACCGGACGGTTTTACCAATGATCCGGGTGTCAATCCAGGTTGGACACTAGCCACCTCGGGACCTGATTTTTCAGTATGGTGTTTTATCATAACAGATACGCTATATCCGGGTGACACCATTTATCTGCCATTTAATGGTATTGTTGAACCATCGGTAATTCCAGGAGCATGGATAAACTATGCCGAAATTACCAGTATGCAGGATACTACTAATACGGACCGTAGCGGAGATGACATTGACTCGAGTCCCGACGGGAATGTAGGAAGTAATGACGGCGGAGGCCTTCCGGAAAGTGAAGCCGATGATGAAACTAATGGAGATGGTACGGGTACAGTTGGAGACGGTGTGGCCAGCACGGATGAAGATGATGAAGATCCGGCTACTTTGATGTTGTTTGATCTGGCATTGAAAAAAGTGGTTGATCCTTCGACTCCCGGGCCTTATCAATACGGGGATACCGTAAAATTTGCCATCACGGTATTCAATCAAGCTAATATACCTGCAACCAATATTGTAGTGAGTGATTCTATACCTGCCGGATATATTTATGATCCGTCTATTAATCCCGGATGGACCGGTGCATATCCTGTTGTGAGAGATACGATTACGGATACTATCGACTTCGGTGATTCGATCGTTACTTGTCTGAACTTGATTTTACAACCAGTGATAGCTCCGGCAGAGAAGAAAAATGCGTGGACCAATCTGGCTGAGATCAGTTATGCTGAGGATACTTCAGGTAATGCAGTAGGGGTTAATCTGCCTGAACACGATTCCTGGCCAGATGAAAACTTCAGCAATGATGCCGGCGGACAACCAGGAAGCCCGGCAGATAATTATATCCGTGGCAATGGAATGGGTGCCATAGGGGATGGGGTAGCCCTGACGGATGAAGATGATGCCGACCCGGCTTTAGTAGAGGTATTTGACCTGGCGTTAACCAAACAAATTGATACCCTCGGAACGCCATTCCCCTATACGTATGATGATTTGATCAAGTTTAAAATCAAAGTCATCAATCAGGGCAATGTACCTGCAGTCAATATTGAAGTTACGGATTATATACCTGTGGGATTTGCGTTTGATGCAGGATCAAATCCGGATTGGGTCTTTATCAATGATAGCACAGCGCAGACCACCATTTTGGATACCTTATTTGCAGACCAGGATACTACCGTATATATTTATTTGCGGCTCTTGATGGCCAACGGAAGGACATCGTGGACCAATGTGGCTGAAATCAGTTATGCCGAAGACACCCTGGGAATTGATAAAAGTTTGGACGATGCGGATCACGTGCTGGATGACGATCGCACGAACAATGCGGGAAGTCAGGTACTAAGCCCGAATGATGATTTTGTGGATGGAGATGGCAAAGGGGCCATTGGTGATGGAGTGCCCGCAACAGATGGTGATAATATTGACCCTGCATGGATCGACGTTTTTGATCTGGCCTTGATCAAAACCACCCCAAAAGTGGTTGTGGTGGAAGGGCAGATTGTAGATTTTTATATCACCGTATATAATCAGGGAAATATCGACGCCCAGAATATCAAGATCATCGATTACATACCATCCGACATGACTTATTCTGGAGGTGGCTGGACCACGGTCGCTGACAGTGCTTGTTTGACCTTGCCCGGAACCCTGGCAGTAGGTGACAGCATAACCGTCCAAATCGATTTGCAGGTAAATTCACCGGTGACCTCTTTGCCGGAAGGGTTATACAATTTTGCAGAAATAAACAGCGCTACGGATATCCTTGCGCAGAATTACCCGGACATCGATGGCGACTTTGATAGTGATCCCAACAATGATCCTGGTGGAGATTTGTTTAATGATGACGACAACAATATTACCGGAAATGGTAAACGGGGAGAAGACGAAGACAACCATGATGGAGCATGGGTAGCGGTATGCGGGGGATTTGTTTGCAATAATCAGGTGACCATCTCCCTGGACGATGATTGTTCAGTGATGGTAGTAGGTGATGATGTGCTCGAAAATCCAACGATGCCTGCTGTCTTATACCGGGTGGTGATCCGGGATGCAACAGGAAGAGTTGTGCCGAATGCAACGTTTACACGAGCTAATATTGGTTATTGTTATACTTATACTGTCGATGTTCCATTGTGTCCTGCCAATAGCTGCTGGGGAAAGATATGTGTAGAAGATAAATTTCCACCACAAATTGATTGTGCACCGGATACGGTATTGTGTTCGCAGTTGTCTAATATCCCTGTAAACATCTTCGTAAACGACAATTGCAGTGGACCTGCGAAAGTGTCCATTGCAAGTGAGCAATTTATTGACTATGGCTGTGACAGTGTTAATATTCAGGGCATAGTGATCCGGAGATTGCTGGCCACCGATATCTGGGGCAATACCCGGGATTGTGAAAAATACTATTATATCCGTCGGGTCCATATAGCGGATGTGATCTGTCCGAGAGATACGTTGATTGATTGTAGTTTGGCGAATAGCGGAGGGCCATTTAGCAATCCGTCTCGGAGTGGGGCTCCGCGGGTATCCGGTATCAGCCTGTGGCCAAATAATGCCACCTGCAAACTGACGGCAAATTATAGCGATGAGTTGCTGGATCTCTGCGGAGAAGGATATAAAATCATCCGGACGTGGATCATCAGTGACTGGTGCCTGCAGACGGATACGATGTGCAGACAACTGATCACGGTGAAGGATATGTCCCCCCCGAGTGCATCGAATATCACCTTGCCGACAGTAAAAGCAGACCCTCATGATTGCCGTGCCCTTGTACAATTAGATGCCCTGGGGTATTCGGATTGTGGAACGGTGACTCAGGAATACAGATATCCGTATATCGATCCGGCGACCGGAGCGATAAAATATGCGACGGGTAAGTTGCCTGCTAAAGTCTATATCTACTCGGGTACCACGGTGATCAATGTAACACTGAAGGATGCGTGTGAAAACAGGACGATCAGAACGATAACGGTCAGTGTACAGGATGAAACGGCTCCAACGCCGGTATGCCATGAATTCACCCAGGTGACGGTGGATCCGGTAAGTTGCTGGAGTACGGTGGAAGCCAAATCGTTGGATAATGGGAGCCATGATAATTGTTGCGGGGAGTTGCATTATGCAGCGGCGCATATGGATAGTGTGACGTATTGGAGGAAATACTGGAATACCAAACTGGAACTGGAAGCAGGCAAAGCGGCGTATAAATTGGATAAAGTCAAATACGATGCATTAATTGAAGATTGGATCAATTGTTATGTATTTGCAGATGTACTTCATTTTGACGATTGCGGGTCAAACGATGTGATTCTAAGGGTATATGAAGCCTGCGGATTGCCGAGATATGACGAGCATGTATGGCCGTGTACACCACACCAATGGTTCTGTTACAATACGTATTTGTATATGGCGGACTTCAATTTTAACTGGTTTGATCCGGCCGGCCCCAAATCGTGTGATTACCGTCCTGTATTGACGAGCCTGGGTAAACTGGCAGAGAAATATGCAGGATATGACGCTAAATATTATTTCCTTCCGCGATTCGACGGAGCAGCGCGGTTTGAATATTGTACGGTACCATTTTATTTTCCGACGATCTTAAACAACAGCGACCGTGGAGATGGTCGCCAGCCTGGTGATTATTGTTCAGCCCGACTATACAATGATTGTATGATAGAGGTGTTGGTGGATGACAAACAGTCACCGGTGGTGGATCACCTGCAGGATATTACAGTATACTGTGATCAGACACCGGCAGGGACAAATTATGCGAGATTATTGTGCAAGACGGGAGAATATTATAACGTGTGGCCGGGTACGATCAGCTCAGGAGGAACTATACACGGCTACTATGGAGGCAGTGACCATATCACCAACCATGCGATCGGTGTGAGTGATCATGGATCTCCTCAGGCACCGGGATGCCCAGAAGGCAATTCGTGGTCACCGATCTATTGCAGGGACTGGTTGCTGCTGGATCAATATGACCAGGCCGGAAAGATAGAACCCCGCCTGAATGACGCAGTCGGGCAGGCCAAAACCTATTTTAGTGTATTGGTACAATTTGACAAATACCATCCGGTGCGTGCATTGGCACCCCATGAATTTTCGATCACGGACAATTGCCGGTTGGATGCCGGGACGTTGACCACCACCGATGTGGGATCGCTCAACAGTTGTGGTGAAGGTTGGTTCCAGCGGACCTGGACGATCAAAGACAAATGCGGCAATGAAGTGAAGGCGGTTCAAAAAGTAATCGTCAAACACCGGAGTGATTATGAAGTGGTTTTCCCGGCGGACCTGGAAGTGAATTGTTCCACACCGGATGCCACCGATACGAGCAAGACGGGTAAACCGTTCATCACGGATGATGAATGTGAAAACATCGGCTTGCGCTATGTAGACGAAATATCGACAATAGATAACGGGGCTTGTTACAAAATCATACGGACCTGGACCCTGATCGACTGGTGTATATTCGACGCCAATATCCATACCTATCATCCGGATGTGATCGTGGATGATCGGTTGCGGGCGAATTCGACAGACCGGGCCTGTGAATTCCGGAACCTGAAAGACAACGGGGACGGCTATATGAAATACGTCCAGATCATAAAAGTGTATGATTCCTCTGCGCCGGTCATTACGTGCAGGGACAGTACGTTCTGTATCCAGGAGGGATGTACGGCCAACATCCATATCCCGCTTCAGGCAATTGACAATTGTTCAGAGAAAGTATTGTTCCGCCTGGAGATCACCAGGCCGGACGGAAGTATAGAAAAACGGACAGATGTCAATGCGATCACGGGCAACTTCAGTTCGGGGTTATATCAGGTAAAGATCATTGGCAAGGATAAATGTAACAATGAAGCTACCTGTATAACCAACCTGGTATTTAATGATTGTAAGGCGCCGACACCATACTGTTTAAACGGAATAGCGACGGTGGTGATGCCGAGTACGGGAACTATAGAAATATGGGCTAAAGACCTGGATAGGGGAAGTTCAGACAATTGTTCGCCGAATTCAGCACTGCGATTTAGCTTTAGCAGCAATCCATCGGATGCAAGCCGGGTTTTCCGATGCAGCGATATACTGAACGGCAGACAACATGCGATCGAAGTACAGATCTGGGTGACGGATAATTCGGGCAACCAGGATTGGTGCAAGACGTATATCTTATTGCAGGACAACGGAGGCCAGCCGGGCGGGGTATGTAAAGACACGACGGTGACGGAGGCGAATATCAATGGAAGATTGTATACGGAAGATAAAGAGGGCGTTGAATTTGCGACGGTTGAAGTAAAAGGGGTGACGACCAGCGCGGGTATACCGTCGTTTAAGACGGCTTCGGATGGCAGTTATGCTTTTAATAGTGTACAGATGGTAGGGGCGTATGTACTCAAAGCGCGGCGGGATGACAACCCGATGAACGGGGTGAGTACACTGGATATGATCCTGATCCAAAAACATATACTGGGGACAGAGCAGTTAAAGAGCCCTTATAAAATGATAGCAGCGGATATCAACAACAGTGATGATATCAGCGTGCAGGATTTGATCGAATTGAGGAAGCTGATCCTGGGGATGTACGAAAAATTGCCGAACAATACGAGTTGGAAATTTATACCGAAGTCACATCAGTTTGTGGATGCCAGAAACCCGTGGGGCTATCCGACGGAAGATCAACTGAAGAATATGGAGGATGCCGGCAATGTAGTAGCCAGGGATTTTGTAGGGGTCAAGATCGGTGATGTCAACAGCAGTGCCATACCGCACAGTCTGATGGGAGTGGAAGTAAGAGGCAATGATCAAGGTCTTGTATTTGAAGTGGAAGACCACGTAATCAAACGCGGTGATCTGGTGAGGATCGATTTCCGTTCGCCCAATTTCCGTGGAATCAGCGGCTGGCAGGGGACGATGAGTTTTGACTCGGGTCTGGAGTTTATCGAAGTGTCAGGAGACCAGGGGAAACTTCAATTGACCAAAGACCATATCGGGAGGAGATGGGAAGGCCAGGGCATGCTTACGATGAGCTGGAACAATATGGTACGAGGATCTACTGGAATCGATGTGAAAGAGGATGAGGTATTATTTACCCTGATATTCCGGGCCAATAAAACCACCCGCTTGAGTGAATCACTCCGGATCGGATCCCAGTATACGCGCTCTGAAAGTTACGAGGGTAAAGGAGAGTTGGGTAATCTGAGCCTGCGTTTTATAGAGCAGGGCAAAGAGGTTACCGGGAAGAGTGAATTGTATCAGAATTATCCCAACCCATTTGATACGCGCACGGTGATAGGATTAAAACTTTCAGAGGGAGGTAAAGGCACCTTGAAGCTCTATGATGTAACGGGCCGGACCATCAAGTCGGTAGAAAAAGAATGGACCAAAGGGTACCAGGAAGTTTGGATCGACCGCAGGGAAATCGGTGCCACCGGTGTCCTGTATTACCGGTTTGAAAGTTCATTCTTCACGGATAGTAAGAAAATGATAATGATCGAATAGAAATATTTAAACGGAAGGATTGAGCCCAGGGATGATTTAACTTAACAAATTTCCTGTTGGATTAGTATAAAATTTTATTATGACCTGGAATATTGAAGCCCTGGAATGACATCCGGGGCTTTGATGATTTAGGAAGTTTGGATGCCGCTTGATTTTAAGCCTGCAGGGGATATCAACATTGACATCAGGTTGAGAGGGTTGGCTAAAAATTTAGTTTATTAATATTTTAACAAGGGAGTATTCAATAAAGTGTGTCACTCTCTCCAGGTCAGCGCACTGAGTCTGAGGCCGTAGGCCGAAGACGAAGTGCGCTGACCAGCCAATTTTTTTCTGGGCTCTCATTGAAGGTGTTTGGTATATCGTTCTCCAAAAACTTCGATCAGTTCCCGCTGAATAGCCGCCCAGTTGAATACATTTCTCTTCCATCCTTTTGATTGGAACTTCAAATTTAAGTATAACTGTTTTAAAAGCCCCTTATGATTTATCCAGGCTCCTTTGGTCTTTGTGGCTTTTCGCATTTGGCGATGCAAAGCCTCCACCGCATTGGTGGTATAAATGATCCGCCGGATATCCTTTCCAAATTGCATATAATTCATTAATTCAGTCCAATTAGCTCTCCAGGCCGGAGCTATTTCCTTGTACTTTTTTGACCAGCTTTGTTCAAACACTTCCAAGGCTGTTTCTGCTTGATGTATTTCTGCCGCGGTATAGATTTTTTTTAGGTCCGAGCAAACTTTTTTTACGTCATTGGACCCTACAAATCGAATGCTGGTCCTGACCATATGAATTATACATCGTTGTACAAATGAGAGAGGATATACTTGCATGATCGCCTCGTAGAAACCCTTCAATCCGTCTATACAAAAAAACAATACATCCTCCACTCCTCTTTTCTGAATATCTTCCAAAATACGACCCCAATGTTGTGCTCCCTCATGCTCTCCCTGATAGAGTCCCAGCACATCTCGGTTGCCATTTACATCAACCCCGTATACGGTATAAACTGCTTGAGTTTGTACTTGTCCATTCTCCCGTATTTTAAAGTGTATGGCATCTAAATATATGATCACATACATAGCCTGCAATGGACGTTGTTGCCAGCTTAGCAACTCATCCATTACACGGTCAGTTACCATGCTGATCGACCCTGCACTATACTCTATTCCATAAATCAGTTGCAATTGATGTTGTATGTCTGAAATACTATTCCCTGTCGCATACAACGACAATATTTGTTGGTCCAGACCGGTACCCAATTGGCGATCCCATTTACTAACAATTTGCGGTGTAAAACTACCCCCTCGATCTCGGGGAGGGCTAATTCCTACCGTGCCTATGCTAGTATCAAGCTTTTTACTCGTATGGCCATTGCGTCGATTCTTTGCTCCTACTTGCCTTTCGCTCGCCAAATGGCTATCCAGTTCTCCTTCTAAAGCTGCATTCACAATTCGCTGTATAAAGCCGGTCAATACGCCATTCGTCCCTATTAAGTCCCGGCCAGCCATAAGTCCCTTAATAGTTTCTTTTTCAAAATTTTGGTAATCAAAACCAGCACTTTCGCCCTGGTCGATAATTTGTCCTTTTTCCTTTTTCATTGTCAAAGTTATTTTGTTTATTTTGTTAACATTTAAACTTTGACACACTTTTCTGAATACCCTCATGAACAATGAACAATGAACAATTTATATCCTAACCTCAACCTCCCCGACGGATCGGGGCTTAACCTCAACCTCAACCCCTACCCCTGCAAAATTAATTTGATTTATCTATTCGTCAACTTTTAGCGATCATTTTATAACTCGTGACCACCCCGCGGATCAGAGAAGAACTAAATCCCTGGTGCTCCATCTCATTGAGCCCAGCTATGGTGCAGCCTTTGGGTGTGGTTACTTTATCGATTTCTGCCTCAGGATGGGTGTCTCTGGTCAATAACAATTCTGCGGCCCCTTTTACCGTTTGGGCTGCGATCAGGCTCGCTACTCCGGAATTAAAGCCTATCTCGATACCGGCCTGAATGTTGGCGCGGATATACCGCATGGCATACGCTGTACCGCAAGCCCCCAATGCAGTTGCAGCTTCCATGAGAGATTCATCGATGACGGCCACTTTACCCAATTTTTCAAACAGCCTTTTGGTAAATTCTATTTGTTCCTGGGAAGCTCCATCTCCACTGATACAGGTCATACTCTCCCGGATCGCAATGGCCGTATTGGGCATTGCCCGGATAATGGATATTTTTTTCTTAATGATATCCCTCATGGTTTTTGTATCCACCCCTGTAACCACAGAAATCAATAAGTTTTTATTGGGCACAAACGCTGAAGCAACCGATTTGAGTAAGGCTGGTACCTGATACGGTTTCACAGCCAAGATGACTACATCAGATGCTTTAATCGCTTTCACATTGTCCGAAATGATTGCAACTCCCTTTAATGAAAGTTCGATCAATGCGTTGGGATTCCTTCGGGTAACGATCAGGTCTTTGGCTTTAATAAACTCACTGGCCAATAGTCCCTCTGCAATGGCTGTCCCGAGATTTCCTCCCCCTATTATGGCTATTTTATTCATTGATTGAAATGTTGAATTGTTGAATTGTTGAATTGTAAGTGCTTTTAACCTCTTCACCCTTTAACCCTTTCACCTCTTAAGCTCTTGTTGAAATGTTGAATTGTTGAATTGTTGAATTGTAAGTCCTTTTAACCTCTTCACCCTTTAACCCTTTAACCCTTTCACCTCTTAAGCTCTTGTTGAAATGTTGAATTGTTGAATTGTTGAATTATGAAG
>Ga0163152_10005650_pt1 | contig 14533 bp, 11 predicted proteins | sample OliLakLV19MP8IB2_FD_148635 | JGI IMG/M metagenome (GOLD analysis project Ga0163152, IMG submission 148635) | Freshwater microbial mat bacterial communities from Lake Vanda, McMurdo Dry Valleys, Antarctica - Oligotrophic Lake LV.19.MP8.IB-2 | ecosystem: Environmental > Aquatic > Freshwater >... | reverse complement strand
CAGCTTGCGAGGTGGCGACCTCGGCGCTTGAACCCGCCGTGGCTGGCGATGCCGAATGATCGGAGGTGTCGCGACTACATCCGACTGTGGTCAACAACAGTAGCATCGGCAGAAAAGGTTGAATCGCCCACGAAGCCAAGCGAGGGTGAAACGCAAACGTGCTGCGCTGCAAGCTATCGCGAGCCATGTTCGCACCTTTCAAAACGCTGCTTCGTAAAGCGATTGCAACTCGGCCGGGCCAACCGGGCGGGGATTGAACTGGGCGGTCCACTGCTTGGCTGCTTCGGCCGCCAAAGTGGGCAGCGACGAGCGCTCGACCGAGAGCGCGGCGAGCGTCGTTGGCAGTTCGGCCAACCGCATCAGGCCCGTGTAGAACTCGGCCAAGGCCCCCGCGCCCCCTTCGGGAGGTGGCGTCCCTTCGTCGTCAACCGTGATCGCCAGCAGATCATGATACAGGCGTTCGCACGTCGCGCCGTTATAGCGCACCACGTGCGGCAGCATGACGGACACCGCCTGGCCATGCGGCACGTTGAAGTGGGCCGTCAGCGGATTGGCCAAGGCGTGAGCCGCCCCCAGCATCGAGTTCTCGATCGCCAGCCCGGCAAAGCACGCGCCGAGTTGCATACCGCCGCGGGCCGTCAGATCGGCGGGGTCGCGCAGCACGCGGGCGAGATTGGCGTCCAGAAAGCGCCACGCCTCGCGGCTGAAGGCCAACGAAACGGGGTTCTTGCGCGAGGTGACGAACGACTCAATGGCGTGGGCCATCGCATCAAGGCCGGTGAGCGCGGTGACGCGCGGCGGCTGGGTGACGGTGAGCTCGGGGTCGAGCAGGGCCACGCGGCAGGCTGCCCGCTTGTCGCCGCAGGCCATTTTGACGTGTGTGTCGGCGTCGGAGATGAGTGCGAACGATTGCGTCTCGCTGCCGGTGCCGGCGGTAGTCGGCACGGCGATCATCGGCAGCAGCGGCCTGGTGGCCTTGCCGGTGCCCCAATAGTCGTGCATGCGACCGCCGCACGAGTGGATGAAGTTGATCCCTTTGGCACAGTCCATCGAGCTGCCGCCGCCGAGGCCAACAAGCACGTCGGGGCGGAAGTCGCGAGCGACCGCCACGCCGAGATCGACATCGGCCGTAGTGGGGTTCTCGTGAACGCGGTCGAAGAGCGCGGTTTCGAGGCCGGCGTCGCGCAAGCTCGCCAGCCCATGCTCCGCGTGGCCGGCGGCGACGAGGCCGGCATCGCTGACGACCAGCACGCGGTGCGCGCCCAATTCACGCGTCAAGGCGCCGAGCTCGCCGATGCGGCCGGCGCCAAAGACGATCCGCGTGCGAGGGTCGTAGTCGAAAGAATTCATTTCTTATCGGGCTGCCGCGGGGGCCAGCCGTTCGGCCGGCAACTGGTACGCCCTCGCGCGGAACAAGAACTCGACAATGTTTCCCTCGTGCGGTTGTAGCCAATCGAGCTTGATCGTGGGGATGGGCCCGATGTTCAGTCGGTCGATGTGCGTGGCATCGGTCAGGTCGCGAATGAACTGCTCGTCGTTGGTGATGCCGGAGCAGACCAGCGTCGGCCCGATCGCTTCGATCATCTTCTCTTGCGGGCACTCGACGACCGTGACGAACGGGAACATGTATTCGGCCTTGGCGAGCGCCGGCTCGGGCGACTTGCAGTGCACGACCGTGGGGCGCAGGTAGGCGGCTCGTTCGAGCTCGACGAGGCGCGGCCCGTACTTCTCGGTGGCGTGCGTGACGCCGGACTCTTTGAGGCCTCCTTCGATCTGGTTCCAAATTGCCTTGGCGGCGCCCGGAATGGTGAAGGCAGCCAGGGCCGCTTTGGGATCGTCCGGCGGAAGGGCCTCGATCGGGCCGATTTTTTCGGCCAGGGCCTGCGCGATCTCGGCAGTGTGGCGCGAAGCCCACACGCCCGAGCAGTTGATGCAGCCGCGTCCGCTGTTGAGGTAAACGCTGTCGGCGATCAGATCGATGTAATCTTCCCAATGGTCGACAACGTCATCGGCCAGCAGGATTTTGCTGAAGCCGGGGCCGTGCACCTGCACGCGCGGGTCGCCCTTGTAGCGTTCGACCGTGGCGGTACCACCGAAGATCATCGAGCGCCGGCAGCTCGACAAAACCGCGGCGCCGACGTCTGGACCGCCGGGATAAATGGCGATTGCCTCGCGCGGAATGCCCGCCTCGAAGAACGCGGCCGCCATGCGGTAGGGAGTCCACGGTTCTTGCGGACCCGGCTTGAGCACCAGGCCAAGCTGCATCGGGATCACCGGCAACCACAAGGTGTGCACGCCGGGGGAGTTCGACGGCAGCACCAATCCCAACACGCTTGCCTGCGCCTGGTAGCTGACGACGACGCCGCGCGATTCGATGCCATAGCCGTTGGTGAGAATCGACAAGTCGAGCCCGCGCGTCAGCGAGTCGAGCACCTGATCCATGCGGCTCAAGACGAAGTGGTTCTTCGTCATGTTGGCACGGCACATGTGCTCGGGCAGGCCGGTGGTGGCCGATTGCATGCGGGCGAATTCGGCGGGCGATTGCATCCCATCGCCAACCGGCAGCGTGCCGTTCAGGTAGAAGTCGGCGGCGCGGCGAATGCGTTCGATCAGCTCATCGCAGGGGATCGACCGCAGGGCCTCGCGGGCGCGGCGATCCTGCTTCATGTCGCGCGTGACGATGCCGGCGTTGGCCTGGCTGACCTTGGCCAGCGGCTCGCCGGTGAGAAAGTGCGTGACGTCCTCTTTTTCGAGCGACTCGTACGGCTTGCCCCAGCGCAGGACGGGAATATTAAGCACCGAGCGACCTCCACATTCTTGGCCAAGGACCGTGGTGCGTTTCACGCACCCTACAAACCTGGTGTGCGTCACACACCCAACGAATCGTCAATATACGCCGACGGTCGTCGACTCGGCCAATTGGCGGAACGGCCGCACGCCGCTGATGCCGTCCCAGGGGTACTTCTCGTAAGGTTGCTCGCGTTCCCCTTCGTCGCGTTCGAGGAACCCGGGAACGAAGAACTCCTTGGTCAGCGTCGCCAACTTCACGCGGCCCGTTTCGCCGTAGCCGACCACCTTGTTGGCGTCGTCGAAGTCGACCACTTCGATGGCCGCCCTGGGCTGCGGCGCGTAGTAGGCAATCTTGTAACCTTCCTCGGGGAGCACGGGGCGCGAGCAGGCCAGGCCCATCAGCGTGTTGCCGTAGGTGGGGGTCATGTAGACGCCATCGAGCAGTTCTTCGACGGCGAAGCGCGTCCACTGTGGAGTGAACTCGGTGCCGCCCGAGAAAATGCCGGTGATGCCAGTCTGCTTGATGTTCGAGCCGCGCTCATCGAGTGCGCTCGCTAGCGATTCGAGCAGCTTGGGCGTGGTGAACATGCACTTGATGTCGTGCCCTGCGCCCAGGATGCTGATCGCCTGGTCGATGACGTGCTGCTTGTAGGCTTCGAGGTGTTCCATCCAGCCTTTCTTGATGAGCTTGATGACCCACCGCGGATCGAGATCGACGCAGAAGCAAATGCCGCCGCGATACTGGCACAAATGCTCGACGGCCAAGCGCAGCCGCCGCGGGCCCGAGGGGCCCAGCATCAGCCAATTGCTGGCGGGCGGAAAATGTTCGTCGGGGAGCGTGCGGCTGAACAATTCGTAATCTGTGCGGAAATCGTCGTGAGCAATTCGCGACTTGGGCACGCCGGTGGTGCCGCCGGTCTCGAAGACGTAGATCGCCTTGTCGGCATAGGCCTTCGGCACCCAGCGCCGCACCGGGCCGCCGCGGAGCCACTCGTCTTCAAACGGCGGGAACTTCTTCAGGTCGTCGTAATTCGTCACTTCTTTTAAGGGATCGAACTTCAGCGACTTGGCCTGCTCGAGCCAGAACGGGCAGCCGGTCGACGGATGGAAATGCCACTGCACGGTTTCGTACGCGTGGGCATCCAACTGGTCGCGAGCAGCCCGGGCCTTGGCGGCCAGGTCGGGGGAAATCGAGGACGAAACGCTCATGGTCGCTCCGCAGGGCGAATCTGGCGAAAAAGGCGGGACGTCAGCGAGGCAAAACGGCGCCAGCTTGCGCGCCGGGCTGGAACGTCGAAACTACCCGAAAAAGCTCTCGGAAACAACGGGCGGATGGGGGGTCGGCACGGCACGTGGAGGCCGATCATGTCGCGCGTCGGCAGCGCTGAGACGTACCCAATCGCCGAACGCACAACTGTTCACTGGGCACTTTGGTCGGGATTGCTAACATGAACAACTGATTTTTTTGAGGAGATTCCAATGGCCAAAGTGCTCGTGCTTTATTATTCGTCGTACGGACACATCGAACAGATGGCCCAGTCCGTGGCCGAAGGGGCCCGTGCCGCGGGGGCCGAAGTCGATATCAAACGAGTCGCCGAGCTGGTGCCTGAGGAAGTCGCCCGCAAATCGGGCTTCAAGCTCGACCAGGCGGCGCCCTTGGCCACGGTCAAGGAACTGCCTGAGTACGACGCGATCATCTTCGGCACGCCGACGCGCTACGGCAACATGGCGTCGCAGATGAAGAACTTCATCGATCAGACCGGCGGGCTGTGGGTGCAGGGTAAGCTCGTCGGCAAGGTGGCGTCGGTCTTCACTTCGACCGGCAGCCAGCACGGCGGTCAAGAGTCGACGATCCTGACGTTCATTCCGGTGCTGCTGCACTTGGGGATGATCGTGGTCGGCTTGCCCTACTCGTTTCAGGGTCAGATGGGTGTCAGCGAAGTGATGGGCAACTCGCCGTATGGCGCGTCGACGATTGCCGGCCCCGACGGCAGCCGGCAGCCTTCGGCCGTGGAGCTCGAAGGCGCTCGCTATCAAGGTCGCCACGTGGCGCAGATCGCCGCGAAGCTGGCAGCGTGAGGCGCGCCGCGGTTTACAGTCTCTCGCATGCCCGGCAGCTAGTTTGGCAGCAGAGCCATGCCGCTGGCTTGAATCACCGCATGCACGATCGAGCGACCACGTCCGGCGAGTCCATCGTTTAGACCCGGCATGGCGATGCCCGGCACTGGGCGATCAGCCGGCGCGGAATGCCGCGTGACGGCGGTGGGTGTTTTGCCGACGCCTTGCTGTGCGGCGAGCAGAGCTTTTGCGGCCGTCAGCGCGCGGCGTACTACGCGAGTGAATTCCGCGTCGTCGACAAGCCTCTGCAAGTAGTTGAGTACGGCGATCAACCCCTGTAGCTCGTCGCTGGACGCCGCGCTAGATTCTTCCAGCTTTCGCGAGATGGTATGGATCGACTTGCGTGCGAGGGTCACAAAGCGATCTTCTCCGGTCACCGCGCCCAACTCCGCCAGAAACAGGGCGACGCCTGGGAGCCCTTGCCCCACATCCAGGCGCAGGGGGCCGAGCGTCCAGCCGCGCGGGTGTTTGACGCAGCCGAGCCAGGCAGCTTGATCGTCGGTCTGCCAAGCGAGCGCGGCAAGCCGATCGCCGATTTCCGTGGCAGCCGCCAGCAGCGCGTCGACGTCGTCATGTATCGGAGAGCGGTCTACTACCAGAACGATGTTTGATTTGTTCGTCGGCAAAATCGCCAGCGTGGCCTGGATGAGCCACGACTGCCGCGCCAGGTCGTCGGCGCCGAGATTGACAACTCGCTCGCGCATCAGGTCGAGCGACGAACGCTCAAAGTAGTTGTCGATTTGCTCGCCGGTTGAAGTGAACAGATCGCGCGAACCAGGGCGAGTAGTGAACAAGGGGATGTCGTTGCGATACAGGTCGGCGCGTTCGGCCTGGATCAAACGAGCCAGCGTGGGGAAGTCCTTGGCTTGTGCCCACAAGCGGTCGAGCCAACGATCGCGATCAAGCGCGTCGCGCAGCCGATCGGGGTGTAGGCTCATGTCATGCAGAATGCTGTAGATTTGGGTAATCCGCGCGATGTGCCGCACCTCGACGTCGGCGAATCGCGCGAACAGCCCGGCGGGGGCGAGCAACTCCTCGCGATGGGTTGCCAGCAATTCGTACATTCGCTCGAAGCCCGCGAGCAGGTCGGCACTATGTTCTCGCAAGTCGACGGCTTCGCCACGGAGCGTCGGCAGATGATGCCCCGGCGGCAGTTCCGCGTGTTCGAGCGCGATGCGCATGTCGTCGGTGTGGGGGGCTTGCAATCGGGCGGCCAGGTAGGGAAGCGTTTGTCCGGCGGTCGCGCCCAGTGCGCTGAAATCGACCGGCTGATCGATGCCTTCGACGTATGCCGTCTGCGGCAACAATCGTACGGCTAACACCGATTCCGTCAGTGCTTGTGCGGCAGGATCGATTTCTTGGCGATGCGGCCTTTGATGGAACAGGGCTTCGAGGTCGATGAACATCGGATGCTCGCCGGCCGCTACCAGGTTCTCGAAGTGAAGATCGGTGGCGGCCACCACGTAGAGCAGTGCCAGGTAGGCGCCTTGCCGCTCGTAGAACCGCTGCACCTCGTCGGGCGAATGGCAAGTCGCCTTGTCGATAAACTCCACCCAACTGTGGTCGCCGCGATCGACAATCTGCAAGGTACGCAGCGCCGGGCTGGCTCCAAGTTTGTTGCACCACTCGAGCAGCTCTTGAAACCGCACTTCGGCTGCCAGCGATTTCGGCTTGTAGACCAGACGAGTCCCGCTATTGAACCGCAGCAATAGCACGCAGCGGCCATCGGCATGGCGGTCTCCCGCCCCGCCGGTCAGTTCAACGAGGGCTTCCTCACCGCGAAGCTTGAAGGTTTGGCAAAGCAGGTTCCAATCGGCGCAAAGCTGCCCGACGAACTCCAGGCTGAAGCGCACCCATTGGTCGATGGCCAGCAATATCTGTCGGGCAAGCACGGGGTACTCGTCGAGGATTGCTCGGAAAACGTCGGGCGCCCGCAAGCTACGCACGAAATCGTCGTATCGCTCCTGGGGTGTTTCGCCAACCAGCCGGCCTTGCAGTCGGGCGACGTTCAGCTCAAGAACCATTGTCGCGCCGACCATCGACTGCAACACGGGCAAAAACTGATCGAAGAGCAAGCGCTCGATCATGGCCAGGTCGCCAGGGAAAGCGGCGTGCTCGTTTTGAAGCAGCGTCAGGCCGCGGACTAACCGCTCGCGCTCCGCGCGGATTACGGGCGAGAACAGATTCGCCAGGCCGAGCGTCGCTGCTTGTTGTTGGCGTAGCTCTTCGCTCACGCCTACATCGCCCGACGAAAGTCCGCTCTCCAGTCGCAGCAGTTGCTGAAACCAGTCCGTCTGTGATAGCGATTCGCGCAGGCTCTCGGGGTCGAAACCGAGCAGCGTTTGAAATTGATTCGCGGTGAGGCCGTCGCTAGCGAGTCGCTGGGCAAAGAGGTTGGTGCCGGCGAACGGCTCCTGACCACGCCACTGAGCGTCGCGCTGCTGTGCTTGCTGGCTGTCGACGATTGGCGTGGGGGGTGTGCCGAGCTTTGTCACGGCACGGGCATTTTCGAAGAGCGCGGCGGCACGTTCCGTCAACGTTGCGGCGCGACACCAGTGAATCGACTGCGCAACTGTCGAGGCCATTGCGTAGTTGCCTTTCCGTCGCTGCGAGCTGCTGGAAACAAAAATGCCCCCGGGGGTGAGCATTCCCCCCGGGGGCCATGGAGCACCGCACTGCCGAGCTTAACGCAGGAACGCCCGAGCACAGGCCTTCGAGCCGTGGCAGCCGCTGCAGCCCGCCAAGGCCAGCTTGCCGTCGATCGTGGCGGCTTCGGCATCGGTCAGTTCGACCGCACCGGCGGGGTTCGCCGGCATGCTGGCCAACTGCTTGGCCGAGAGGCTCAGGCGGTACGATTCGTCCTTCCAGGCACGGATGATATCGAGACGCGACATGGAAAAAACTCCTGTGGGTTATGTTCGGAAGCCACGTCGGCCGAAGAGGCCAACTATGGATTTAGGCGCCGAAACATTTCACGGTTGTGCTTCCTCGCAAGGGATAAAACGGGTCGCGGCGTGAGGAAGCGTTGGGATGCCACGACTCGTATTGGTGTTTTGGTTTTTTACGTTCGGGCCAGAGCCACCAGCCCGGCGGCGATCAGCTCATCGCAAAGTTGTGTGCGGTTTGTTAGTTCCCGATTGCGGGCGGACCAGGCCGCCAACGTGGTCGGGTTGTGCTGGGTCAGGTCGCGAACCGCCGTGATCCTCTCGGCGTCGAGCCAAAGCGATCGCACCTCTTGGCCGACCGCCAGGAAGAGCACGTTGTCTTCGCTGGGCTGGTTCGACTGGGCATCGGCTATGGTCATCCGCGACCAGATGTGGATCGGATTCACCTGCATTTCTTGGTTTGCTGGTACTTGTTGTTCTCTCTGCGTCTGTTTGCTAAGCGTCCAAACCCGCTGAAATGCAACATGCCCTGCACGATTTTCTCGAGCCTTCGTCAGGCAGGCGTATTCGGCTTCCTGGTGCGAGACAAAGTCGCTCTGCTTGGCAGCGAGCACGCGCGTGCGGCGCAACCAGCCAAGGAAGCGCTCTTGATCGCTCTGGTCGAGGGCGTAGGTCTGACGCGGAGTTTCGCGCAGGTAGCGCTCGATGAGTTGGTCGAAGCCGTCGAAGGCCAGGGCCACGAACGCCAGCTCTTCGCTGATGAGCCGAAAGCGTTCGCCCACCGCGTTGTCGACGAAGCGCTGCACGTCGCCTGGGCCACAGTTCGGCGTGATATCGCCGAGAATCGCCTGGGTTTGCGCGGCAGCCAAAGCGGCCGAGACTCGAGCAAGCTGCTGTGGGTAGTCTTCGCTGGCGAGTTGCCCACACATCACGACACCGCCGCGGCCTGCGCCGCATCGAGCAGATGCCGTGCTTTGTGGACTTCGTTTCGCCAGCCGGCTTCGGTCGGATAATTCCAGTCGCGTTCGATGAACACGGCGTCAAGCCGCGGGCCACTCAAGGCGATTGCTTCCTCATAGAGCGACCAGACTTCGGCGGGAATCGGCTCCGAATGGCTGTCGATGTACCGGCCGCGCTGGTCGTCGAAGAAGCCGCCCGCCAGGTGCATCTGCACTCGGCTGGCTGCTGGCACGATCGCGCGGATGAAGTCGCCGGCCGAGGTGGCAAAGTTTCGCTCGTTCGCGTAGGCGTTGGTCACGTCCAACAGCAGGCCGCAACCGGTGCGCTCGAGCACACCGATCATGAAGTCGGCCTCATCGAGGGTGCCTTGCCACTGGAAGAAATGGGCGAGGTTTTCCGCGTAAAAAAGGAATTCGCCAAAGTGTCGCTGAATGTGGTCGATGTTGCGGCACGTGGCATCGAAAGCCGCCTGTGTGAATGGGGGGGCCGTGACGTGACCCACGCCGGCGCCCCCCGCCACGCCGTGCGTGAAGCCCAAGTGATCGGTGATGGCGACGGCCCGATTCTCACGGGCGATCTCGACGAGGGCGTCGAGAAAGTGCGGATCGGGAGCGTCGGGGCTACAGACGGATAGCTCCAGCGAGTGAATGCTGACGTAATCGAAGTTCAATCCCGTCAGCAGCGGCTCGGTCCGCAGCGGATGACACGCACGGAGGAAATCGACCTCAATGGCGTTCCAGGCGGGGTCGTCGGCGAAGGGGCGATTCTCGTTTCGCAGCGCGTATCCAGTCGCCGGCAGCATGGCAATCGCCCTTGGGTCGAAAATCGGCCCAGGTTTCGCGACTCGCGGGCGCGACGCCAACAGCGAATTCAATGGACGCGAAGTGGGCCTAATAGGCCAAGCGAGAGAGCGCCGGCTTTGTTACAGCGCGATGGCGAGAAACGCCTACCGGTCGACGGAACGCCAGCCGGCGCTTGGCGATGGTCGGCCCTGCTATTCCAGTTCGTCCGTGGCGGGCGAACTGAGACCGGCGCAGAGCACGGGGAGCACGAGGAGGGTCATGAGCATGCTAGTAATCACCCCGCCGATGACGACCGTGGCCAGGGGGCGCTGAACTTCGGCCCCCATCCCGCTGCTCGAAACCATCGGCAAGAAGCCGACGCTGGCCACGAGGGCCGTCATCAGGATGGTTCGCAAGCTGCCGAGCGACGCGTTGGTCACGGCGGTGTGTGGGTCCTGCGCGGCTTCGAGATTATTGCGCACGGCGGAGACGAGAATCATGCTCGTTAACACGGAGACGCCAGAGAGCGTGATGAAGCCCACGGCCGCCGAGATCGAGAGCGGCATCTCGCGAAGCCAGAGGGCGACAATGCCGCCGACGCATGCGAACGGCACGCTGGCGAAAACAATCGTCGTATCGACGACATTGCGAAACGTCAGAAACAACAGCCCGACAATCAGCCCCAGCGCCAGCGGCACGACAATCAACAATCGTTGCTGCGCGCGGCGCATGTTCTCGAATTGCCCACCCCATTGGAGTCGATAGCCTTTAGGCATTTCGACGTGCTGCCCGACCACTTGCTGGGCCTGGGCAACGAAGCTGCCGATATCCCGCCCGCGCACGTTGCACTGAATGGTGATGCGGCGTTTGCTCCACTCGCGCGTAATGTACTTGGGGCCGCGCACTTCGCGAATGCCGGCGACACGCGTCAACGGAATGCGGTTGCCCGAAGGAGTCGCCAGCATCAACTCGGCGAGAATGCTGGGATTGCTGCGAAATTCGGGGGGGAGCACAACGGCCAGCGGAAAGCGCAACTGACCTTCGATCACCTGGCCCACCGTCTTGCCCGAGACCGCTTCGACGACGTCCATCACCGATTCGGCGGAGATGCCGTAGCGGGCGATTTCGTCGCGTTCGAGCTGGATCTGCAGAATCGGCTGCCCGGCCACGTCGTCGACGGCCAGATCGACGCAGCCCGGGATATCGCGCAACGAGGCCGCGATCTTGTTGGCCGTGGCGATCAGGGTTCCCAAGTCGTTGCCGAAGAGTTCGAGCGCCAAGTCGGCGCGCACGCCGGTGAGCATCTCGTTGAGCCGCATTTCGACCGGCTGCGTGAACCAGATGGTGCGGCCGCGGAAGTCGGCCAGGGTCTTTTCCATGACCCCCACCAGCTCGACCTGCGTTTTCGCCTGCTTCCACGCGGAGCGCTGCTTGAGGGTGACAAACATGTCGGGCGTGCCGGCATCGGTGTTGATGTCAGGCTCGCCCACGCGGCTCCAGACATGTTCGATCTCGTGTGGAAACTTGCGCAGCAACTCCTGTTCGATCAAGGTGTTGTTCTTGGCCGATTCGAGATAGCTCGTGCCGGGGGGGTAGCGCACGCCGATCACGATCGCCCCTTCGGCCAATTGCGGAATGAACTCCGTTCCGAGCTGCACCGCCAGCAGCCCGGCCACGGCCAGGCAACCGGCCGCCACGAGGCAGATCGCCACTTTCAGGTTCAGCACGCGCCGCAGCACGGCGGCGTAAAAGGTCTTGCTGACGCGCACCAGCAGGATATCACGCTCGCTGACGCGCTTGGGGAGCGCAAAGCTCGCCAGCACGGGCGTCAGCGTGAGCGACAGGATGAGCGAGCCCAATAGCACCAGCATGACGGTCAGCGCCATGGGGCGGAACATTTTCCCCTCGACTCCCTGCAAGGTGAGAATCGGGAGATAGACGATCATAATGATCAATTGACCGAAGACCGCCGGCTTGCGCACTTCGACCACCGCGTTGCGAATGATCCGCAAGCGCGTGGGGCCGTCGACCGCGCCGGCGTGCCCCATGTGCCGCACGATGCTTTCGATGACGACCACCGAGCTGTCGACGACGATCCCGAAGTCGATCGCGCCCAAGCTCAGTAGCGTGCCCGCGATCCCAAGCCAGTACATGCCCGTGAAGGCGAAGAGCATACACAGCGGGATACCGGCAGCGGCCACCAGCCCTGCCCGCAGATTGCCTAGAAAGAGGTACAGGATCGTCACGACCAGCAGCGCGCCTTCGCACAAGTTGTTGCGCACCGTGGCGATGACCGCGTCGACCAGCTCGGTGCGATCGTAGAGTACGTCGGCTTTCACGCCCTCGGGAAGTAGCTGCCTGGCTTCGGCGAATTTGTCGGCGAGGGCCTTGGTAACCGCGTGGCTGTTCTCGCCGATGCGCATGAAACCCAGGCCGAGGAGCACTTCACCCCGTCCATCGGCGGTGACCAAACCGCGGCGCAGCTCGTGACCGATGACGACTTCGGAGACATCCTTAACGTAGACCGGCACGCCGTCGAATGCGGCAATCCGGATGTTGCCAATCTGTTCGGCGCTGATCACGCGGGCGATGCCGTGTACCAGCAGCATGTCTCCCTTGCGATCGATGTAGCCGCCGCCGAAGTTCAAGTTGTTGGTCTCGAGCGCCTCGACAACCTGCTGAAACGTCACCTCATACTTGAAGAGCAAGTTGGGGTTAAGCCGGACCTGATACTGCTTCTTCAAGCCGCCCCAGGTGTTGACCTCGGCGACGCCAGGCACGGTGCGCAGCTCGGGACGCACCTCCCAGTCTTGCAAGGTGCGGATTGCTGTCAGATCCATGGCGTGCGGGCCCTCGTCGGGGGCGAGCACGTAGTGGAACACTTCGCCCAGGCCAGTCGCGACCGGACCCAACTCGGGGCGCGGGACACCAGCAGGCATCTCAACCGTGGTTAGCCGCTGCTGAATCAGTTGCCGCACAAGATAGATGTCGGTCTCGTCGTCGAAGGTCACCGTGACCTGCGACAAGCCGAATTGTGAGATCGATCGCACCTCGACCAGGCCGGGCAGGCCGCCCATCAACAATTCGATCGGGTAAGTCACCAGGCGTTCTACTTCGGTGGCAACCAGGCCCGGCACGTCGGTGTTGACTTATACTTGAACCGGGGTCGTGTCGGGAAAGGCGTCGATGTCCAACGCGCGCAGCGAGATCACGCCCGCCAACGCGATCAAGACCATCGTCGTGACAACCAGGCCGCGATGGCTCAGAGACCAGGTGATGATTCTCGTCAGCATTGTCGGCGATCTGTTCGGGGACCGTGGCCAGGCTGCGCTGCAAGAATGCCCGTTGGTTCGTTGACGCCGCAGGCAACGTCAAAACGGGGCAATTCATGGCGGCGATCAGGGACGCGTCGGCGGTGGGCCCACATTCTGAACGTGGTTGAAGACGCGCGAGGCGTCGGCGTTGTCGCCAGTTTGCTGCTGCAAACGGTCCGACAGCTCGGACGACAAGACGCGGGATCCCGCCGTGACGACGGACTCACCGGCCGTGAGCCCCTCGAGAATCTGCACGAAGCCATCTCGCACGAGCCCCTTGTGGACAACGCGCGGCGTGAAGCTGCGTCCGTCGGCCGAAGGGATGAAGACCAACTCGCTGGCAAGCTCCCACTGCCAGTGCATGGCGTCGTTGGGCACGACGATCGCCGCGGGATTGTTGGCGATTAAAATGTGTGCCGTGCCGAAGGCACCGGCCTGCAACAGTCGGCGAGCCGCGGGGTCGACCTGCGACGTGTCGAGCAACGGATTGTCGACTTCAGCCCGCGCGCGAATCGTCCGCGTCCGCGTATCGATCTCGGTGCCAATCCACGTCAACTTGCCAGGCACGTGGCGTGCTTCGGCCTCGGTATCGAAAGTGACCATGGCGCCGATTTGCAACTTCAGGGCGTCTTCTTGCCGGACGTCGAGATCGAGCCACATGCGGCTGATGTCCGTCAGCACGTATTGGGGCTTGGACGAGTCGACTGTCTCTCCCCGCACGATATCGCAGTTTGTGATGATGCCGGCGAAGGGAGCGACGAGCGGAATCAAGTTCGCCGACTCCGTCTCCGTGGCCAACGCCGGGGGCAATCCCAGCAGGTTCAGGTGCGCGGCGAGCTCCTCGACCGACAGATCCTTGATATCATCGAGATGGAGCGGATACCCCAGGTTGACGAGCTTCTGAATGGCAATGAAGCGGCGGGCGCGGGAAAGTTCGAGTTGGGCCTCGGCTTCGCGCAGCTCGCGTGCGGGAATGGCGGTGCGAATATCGCGGAGGCGCTCCACGGTTTGCAGCTTGAGATTGAACTCGACGCAAGCTTCGAGGAGGTGGGCCTTGGCCTCGCCCACTTCGGCAGCGTCGACGATTGCCAGAATGTCGCCGCGGTTCACCACGTCGCCGATGCGTTTCTCGACGCGCCAGACGACGCCTGGCACGCGCACGGTCAACTGCGCCAAATGCGTCTGGTCGTATTCGATAACTCCGTTGGCCCGGATGAAGTCGTCCATCGCGCGCTGTTCGGCGGCGCCCATCGCGATGCCGCATTTGGTGGCGGCTTCGGCCGAAGCGAACTCGATCACCGGCAATTGTGCTGCCGATATCGTGGGGTCTGCTTTGGGAGTGGACCCAACCGCGGAGGGATTGGCCGGAGCCGGATCATGGGCGTCAGGCTCACCCAACCAGATGTGCGAGATTTTGGCGGGGTCCCAATGACTGGCGTGCCCGAGCCAGCCCAGCAGCGCCAGCGATGTGAGCACTGCCGCGGTTGCGACCCAACCGCCAACGCGGCTAGTTCCATTGACCCGACCTTCCATCACGTCCCTCCTCGTCCCCGCCTGCCGCGCCGCTAGCCCGCATTTCTCACCGCGCGGATTGAAAAAGGGCTGCTCCTTTGGCATAAGTTGTTTTGTCACAGACAACTTTCGCCACAAGCAAGGAGGCAGCCCTATGGCAACAGAGTGTAGC
>Ga0163152_10005648_pt1 | contig 14537 bp, 13 predicted proteins | sample OliLakLV19MP8IB2_FD_148635 | JGI IMG/M metagenome (GOLD analysis project Ga0163152, IMG submission 148635) | Freshwater microbial mat bacterial communities from Lake Vanda, McMurdo Dry Valleys, Antarctica - Oligotrophic Lake LV.19.MP8.IB-2 | ecosystem: Environmental > Aquatic > Freshwater >... | reverse complement strand
TGTTCACCGCGTGTTTCTCGGCGATCGACGGCATGACCGGGCGCGCTCGCTCGGGATACGACGCGCTCGCGGCGACGCACCCGGCCGCCGGCACCGACCCGGCGGTTTCGAGTTGGGCTTTCACGTTGCTCGCGGAGCTCGCTCTCCGGCTCGGCGACTCGCGCAGCGCCGAGGTGCATTTTGCGGCTGCGCTCGCGCTGGCGCCCGACGATCCGTTTCTGCTGGGCGCGTGGGCCGACCACCTGCTCGACGAAGGGCGTGCGGCGGAGGTCGTCCCGCTGCTCTCGGCGCGCACCGAGGCCGACGGGCTTCTCCTCCGGCTCGCCATCGCCGAGAAGGCGATCGGGCATCCGGACGCCTCACGGCACGCGAAGGATCTGGCCGAGCGACTCGACGCGAGCCGGGCGCGCGGCGACGCGATCCACCTGCGTGAAGAGGCGCGGCAGTGCCTGGCTCTCGGCGGCGATCCGGCGGCGGCACTCACGATCGCGCTGGAGAACTGGAAGATCCAGCGCGAGCCGATCGACGCGCGACTCGTTCTGGAATCGGCGATCGCGAGTGGCAAGGCGAAACGTGCCGCCCCGGTTCTCACGTGGATGCAACAAACCGGGTACGAAGACGCACGCGCTCGCGTGCTCGCTGCTCGACTCGAGGGCTCATGAGCTGGCTCCACCGTCTGCTCGTAATTTGGACGGCGGTCCTGATCGCTCTGTGGAGTGGCGAGGCGGCGGCGCACAAGCCGAGCGACAGCCTTCTGACGATACGAAGCGAAGGCGCCCGTCTCGAGGGGAGGTGGGATCTGTCGGTGCGCGACCTCGACGGCGCGCTCGATCTCGACGCGAACGCCGACGGTGCGATCACCGGCCGCGAGCTGCGCACCCGCCAGGACGAGATCGCACGCTACGCGATCGAGCAACTGAGTCTCGCCTCCGCCGGCAGTCCCTGCTCGCCGTCCGTGACCGGGAATCGTCTCGCGCACCACTCGGACGGGGCGTACGCCGTCGTCCTCTTCGCCGCGACGTGCACCCAGCCGATCGCATCGCTGGAGATCGACTATCGCCTCTTCTTCGAGATCGACCCGCAACACCGCGGACTCCTCTCTCTGACGGGCTCCGGCGGTGTGCGCAGCGCCGTCTTCCGGACCGACGCCCGCGTACAGCAATTCCCCGTGCACCAACGCGCGCGCACCGCCCAGTTCGGGGCGTTCGTCGTCGAAGGGACCTGGCACATCTGGGGCGGGATCGACCACCTGCTCTTCCTCGTCGCGCTCCTTCTCCCTGCCGTGCTGAGGCGTTCGCCGGAAGGCGGGTGGCTACCGGTCGCGGCGCTGCGGCCCGCGCTCCGCGATGTGTTTCGCGTCGTGACGGCGTTCACCGTCGCGCACTCCATCACGCTCGTGCTCGCGACTCTCGGCGCCGCGTCGCTGCCGTCGCGCTGGGTGGAAATTGCGATCGCGCTCTCGGTGGCCGGCGCCGCGCTGAACAATCTCTTCCCCGTGTTCGAGGGGCGCTGGGGCGTGGCCTTCGCGCTCGGGCTCCTGCACGGCTTCGGTTTCTCGAGCGTCCTCGCCGACCTCGGACTGGAGCAAGGAAGCCTCGGGCTCACGCTCCTCGGATTCAATGTCGGGGTCGAGCTCGGCCAAGCAGCGGTCGTCGCGGCGTTCGTCCCTATGGCGTATCTGGCGCGAGCGACGTGGGGCTACCGGGCCTTGTTGGTGCCGGTGGGATCGGTGGCGATCGTGCTCGCCGGCGTCGCGTGGTCCGTGCAGAGATTCCTGGCGGCGTGAGCCGCCTTTCGTCTCAGGCGTGGACCCTACGAGGGGGATCCGTAGTGCCCGCGCAGTCGTTGCGAACGATCTCTCGCGGCTCACGTTCGGGTCATACGACGCACGATCACGAACGTAGCCCGAAAGGAACGAAAACGATGAAACACCACGCACGCCGGGCGATCGCCTTGGTCCTGGGAAGCGCGATTGCGTTTCCCGGAGGCGCCATCGCCTCCAGCCACCGCGAAGCACCCTTCATCACCAAGATGCCGAAGGTCGACGGAACCGATCTCTACGCCTTCAGCAGCTACGAATCGGGCAAGAAGGGGATGGTCACCATCCTCGCGAACTACCAGCCGCTCCAGGATCCGACCGGCGGCCCGAACTTCTTCATGATGGATCCCGACGCTCTCTACGAGATCCACGTCGACAACAACGGCGACGCGAAGGAGGACCTCACCTTCCAGTTCCGCTTCCAGAACGAGCTGAAGAACATCACGCTTCCTGTCGGCACCGCGGGCGCGGAGAAGAACGTCGGGGTTCCCCTGATCAACGTCGGGCCGGTTTCGGACGACGACACGGCGAACCTGAACGTGCTCGAGAGCTACTCCCTCGGAGTCGTTCGTGGTGACCGGCGGACGGGCACCGCCACGGTCATCGGCGGGTCGGACGCGACCGCGTCGTTCACGAAGCCGGTCGACAACATCGGAGCGAAATCCATCCCGGGATACGACGCCTACGCGGCGTCACACATCCACGAGGTGGACATTCCGGGATGCACGCCGTCGGACGGGCAGAAGTCGCGCGTGTTCGTCGGGCAGCGGCGCGAAGGCTTCTCGGTGAACATCGGCGAGATCGCCGATCTCCTGAATCTGAAGGCGCCGCTCGGCGACGCCGATCAGGGGAAGAACGATCTTCGCGGGAAGAACGTGACCACGCTGGCGCTGGAAATCCCGGCCTCGTGTCTCACGGCGAGCGCGGAGAATCCGGTCATCGGCGTGTGGACCACGGCGAGCGTGCGTCAGGCGCGTGTCGTGAATCCGACGGCGACCTTCAGCCGGCCTTCGCGTGAAGGTGGCGCATGGGCCCAGGTCTCGCGCCTCGGTATGCCGCTGGTGAACGAGGTCATCATCGGAATCGGCGACAAGGATCGCTTCAACGGAAGCCACCCCTCCGGCGACGCGCAGTTCCTGGACTACGTGACGCACCCGGCGCTTCCGGAAATCGTCGAGCTGATCTTCGGCCCGGCCGGTGTCGTGGCGCCCGACGCGTTCCCGCGTGCCGATCTCGTCGCCGCCTTCCTCACGGGCGTCGAAGGGGTCAACATGACGGCGACGCCTTCGGAAATGCTGCGGCTCAACACCGCGATCCCGCCGACGGCGAAGGGGAGTCAGAATCCTCTCGGTGCGGCGGCGTGTTTCGAGGTCGGCGTGCTGAATCTCGACGCCGATGGTTGTGATCCCGCGGGCTTTCCCAACGGCCGCCGGCCGGGTGACGACGTCGTCGACATCGAGCTCCGCGTCGCGATGGGCTACCTGCTTTCGGAAGAGGCCGCGCCGTCGGGGAGGCTCCCGTTCACGGACGGCGCCGCGGTCAGTGACGCGTCGTTCCCCTCGTCGTTCCCGTATCTCCGTGCACCGCTCGGGGGGGCGAAGTGAGACCCCTTCGGAAACTGCTCGTGGCGTCGTTCTTCGCAGCCGGGCTCGCCGCAACGGCGTGTTCGGGGGGAAACGACGACAACGGCAACAACGGTCCGGACGCGACGCCCTCGCCCGGGGACGACGACGATGACGACGACGGAGGCACACCGGGACCTGGCCCCACACCCCATCCAGGCACGGGTTTCTCCGCGTTCGTCATCGACCTGATCGAGAACCAGACCGCGGACGACACCGAACCGGTGGCCGTCGACTACGACACGACGGACGACGAAACCCCCGGCGCGTTCGACTCGTTGTTCTAAGCCGCAGTCACGGAGTGGAGGGAGGACCGGGTGCGTTGCGCGCACCCGGTCCTCCCTTTTCATTGCAAGGGCAAAGCGTCGCGACCCTCGGGTTCATCTCTCCGGTGCCGCTTCGATCATCCGCACGCTGGGGTACGAGGTCGTGGAGGGGCGGCCGTGGCTCGTGCTCGAGGATCCGGGAGGACGTTTCCTCGACGAGGTCGCCGCCCTCTACCGGGCGCCGGGTCGCGCCATCGCTCTCGCGATCGGAATGGCCAACGCGCTGATCGAGGTCCACCGCCTTGGCGTCGTTCACCATCACCTTCATCCGCGCCACGTCCTCGTCCTCGACGACGGATCGGTCCGGTTGACGGGATTTCGACACGCGACCGAGCGGCTCGCGGAGTCACCTTCACGTTTGCTCGACGAGGGCCTTCGCTACCTCGCGCCCGAACAGACGGGGCGCTTGAACCGGCCGGTCGACGAGCGCGCGGATCTGTACGCCTTCGGAATCGTGCTGTTCGAGCTCCTTACAGCCACGGTGCCGTTTACTGCCACGGACGGTGCTTCGGCTGTCGAGTCTTTCCTCGCTGACCCAGCGCACCCTCGCGGTCGCCGCGTGTTTCGGGAACCGGACCGACATCGAGGCGCTCGCTCTCGTTCTCGACGTCCCCGTGAAAGCGGTCGCAGCGGCTCTCGCCCCCGCGCGGAACGAGGGGCTGGTGGTCTTCGTCGGAGACGGGTACGAGGGGAGGTTCCGTTTCCACCACGACCGTGTCCAGCAGGCGGCGCATTCCTCGAGATCGGCGCGAGGGGATTTCGAAGCTCGTGTCCGAGCATCGCCAAAAACTCGTCCTTCGCGTTGCTCGCTTCCACCAACGCGGCGCTCGTTTCCTCGGCGGTGGACGGGGAATCGGCGGTCACCAGAATCCCACCGGGCAGACCGTTGTCGTCAGGAATCGGACTCAGGGAGAGCGTCGTGCTTTTCATCCCGGGAAACGAGAGGGCGTAGGTCTGACTGGCGCCCCCTCCGAGAATGGAGAACGCGCCGGCCCGTACGGAGATCCAGATCTCCCGCCACGCGTCCGACGCCTCGACGCCGAGCATCGTCGGGTGTTTCGACTTCGCGAACGGAACGAAGGCGTCGTTGTGGGCGGCCACAACCAGGCTGTTGCCCCACCAGACCTGCATCGGAGCGGGACATCCGAGCACGAGCTCGATCGCCGTGCGGAGGCTGACGGGCCATCGGTCGACGGGACCGAGCGCGGTGGCCGGCCAGTTGACGCCGCGAACCGACGCCCGAGCATCGAGTTTCGGACCTCCCAGCGAGGGTGCCCGGTCCGGCGGCGCGGATGGCGGTCTCATGCCCTTCCAATGTGCGCGGCAATTTTGCGTTTCTACCGTTGCGGCGCACGAAACACCGGCGGGCTCAGGCGGTGACCTTAGGCAGGCGCTGGCGGCTCGGGTACTCTTGAGCTCGTTTCCGTACCCTCCGTTATCGAGGCGGAACTTCCGCGGTTCGCACATCGGTGACTTTCGTTGCAACTCCGAGGCGGCGTCCCACCAGTCGGTTCAAGGCCTCGGGCTCGAACGGCTTCTCGAGCGTTTCGTTTGCGACGCGACCGACGAACGCCGCGGCATTTGGCGTGAACGCGCCGCCGGTCATAAAGACCACCCGTCTCGCCGCTTCGACGGGAAGACGTTCGTAGAGCTCCATACCGGTCATCCCGGGCATCATTAGGTCGCACAGAATCACGTCGAACTCGTCTCCCCGTCGGAGATGAACGAGAGCCTCGGCACCGCTCTGGACGGAGGTCACCTGGTGGCCTCGGAGCATCCGCTTTATCCCGATCCCGATCATCGGTTCGTCGTCGACGACCAGGACTCGACCCGTCAGGACAGGCGGAACGACGAGCGGAGCCGAATCCACGGCCGGGGAATCGTCACGGGCAGGGAGAGAGATCCTGAACGTCGTCCCCTTTCCGAGCTCGCTCTCGACCTCGATGGTTCCGCTCAACGCGGCGATGATGCCGTGGCAGATCGAGAGGCCCAGTCCGGTCCCGACGCCGATCGGCTTCGTCGTGAAGAAGGGGTCGAAAATCTTCGCGCGAACCTCTTCGGACATTCCGGTGCCGGTGTCCGTGACCTCGAGGACGACGCGATCTCCAGCGTTCCTCGTGAGGATCCTGATCTCGTTGCGGTCGGCCGCCCCTTCCGGCGTCGCATGTGCGGCATTCACGAGGAGGTTCACGAGAACCTGGGCGATTCGAGCCTCGTTTCCTTCGGCGAACGAGGTCGCTTCGAGGGACACCACGAGACGGGCCCGCGTCCGAATCTCCGCGCCGGTGAGCTTGACAGCGTCCTCGACGACTTTGTCGAGGGCGACCGGACCACGCGTGTCGTCGTCCGGCCGGCTAAAACTCTTCAGGTCCCGTACGATTCGACGGACACGCTCCGCGCCGTCCAGGGCGTCACGGAGTGCGTCGTGGATCTCCACCTGCTCTGCGACCGAACTCGAGAGCTCCTTGGTGACGAAGGACAGGTTCGAAAGGACGTAGGCCAGAGGGTTGTTGATCTCGTGGGCAATCCCGGCGGTGAGCGTTCCCATCGCGGCCATCCGACCGGCGAGCAGCGCGCGTGCCTCATCACGTTTCCGATCGGTGACATCCCGGCTCGCCATCAGGACGGCGGGGGCGGACTCGAATCGAATACGCCGGGCCGGGGAAAACTCGAGGAGTACCGCTCGGCCCGACTTCGACCGAAAGCGGATCTCGGCGCGCTTGTTCGTTCCGGTCTTCTCCGCATCGCGGATTCGCTCGACGAGAATCGGATGGTCTTCCTCTTCGACGAGATCGAAGAGGCCGGTTCCCGCGAGCTCGTCCGCCTCGTATTCGAGAAACGACGCGAATCGAGTGTTGACGAAGAGGAACTTTTCCTCGCGGGCGATGGCGAGCCCCTCGGGCACGACGGAGACGATTTGACGGATCTCTTCGGTCTCTGCGCGGAGCAGGCGATTCTTCTCCATCAGCTCCTCGGACGTGATCTCCAGTGACCGCGTGTGAAGCTCGCGGTCTTCGTCGGCGCTTCGATACGCTTGGTCCACCGAAGCGAGAAAGACGGAAATCTCGGGCGGCACTCGCTCTAGCGAGCCGAACTGCTTGAGTAGCTGTCGCTTGAGGAGCTTGTGCATGACACTACGTCTCCGAAAACGTCGTGATGGTCATGGTCTGGTTGTGGAGCTCGCACCGGGCCGACGGTGTGAACGGCGAGATCTCACCGTAGGAGTAGAAACCGGTCATCACGGTGCTTTCGCCGAGCACTTCGCGCACGGCTTCGACCTCCTCCTCGATCCGCTGCTTCAGCACGAGCTTCCTCCCGACGCAGCTGATGAGGATCGCAAGCTCCGGGGGGACTTCGGCAATTCCCCCGTAGGTCGCTTTCGCCGCGCCCATTGCGCCATCGACGAGGCGATCGAAGTTGGCCTTCATGAGCTGCGCGGTCGACCCTTCCGGGATGTCTCCGGCGAACGTGAGACTCTGTGCGATCTCGTCGACGGCGAGGATCGTGCGGACGACGCGGTCCACGTGTCCGTCGATGCGAACGCTCAGGGGAAAGAGGAGTCCGCTCGCAGGAAGGTCCTTCGCGTGATGTCCCAGATACTGCTTGTAGAGGCTCAGCGCCGACCGGCCATCCAGCTCGAAGACCACATTTCCCGTCGAGCGCGTCACGACTCGGTCGGGGCCGAACGGATCCCAGCCTCCCATCGATCCGCAGCCGACCCGCAGTGGGCCGTAGAAACCAAGAGCGACGACCGAGCGCTCCGAAACCCGGCCATCGAGAAGCACGAGTGTGCGAGCGAAGCGGGCGCCGTCACCGGACAGTCCGCCCGTCAGTCCCACGGTCTTCGGAAGGCTGTCGACGAGTCCCCGAGTCAGCTCGCTCCCGTTCAGCCCGCACGAGAGGACAAAGACGTGCACCAGCCCGCTCGCCGGCAGTTGCTCGGCAAGACGGACGCCGACGCCATGGCTGGAGCCATCGACGTCGTCGAGACTGACGAGGACCGGCTTCACGGAGACACCCCGCTCGAAACGAACGGCGGTCACGACCAGCGAATCGTCGTTCACACGGGTGTCACGGATCTCACCCGCGGTGGAGCATCCGACGACGTGGGCGTGGGGATGCCGGAGGCTGAGCTCCGAGACGCGATCGGGATCGGAGAGCACATCCGTCGCGCCGAACGCGATCACGAGATCTGCGCGATCCGGAACGCCCGGTGAGCTCCAGCCGCGAACGGAGTCCCAGCTCGATTGAGTGATCTTCATCACCACCCATATCGCAATGCGTGTGCCTGCGTCGCGATTGAGGATTCGCCCGTTGCGGAGGTATGGATCTACCTCGGACGTGAGACGGCCGTCAGCCGACTTCGGCCTTCGGCCGGGCGTTCTGCTTGAGCACGAGCTTCCGGATGCGGATCGACTTCGGAGTGACTTCGATCAGCTCGTCCGGGTTGATCCACTCGATCGCCTTCTCGAGGATCGTGCCGGTGTCGACCGCCGGGATCAGACGGATCGTGATCTCGGAGCTCGACGCGCGCATGTTGGTCAGCTTCTTCTCGCGCGTGACGTCGAAGTTCATGTCGTGGATGCGACTGTTCTCGCCGACGACCATGCCCTCGTAGCAGGACACACCGGGCCCGATGAAGAGGGTCGCGCGCTCCTGGATGTGCGTGATCGCGAATGCGGTGGACGGGCCGTCGCGATCCGCGATGAGCGCGCCGACGTCGCGGCGGTTCATCGGACCGGTCCACGGCTCCCACCCCTCGAGGATCGCGGTCGCGAGACCGGTGCCCTTCGTGAGTGTGAGGAACTTGTTGCGGAAGCCGATGAGTCCGCGCGACGGGATCGTGAATTCGAGCCGCTGGCGCGAGCCCTGCTCCGTCATCTTGGTCATCTTGCCCTTGCGGGGCCCGAGGAACTCGTTCACCGCGCCGACGAACTGCGTCGGCACGTCGACGACGAGCGTCTCGTACGGCTCCATGCGCTTGCCGTCGATCTCCTTGGTGACGACTTCCGGCGTGCCGACCGCGAGCTCGTAACCTTCGCGGCGCATCATCTCGATGAGTACGGCGAGCTGGAGCTCACCGCGGCCGTACACCTCGAACGCCGCCGGGTCATCCGTGGGAGCGACGCGGATGGCGACGTTTTTCATCGTCTCCTTCTTGAGACGATCGCCGATGTTGCGACTGGTGACGTATTTCCCTTCCTTGCCGGCGAAGGGGGAGTTGTTCACGCGGAAGACCATCTTGAGCGTCGGCTCTTCGACCTTGATGCGCGGGAGGGCCTCCGGGAATTCCGCATCCGCGATGGTGTCGCCGATGTCGACGTCCGGGACGCCCGAGATCGCGACGATGTCGCCGCAGTGCGCGGTGCCTTCTTCCTTGCGCGTGAAGCCCTCGTACTGCCACACGCCGACGACGCGGCGCTTCAGGTTGCCCGTTTCCTTCATCAGGGTGATCGGGTCCTGCGCCTTGATCGTCCCCTCGATGATGCGGCCGATGCCGAGGCGTCCCACGTAGTCGTCGTGGTCGATGTTGTTGCACGTCATCTGCAGGGGCGCGTCCGGATCGCCGACGGGCGGCGGGATGCGGTTGATGATCGTTTCGAACAGCGGCTTCAGGGTTTCGGACTCGTCGTCGAGGCTCAGCTTCGCGATCTGCTTGCGCGCGTTCGTGTAGACGATCGGGAAGTCGAGCGTCTTCTCGTCGGCGCCGAGGTCGATGAAGAGGTCGTAGGTCTCGTCGATGATCTCCGCGACGCGGGCGTCCGGGCGGTCGATCTTGTTCACGACGAGGATGATCGGGAGGTTCAAGCCGAGCGCCTTGCGGAGCACGAAGCGCGTCTGCGGAAGCGGGCCTTCCGCGGCGTCGACGAGCAGCAGCGCGCCGTCGACCATGTTCAGGATGCGCTCGACCTCGCCGCCGAAGTCGGCGTGGCCTGGCGTATCGAGAATGTTGACCTTCACGTCCCCGTACCGCACGGCCGTGTTCTTGGCCATGATGGTGATTCCGCGCTCCTTCTCGAGGTCCATGGAGTCCATCGCGCGTTCCGCGATCTCCTGGTTTGCCCGGAAGATGCTGCCCTGGCGGAGCATGCCGTCGACGAGCGTGGTCTTGCCATGATCGACGTGGGCGATGATGGCGACGTTGCGGAGGAGGGGGAACGGTTTGCGGGCCATTTGATTGATCTACCGGGCAGTCTTGGAGGGTCGGTGAGGAGCGAAAACGAAAGCGGCGCAGTCTACTTGGATCCTTCACCGTGACAAGCGCAGCGTGACAAGCCCTCGCCGGTTTTGTTAGAAGGGCGTCTCATGATCGACGCCCTCTTTTCCGCCGCCGCGACCACCCTCAACATGGACACCCCGGGCGCCGTCGCGCTGAGCCTCTTCACGTTGACGGCGATGGAGATCGTGCTCGGTGTCGACAACATCGTGTTCATCTCCATCCTGTGCGGAAAGCTGCCGGTGGAGCAGCAGGGCAAGGCCCGCAATCTCGGGCTCGGTCTCGCGCTCGTCATGCGGCTCGGCCTTCTCTTCGCGATCTCCTGGGTCATGGGTCTCACGAAGGTGCTCTTCGCGATCCCCGTCATCGAACACGGCGTCTCGGGTCGCGACCTGATCCTGCTCGGCGGCGGCCTCTTCCTCATCGGGAAGGCGACCCACGAGATCTACGAGAAGCTCGAGGTCTCCCACCACGACGGCCCGGGAGGGCCGAAGAAGGCCAGCTTCGGGATGATCCTCCTCCAGATCCTCCTCCTCGACATCGTGTTCTCGCTCGACTCGGTCATCACCGCGGTCGGCATGGCCTCGAAGGTCTGGGTCATGGTGGTGGCGATGGTCGTGGCCGTCGGCGTGATGCTCATCTTTGCGAAGAGCATCGGCACATTCGTCGAGCGGCACCCGAGCGTGAAGATCCTCGCGCTCAGCTTCCTGCTGCTCATCGGCGTGATGCTCGTCGCGGAAGGCCTCGGCCAGCACGTGAACAAGGGCTTCATCTACGTCGCGATGGGCTTCTCGCTCGTCGTGGAGCTCCTGAACATGCGCTTCCGCCGCAGCAAGGCGGCGCCCGTGCAGCTCCACAGCCAGTACGACGACGCCGGTCCGAAAACCGCGGGCGTCTGAAGTAGACTGGTGCCGTGATCGAGGGGTGGAAATTCCTCAAGAGCTGGGAGCGAGCGGGAGTCCCGCTGCTCACGGCTGCCGGCTACGCGGTGAAGAGCGACAACGCTCTTCGCACGCGCGGAAAAGCGATCGAGCTCGTCTCGCTGCAGCGCGACGCGAAGAAGGAGCGCTTCACGATCAACCTCGCCATCGGGCACGAGTTCGCGCGCAGCTTTCGCGACGGCAAGACGGTGCAGATGGCGAACGGCTACGAGGAGGCGGTCTTCCTCGCGCGTCTCGGCATCCTGATGGACGGCAAGGACACGTGGTGGCCGTACGGGAAGACCGAGGCCGAAGCGGAAAAGACGATCTCCGCGATCACCGGCGTCGCGGTCGCGTATGCCGACGCGTGGTTCGCGACGCTCGCGGATCCGGGCGCCGCGTACCTCGCGCTCAAGAAGGGCGACCTCGGCCGCGAGAACCTCTGGCACCTCGCGATCTACGCGCGGGCGCTCGGGCAGATTCCCGAGTCGAACGAGTGGCTCGAGCGCATCGCGCCGGCGCCGACGCACGTGACCGCGCTCAAGAAGGAATGGGCGAAGGCGTGACGCGCCCCCTTCACCCTGAGCGCGGCGCCCCAGCGCCGAGTCGAAGGGCTGTCGTCGCTGCCGCTCTCGTCGTCGTGATCGCGGGTTGCGCGACGCTCGAAGCGCAGCAGAAGCGCCTCGCGTCGGATCCTCTGTTCGGCGGGAAGCCGACGCCCGCGACGTCACCGGGCGCGAAAGCGACACCGACGCCGGTGGCAAAGGCGACGCCGGTGGGGAAGGTGACGCCCAGGGCGGCGACCCCTTCGGAACGCGCGCGAGCGGCGGTCGACGCGTTCTCCGCGGACGACGAGCGCGCACTCGGCGAAGCGATCGCGCTGCGGATCGTCGCGAGCACGCTCGCGAAGAAGGTGCCGGAGGGCGCGGGCACGCGGCCGAGCCGCGGTCTCGAACTGCGCGACGACGCGCTGCTCGCGTATGTCAGCAACGTCGGCAACCTCGTCGCGTTGCAGGGCGAGCGGCAGCCCAAGGGCGGAGCCCGCGGGTGGGGGTCCGTGGGCGAAGCCCCTGGAAACAGTGCATTCAGCGAAGGTGCGAAGCAACGGATGAAAGCGCGGCGGTTCACGTTTGCCGTGCTCGACACCTCGGAAGTCGGCGCGTATTCGACGCCGGGCGGCTTCATCTTCGTGACGCGCGGACTGCTCGCGAAGCTGACGTCGGAGAGCGAGCTCGCGTTCGTGCTCGGCCACGAGATCGCGCACGTCGACTGGGAGGACGGTCTCTCCGCGCTGAAGGCGGACATCGCGACGAAGACCTACGTCGGCGCGTTCGCCGAAGCGTTCCCCTCTCTGCCCGGGACAGGAACAGGGACGGCGACGGCGGCGGCCACGCCCGCGGATCCGGCCGCCGAGCAAGCGCGGCAGCAGGCCGCGTTCAACGCGATCGCCGATCGCTTCTACGACCTCTACGAAGGCACCGGGCTCGCGCGCGAGTCGGAGCAACGCGCCGACGAGAAAGGCCTCGAGTACTCCACGAAGGCCGGCTACGACGGGCAAGGCGGGGCGCGTGCGCTCGAGGCGCTGGCGCCGCCGGAGGGCGGGCCGATGTTCGGACGCGCGCTCGGCGACTCGATCACGCGCGTCGTCACGCACGGATCGAAGCGCGAGCGGCTCTCGGAGATGGGGCTGCATCTGCAAAAGGCCGGGCGCACGGGCGCCGCGCGCTACGACCGCAACGCGCTCGCGCGCGTCGAGCAGCTGGCGGTGGCGCCGTGATCCGCGCGCTCGCGATCGCGATGCTGCTCGCGGCGGCGCCTCCGGCGGTGCCCGTGGAATCCGTCTACGTGGTGAAGCCGGGCAAGACGCCGCTCAAAGCCGAGCCGAAGCTCGACGCGCCGTCGAAGGGCGCCGTCGGCTACGGGCAGAAACTCGTCCTCACGAAGAAGGGCGAAGGCTGGCTGCTCGTGTCGGTTCCCGGCGAGTCGCTCGAAGGGTGGATCTCCGCGAAGGCCGTCCTCGACAAGCGGCCCGGCCTCGACAGCATCGCCGTCGCCGGCGCGTCGGCGAAGGTGACGTCGAGCGAGACCGTGAGCACCGCCGGCGCAATCCGCGGACTCGACGGCCGAACCGCGGGCTACGCGAGCGCGAAGCAGATCCCGGCGGAGGCGCTCTCGCAGCTCGCTCGGCTCGAGTCGCACGGCGAGCGGATCTTTCGCGATCCCCACTCGGTCGACGCGAAGGGCGTCTGGCGCTATCGCGACGCGACGGCGGCCGGGCGCTGGGAGGCCGCGCAGGCGTTCGCGAAGGAAGAAGGCCTCAAGGTCACGCGCCCGGTAGCGCCGTCAGCGACGCCTTCTCCAGCACCTGCACAATCCACGGGCACACCCGCACCGTAAGGACGCCATGACGATCCCCCGCAGCTCCCTGCTCGTTCTTCCCGCCATCGCCGCGATTGCCGCGGTGGGCGCCGCGTGTTCGCCGGAAGAGAAGGGCGGCACGCCCATCACCGGCACGCTGAACAGCGCCAGTGGTGAAAGTGCACCTCTCACCATCTCCGAAGAGGTCCGAGGCGGCAGCTTCAGCCTGTCGGCTACTCTTGACGGCGAGGTAATTTCCGGAAGCGGCTCCTGGGGCTGCTTCGCGCCGCTCCCGCCGGAGTACGTAAACTTCGACATTGAGGCGAGCGACGAGTCGACGTTCGGCTTCTTCCTTTCGATCGATCCCGCGGTGTGGACGACGGGCTCGCACCCGATCGGCGATCAGGTCCGCCTGCTGGTCGCGGCGCCCGATCGCTTCGGCGCCGCCTCCAGCGGCACGATCGTGATCACGAAGGCCCCGCCGCTCGGACAAGTGGACCAGCCCGGCGCCAACTGCGGATTCAGCATCACGGGGCCGATCGCCCTCGAAGGCGAAAAGGACCGCTGATCAGCGGAGTCCCGACCCTCCATGGCCTCCAGCCGGCTGGAGTGCCCGGGCTCCAACCGGTGAGAAGCGTCATCCCAACTGCGCGGAATCCGTAGGCGGAATCCTGGCCCGGCCGTTGCTCTTCCGGCGCGCATGAATCGAATTTTCACACTCGTTTTCGCGGCTGGCGCCGGCGCGTTTCTCGCGTCCTGCAGCAGCGGCAACTCGGCCGAGAAGACCGGCTGCGACAGCAACCCCCTCGACAAGGTGATCTGCGAGGATTTCGCGGCGTCGGGCTACGAGCCCGTTCAGGCCGCGGACCAGGAGCTCTGCACGCGCCTCTTCGTCGACCTGAAGGGCGTGCGCCCCAGCAAGACCGAGATCGCCGCGTCGTGCGCAGGCCGGGACATCGTCTCCGTCGTCCGTTCGTTCCAGGGGACGAAGGACTACCGGATGACGCAGCGCCGCCGCTGGGCGGACCGTCTCCAGTACTCCGACTACATGACCGACGTGATGTCGATCCGCACGCTCGACAAGATGGTAGACGACCTCTATCGCGATCGCATCGGCTACCGCGAGTTCGCGGAGATCGCGATCAGCCACCCCGGTTTCGTCGGCCGCCACATCGGCTACGGCCAGCCCGACCTCGTCGCCGAGGCGGCGTTCACGGCGTTCCTCGGCCGCTCCGCGACGACGCCCGAGCGTCTCGACGTGGGCAACCTCTGGAA
>Ga0163152_10005647_pt1 | contig 14542 bp, 8 predicted proteins | sample OliLakLV19MP8IB2_FD_148635 | JGI IMG/M metagenome (GOLD analysis project Ga0163152, IMG submission 148635) | Freshwater microbial mat bacterial communities from Lake Vanda, McMurdo Dry Valleys, Antarctica - Oligotrophic Lake LV.19.MP8.IB-2 | ecosystem: Environmental > Aquatic > Freshwater > Lake... | reverse complement strand
CCCGCCTGGAGGATCTCGCAGAGACCTTCGAGCTTTCCCGCGAGGTCCTTGCGCTGAAGCTCGATGACTTCCGCGCGCGCCCGTCGCTGCACCCTTGGGCAGCGTGTAGAAGGTGACCTGGTAGCTCATGACTCGCATGATACCGCTCTGATGGAGCGGCTGCTCGCCCGCTATCTCCTGCCGAAGGGTGATCCCACCGCGCTGGCCGCCGCGATCGCCGCGCGCACGACGCCGCGGCCCTCGTCGTCGGATCGGCGCGAGCTCGGCGTGCCCGTTGCGGGCGCCGTCGAGACCGCGGAGCACGGCGAAGCTTCCGTCAGCTACCGGCTCCCGCAGCGCCTTCGCGCGGACGACGTGCTCACGCTCGCCGCGTGGGACATCCCGCCGGGCGTCGTGCTCACGAAGCTCGAGCTGCCCGCCGAATGCGCGGACCGCCTCCCGCGCGCGGCGCTCGGCGCGACCGGGATCCGCCGGCGTCTCGCGATCCCCGACGGGCATCCGCTCGTCTTCCTCTCGCCGACGATCCATCAGGCGTCGTCGATCGCGCACCTGCGCGACGCGCCGAACCTCGTCCGGCGGATCGACGAGATCCCGCGCGCGGGCACCGACGAGATCGAGCGCTTGCGCGAGATCCACGATCGCCTGTCCGCGAAAAACCGGAAATTTCTCGTGCTCGGCGATCTTGCAGGCTTCTGGGCGAACGAAGTGCGGCAGCTCGACTTCACGGATCGCGCGGCGGTCGAAGCGAAGCTCGCGGAGGGCGCCGCGTCGCTGCGTGAGAGTGGCGCCGACGGTATCGTCGTGCCGCTCGAGGCCGCGGGCTTCGACGTGGCGCCGCTTCTCGCGGATGCCGTCGGAGGGCCCGTGTTCTTCGAGCCGTCCGCCGACGAATCGCACCCGTGGTTCGTGAACGAGTCGCGCACGGATCGTCTCGCCGGAGTCCGCCGCTTCACGCGCGATGTCGCCTACGCGACGGCCGCGCGCCTCGCGGGGGCGGACGGCGTGATCTTCCGGCCGCGCCCCACCAACCTCTACGACGAGCGCGGCGTGAACTCGCGCGCAGACTTGCTCGGCGTGATCAACGCCGCGTCGGCGCCGCTCGCGGGGCTGCCGCCGCTGCTCGTGGTCGTGCCCGCGACGGGACCCGACCAGGCCGCGCAGATTCGCGCGAAGCGCGATCACGTCGCGCTGACGTCCGCGCCCGGCATCGCGAGTCCGTCGTCGCTGCGACGGGAGTCCGCTTCACCCTGAGCGAGGCCGCGGCAGTTTGCGGCCGAGTCGAAGGGCTTTGCGACCTCTCGCAGCCCTTCGACTCGCTGCGCTCGCTCAGGGTGAGGATGATCTCCTACAGCCCTTCGACTCGCTGCGCTCGCTCAGGGTGAGGCAGGCGTCAGTGATTCGTCGGGGGCTTCACGTGGCCGAACGGGATCACCGTGCGCGCGTACTCCTCGCGCTGCGCGATGAGCGCGGGCGTGTCGGTCTCGTAGACGTCCTGGAACATCGTCTCGAGTGCGGGCGGTCCGGCGGCCTCGGCCTCGGTCACCGCACGCGCGATCTGATCCTGCAGCTCGGCCTTCAGCTTCGCGTCGGCGCTCTCGGAGAGCAGGCCGGACTCGCGCAGCACCTTGCGAAGGTGCTCGATGGGATCGCGCTTCACCCACTTCTCGACTTCTTTCGGATCGCGATAGCGCGACGGGTCGTCCGACGACGAGTGCGCGCCGATGCGATACGTCAGCGATTCGATGAACGTCGGGCCGCCGCCGCGCCGTGCGCGATCGACCGCTTCCTTGGTGGTCTTGTACACCGCGACCGCGTCGTTGCCGTCGATGCGGATGCCGGGGAAGCCGTAGGCGCGCGCCTTGATCGCGATCGTTTCCGACGCCGTCTGCTTGTCGGCGGGCACCGAAATCGCCCACTGGTTGTTCTGACAGACGAGCACGACGGGCGGCTTGTAGACGCCCGCGAAGTTCATCGCCATGTGGAACTCGGCGGAGCTCGTCGCGCCGTCGCCGCAGAAACCGACGACGACCGTCTTGTCGCCCTTGTGCTGCGCGGCCATCGCGGCGCCGACGGCTTGCGAGAGCTGCGTGCCGATCACCGACGACCACGACACCTGGTTCACCGAGCGATCGGCCTGGTGCGAGGGCATCTGCCGGCCCTTCGTCGGATCGATCGAGTTCCCGAACACCTGCGCGAGATACGGAACGAGCGGGAACCCGCGGTGCAGCATGGCGGCGCCTTCGCGCAGTCCGGGAAAGATCCAGTCCTGCTTCTCGAGCGCTTCGGCGACCGCGACCGGCGTCGCTTCCTGGCCGGTGCACGAGCCGTAGAAGCCGATGCGGCCCTGCCGCTGGTGCAGCATCATCCGCTCGTCGACGAGCCGGATCCGCATCATCCCGCGGTAGATCGACAGGAGGGTCTTCGCCTCCGGCAGGTTGATCGGCTTGCTGCTGCTCTCGGTCTTCTTGCTCACTACGGACCCGGCTTCCGGTCCTTCAGGTTCCAGATGACCCAGTACGGCGCGACGTACACCCAGTAGCCGGCCGGCGCCTGTCCGTAGGTCTTGTAGCTCTTCGTGGGCTGCCAGCCGAACTCGCTGAACTTCGTGAACTCCTTCTCGTCGTCCGGATCCTGGATCACGGCGAGCATGTTCGTGTACTGCGCGTCGGTCTTTCCGAGAGCCGCGCGGAACGCGACGCGTCCGGGGATCGTCGACGGGTCGATGAAGCCGTTGCGGCCACCGGCCGCCGGCGTCTGTCCGTCCGACGACACGAGGCTACCCGAGCCGCCGAGCTCCTTCTGTCCGTCACGCGTATCCCAGATGAACCAGTAGGGCGCGACGTAGACCCACCATCCGGCGGGCTGCGCGCCGTATTCCTTGTAGGGAAGCGTGTCCTTCCAGCCGAACTCGCTGAACTGCGTCCACTCGACCTGGTCTTCCGGCGCGTGAATGACGCCGATGAGGTTCTTGTAGACGCCGTGCCACCCGTTGGCGGCCTTCATCATCGTCTCTCCGGGGACGGTCGACGACTCGACGCGCCCCTTGCCCTTCTCCACCGCGGCGGGCGTGGGGATCGGCGTCGCGGTGGTGACTCCGGTGTCCGTCTTCGGGCAGCCGGCGACGAGAGCGGCGAGAACGGTGACGACGAGGAAGCGCTTCATGCTCAGACCATCTCCACGAAGAGGAGGTTGGGATCCTCGAGGTACTTGATGACCTCGTAGATGAACGCGGCGCCGACGTGTCCGTCGATCATTCGGTGATCGAAGCTGCCCGACACGTTCATCATCTTGCGGATGACGATCTGTCCGTTGCGGACGACCGGCGTCTCCTTGATCTTGTGGATGCCGAGGATCGCGACTTCCGGGTAGTTGACCACGGGCGTCGCGAGAACTCCGCCCTGCGCGCCGAGCGACGTGATCGTGAACGTCGAGCCCTGCACGTCCTCGATCTTCGATTTGCTCGCGCGCGCGTCGGCGGACAGGCGCTTCAGCTCGGCGGAGACGTCGCGGATCGAGCGCTTGTCCACGTCGTGCACCACGACGACGGTGAGTCCCGCGTCCGTCGCGACGCCGATGCCGAAGTGATACGCACGCTTCACGACGAGCTCGTTGGCCTGCTCGTCGTAGGACGCGTTGATCGTCGGGTGCTTCTTCATCGCGGCGACAATCGCCTTCATCACGAACGGGAGGTAGGTGACCTCGATGCCGCTCTTCGTGATCCGCTCGCGCGCTTCGGCGAGCGCGGTGACGTCGCACTCCTCGACGAACGTGAACGGGACCACGTGCGCCTCGGAGAGCGCCATCTTCTCCGCGATCTTCTTGCGAAGGCCGCGAACCGGGATGCGCTCCTCGAGCGCCCCGGGCGTCGCCGGAGAGGACACCGCGCGGAGCTGCGGAATCGGCTGCGAGTTGTAGGTGCCGGTGGACTGCACGCCTGCGCCGCCCGCGAAACCGCGGACGTCTTCCATGGTGACGCGTCCGGCTTCGCCGGTGCCGCGCACGCCGCGGATGTCCACATCGAGCTCGCGCGCGAGACGGCGTGTCGCGGGCGTTGCGAGGACCTTGACGCCTTCGAGGTTCGCGGACGGCGGAGCGGGCGTCGGCGCGCGAGGCGCCGCCACAACCGGAGCGGGCGTCGCGCGCACGGGCGTCTCGGAGGCGCCGTTCGACTTCGCCGCAGCAGGTGCCGGCGTCACGGCGGCCGGAGCCGGCTTCGCGGATCCCGCACCCTCGGTCTCGAGCACGACGAGCACTTCGTGGACCTTGGCGATCGAGCCTTCCTTGCCGACGGTCTTCATGACCTTGCCGGCGCGCGGGCTCGGGATGGTGACGGTCGCCTTGTCGGTCATGACTTCGACCATGGGCTGGTCCTCGACGAGGATGTCTCCCGGCTTGACGAGCCACTTCATGATCTCGCCTTCGACCACACCTTCGCCGATGTCCGGCAGCTTGAACTCGAACGTCGCCATTCTGATCCGACCCCTCTTTACGAAACGTTCAGGCTACGTAATTCTTGGTTTCTTCGATCCCCATGAGGATCCGCGGCGCACGCGGGAGATACTCCATCTCGAGCGTGTAGGGGAACGGCGTGTCCCAGCCCGTGACGCGCTTGGGCGGCGCCTCGAGCGAGGTGAACGCGTGCTCGTTCAGGAGCGCGACGAGCTCGCCACCGAATCCGTTGTTCTTCGGCGCCTCGTGCACCACGACCACGCGGCCCGTCTTCTTCACGGACGCGACGAGCGTGTCGAGATCGAGCGGCAGCAGTGACCGGACATCGATGACTTCGCAGTCGATGCCCTTCTCCTCGGCCATCTTCGCGGCGTCCATCGCTTCGTGCAGCATCGCGCCCCACGCGATCACCGTGAGGTGCGTGCCTTCGCGAACGACCTTCGCCTTGCCGAGCGGCACCGTGTAGTCGCCCTCTGGCACCTCGCCCTTCGCGGCGCGGTAGATCCGCTTGGGCTCGAAGAAGAGGACGGGATCGTTGTCGCGGATCGCCGAGATCAACATGCCCTTCGCGTCGTAGGGATTGCTGGGGCACACGACCTTGAGGCCGGCCGTGTGCACGAAGTAGGTCTCGGGCGACTGCGAGTGGTAGTGCCCGCCCTTGATGCCGCCGCCGACGGGCGTACGGATCGTCATCGGCACCGTGTATTGCCCGGCGCTGCGATAGCGGTACTTCGCCACTTCGCTCGTGATCTGGTCGAACGCGGGCCAGATGAAATCGGAGAACTGGATCTCCGGAACCGGGCGCAGGCCGTAAAGCGCCATGCCGACGGCGGTGCCGATGATGCCGCCCTCCGCGAGCGGCGTGTCCATCACGCGGTCCGCGCCGAACTGCTCGTAGAGGCCGGCCGTCGCGCGGAAGACTCCGCCGAACTTGCCGACGTCCTCGCCGAGGATCACCACGTCGGGATCGCGCTCCATCTCGAGCTTCAGCGCGTCGCGAACGGCCTCGATCATGTTCATCACGGGCATGTCAGTGTCCCTTCCAGCGCGGCGCGGCCTTCAGTTCTGCGAGCTGCACCTTGAGCGTGTCCGGCATCGTCTCGTAGACGTCCTCGAACATCGACTCCAGCGGCGGCGGCTCGATCTTCTCCGCCTTGGCGACCGCAGCAAGAACCAATTCGTTGCACGCGCCGCGGATCTTCTCGTCAGCCGCGTCGTCGAGCCAGCCCTTCTTCGTGAGGAACTTCTTCACGCGGGCGATCGGCTCCTTCTTGAGCCACGGCTCGACTTCGGTGTCCTTGCGATACACGCGCGGATCGTCCGACGTCGAATGTCCCGAGAGCCGATACGTGTACGCCTCGATGAGCGTGGCGCCGTCACCTTTGCGGGCCCGCGCGATCGCATCGCGCGTCACCTTGATCACCGCGAAGATGTCGTTGCCGTCGACGCGAACGCCTTCGATGCCGTACGCGAGCGACTTCACCGCGACCGACTCGCTGCCCGTTTGCCGGTGGAACGGCACCGAGATCGCCCACTGATTGTTGCGGCAGAACAGGATCGCCGGCGCCTTGAACACGCCCGCGAAGTTCGCGCCGACGTGGAACTCGTTCGAGGACGTCGCCCCCTCGCCGAAATAGACGAGGTGCACGTTCTTGTCGCCCTTGATGCGCGACGCCATCGCGGCGCCGACGGCGTGGCTGATCTGCGTGCCGATCGGCGAGCTCACCGACGGCATGTTGTGCGCGCGATCGAACCAGTGGCACGGCATCTGGCGGCCACGCACCGGATCTTCCGCGTTGCCGAACATGTTGTTGCAGAACTGGTCGAGCGTCATGCCGCGCACGAGCGCGGCGCCCGCTTCGCGATAGCAGGGGAAGAGCCAGTCGTTCGGCTCGAGCGCGAACGAGCTGCCGATGATCGCGGCCTCCTCGCCGACGCTGCCGATGTGGAAGCCGATGCGCCCCTGGCGCTGCAGCGTGGTGAGCCGCTCGTCGAGGATGCGGTTCAGCACCATCGCGCGGTAGAGGCCCAGGATCTCGTCCTGCGAGAGCTTGGGCATGACGGAGCCGTCGACGCTTCCGTCGTCACGCATCACGGTGACGAGCGGAAACTCCGCATGAGCTTGTCGATCCACTTCGTTACGAGACACGGCCATCGTTCTGTTTCCTCTTCGCGTCGAGGACGTTCTGGATGAAATATTCGGCGGCCTTGTAGCTGCTGCGGACGAGCGGACCGGCCGCGACGTACGCGAAGCCCATCGCTTCGCCCTCCGCCGCCCAGTCCGTGAATTCCTGCGGTTCGACCCACCGCTCCACTTCGAGGTGCCACGGCGACGGGCGCAGATACTGTCCGAGCGTCAACACCTCGACGCCGGCGGCTCGAAGATCGCGCATCGTCGCGGAGATCTCGTCATCCGTCTCGCCGAGGCCGAGCATGATCGACGACTTCGTCGTCACGTGTGCGTCGAGGCGCTTCGCTTCGACGAGGGTCTCGAGGGATTGCTTGTAGCCGCAGCGCGCGTCGCGGACCTTTCGCTGCAGGCGCGCAACGGTCTCGATGTTGTGCGCATAGACGTCGGGGCGCCCTTCGAGAGTCGTGGCGACCGCCGAGAGGTCGCCGTGCCAGTCGCCGACCAGCGCTTCGACGAGGATTCCGCTTGAGACTGCGCTTTGTCCCAGTTTCTTGATGGCGGCGATTGTCTCCGCGACGATCGACGCGCCGCCGTCGGCGAGGTCGTCGCGATCGACCATCGTGAGCACGACGTATTTCAGCGCGAGCTTCGCGATCGCGTCGGCGACACGCCGCGGCTCGTCGCGATCGACGACCCCGTGCGGGTTGCCCGTCTTCACATTGCAGAAGCGGCAGCCGCGCGTGCAGATCTCTCCGAGCACCATGATCGTCGCGGTGCCGCCGTTCCAGCACTCGGCGATGTTCGGGCAGCGAGCCTCTTCGCAGACCGTGTGCAACCCCGCGGCGTGAATGGCTTCCCGGGTTTCTGCGAAGCCCTCTCCCCCTGCGAGCGGGACCTTGAGCCAGTCGGGCTTTCGCCCGATAGAGCCCACGGGCTCGCGCCCTCGATGGCCGGGTTTTCCGAGGGTTATCAGACGATCGTCCACGAAGCGGCGAAGTATAGCGGTCACCCTTTCGTGGTCAACGCAAGGCGATGCCGCATCGCGTTGCAAACGAGCGAGCCGCGACTCTCGTCGCGGCTTGCTTGGGAGGAAGGACCGTTTCAGGGAAGCATCATGTAGGGCCCCGACTCCTCGTCGGTGACCAGGATCCGGCCCCAGGCGTCCACCGAGAGGTCGCGCACCGCGTAACCCTGCGCGCGCGCCACCGGCCCCTGCCCGGTGATCTCCAGGATCGAGCCCATGCTGTCGGCGACGAACGCCGTTCCGTTCTCGCGCACAGCGACTTCGCTCATCCCGGTGAAGCCGGCATCCGCGCCGACCACCGTCACGATGGGGCCACCGGCGACCGGCATACGGGCGACCGAGTCGCCGGCGGCGATCCAGAGATCCGCGCCGTGGACGGCCATGCTCTCGACGCCGTCGGTTTGGGCGAGGACACCGACCAGCGCGCCGTAGGCATCGTATTTCACGATGCGGCTCTCGTCGGAGACGAGGAAGGAGCCGTCAATGTCGAGGCGGTGAATCGAGGTCAGCGCGCCGAACTGGGCATGATTCACCCAGGTAGACACGGTGCCGTCCGCGTCGATGCGGAGCACCTTCGCGTCTTCGATCGAGCCGACGAAGAGCGAGACACCGTCGCTGGTCGCAGCCGTCCAGGAGCCCGGCACGCTGGCGTTCGCGATCATCCGGACGGCGCCGTCCTCGCGAAGCTCGGCGACGAACGGGAGCTCGCCCGAGACGCCGCCCGAGAGGATCAGCCGCGGGCCGACTTCGCGCTGCGCCGACATCGCCGCGAGCGGCCCGGCGAGAACCCGCACTCCGCTTCCGGCGTTGACGATCTCGCCGGCCATGGTGATCACGTGGAAGACGCCGTTCGACGAGAGGTCGAAGGCCCGCGCCGGGCTGGGCAGAAGTGCGCGAATCATGACGTCGCCGCCGACGTCCACCGCGGCGATCACTTCGCCAGCGCCCACGATCGCGGCGAGCATGGCCACGTGACCGGCCTCGGTGCGGAGAGCGCGAATGGCGGTGACGTCCTCGCTCATCGCCATGGGCGTCGCGATCGACGGTTCCGTGGAGTCGGCGACGCACAACGTCCCGCTCTCTGTGCCGGAGTAGGCGAGCGAACCGACCACGGTGAGGTCGATCGCGGGGGCGCAGCTTCCCTCGAAGGAGATCCACGCTGCGCTCACCGTTCCGCCGGCAATCCGGTCGGCCGCCGAACCATCGGCACGAAGGGCGACGAGCTCGCCGCCGACCGACGCGACCGAGGTCCAGGCGCCACCCGCCGCGACGAAGGTGACGGCGCCGGACGAACGATCGAATGCGTAGATCCCTTCCGGGTTGCCGACGAGGAGCGTCGTGCCGTCCGCGGCGGCCGAAAGCTTGGTGATGCCCGCAGGGATCGAGGATGCGACCGGGAGGATCCAGCCATCCGTTCCGATCGCGAAGAGCTTGTGGGTCGAGGAATCGATGACCAGGAGCTCTCCCGACGGGAGCATCAGCGTGTCTTCGGCCGATTCGTACGTGCCGATCGTCCGCTCCAGGAGATCACCCGCCGCGAAAAGCTCGAAGGGAACGCCGTTGGAGTGGCGACCCTCGACGACGACCTCGACCATCGTGTCGCCGCGCGTTCCTTCCGACGGAACCGAGGGGTGAACGTGGATCTCGGTCGCGGAGACGAAGGTGATCTCGGCGGCAATCCCGCCGAAGAAGACAGCCGTCTCGCCCGGCGTCGTGGAGAACGCGGTCCCGGTGATCGTGACCTCCATGGCCGGCGAGCCTTGCGCCGGCGAGATGTCGTCGATCGCGGGCGCCGACGCGGGAGTCTGCGTCGCCGTGGGGGAGGGATCGGCGTTGGTGCTCGGCGAACCGACAGAGGAGCCGCACCCGCAAGCCGTGACGGCAACGACGAGGGCGGCGAGGTTGAGAGTTTTCACGCAGCCGGTTGAGCAAGCCGCTCGCCAGTCCGAAACCCCGTCTTTTCGCGGACCTGCCAGGGCGGTGCGAGGTTGTGGCAGACCCCGGGAGGTTTCGAATCTCACCCCGACAGGCTACAGTTCATCCGTTGCGCACCCTTGCCCTGGGTCTCGTCCTCCTGTGCGCTCCTGGCGTTGCCCTCGCCGGACCGGACACCTATTTCCTCGGAAACGGCCAGGACGGCACCGTCACCAATCCAGGCGTGATGAACCTCCACGGGCAGGTGTCAGGGGCGATCGCCGCCGGCAGCAACACCGCCGTCTTCACCAGCCTTCCCGTCGCGCCCGCGCCGGTGTTCCAGGCCGCGTCCGCGATCATCTCCTCCGTCGGGCTCGACGTGACCGTCGTTCTTCCCGCGCACGAGATCGGCGACATCCTCCTGCTGACGGTGGTGGTCCACGACCAGGACGACACCATCCTCTGGCCGGCCGGCTGGACGCAGCTCACGACCTTCGACAACCCGACCGGCGTGGCGCGTTACTGGCTCGCCTGGAAGCGAGCCGCCGCGTCGCCGGAGGCGAATCCGCTCGTCGACAAATCGACGATCACGGGCAACACCTACGCGGCGGTCGCGACCTTCCGCGGAGCCATCCCGACCGGCAATCCCTGGGAGGTGATGGGTGCGCCGACGGTCGGCGGCAACGTCGATCCTTCCGCCCCCGACATCGCCGGCATTACCACCCTCTCCGCGAACTCCCTTGCGGTCGTCGCGGTCGGCACGCAGGACGACCGCACCATCGCGGCGTTCACCGGCGCGGGGGCGACATGGACGGTGGGGCTGGACGTGATCGCCACGCAGGTGGGGCCCGACGGCGGCATCCACGTCGGACACGCGACCATCGCGAATCCCGGCGTCGTCGGCGCGGTCGACGTGAATTTTTCCGGAGCGCCGGTTGGCTACGGCGGCGTGGTCCTCGCGCTCCGGCCCCCGCCCCCGTGGGCCGTCGGCGACCTGCTCATGTTCTGGGAGTCCTCGGGCGGCCTGGCCACTCCGCCGGTGTCCGGCGATCAGACGGCGCTCACCCTCACGGGCGAGCGCGCCGGCCAGTGGGAGCTCGCGCGGATCACCGCGATCAACACGGGGACGCGCACCGTCACGCTCGACTCGCCGTTCATGCGGTCGTTCGACGCGCTCATCACACAGGCGCTGAACGTGCCGGAGTACGTGGACCTCACCTTCAGCAACCTCACGAGCACCGTGTCCGTATGGAACGGAACGACCGGCGGCGTGGGCGCGTTCCTCGCGACGGGAACCGTGTTGTTCACGGGCGCGACGGCCCGCGTCGAGGCGCTGGGCATCGGGTTCCGGGGCGGCATTCGCGAAGAGGCCCAATCAGGCCTCAATGGATGCACCGCCGACGACCTCGCGGCCGGACAGGGGGCACGCAAGGGGGAAGGGCTCATCGCCGCGACGTTCGGACCGACCATCGGCGCAGCCGACGATGTCGCCGCGAAAAACGGCCGCGGAAACGTCGGCCACGCGGCCGGCGGAGGCGTCTGCCACAACTCCGGTGGCGGTGGCGGCGGACACGGCGGCCAGGGTGGCGATGGCGGCTTCTCGTTCGACGGCAGTCGGGCCGTGGGCGGCAAGGGTGGCGCGGCGTTCACGTACGCCTTGCTGGACCGCGCGGTCATGGGCGGCGGCGGTGGCGCGGGCCAGGCGAACAACCAGATGGTGACCAGCGGCGGCCGCGGCGGCGGCGTGATCTGGATGCGCGCCGCGGTGCTCGACAGCAGCGTGAACACCGATCGGCTGCGCGCAGACGGTGCCAGCGTCGCGGACTGCGTCGTCAATTGTGCCCCGGCCGACGGCGCGGGTGGCGGCGGCGCGGGTGGCGCGGTCTACGTTCGAGTCACCGGGGCCTGCAACAACGTGATCGTCGCGGTTCGCGGCGGAGACGGCGGAGACGTCACCGGCACGGTGGCGCATGGAACCGGAGGCGGCGGAGCGGGCGGCATGGCGCTTTTGCAAGCGGGGGCCGTCGGGAACTGCACGGTCGTCGCGCCTGCCGGCGTCGGCGGCATCATCGACGGCACCGGCGCGCCGAACGGATCGGGCCCTGCGCCGGGTGGTGGTGGCGGCGTCGTCGATCCTCCTCCGGGCGGCGGCTTCGTGAATCCACCCGGACCGCCGGTGATCACGTTCCCGGATCCGGCGACGTTCCCCGAGGACGCGGATCTCACAAAGACGCCGAACATCCAGGGCACGCGCGGTGTGATCCCGATCGGCGACACGGTCGCTGTGTTCGTCGATGGCGTGGAGGTCTGCACCGCCGTCGTCACGGCGCCGGTAGCGGGCGAGAACGGTCTCATCGACTGGTGGTGCACGCCGTCCGCGCCTCTCGCGGCCGGGAACCACACCGTCACCGTGGCTGCGAAGCAGGCGGCGGTCTATGGCGCGTTCAGCGCCGCGCAGACCTTCAACATCCCCTCGGTCACGTGGGCGGATGTGATCGGTCCGATCGCAGATCGCGACGGCACGGACGTCGTCGTTCGTTGGTGGACCGACCTCGAAGTCGACAACGACGGATTTCGCGTGCTGCGCGCGAACGGCGCCGGCGAGCCCGAGCAAATCGGCTGGGTCGATGCGACGGGCGACTTCTCCGCGTACGAGTGGCGCGACGCGCCTGGCGACGGCGAGTGGCTCTACTGGGTCGAGGACGTGGACTTCTCCGGGCTTCGCACGCGCCACGGCCCCGCGGTCGCGACGGTCGGCGCGGCGGACTCCGCTGGCGGCGCAGGCACTCCGATCGCGTCGTTCGACGGCAACCTCGACCTGAGCGGAACGGTCGGCGTCAACAATCCGGATGTGTGGGCCGATCCCGAAGCGATCGACGGCGTGCGCGTCCTCGAACGCGACGACTCGGGCATGACGCTGGAAATCGTGCCTCCTCCGTTCGAAGCGGTTCCGTTCGGGGAACGCTACCGTCTCCGCATCCCGGGGTGGGCGTCGCTCGGCGATGTCGGTCAGCCCGACGTGCCGGTGCTCCCGCTCTCGCTCCCGCTGCCGGCCTCGGCGCGTGCTCGCGTCCGCGTGCTCGAGATCGACGAGACCGAGCACCCCGAGCTCGAGCCCTTCGACGTCGTCGGCCTCGCGTCGGATCTCCCGGGCGCGCCGCCCTTCGTGCCTCCGCGGCGTGCGACGACCTTCCCGTCGAGTGCGGTGACGCTCGCCGAGCCTGGACGCCTCTCGGGCCGCGCGGTCTCCACGCTCGTCGTGACGCCGCTTCGCTGGAACGACGCAAGCCGCACGCTGCGCTCCGCGTCGCGGATCCGTCTGCGCGTGGACTTCGTCGCCGCGACGCCGCTGGCGTTCGCGCCGGTGAGCGATGCGGCCGCGCGGCAGTCGCGCATCGTGCGGCAGCCTTCGGTTGTCGCGCGCGTGACGGGCGCCGGTCTGGTGCGCGTGAGCGCCGACGAAATCGCGCCGCTCGGGCTCTCCGCCGATGCGGTCGCCGTGTACCGCCGCGGCGTCGAGGTTCCCGCGCTCGCCGACGGCGGCGATCTGCTCTTCGTGGCGCCCGCCGAGGACATCGACTGGACGGACGCACACGCGTTCTGGATCACCGCGCGTTTCGAGGCGTCGGGCTCGACGTGGAGCACGGGGTCGGCGTCGCCCGGCGCGGGCGCGTCCCCGTCGAGCGTCCGCCACGTGCAGCCCCTCGAGAAGGACACGTTCTTCGGGCTCTTCACCGCGCAGGGCCTAGGTGCCGATCGCTGGTATTGGACCGCCGCGATGAACGGCGCCTCGACGCAGCTCGACCTCGATGTCGCCGGAACGCCGGAGAGCGCGGGCGCGACGCTGTCCGTGGAGCTCGCGGGTCTCTACTTCGATCCGGCGTCGCCCGCTCCGCACATCGGCCGTCTCTCGCTCAACGGTGTTGCGATCGGCGAGATCGCGGTGCCCGGCAACGGTCGCGCGACGTTCGCCGCGGCGATCCCTGCGGGCGTGCTCGCCTCCGGCGCGAACGTGCTCTCGTTGGAGAACCTCTCGACCGAGCCGTCGCGCATCGCGATCGACGAGATCGAGCTCGCGTGGAACGGACCGGCGGACGCGGCGGGCGCGCCGTCGCTCGCGGTCGTCGCGCTCGCGGACGGTTCGCTGACAGCCGCCGGACTCTCCGAGGCGCCGGCGTGGGTCGTCGACGAGACCGACACGAACGCGCCGATCCTTCTCCCCGTCGATTCCGCGCCCGACGGCATGGGCGGCTGGCTCGCGACCGTCGAGGCGCAGGCGGGCCGCACGATTCGCTTCGTCGGTCCCGCGGGCGCGCTCGCGCCGCCGTCGGCGCTCCGCGCGTCGGGATCCGCCCTCGACCTCGGCGCGGGCGCCGACCACCTCACCATTGCGGCACCGTCGCTGCTCGAAGCGGCGCGCGGCTTTGCCGACTACCGCGCAACGCCGGCTGGCGGCTCGTTCCGCACGGCGGCCGTCTCGCTGCAGGATGTCGTGGACGAGCTCTCGTTCGGCGATCCCGATCCGCTCGCCGTGCGCGACTTCCTCGCTCGTGCCGCGCAGACCTGGCCCGCGCCGGCTCCGCGCTACGTCCTCCTTGCCGGCGATTCGACGCTCGATGCGCGCGGCGTCCTCGGCGCGCCGCCCGAAGCCCTTCTCCTCACCGGACACGTTCCCACGTCGCTCGTATGGGCCGCGAGCGACACGATACTCGCCGCGTTCGAGCCCGGCGACGCGCTGCCCGACGCCGCGATCGGCCGCATCCCCGCGCGCACGCCCGAGGAGGTCACGCGCATCCTCGGCAAGACGATCGCGCACGAAGCCGCGTTCCGCGACGGCTGGGACCGCGTGCAGGTGCTCCTCGCCGACGACGACGACGCGAGCTTCGACCTCACGGCCGACGCGGCCGCGCGGTTCGTGCCGGCCGGCATGACCGCGACGCGCCTCTCGCCCGCCATCCGTGGCGATGTCTCCGCGCGCGCGGATCTCTTCTCGTCGATCGACGCGGGCGCGGAGACATCGCCAC
>Ga0163152_10005644_pt1 | contig 14554 bp, 10 predicted proteins | sample OliLakLV19MP8IB2_FD_148635 | JGI IMG/M metagenome (GOLD analysis project Ga0163152, IMG submission 148635) | Freshwater microbial mat bacterial communities from Lake Vanda, McMurdo Dry Valleys, Antarctica - Oligotrophic Lake LV.19.MP8.IB-2 | ecosystem: Environmental > Aquatic > Freshwater >... | reverse complement strand
ATTATTCAGAATGGTTGCTTTTGCGGCGCGCAGGATAAAGTTCGTATGAATTATGTTCTCAAATCATCATAAGGAAATTCAATGCCTGTCAAACTCAAATTATTACCAGCCGATCAATACAAAGGCGTCAATCAATATGACCCGATCAAATATTATTACTGGCCCATATTCGGGCGCATGTATCGCAGCCGCGTGGAATTGGCGCTGAGCGAGTGCACAGGCGGCGAACGCGTGCTTGAGGTTGGGTTTGGGACAGGTTTGGCTTTCCTCAATCTGCACGATATATACCAGGAAATTCATGGTATTGATCTGACAGCAGATATTCAGGCCGTTAAGTCTGTTTTTGAGCCCATGAACATCCCTCTTTTCCTGGAAAAGGGTGATGTAGCGAAAATGCCATATGAAGATAATTTCTTCGATACAGTTCTGCTGGTCAGCATATTGGAACACCTAAAGCCCCTTGAGCTGGAACAGGCTCTCGTCGAGGTGAGACGCGTGCTAAAACCGGGAGGGCAAATGGTCTACGGCACCCCGGTTGAAAAACCATTCATGGTGTTCATGTTCCGCATGTTAGGTCATAATATCCGCGATGAGCATTTTTCAACTGAAAAAGAAATTGCCGCCGCTGCATATAAAGCATTTTCAAAAGGGAAGGTTATTCAAATGAAAAGCACACCGCCCATTGCAGGCGCAGTGTACACGGTGGGAAATTTCATCAAATAAAATTATATTAAGGCGCTCGTTCGTAAATTCGGATCTCAGGATTAACAGCCGAGATGGAAACTTGCGGCAAATAGGCAGGCAATGAATATTTAAATTCCTCTACCAATTGATAACTCGTTTCACCAGCCAATAGTTTTTCAAAGAAATCACATTCCACCGGATTGGACTGGCAGATATATTCATCGTTAAAGCGGGAGTAGGTTAATGTATCAACCACAAGATAATCTACTTCGCGATCAATCAATCCCTGTTCGCCCTGGTTGTATTCAAACCTTCCGCCCGTTGGCACAACCTCCCCCGGATATTTGACGAAGTAGATCGGATAGTTGCGCGCTGCCCCGTAAAACTGTTTCTTATCCACGATCGGAGGATATAAAGTGTACTCAATTGTTTTCTGGAATCCGCGAAGCGATGCAATATATTCACTGGCAGGGATGCGGGCATCGTTCACAAAAAGCAGTGAAATGCTTACCAAACGCAGCAGGGAATAAGAAATGCCTGCAACCAGTAAAATCGTTAGGCCGGCCGGCACAAATTTCCAATTTTTATTACCCGCCAGATCAATCACTTCTTTAATGAATAATGCTCCAAGAATGGAAAGAAAAGGCACGAACGGAATAAAATAACGAGGTATGTAATTTACTGAGATCAAAAAGGGAAGATCGAAAATAAGCAAAGTGACAAGCAGAATAACAATTGCTTGAGCTTGTTTCTCTTCCATTTGTATTTTCCCAAACCGCCTTAAAACAAGTTTGGCTGCAAACCAAATAACGCATGTAATAAATAGAAAATACGCGAATGTTCCAACTGCGCTTTTAAAAACATTCCACTGCCCGTACAAACCAATCAGGCTGCTGGGGCGAAGGCCGTATTGCGCATAATTTTGTAGAGCAGGGATAACGTTTGCAAAATAAGAAAAAGTTGACAGCAAGGCTTTTGGGGTACCAACAACATATCCGCTAAAACTAAGTACCCCGCCAACTAACAATATCTGAAACGATTGAAGCCAGTTCCTGCGCAGGTCGCTCCAATTCATAATGACCAAAATAAATAAAGGCACAAGTAAAAGGCTTCCACCTGTGTATTTACTCGAAGCTGCCAGCCCAACAGCAAAGAACGAAGCATGGATCCAAGAGCGCATTTTTGTGAATTGGTACTTTATTGCAAAATAAATACAGAGAATGGCAAATAGTTGTAGATATAGATCATTATGTGCGAACCGTCCATTGGCTGCCGCTACGCCGCTTGAAATATACAGCAAACCAGCCAGCGCAGACACCTTGGTATTTGCCCCGATCAAACGCGCCATATAATAAACAAGAACACCGCCAAGTGCACCTAAAAAAGCAGAGAAACTACGGGCGGCTATAAAAAATATGGAACGGGAATATCCCATCCCATAAGCAACCTTACCAATTGCAAACATCACATACTTGGGCAGGGACGGATAATTAAAATCTGGTTCCGTCTCATCAAACACCATATGGCCGCCCAATGCCATATCCGCGCGCCACACCATTTCATCCGGGTTCCAAAGTGCGGGCACACCCCAATTCACACCGGGCAGGGAAACGGCAAGAAAAAGAACAAACAACAAAATAGGTAAAACCTTTTCGTGCCTTTCAACAAAACGCAAAACCTTGGGCAACATTTTACTCCGTCACAGAACAGGTCAACCCATGCCAAGGGGAAGATATTAGCACATGATCGTTCACTTTGATCAACAACGCGCGTAAGCCGCTTTGTTGCACACAGCCGATCACAAACACATCCGAAGCATGTGGGAAATACGAGGGCGCTTGCTCCAAAGGAAAAAAAACAAACAAAGATCCGCCCGGTATTAAATAAAACTGTAAACGATCGTATTTTCTTGCTTCCAAAAGCATTGGACTCGACTCTCCCCAAAACTTTCTCTGCTCATAATAGGCTGGATAAAGAGCCCGCCCATTCACAACGATCGAACCTGTCTCTGTTTCGAGAAACGATATCAAGGCCGACTCGTTGATCTGCTCCCCGTCCTCGAGCATAAATCCATCCGGCGCATATTGTTGAATCAACTCACTATTACTCAATTCGGGATAGCGCTGTGGAATACTCCACTCAATCACAGGCAAAGAAACACCAAAAATGGAGAATGCAGCCAGAGCCGGAATTACCCATTTCCAATTAAGAGATTTGGCATATGTCTCGTCTGGAATTTGCGCAAATTGAAACTCCTTCTTTTCAGAAAACAAAGAGAACACGAGCAGGGAGAGTTGAGTCAAACCGAGGCTAAAATATAAGATGGAGACCCAGTCCACAGGGAGAATGAAGCGCCATCCCGACTGCCTGACAGGGACGACGCTGAAGCTATATCCCAAATGAAAAAGTAGCGGCATAATTCCAATCCAGCGATGGCGATGAAAAGAAGCGCCAACTCCCACTGCAATTATACAAAGGATAATAAAAAGGGCCGGCAATGTTCGGGTTGGCATCTCTCCCAAATAAGGCGCATCCCAAAAACCCTGTAAATCCACATACTCTTTAATATTATTAAACTGCAGAGACATCGGCAGGTAAGCCAGGGATGTAATCTCATTGTGTAAGAAATAGGATGAATAAAAACGCGCCACTTCCAACGGGTTGTTCAGAATGAAATTAATGATCTGTGCTTTCATTCTAGCGTCATATTGCTGATTGGATTCAGCGGGAAGCCTGTCAATGTCATTTGGAGCCGATGAATAAGCGCTGGCAATAAAACGCGTATAAAATCCCTGATACTCAATAATGACGCGCCCGGAAAGTTGATAGTTTCTCCACACCCAGGGCGCAACCACCACAACGGCCCCCAGCAGAAACACAAACGACTTTTGAAGGAATATTTTCCAGGTAAATTTAGGCGCAAGAACAAGCCCCAACAAAACAATGGGAATAAGCAATTGTGCCTGGCTGCGAATAAATATAGTCAGACCAAAACATGCTCCTGCCAGCAAACCTAAAACAAGCTTATTCTGTTTATCCTGAAGCCATTTTACATAAAGATAAATAAACAATAACATTAACAACATGGTAGGCACATCAGACATCAACAATTTGACATGTGAAACTTCAATTACATTGGTAAGTGCGATGGAGTTTTTTTCCCGAAAGATCAAAAGCAATGCAGTCAGAATTCCAGCAGGCCGTCCTCCAAAATTGGAAGCCAGTAAATACCCGACAACAGGAATAAGGGCAAGAATTAGAACTTGCATAAACAAAACATTTTGAAATCCATATCCGCCAAGCATATGCAATAAAGCCAGAAACAGCGAGTATAGAGGGCGATGAGTCAATCCTATTTGCCTGCTTGCGCCAATTAACACGTTTTGGGCAAACCCGTCATACAACGCCGCGTCTGAATATGGATAGTATTCAAAATTAGGCGGCGTGGGATCCGGCGTGAAGTAACTGGAGCGAAGCATCGGCTCCAGCCACCAAATCAGGCTTGTTGCGGCCCAAAGAAAAATCCCGATGGTCAAATCTGTTTTCTTATATTGATCGAGGCTCCTCCCCCATAAAATAAATCCCAGACCGATTGCCCATGCAAACAAAAGTTGTTGAGCCAGCACAGGCGTGCCCGGCGACAACCAGCCGGTGCGCTCGCGTTCAATCCCAATACCGCTCCATGCAATTCCGGCCCATACCAAAATAAAAAATACAAGAATAGACCCGGAGATTGACAGGGGTTTTTTCCATTGTTCCAATTGAGACCAGTATATTTTTTTCTGCGTCCATAAAAAAAAGCCGATCAGTATTTGCAATGTGATGGCCATTACCAACATGATGATGGGTGAGATTCTCTGAACAAACGCCTCGCCGAACCTTTCGGCAGGCGTAAGCAAAAACAGCATTCCCAACCCGGCAAAAAATATACAAGCGCCGACAAAGATAGTGTGTTTGTTTGAACTTGAAAAAAAAGTATCAACATATCCAACCGCACGATTCGCATTTGAACTTGAGATAAAAAACCAAATGGCAACAAATAATGCGGCGAGAAAAATTCCCATCACACTGCCCAAAAGGATTAATCTTGATGCGGAAAAACCAAAAAACACCACGTTTTTCGCGTCAGAAGGAATGGATGCGAGAGAATATAAAGTGGCTGCGCTCTCAACAATCACAAGGAATAAAATTACTATAATTAAGAAAGGCTTACTCTTAAACATAAATTGATTTTTTAGGTGATTCTGCAAGCACATAAATCAATGTCACAGAATCTACAGAGACATCCCCGGAGAAAAATTCAGCGCGAATACGCGGCTTTACAATGCGGAATTCATGCTCCAGCCTCTCCAAAACAGTAATATCCACTTTTTGGAAATACGCATCAAACACGCGGCGATAGTCAGGCAGACGAAAACGATTGAGATTACTGGTGGGGTTAAGAAAATTCATCCATATATATTTTGAAAATGTAAGCATTTCAAATGGAAATTTAAAGTAATGGTCACGTAAATCAACAAAATGCAACTGAACGCCCTGGGCCGCTGTCAATTTTGCGAGGGCCTGTGTGATACCGTCCACATCATCCAAATGTTCGTAAACCGATGTGCTTAGAACATAATCCACTTCGGAAATCTGGCTTTGGATTAAATCATCGCGAATATCCCCATGAAGCAGGGTCATGAATTCAGAACGAGGTACCACATCCCCATTTTCGGCTGAAAGAAAATCTCCGTAGTTGGGCAGTAAATCCAAATTACGTTCCCTGTCCATTAATACAAAATGATCACAAAGTACTATATGAGCAGCGCCTTGACGGAGCAATTCAACACCAACAGCAAAACGGCCGCCATAACCAAAGACAAGCACCCGCTTTCCATGAATGGATTTTTCATAAATGGACAAGGTCTTAATATACTGTTCGACAGCCGCAGTTGGGTCACTTGACTCCAGACCGGGACGAATGATCCATCTGTGTTTCAAAAGAAAACGCGCCAGTGCCTCAGGCATAAAGTGGCGCATTAAACGAAGAACAAGGTACTTAATATTCACTAGTGCTTCCTTATGGTAATGGAGAAGAGCAATCGACAGGTTCGCTCTTCGGAACCAGCAATTGCACGCCCACTTCTCTGAGAGTCATTTTCGGCTCATAGTAACACAGGAGCGGATTGGAAACCCACTTCACCCAGGCATTGTTCTCTTCACCAAACTGAAACGAGCTATCCTTAATCGGCGTGCGTAATATTTCAGAAATAATCAGGGCAAAACGGTGATTCTCAAGATCGGCATAAAAACCTTGAAAGTAGGTTGAGCGCGAACCTAGTGCATTATTCATCAATATTTTCTTTTCATATTCAGGGACAAATGGAATATTTGGAATATAACCAAAAGTCAATAATTGTCTCTGATCTAGAAATAATATTTCTCCACCTTGTGAACGGGCAAGAGCTACTTCTTCCCGAATAATATTCAAGGCAATATCCGTAGTTTCCTTGGAAGGGTACATATCCAAAGAACTTTCATTTTGTACATCTGTAAGCGTCCGAAGCCAGGTTACATCTTCTATGAAGTTAAATGATCTCATATCCCGAAGCGATTGAAGTCCTGGCAAAGCAAGGAGCAATACAAGAGTAACTTTGACCCAAATGGGGAAAGTTTCAATATTTGTCAGCCACTCTCCCCCGCCTTTTTGCCAGGCTATTACAGTTGTAAACATAAGCCCGATTAAAAACATATCCATATTATGAAGATCCCCGCCACCGCCAATTTTTGTACTGACAATTAATCCGACTCCGAGAAATGCCAGCAATGGAGCTATGATGGATAAAGCCTGCCAGATATTCAGAATCCATTTTTTACTAACTATCAAATAGAGCAGAACAACGATCAAAGGTAGAGTAGCAATCAATAATCCTGCTAAAACTCCAACTCCATACGTTTCATTTGGAAGCAATCGATACCACAAGAGCGGCTGGGAAGGTGATGAAACCTGTGAGACGACACTATTTACTGATGTTGCCGCACTGACAGTTGTGTTTCCGGCTAATAATCCGGCAATTCTTTGACCGAATTGTCCTCCGGCCATTCCGGCGAGTCCCAACGAAACTGCTCGAATCCATGAGTTATGACTTAATTTTTTATCCTGTAAAGCAGCGCCAGCCAATTCCAGCATACCAATCCACATCCCAGGAGCAAAAACCCAGGTAAAGCGGCTTTGCTCGGCGATATAACCTGTCACAGCAATGAGTGGCAGCGCAAGCCATATCGGACTCCGCCACAACAAAGCTACCGCTACGGCACACAGAACAAGCGGAGGATGGATCGGCCCCTGCTTGAGAAAGAGCAATGCCCATAAAGTCATCAACAACCACATCTTTAAATTTGTGCGAAGGAAACGAAACGCAACCAAACCAAGCAGTAAATAGGGAATAATGACAGTTAAAGCGATCCAAAAACGTTCCATCTCAATCGTTAAGCCGGGGACAATAAATGGCAAACCGCCTACAAATTGTCTTCCAGTATCCAAGAGCACAACAATTTTCTGGTCTGCTGGATATTCATATAAATGTCTGCCGAATAGGATTGAATAATCCCACATGCGGTTTCCTTCAGACCAGCCTAATGAAAAAGGGTAATCTGTAACATTCATGAACGGGACGACAATTACAAACTCACTGGATGTCGAAAGAATAGCAATAAGAAGTGTATTCCAACTTAATAGAACATCTCTTTTTGTAATCATGAAAGCAAACACAAAAACGATCATGCTCCAAATTAAGATGCGAATATAAATATCATTGAATACCAGCCCCCACGCTGTATATTGAAAAAACCAAACAGGGGAAATAAAAACAATTAGAGCCAGGAGCCAACGGACCATTCCTAAACGCTCACGAAACACGATCAATTTTTCAAAGAGCTGCTGAAAATTTTCGCTGCGCCATAATAAGCAGCCCGCGATAAAGACAAGAAACATACAAAACATAATATAAATAAAAAAGGCCGCTCCCCATTTTAAAGAATACTCTCCCCACCATATCCCAGTTCCCCAGGCAATGTTTTGAAATCCAAAACAGGACTTAATGACCAGAAAAGTAAATACGGCCAGGATGGAAAGTTTGCCAAGATCTTTATTCATTAACCTGCTGCTCCGGAGGTTTTATTTATTAACCTTTAATAATTCCTTGAAAAAATGTTAGGCGCTGTGATTCCTTGCCCGTCTGGTCAAGGTGTGCAATTTGTTTCCGCTCCACGCGACGACCGCGCATCTGATAAGCAAAATCGTGAATAGCCTGGGCATGTGTTTGAATATTATCCTCTTTATTGGGTATCTTCAATAGAAAATCACATTCGAGATCATCCAGATCCGTGTCCTTATACGGCAAAATCATCGGTAAGCCAAGCGCCAGACATTCCCGTGTTTTCAAGGGTGACGACTCATTTAGTTTAATTCTATGCAACCCGAGTGAACCAATAGCACAATCCATACCAGATAAGACCTTTTTATAATCTTCTGTCTGCAAATAGCCATACAGTTTCATGTTATCAGGAAGCGAATTTACGCCATCAATATGATCATACCCGATAACATGAACTCCAATATCAGGAAAAGCCTGAGCTAGGAATGGCAATTTATCCACGCCCTGCCAGAGAGAACCTGGGGAACCTATAAAGGCCAACTGCGGCTGCAGATTATTGGGCGCAGAGAGCGGCTGAATATTATTTATATCTATCCCGTCACCAATCACACAGGCAGGTTTTTGATACTTTGCATTGAAAGACGCGTTGGCAAGTTCACGTGAAAGGCAAACCAACCCACTGGTATTGCGAATAAAAATGCCCCTTGTCAAGTGATTATACATGCCGTATATAACGCCCAATCCACCGTGTTGACTTAAATCATTTGTAGTAATTTCTTCTACAAGCGGGGCAATTTTTGCCAAACGATGTACCGGGTAAACATACATCCCATAGCGAAGATAGATAATGTCAGGTCGATAAGATTTAACGGCATCTAATAAACGTCTCGCAGCAACGACTCGCTCCCATTCTCCCTTCAACTTGCCGCTTTCTGGATAAAAAAATATTTCGCCCGGTATCAAAGGAGAATCAGTTTCACGGCAGATGGTATGCATAAAAAGCTGAACTTCATGACCAGCTGCTGCCCATGCATTAATCTGGCGGATAATCTTCTTTCCCACACCACTTATAAGTGTTCGAGGCCAGTGAAGGCTCACGTAAGCAATTCTCATAATTTAGAACTCTTTGAATACATTATTTTACAACCGTCTTTATTAGTTAAAGCTCTGGATTGTTTTTCTTATCTGCTGTCTGGATAAACTCATCATACATCTGATTTACTATAACAGTCTGAGTTTTAAGATCTGCGTGTTTTATTACATAATCACGGCCCAATTTTTTTGCCTGATTTCGTATTTCCGGGTTGAGAGATGCCCAAGAGATGGCCTCTTTCAAAGAAGGTGCATTACCAACCAAAACCAAGCGGGCTGTCTCACCATCTTTCACCACACCATCATATTGAGGCAGATTACCCAATATTAAAAAAGAGCCGCACGCATATGCCTCGTATAACGTTTGAGGCAATCCATCTGAAGACGGCACAGAAATTGTTATATCAGCCAATGCGTAATAACTGGCAATTTCGCTATGCGGAATTGTTCCAACAAAGCGTACTTTTTCGGCTATCCCCATAGTTAATACCTGTTGTTTCAGTCGGGCAAGATAAGGCAAATCCGGGCTGGATTCAGCTATAAGCAAAGTTGCAGACCGCCCACCCTCCTGCACATATTCTGCAAAGGCTTCAATAGTAATATGCTTGTTATATAAAGGCCGTGCCGACCGGGCATCAAATAAAACAAGGTCATCAGAAGGGATATGCCATATAGAACGCAAAGAAGCCACATCTCGATTTGGACGAAAATGCTCTAAATCAACTCCCCAGGTAACTCTTCGAATTTTATGACGATAATTGCCAATGCTATTCAATGCGGCATCCATAAAATCCGACTTGGAAGTAATGCAATCCGCATTTTCGAGAAGCACACGTATAAAAAAAGCAGGCACCCCATAATAGCCTCGTTCGGGAAGAATATCGCCACCCATCACAGTGACAATCAAAGGATGAAAGTTCATGAGCACAAACACTGCCAGGCCCGTTTGTGCATAATGTACATGCACAATATTTGGTTTTACTTTCCTAATTGCCTTCCATAAATATATTGGTCTCAGAATGGCGCGAATGATTGAATTTCGCTGAGCAAAAAGCGGCATAAAAAAATGCTTAACATCAGGCAAGTTGGCGCGTTGAACAGAAAACCAAAAAACCTGATGGCCAGTGTGCTGCGCAAGTACGCCCCGTGTTCTTACAAGCGGGTTTGTAGGATCCCCAACAATTAAGATTCTTGCCATGCGGTTACAGGACGATCCACATATTGTTGAAACCAAAGCTCCAAGACTATTAACACAAAAAGTTGATTTGAATGATCAGCATCACCTCGGAAATGGCTTGTCATAATATGCTGTATAGCCTTCTGTTCGAATAAACCTCGGTCACGCCAGCGTTGAGATAAAAGTGTGTCTTGAATCATTTCCTGTAATTGATCACGCATCCAATCTCTCAATGGCACCCTATAGCCATGCTTAGGGCGATGGAGAATATTTTTAGGCAGATAATTCTTCAATGCCTTTTTCACTACATATTTTCCTTCAACACCTCGGAATTTATGGTTATCAGGTAAGCGGAATGCCCATTCAACCAAATGATGATCAAGAAAAGGCACTCGAGACTCGAGGCCAAAAGCCATGGTCATTCGATCTGCTTTGGTTAACATCTCACTCACCAAAGTTGTCTTTAAGTCAGTATATAGTTTACGGGTTAGCTGGGTAACATCCTTTTGATATTCGTAATAACGATGGATAATATTTTCCTGTCTCGCATCATGGATTGTCTGCCAGGCACTTGAAGTCATCAAAGCGGAAAGCTCAGACGCTGAAAAACTCAACGATAATTTTTTTTCGTAAACTTCAGCAGGAGTGGAAGCAGAGCGTAAAAGAATATTCCGACCTCGATTATAAAAATTTCGAGTTGACTGTAAATGATTCAAACCCAGACGATCCAAGCCTGAAACCACTGACCGAACTAACCGAGGAGGAAAACGTGGTTCTGTCCAGTGCCTCCACGGATAACCAGCAAATATCTCATCAGACCCATCACCCGTCATAACAACTTTGGTGTGTTTACTAGTCAATTCAGATAGGAGATAAAGCGCTAAAGCTGACGAAACAGCAAAAGGTTCATCAGCATGCCAAACCATTTTAGGCAGGGCGGTTATCAAATCAGGAGTCAGGTTAAATTCACGATGGTTTGTCTCATATTGTTGTGAAACCTGGGCAGCATATCCACCCTCATCAAAATCTTTCAAGCCTTTAAAGGTGGTAGAGAAGGTATTAAGGGGTTGATCCATCATTCCAAATTGACTGGCAAAAGCTACTATAGCACTGGAATCCACACCCCCACTAAGAAAAGCTCCCACAGGTACATCTGCAACCATATGAGATGTTATAGCATTTTTAAAATGGTGTTCAAACTCCTCTGTTGCTTTATTAATATCGATATTTGTACGAGGGCTGGCAGCATCAACATCCCAGTATTGATGTACTTCAAGAGCGCCATTTTCCACAATCATATAATGGCCGGGCAATAATTTTTTCACATTCCGGAAAATGCTTTCAGGGTCGGGAATGGACAAGTAATGAAAAAAGTCTCCCAAAGCCCCATAATTTAGTTCACGCGACACACCGGGATCAGCAAGCAAGGCTTTTAGTTCGGATGCAAACAAAACCCGATCATTATTTTGATAATAGAATAAAGGTTTTATTCCAATGCGATCACGCGCCAAAAGAAGGCGTTGACGTTTTGTATCCCAGATCGCAAAGGCAAACATACCATCTATCATGTTAAGAAAGTTCACCCCATACTCTTCATAAAGATGAACAATAACCTCAGTGTCTGAATTGGATTTGAATACATAACCCTTTTCTTTTAAGAGAGGATAGAAATCCTTATAATTGTAGCATTCTCCATTATAGGTAATCCAAACCGTGCCATCATGATTTGATAAAGGCTGATGTCCCAATGGTGAGAGGTCAATAATCGAGAGACGACGATGGGCCAGACCAATTTGATCTTTAATATAAGCCCCACTATCATCAGGTCCTCGATGCGCAATCAGATTCGACATGTTTTGCAAGAGCCTGGAATCAACTGGCTCCTTTGACTTGTAATTATATATGCCGGCAATTCCACACATAGCTCACTCCAACGAAAGTTTTGTTTTGTGTGCAGCTCCAAGTAAAAAAGGGCTGCATATAAGCGAAGTCTTAAACTGATGCTTTCTTTCCATGCCCTTCAATACCATTATAGCCATAATTGACTTCGATATTTTTAAGATATGCGTCATTGAACCATTGCTTGACAGTATTAAGAGTTTGAGGGCTATCATACGTTGGGGATAGCATATCAAACGTATCAAGGATCGCCCACTCTTGAAGTATCTTATCACTCAAATCATAAATACCTTTATAATCTGCAACCAGTAAAACCCGATTCAACTGCCTGCCATATGGAAGTTTGTTAATCAACCTGCATATCGGCCACATAAATTTCACATAGGCTCTCAAAATTTTATAGAGCAATCCGGGGTTCAATCTTCTCGTAATGGGTCTCACCCAGTATTTAGTTTGAAAAAATCCCACAATTCCTTTGATTATCTTGTAAACATCCACCACTATCTCGCCATTTTCCTTAAGATAACGAGGCAAAGACATAAATGCCTGCCTGGGGTCAGGTGTATGCTGTAAAACACCTATACAAAATAATTTATCAAAATAGTTCTCTCTCAATGGTAAATTATTGATATCAGCCTGAATAATAAAAACATTATTCATCTTTCCGTTAAATTTATAATTTACGTCAACAGCATAACTATAATCTGCAGAGACAACCAATGCACCTGTTGAAGCAGCTTGCGCAGTAAAGCGCCCAGACCCGCTCCCTACTTCAAGAAGGGATTGACCTGTTAAATCCCTGCCCCATCTTGTTTCCTCAAAAAATCGTTTCTCACTCACGTTTGACCCTGAATAATCATCGTATTGAGTCCTCGCATGATTGGTCCATTCCAGCCCAAAATTATTAGCATAATTATCCAAGGGGACAAAACGAGGTATATATTCCATTATTGGATAATGTGATCCACATTTTTTACAATTGAGCTTACCCGATCTAACGCGATTATCATCACCTCGCTCCGCTTCAGATAGCGCCAAATCTGTTTTACATTTTGGACAGACAAGTAGTTTTATATTTTCTTCTCTCATGACAGTGCTATCTCCTTAAATCTGCCGGTAAGGGTAAAAGAATCATTATTCAGTTGCAGGCGTGGTTGGCGTGGATCGAAAGCTTTGCTCTTAATTATAGTTTTCATGAAATCGACTTTATTGTCTCAAAAACCTTTTTCATTCTTTGCTGATATGTATGATCGCGCAGAACCCGCTCACGACCTTGTTGTATAACAGCGCTCCTCTCATCATCATGTGCCAGATAGTACTCTGCGAGCTCTCGAAAATGTTCGGGAGAACGATAAACTATCATTTCTTTTCCAAGTTCAAATTGATCTTCCATTCCTGGAATGTAATCTACAAGCTCAAAACCGCCTGCAGCGGGAATTTCGTATGTTCGCATATTTAACCCACCTATACGAGATTGAGAATGGTGGGCATTGGGGCAGATACGGGCAATATTATATACTTTAGCAACATCTGATCCAGCCAACCTCTTGGCGCGTAAAGTATCAGGGGGAAACAATTTCAACCCTGCAAAGCTTTTCCATCCACTACCCCAAATGGCCACATCCAATCCCTGCATGTGTTGTAATAATTTACCGCGTTCAGGGTAAAAGTTGGCGATCAAGCCAACTTCACACTTAAAACGTTTTCGATCTCTTAGACCAACCTGCTTTTGATAATATACGGCCGGGTCGTAAGCACATGGAAGATGGGCAAGATTCGAGACACCAAAGTCTTTTAACTCATCAAAACATCCATGGTCAAACACGAACAAAGTATCAATAAGCTTTAATTGAGATGCAACCTGTGGGTAATTCTGAAAATATAATACAGGGTCATCCACCCACCAGGAAACAACTTGCCGTGCTGATTTCTTAAGAGCAGCCAAAGTCTCAGCCTGAAGGATTTCACCCTTAAGAATAAAAACCAAATCTGACTGATAGGCACGGCTTACTTTAATCAGCCTTTGATTCATATTATCTTCCCATGCAGATCCAATGCTTTCACCAAATGGCTGCAACAAACCGTTTAATACTGAGGGAGCATAACTATTTATTATCATCTTATTATGGATCGTATTTGGCGCATAAGGTGTATCGAACACAAAGACCTTAACTTCGTGGCCAAGTGCAAGAATCCCACGTTCAACACCTTCCAGCCAGCCACCTATCCATCTGGGCCCAACAAGTAATATTTTCATTATTTCTGCTCAAGCTTCATATGCACAAGACCATCTCTAATCGCAACTGGCTGGATATTCAATTCCTTCTGGATTTTAGTAGTATCAAAGGATGTGTCTTTGGGGCGTGGGGCAGTTTGAGGAAAATAAGAATCTGGAACAGGCTCTATCAAATTAGCGTCCAGTTCAAACACATCTGCAGTTTCGAGAACAAATTGATACAGTGAAACATGATCTCGCCCGGCTGCATGGAAAATTCCATTTTTGTTTTGTTGTTCAATCGCCCAAATCACCTCTGCACAGGAGTATGCTGGTAAGGGTTTACTA
>Ga0163152_10005643_pt1 | contig 14554 bp, 16 predicted proteins | sample OliLakLV19MP8IB2_FD_148635 | JGI IMG/M metagenome (GOLD analysis project Ga0163152, IMG submission 148635) | Freshwater microbial mat bacterial communities from Lake Vanda, McMurdo Dry Valleys, Antarctica - Oligotrophic Lake LV.19.MP8.IB-2 | ecosystem: Environmental > Aquatic > Freshwater >... | reverse complement strand
GGTGTGGGTTGCCATGATGACCTTGCTCCTTGGGTTAGTCACACATAATTGAGCTGGTGTGCTTGTTGGCATAGCTGTTCGTGGAACTGGGGGGCGGCGATTTTGATCAGCGCCTGGGCGCGCTGCGCGATGGCCTGGCCGTGCAGATCCGCCACGCCGTGCGCGGTGACGACAAAACGAACGTGGCGGCGGGTGGTGGTGACGCCCGCCCCGGGCCGCAGGGTCGGTGTGATGCGGCTGACGGTTGGCCCACCACGCCCGGGCCGCACCGTGCTGGGCAGGGCGATGATTGGCCGACCGCCTTTTGACCGGGCGGCCCCATAGATAAAGTCAGCCTGGCTGCCCACACCGCTATAAGGGCGGCAACCGATGCTGTCGGCGCAGACCTGGCCGGTTAGGTCGATCTCGATGGCCGAGTTAATCGCCACCAGGCGGTCGTTCTGCGCGATGACGAGTGGGTCGTTGACGTAGTCCGTGGGGTGCAGCTCGACGATGGGGTTGTCGGGCACGAAGTCGTATAGGCACTGCGTGCCCAAGATGAACCCGGAGATGATTTTGCCCGGATGCAGGGTCTTGCGCTCGCCGGTAATGACACCCCGCAGCACAAGGTCGACGACGCCGTCCGAGAACAACTCAGTATGGAGCCCCAGATCACGATGGCCGGTCAGCCGGCCAAGCACCGCGTTCGGGATCGCGCCGAGGCCGGTCTGGAGCGTGGCGCCATCCGGGATCAGGCCGGCCACGTGCTCGGCAATGCGCTCTGTTAGGGCATCGACAGGCGCCGTGGGCAGCTCCGGCAATGGGTAATCCACCGGCACGATGACATCCAGATGCGAGAGGTGAATGAAGGCGTCGCCCAATGTGCGGGGCAGGTGCGGGTTCATCTCGGCAATGACCAGGCGCGCGGCCTGGGCGGCCGGCTTGGTGACCCCCACTTCGACCCCAAACGAGCAATAGCCGTGCTCGTCGGGCGGCGACACCTGGATGGGCGCAACGTCCGGGGGCAGCCGGCCGGATGTGAAGAGCTCTGGAATTTCAGACAAGAAGCACGGGGTGAAATCGGCGCGGCCCTGGTTGACAGCGTCGCGTACATTGTCGCTAATGAATAGCGGGTTGACGCGCAGGCGGCCGGCCAATTCGGGCGCGACGTAGTCGGCATTGCCAATCGTGAGCACCTGCACGATTTCCACGGCCTGTAGTTCCTGGGCGCGCTCTACCAGCGCGCCGAGTACGCGCTGCGGCACCGCGCAGTTGCCGCTCAGGAAGACGCGGGAATGGGATTGGATCAGGGCCACGGCCTGTTCGGCGGAGCAAACGCGCTCACGGATAGGGTACACAGCGACCATACCGGCATTGTAGGATTGGCGCCGAGGGCGCAATAGTGACGATCGGCCTCAGTCTGAGATGACTTCCATATACGCCCTCGGAGTTCGGTTGTGCGGAAATGTGGGCGCGGCGCGCTTGTGACTGCTGACACACGTCAGGCTGCCGGGTTACATCCGGCACTGTCGGGGCTAGGGCCAAACCGTTAGACTGCAACTGGGAGCTAATTCAGCACTTCGGGGGAACGGAGCACGAGGAGGCCTCTAATGCAAAACTGGCTCGTTCGAGATTGGATGACGCCGGATCCGATCACCGCACCGCCGACCATGACGCTGCCGGACGCCCTGAAGTTAATGGCGCAACGCAGTTTTCGACGGCTGCCGATAGTGGAGAAGGGCAAGCTCGTGGGCATCGTCACGCGCGGCGACCTGCGCGGCGCTCAGCCTTCAGAGGCTACCAGCCTAAGCATCTTTGAGCTGAACTACCTGGTCGACCGCATCACCCTGGGTCAGATCATGACGCGCAACCCGCTGACGGTGACCGATACCACGACGATTCAGGATGCCGCCCGGCTGATGCTGCAGCGCAAGGTTTCGGGCCTGCCGGTGGTGAAGGACGGTCAATTGGTGGGCATTATCACCGAATCCGACATCTTCCGGCTAGTGGCGCGCACCTGGGACAAGCAGCCTCAACCGGAGCCGTCCGTCGCCGGCTGCTAAAGCGATGGTAGTGCTGCTGCCGGCGGCCATATGCACCGCCGGCGGCCTCCTCTCCGGGGGCGAGTTGGATATCCAACTCGCCCCTATTTAGACTCGCCAGGATGACTTTTGTCATGCCAGAGCCAGGAAAATTGCACTGCCCAGTGCAAGCGGGGCCTGCCAGGATTCGTTGGCGACCAGGGAGATCATGAATATGATCACACTCCAACCAGACCAAACCTCTGCATCTCTCGATGCGCTCATTCCGGCCGAGATGGCCGCTAAAGCGGAGCAAGTCGGCGCTAAGAAGGCCCACCTGCCGCCCGCCAGCACGTTCGTGCTGGCGGTGCTGGCCGGCGCATTTATTGCCCTGGGCGCCAGCTTCTCCACTACGGTGACCGCCGGCGCGTCGGGTTTGCCCTATGGGTTGGTGCGCCTGCTGGCCGGGCTCGTGTTCTCGCTGGGCCTGATCCTGGTCATCGTGGGTGGCGCGGAGCTGTTTACCGGCAATAACCTGATCGTTATGGCTTGGGCCAGCGGCAAGGTCAGCACTTGGCTGCTGCTGCGCAATTGGGTCATCGTCTATCTGGGCAACTTCGCGGGCGCGCTGGGCACAGCCGCCTTGTTATTCTTGAGCGGCCAATTTGCCTTCGGCCAGGGCTCGGTCAGCGCCGCGGCGCTGGCCACCGCCAATGCCAAATCCGGTCTTGGTTTTGGGCAGGCGGTAGTTTTGGGCATCCTGTGCAATGCGCTGGTGTGCCTGGCCGTCTGGCTGACGTTTAGCGCGCGGACCACCACCGACCGCATCCTGGCCATCGTGCCGTCCATAACGGCCTTTGTGGCCGCCGGGTTCGAGCACAGCATCGCCAACATGTATTTCATCCCAGTCGGCCTGTTCATCAAGGCCTGGGCGCCCCCATCCTTCTGGACTGCTATTGGCAAAACCGCCGCCGACTATGGCAGCCTGACTTGGCGCAACTTCTTCGTCAATAACCTCCTGCCGGTCACGCTGGGCAACATCATCGGCGGCGCTGTTTTGGTGGGAGCGGTTTATTGGTTTGTCTATCTGCGGCGGCTAGGGCGCGCCGGCCGCCACGATCGGAGAGCGCTATGAACGGCCTAAGCCAGTGGAGGTCGGTGCTGCAACACCGGCCCTCCTAGTGCGCGACCATCATCTATCGCCGCCGGGGGCGGCTCTACGCTGCTCGCCGCCGGGTGCGAGTCGTGCGGCGCGTGTGTGGCGTTGTGCCCGACCGGCGCACTGGATAACAAGCTCTCCCTGGGCCGGGGCAGCCCGACCGGCTGGTGACGGCCACCGGGCCTGATTCAAGGGCAGGGCGAGGCTTGCAGACCATGCTCGCGGAACTCGCCGCGCTTCCCGGCCAAATAGACCGTCGCACTGTCCCACTGTTGCGTCTGTAAGTCATTGGGCAGTGCGGCATGGGTGCCAGGCACCCGCACGAAGGCTGGCACCGGCGGCAGCACTCGGAGCAACAATACTCGCGCCTCGTGTTCGCTGTTCGTCATCGCGGTCGGCCTGATCCTGGCCTGGAAGGTGGCGGGCTACTTCGGGGCGGACTACTACCTGCTGCGCTTCAGCGGCACCCCGTGGCACGGACGCCGCGGCGCGGAACCTGAGACAGCGGCCGCATCCACCAAACCCGTGCGCGGCTGAGGCGAGCCGACACCAACCGAGCAACATAATAACCGGGCCGCTAGAAGTACTAGCGGGTCATCTGGCAGCGACGTAGCGAACGCCGTTCGAAAGTGCCCCAACCATCTGGGCAATGGCAATTGCGGCGAGCCAACACCATTCCCGGATGACCCACTAGCGGCCCGGTTCGGTTATCGTCACGGCTCACCCCGCCACCCTGGCCCACCGTCAGGCCAATATGACGGTTGTCATATCTTTCACAATCGCCGCGTGCCACAATCTCTTCATCTCTGCTCTTATTTGCGCCGCATCCGGCATTGTCACCCGTCTGCCTAAGGAGGCTCAGATGAAACGTTCCGTCATTGTCCTGTTGCTCGCTGCCCTACTTGCCGCCGGCTGCGGCGGCAAAAGCCCGGCGGCCGCCACCCCCGACGCCGGGCTGCCCGCCGATGCCGCGGCCGTCGCGGCCGAGCGCGGCCTGACGCCCGACGACATTTACGCCGCGGTAAAGACGTATACACCGTCCGGCCAACTTGACCCCTACATCATGATCGCCTCCGGCGGCCAGAGCGGGCAATTGCTCGTCATCGGCGTGCCATCCATGCGCATCCTCAAGGTCATCGCCGTCTTCACACCCGAGCCGTGGCAGGGCTATGGCTTTGGCGGCAGCAGCAACGACGTTTTGGCCGGCGGCGATATGGCCAACCAGGAACTGCGCTGGGGCGATACCCACCACCCGGGCCTATCCGAGACCAACGGCGAATACGACGGCCAGTTCGTTTTCATCAACGACAAGGCTAACGCCCGCCTGGCCGTGATTGACCTGCGCGACTTCGAAACCAAGCAGATCATCAAGAACCCGAATGCGAACATCGATCACGGCGGCACGTTCGTCACGCCCAACACCGACTACATCGTGGAAGGCCCCCAATATGCCGCCCCGATTGGGGGTGACTATGCGTCGCTGGACAATTACGCCGAGGTCTATCGCGGCCTGATCACTTTCTGGAAGTTTGACCGCCTCACCGGGCGCGTGGACATGGCCCGCTCGTTCCAGATTGAGCTGCCCCCCTACTGGCAAGACCTGTGCGACGCCGGCAAAGGCCCGAGCGACGGCTGGATCTTCTGCAACTCATTCAACACCGAGCTGGCCACCGGCGGGGTTGAACTGGGCAACCCGCCCTTTGAAGCCGGCACGACCAAGAACGACACCGACTACATGCACATCTTCAACTGGAAGAAGGCCGAGCAGGTCTTCCAGGCCGGGCAATTCGACACCGTCAACGGCATGGCCGTCATCCGCCTGCAAACGGCGATTGACGAAGACGTGCTGTACTTCACCCCGGAGCCCAAGAGCCCGCACGGCGCGGACGTGACGCCCGGCGGCGAGTACATCGTCGTGGGCGGCAAGCTCGACCCGCATGTGACCATCTACTCGTTTGAGAAGATCATGGCGGCCATCACCGCCGGCGGCCTAGACGTCGACCAGTACGGCGTGCCGGTCATTCCGCTGGACCAAAGCATGGAGGCGCAGGTGGAGCTAGGCCTCGGCCCGCTGCACACGGTGTATGATGACAAGGGCTACGCCTACACCTCGCTCTTCCTTGACTCGGCCGTGGCCCGCTGGACCCTGGGCGGCCCCTATTCCAGCCTGCACGCCGAAGAACCCTGGACCCTGGTGCAAAAGCTGCCGGTGCAATACAACATCGGCCACATCGCGGCGGCGGAGGGCGACACCGCCTCGCCCGACGGCGGCTACGTGGTGGCGCTGAACAAGTGGAGCATCGACCGCTTCGCCAATGTCGGCCCGCTGCTGCCGCAGAACTTCCAGTTGATTGACACCTCGCAGCCGGGCGACCAGATGCGCTTGCTGTACGACCTACCCATCGGCATGGCCGAGCCGCACTACGCCCAGATCATCAAGGCCGACAAGCTCAAGGCCTTCGAGGTCTACCCCGAGGTCGGCTGGAACCCCGAGACGATGAGCGTGGACCCGAACGCCATCACCGCGCCCGACCAGGCGCGGGTGGAACGGAATGGCAACCAGGTGGAAATCTGGATGGCCGTCATCCGGTCGCACTTCACGCCGGAGCGGGTCGAGATCAAGCAAGGCGATCACGTCATCTGGCACTTCACCAGTCTCGAGCGCACGCGCGACGCGACCCACGGCTTCGCGCTCTCCGGCTACAACATCAACCTGAGCCTGGAGCCGGGCGAAAGCCAGACGATAGAGTTCGACGCCCACACGGCCGGCACGTTCAACTACTTCTGCACCGAGTTCTGCTCCGCGCTGCACCTGGAGATGGTGGGCTACATGCTGGTGGAACCCTAGGCGACGCTAGCCACCGGGGGCCGGCCGGTGTGACCGGCCGGCCCCGCGCTCGTTCGCCGCAATGGGAGCGATGGTCATGAAGTACCTGTTTGATCCCGACGTCAAGGTTTTGCTGCCCGATGGGAGCACGCGGCGGCTGTTCGACTTCTTGCTGCCCAGCACGCTGCTGATGCTGGCCGCGCTGCTGCTGGTCGTCTCGGTGTTCCTGCCATATTGGCGCATGACGATGTTCGCGCCACAGTACCCCAAGGGCCTGCGCGTGGAGGTGTTTGTCAACCAGCTGCAAGGCGATGTGAGCGAGGTGGATGCGCTGAATCACTACCTGGGCATGCCGCCGCTGGATGAGGGCGGCCGGGTGGAGCGCTCGATCTCGACCGTCACGCTGATGGTGTTCGGCCTGCTGTTGGTGGGGGCCGTGTTCATTCACAACCAATGGGCCGGACTGCTGGCGCTGCCGGTGCTGGCCTACCCGGTCGTCTTCCTGGCGGACCTATTCTTCATTCTGTACACCTATGGCCATAGCATCGACCCGAAGTCGGCGCTGGGCGGCGCGATTGACCCGTTCACCCCGCCGCTGCTGGGTGAGGGCGTCATCGGGCAGTTCCGCACGCTGGCCGAGTTCGGGCCGGGCTTCTATCTCGCGCTCGCGGCGGTTGGGGTGGTGGTGGTGGGGCTGTGGTTCCACCGCGCGGCCTACAAGCCGATCGTAGACGCCCGCCGCCGCGCCGCCGCCTTGTCCGCCGCGCACGCCTAGACTCGAATCGACCCGGCTGTCATGTCTCACTTGCGTCTCCCCTGCTCATTGGCCGCCGCCCTGACGGTGCTGCTGCTCATGCTCACCCTGGGCAGCCGGCCGGCCGCCGCGGGCGCGCCCAGCCCAACGACACGCGTGGTCTCAGCCCAAGGGCCGTACGTCACCCTGGCCGAAGCCCTGGCCGTGGCACAGGCGGGCGACACCATCGAGGTGCACGGCGGCGTTTACCCTGGGCCGGTCGTCGTCAGCGTCCCTCACCTCACACTGACCGGCTTCGACTGGCCGGTGATCGACGGCGGCGGCGACGGCACGGTGGTCACGCTGGCGGCCGAGGGCATCGCCTTCCGCGGCTTTTGGGTGCGCGGCAGCGGCAGCCAGCCTGACCGCGACCACAGCGGGCTGACGCTCACCGCCGACCACCTGGTGGTCGAAAACAACCGCCTGACCGACGTGCTGTTCGGCATCTTCGTGGCGCAGGCAGACAACGCCGTGGTGCGCGGCAACGACATCACCAGCAAGCCCGAGCTGGACCTCGGCCGCAAAGGCGACGGCATCCGCCTCTGGTATAGCCAGGCGGCCACGGTCGAAGCCAACACCGTCCATGGCGCGCGGGATGTCGTCGCCTGGTACTCGTCCGATTTGGTGCTGCGCGGCAACACAGTCACCGACGGGCGCTACGGCATGCACCTGATGTACTGCGACCAGGCGCTGATCGAAAGCAACCACTTTCTCGACAACTCGGTCGGCGTGTATGCCATGTATTCGCGCGGGGTGACCCTGCGCGACAACTGGGTGCGCGGGCAGCGCGGCCCCAGCGGCTACGCCTTCGGCTTCAAGGACGCCGACGACGTGACCGCCACCGACAACGTGCTGGTGGACAACCGGGCGGGCATCTTCCTCGACGGCACGCCGTTCACGCCCGGCGGCTCCAGCCGCTTCGAGCACAACGTGCTGGCCTTCAACGACACCGGCGTCATCGTCCTCACCGCCGTGCAGGGCAACACCTTCAGCGCCAACACCTTTTGGGAAAACGTGGTGCAGGTGGCCCTGCAGGGCGGCGGCCAGGCCGGAGCGAACGACTGGACCGGCAACTATTGGAGCGACTATGCCGGGTACGACGCCGCCGGCGCCGGCGGCCGACCAGATGGCACAGGCGACACGCCCTACCGCTCCGAGCGCCTGTTTGAGAGCCTGATCGAGCGCGAGCCGACCCTGCGCGCCCTGCTCTACAGCCCGGCGGTGCAGACGCTGGAATTGGCCGCCGCGGCCTTTCCGATCGTGCGGCCCCAGCCCAAGCTGATCGATAGCGCCCCGCGCATGTGGCCGGCCGCGCTGCCCGACTGGGCCGAGCCGCAGCAGCTAGATCGCCGGCCACTGGGGCTGGTGGCGCTCGCGCTGATCGCCGCGAGCGGGTTGATCAGCCTGAGCGCCATGCGGGCAGGAGAACGTCCGATGCGAATGCCATTCGATGTGAAGGGGCCGGCCCTGACCCCCGCCGCGTCGCCCAGCGCGCCTACGGTGGCGGTGGCCGGCGTGAGCAAGCGCTACGGCCGGGCGCAGGTGCTGACCGACATCACCTTTGACGCGCGGCCGGGCGAGGCCCTGGCGTTGTGGGGGGCCAACGGCGCGGGCAAAACCACCTTGCTGAAGGCCATGCTCGGCCTGGTCGAGTGCCAGGGACAGATCACGATCGCCGGGCACGACGTGCGCCGCGCCGGCAAACTGGCCCGCCGCCGCCTGGGCTATGTGCCGCAAGAGGCGCTGTTCTACGATTTGAGCGTGACCGACACGCTGGCCTTCTACGCCCGCCTGAAGCAGGCCGGGGCCGACCGTATTCCCGCCCTGCTCGACCGCCTGGGCCTGACCGCCCATGCCCGCAAGCCGGTGCCGGCCCTGTCGGGCGGGCTGAAGCAGCGGCTGGCGCTGGCCGTGGCGCTGCTCTCCGACCCGGCCGTGCTGCTGCTCGACGAGCCGACCGCCAACCTGGACGCCGCGGCCCAGCGCGAATACCTGGCGCTGCTGGCCGAGCTGCGCGCCACCGAGCAGAAGACCATCATTTTCGCCTCGCACCGGCTGGAAGAGGTGGAGGCCATCGCCAACCGCGTGCTGCTGCTGGAGCAGGGCCGGCTGGTCGCGGCCCTCACGCCGGCCGAGTTGCTGACCCGGCTGCTGCCCCAGATGGAACTGACGCTGTGGGTGCCGGCCGCGCAGCGGCACGACGCATTGAGCGTGCTCACCGGCCAGGGCTGGGCCGCGCACTTCAACGGCCGGGGCACAGTGGTGGTGCAGGTGCCCGCCGAGCACAAGCTGCAGCCGCTCCAGGCGCTGCAAGCGCGCGGCATTCAGGTGGAGGATTTTGAGATGGCCCGAGGCGTGGTATGGAACTGACCCTGCTCGTCACCATCGCCCACCGCGAATTGCGCGAGGCGCTGCGCAACCGCTGGCTGTGGCTGTATGCCGTGGGCTTCGCCGCGCTGGCCCTGGCCTTGTCGCAAGCCGGCCTGGCCGCGGCGGGCTACGCCGGGCTGGGCGGCTTCGGCCGCACGGCCGCCAGCCTGGTGAACGCAGTGCTGCTGTTTGTGCCGTTGATGGGGCTGAGCGTGGGGGCGCAGGCGTTGGCCGGCGACCGCGAGCGCGGCACGCTGCTCTATCTGCTGGCCCAGCCGGTCAGCCGGGCCGAGGTGTTTTGCGGCAAGGCGCTGGGCGCCGCGCTGGCCCTGCTGGCGGCGCTGGCGCTGGGCTTTGGCCTGGCCGGGGTGGCGCTGGCGGCGGGCGGCGCGGGCGACGCCGGAGCCTTTGTCGGGTTGGCGGCCTTCACCGGGCTGTTAGCGCTGGCCTCGCTGGGGCTGGGCTTCGTGCTGAGCAGCCTCACCCGCACCAGCGCCACCGCCGGCGGCGCGGCCATGCTGGCCTGGCTGGCCTTGGTCTTCTTTAGCGATCTCGGGCTGGCAGGGCTGACGCTGGCCACGCGCCCGGCCCCGGCCGCCATGCTCGCTTTACTGCTGGTGAACCCGCTGCAAGTCTTCAAGCTGGGCGCGATCTACAGCCTGCAAGCCACGCTCGACACGCTCGGCGCGGTGGGCCAATTCGCCCTATACCGCTTCGGAACTGGGCTGCCCGCCGTGCTGGTGGCCGTGCTGGTGGGCTGGAGCTTGGCGGCCTTTGGATTGGCCTTTGCGCTCTTTTGCCGCCGGGTGGACGCATGAGAACTAAATCGACTGTAACCGTTCTTATCTTCTTGCTGGGCCTGACCCTGGCGGCCTGCGCCGCCCAATCGGATGAACTGCTGCCGCCGGACATCGCCTACGGCCAAGACCTGTGTGAGACCTGCGGCATGTTGATCGACCAGCCGCAACTGGCGGCGGCCTCGATTGACACCGCCGGCCAGGCGCACAAGTTCGACGAGATCGGCGACATGATCCAATTCCACGCCGAGAACCCCACGATCCAGCCGCAAGCGTGGTTTGTCCACGACTATGGCACCGAGGCCTGGCTGCGGGCGGAGAGCGCTTTCTTTGTCTACAGCCCCGACTTGCTCACGACGATGGGGCACGGCCTGGTGGCCTTTGAAACCCAAACGGACGCGGCAGCCTTCGCCGAGCCATGGCAGGCGCAAGTGCTGAGCTTCGACGAAGCGCGCGCCGTCATGGTCACGATGGTGCATGCCAACCACTAAGACTCACATTCGCTTGAAGGAGACTGCAATGCAACCTACTCGGATGAAACTGGCGCTCGGGCTGCTGGGCGGCGCGTTGGCCCTCAGCCTGGCGGCGTGCGGCGGCGGCGCGGCCCCGGCCGCGACTGCGACCAGCGCGGGCAACGCCGCCAATGGGCAGGCGCTGTTCGTGGGCACCTGCTCGGCCTGCCACGGGCCAGACGCGACCGGGGTGGTCGGCCTGGGCAAGAACCTGACCACCAGCACATTTGTGACCGAACGCACGGACGCCGAAATGATGGAGTTCGTCAAAACCGGCCGCCCGGCGTCGGACCCGCTCAACACCACCGGCGTGGATATGCCCCCGCGCGGCGGCAACCCGGCGCTCACCGATGCCAACATCGCTGATATTATTGCGTTCCTGCGCTCGATCCAGAAGTGAACCTAGCCCTTCGCTGGGCAGGCGCCGGAGGAGCACCCTGCAATGGCCGAAACCGCCAAGCCAACCTCTAACCCCCTACGCATCGACCCCGCCATGCAGTTGTCGCTGCCGGACCCGTTTCCGGAGTATCTGCACTGTCCGCATTGCGGGGAGTCGGAGGTGGAGGTGTGGTGTTACCAGGCCGAGGCCTGTTGCCATAGCTGTGGGCGCGCCATCGAGCACACCCGGCCGCCGGGCTGCGGCACCTATCCCTATTGTAAACGGGGCGAACAGCCGCCGCCCGGCTAGTCCGGTTCGGCCTGCTGGCGGAGGGCGGCCAGGGCGGTGATGAGGACAAAGCCGCCGCGGCGGGTCTCCAGCCAGCCCTGCGCGCGAAAACGCGAGATGGTCCGAATGGCGGTTTCGAGGGTGGTGCCGGCCATGTCGGCCAGGTCTTGGCGGGAGAGGGGGATCGTGATCAGGACGCCATCGGGATCGGCCCGCCCGACGCGATCGGCCAGCTTGAGCAGGATGTGGGCCATGCGCCGCTCCACCCGTTCCCCGGCCAGGATTTGCAGGCCCATCAGGGAGTGCAGCCGGCCGCCCAGCATGCGAATGAGCTTGCGCGCCAGGTCGGGGTGCTCGTGGAGCAGCCGGGCGTAGGCCTCGCTGGAGAAGCTGACTGTCTCCGCCGCTGTCATGGCTTTGGCGGCGGCCGGATGGGTCTCCATGAACAGTACCGCGCCGCCCAAGACTTCGCCCGGCGAAATGACTTCCAGGATGACCTCGCGGCCATCTAAATCCTGGTGGACGATCTTGATCTCGCCGGCGCGCAGCAGCCACACCCGGTCGCACGGCGCGCCCTGGCCAAACACCAACGCCTCGCGCTCAAAGTGATTCACGCGGGTCAGGTTGGCTAGGGCCGCCAGGTCGCGCTCCGGCAAGCCCGCAAAGAGGGGCACGCGGGCGAGTAAAGCAAGCAGTGTGTCTGGAGCCGACATTTGTCCGCGATTATACCGTGCCGGGCGCCGCGGGAATAACGAGGGAGACGAACTATGACTGCACCCACGGAAACCTATCTGGTCAACCTGCTGGATCAGTTGCCCGAGATCCACGCCGACAGCATTGTGAGCCGCACCCTGTACACCGATGCGCAGGTGAAGACGGTGTTGTTTGGCTTCGCGGCCGGGCAGGCGCTTTCGGAGCACACGGCCGGGACACCGGCCATCGTTCACATCGTGCAGGGTGAGGCCACGTTGACCATCGGCGCCGACATCCACGTTGTCGGGCCGGGTACTTGGGTGCACCTGCCGGCCCGCCAGCCACACTCGCTGGAGGCGCACACCCAGGTGGTGATGTTGCTGCTGTTGCTGCGGGCCGGCGCCGAGACCGCCTAGTACACCCCGGCGGGAATTTCGCGCCGGTTTTTGTTTAGGCCGCCAGTGGTCGTCCGGCATAGGTCCATTTGAACGGTTTGGCCATCGTGCGATTGAAGTACTCGACGAAGGCCAAGATGCGTTGTCTCAAATCCTCCACCGATGTGAAGTTGCCGCGTTTGAGTAAGCGGCGCACCAAGAGGCTGAACCAGATTTCCACTTGGTTCAACCAAGACGTATGCACCGGCGTGTAAATGAACCGGATGCGATGGATTGGGTCTTGTAAGAACGCCGCCCGGCTCGGTTGCGATTTCAACACCCCGTGCTTGCCCTTCTCGCCCAAGTCCACACTCAGGTCACAGTGCCGGGCGACCCACTCGACTAAGCTGGCCGATTGATGGGTATTCAATTGATCGGCAATGAAAATCCAGGTTCCCTCCGGATCCAGCGCGACCGTCTGAGCCACATGCGCCGCGAAATCTTCTTCCGTCCGCGTCGGTCCCAAGGACGGCCTGATGACTTTCCCCGTGGCCACTTCAAAATTGGCGATCAAGGCCCAGGTGCCATGCCGCTTATACGCGAAGCGATATTCGCGCCGTTCAACTTCTCCGGGGCGCATGGGCAAACTGGGCGCAGCCCGTTCTAAGGCCTGAATCCCCGTTTTCTCGTCCGTACTCACCAGGTGCACGTTTTGCGCCTGTAATTCGGGGGCCGTTTGATACGCTTCGCAAACCACCTGCACCTCCCGATCAAATTGCTCCGGGTTCTCCGCCCGCCGGCTCGTGAGCCAATACCGCGCGAGATGCGGTTTGAGTTCGGCCTCCCTTTAAAAAACGCCCGACGTGTCGGGCTGAAATCTGCTCCACAATCTTGCGTTTAACGGCTTCATCGGCCAACTCCGTTGGCGTCCAATGCGTCACACTTCGCCCACTGTCGCTCGGCGGCTCACAGGCTAAGGCCATTAACTGACACAGTTGCTCCGCGCTAAACTTGGTCGGCCCCCCGGGCCGGGGCGCATCGGCCAGCACCTCGCCCAGCCGCCTCGCCCCAGCTTCGCCACTCACGCCGCGCAACTCGTTGACTGCCTCGCCCCAGCGTGCTCGCCAGGATCGCACCGTCTGGCGGTGCATTCGTAAACCACGCCCAATCTGTTCATTGGATTGACCTTCCGCCGCCGCCAAGAGGATTTTGGCCCGTTGACCAATCCCTTGCGCTTCGGTGCGACAGCGAGCAAGCTGTTCCAAGATGGTTTTCTGTTCCGGAGTGAGGCCGATCGGTTGCGGTTGAGGGCCGGGCATAGACGTTTTTTAGACCTCGCTTACAGGGGTAGATACCCCCACAGCTTATCATACTCACGAACCGACGAATAACTCCCGCCGGCCTGTACTAGTGCGCCCTCGGCCGCACTGCCACCGCTGCCTACCGGCTGGACCGCGTTGACGCGCGGTTTGCGCCTGGCGGCCAGCGGCCCGGCCGGGCAGCCGCTGACGACGCCGGTGCGCGGCCTGCTGGCGTGCTTCCGGCTCGCGAACCGCAATCCGGCCGGCGCTGAGATCCGCGTAGCGGCGCTCGGCCAGCCGCCGGCTGCATCCACCTGGAGCCTGCTGCCAACCCGCCGGCTGGGCGACCAGGCCTGCGCCCCCATCGCCGCGCTGCCGGCCACGCTACTGCTGATCAGCCGCGCCGCGCCGTAGTAGGCGGGCGCTGACGGCTAATTTTGGGCTTGACGAAGACGATAGCAAGCTATACAATGTAGTCACATATAGAACTACATTGAGAGGTGGACCATGCGTGGCATTGGGGTACGGGAACTAAAAACACATGCTTCAGAAATCATGCAGAATGTGCGGGAACGGCGAGCCCGGTATGTCATTACCTACCGGGGCGAGCCTATTGGCATGCTGACGCCGATTGACACAATCCCGGACGCTGAAATAGAGTCCTCTCCACAGTCTGGTGAAGAGGTGTTGGCCGAACTAGACCGCCTGGGTGCGGAGATCAGCCGCGATTGGCAATCGCCGCAAACCTCCACCGAACTGCTGACCGAGAAGCGGCGCTAACCATCCGCCATGGCTGGCCCCTTTACGGTTGATGCCAGTGTGTTTCTAAATGCCTTCAATGACCGCGAGACGGGCCACGCGATCAGCCGCCGTTTTTTGGAAGTCATGCGCGTGCAAGCGATCCCGACCCTGGCACCCACCTTGCTGTTGCCAGAGGTCTCGGCGGGTATCAGCCGCGGCCGCCAAGATGCAGTCCTAGCCCAGACCTTCACGACCACCCTTACGCGCTTTCCGCTGCTCATGTTGATCGCGCTCGACAAGTTGCTGGCCGACCAGGCCGC
>Ga0163152_10005641_pt1 | contig 14561 bp, 17 predicted proteins | sample OliLakLV19MP8IB2_FD_148635 | JGI IMG/M metagenome (GOLD analysis project Ga0163152, IMG submission 148635) | Freshwater microbial mat bacterial communities from Lake Vanda, McMurdo Dry Valleys, Antarctica - Oligotrophic Lake LV.19.MP8.IB-2 | ecosystem: Environmental > Aquatic > Freshwater >... | reverse complement strand
AGCGTTACCGCAATCGGCGGAAAGGCTTTGCACTACGCTTCAACTTGATTGCCGCCATTTACAACAGCGAACTCGAACCGGCCCGATAGGTCACTTATGCAAGAGGTCTAGTATAGAAACAAGGCCGCCGGCATACACGCCCCACGAGGTATGTTTTGAAGCATTACTTTGGGGGGGTAGTTTTCAGGGCCAGGGGGGATTTTTGCCACGAATTATCACGAAGGGGCCGCGCTCAACTCGAAGGCCAGGCTCGCAACCGCCCATCCGCGCTGTCGCTGGGACTGAGATACTAGCCGGAACGGGTGGCGGCCCATCTGCCACCACCCCGCAGCTTCCCGTTGGCCCTCACTAAAACATAGGGCATCCGCTGCACGCGCAGCGGCTACAAAATCCGTTGCCACTAGCGCACGTCCAGGCGGCTGCGAATCTCGGCCACGATCTCGACCAGCGGGGCGCGAATGTCAATCACCACCGCGTCCTGCGGCGGCTCCAGCGCGGCAAACTGGCTCGCCAGCATCTCCGGCTTCATAAAGTGGCCGGGGCGCTCCATCAGCCGCGCCATAATCAGGTCATAGTCGCCGTGCAGGTAGACGAAGCGCACGGCCGGATCTACGTGCAGCCGGTCGCGGTAGCGCTGCTTGAGGGCCGAGCAGGCCAGCACCGCCGACTCGCGGTTGGCGGCATGCTCACGCAGCACCGTCGCCAGCGCCTCCAGCCAGGCCTCGCGGTCGTCGTCGGTCAAGGGCGCGCCCTTACTCATCTTCTCGATGTTGGCCGGGGGATGGTAGTGGTCGGCGTCGTACCACGGCCAGTCCAGCGCCGTCGCCAGGGCCTCGGCCACGGCGGTCTTGCCGCTGCCGGCCACGCCCATAATCACGATCAGCATTGCCATTTAGCCCGTTCCCGCCATCATTAATCGTTTGTTCATGCCGCCTGGACAACGATGACCGCCCGGTCGGCCGGGTGTTGAGCCGCCGCGAGGTGCTGGCGCTGTTCGGCGCGGCCGGCGCCCCCGCCCCGGCCGCTGCCGCCACGACGACGACCGAGGCCGCCGTTCTGCCGGCCTGCATCGTGCGCCCAGCCCAGACCGAGGGGCCGTGTTTTGTGGACGAGATGCTTAACCGGTCCGACATCCGCAGCGACCCGGCGGGCGGCGCGGCCGGCCTTTTCGCCCGAGTTTTTGCACGATTGCGGGGTAGCCTGTGTGTCCCGCTACCACGTACACTTCGTCACTTTCCACTTCGCCGCTCAGTTCGACCGGTTTTTTTACCACCACGGCCGCGCGCAACTGGGTCGTCACACTTGCACCTGCGGCAAGTGCAGGTGTCTGCTGGGCCTCCCCAGGCGCCACATCCAGTTCCGCCGCAAGCTGGTGGTTCGACAAGTTCAGACCCATCAAACGCTTCGCGAGACACAGCCCCCACACCTTCAAGGGTTGATGATGCCCCTCAAAGATGGTCTCGGTCAGACACCTGCACTTGCCGCAGGTGCAAGTGTCATCGAATTCTCGGTGGCAGGCCTGGCAGGCTTACCGCCGGCGGTCTTTCTGGTGTGAATGGAACCCGCGTTTGGTCACCTGCGCCGAGCCACACGCCGGACAGCGCACCCCGTCCGGCCAGCGCACCTGGCGCACCACTTCATAGCACTTGGCATCGTCAACCAGATTTTGGATATGAATCAACATGGCCCACCTGTCACCCGCGATTTCGGGCTAGTTTACCTCAACCTCCTTGAAACCCATTAAAAGCCTAGCGATAAGTAGTGCCGCCGACTGCCGCGCCAGTATACCCGCCCCGCGCCGCCCCGACAATGCGCCCCCGCGCCGCGCCGTAGGCCAATGGCTGACACGCCTTTCAGCCGCGCACCGACAGGCAAACCGCCCCCGCTCTGCTAAGGTACAGGTCAGGGTCACGCGCGTGACCTGTGCCAGGACCGCCAAGGAGTGTGCCGATGAAAACCATTGCCGGACTATTTGACAACCTCGACGCCGCCCACGCGGCAGTGCGCGACCTGCGCGACCTGGGCCTGCCCAGCAGCGATGTGAGCCTGGTGGCCCACGATGTGACCGGCGCTTACAGCCAGTCGCTCGACCGGGCCGATTGGAGCACAACGCCGGCCCCGCAAGACGCCACCGCCACCGGCGCGGGCATGGGCGCGGTGCTGGGCGGGTTGGCCGGGCTGATGGTGGGCCTGGGCGTGCTGGTGCTCCCCGGCATCGGCCCGGTGCTGGCGGCCGGCCCGCTGGCCACCGTGCTGGGCGGCATCTTCGGCGTCGGGGTGGGCGCGGTCGGCGGCGGCCTGGCCGGCGGCCTGCTGGGCGCGCTGGTAGACCTGGGCGTGCCGCCCGACCAGGCCCCGTTTTACGCCGAGGGCGTGCGCCGCGGCGGCGCGCTGGTAACGGTGCACGCGGCCGACGAGCTGGAAGAGCCGGTGCGCGGCCTCCTCAACCGCCACCACGCCGTAGATGTCGAGCGCCGCGCCGCCGACTGGCGCGCCAACGGCTGGACCGGCTACAGCCCTACCGCCCAGCCCTACACCGGCGAGCAGGTGGCCGCCGAGCGCCGCATTTACGGCCTGGCCGATAGCGTCGGGATGATCAGCAGCTACGATGACGACGAGACGTATTTCCGCCGCCACTATGACGAAGCCTACGCCGCCACCAGCCTGGACTACGACGCCTACCGCCCAGCCTACGTCTACGGCCAGAGCCTGCGCGCCGACCCGCGCTTCAAGGACTATGACTGGGAGCGCGTCGAGCCTGACGCCCGCCGCGATTGGGAGAGCCGCTACCCCAACAACACCTGGGCCGACTTCAAGCTCGCCGTCCGCACCGCCTGGGAGAACGTCAAGGCGACGATCCGGTAGGCCCGCCCAACCGGCTCGCGCGGGCATCAGCCTGTCGCGGCCGTGTCAAAGTGCCGCCAAAAAAAGTTACACCCGGTCAGGCGGAGCCTGACCGGGGTGTAACTTTTTTTGTAAGGGTCGGTTCGAACAATCTCACACGCGCTTGGTGCGATGACCTGGACCCGCTGACGTTGCCTGCTGTGGCGTGCGCGCCCGCCGGCCGCACCCGCTGCCTCCGCCCTACCTTTTTCTTAGCGCAGCATCTCTTTCTCTTTCTTTGTCTTTCTTTGTCTTTCTGCCTCTACCCGCAATATTCTTGCGCCGCCAGCACCAACGCCTGCGCCAAATCATACACCGACTGCACGTCCACCCACTCCTCGGCGGCGTGCGCGCCCGCGCCGGTCGGCCCGAGCACGACGGTCTCGACGCCCGCCGCCGCCAGCAGCGCCGAGTCCATCCACGGCGTCTGGCCGGTCAGCGCCGGCGGTTGACCGCGCACCGTCGTCACCGCCCTCGAGAGCGTCTGCACCAGCGGCGCGGAGGGGGCCACCTCGAACGCCTGGCGCGAGAAGAACGGCGTGACTTTGGCCTCAAAGGTCGGGTCGGCCGCCGCCAGTCCGCGCACCAGCGCCTCCAGTTCGGCCACCACCTGCGCCTCCGTTTCGCCGGGGATCGTGCGGCGCTCGATCTGCACCTGGCTGTGCGCGGCGTAGGTGCTCAGGCCCGTGCCGCCCGCCAGCCGCGCCGCGTGCAGCGACGGCGGCCCCACCAAGGGGTGCGGTTTACGGGCGCGCAGCTCGCGCTCCAGCCCATCGAGCGCGCCCAAGAAGCGGCCCAGCCGCAGGTTCGCGTCCACCCCCAGGTCGAAGCGGCTGCCGTGCGCGGCGCGGCCGAACGTCTCGACCGTCACCCAGGTAAAGCCCTTGTGCGCCAGGCACAGGTCCAGGTGGGTCGGCTCGGTCACCACCGCGCCGGTCACGGCGTAGCGGCCGATCAGATCGGCCGTGCCCAGGCTGGCGTATTCCTCGTCGGCCACCGCCGCCACCAGCACATCGCCGCGCAAGCGCTGAGGGGATTGCGCCAGCGCGTGCGCGGCCGTCAGGCAGGCGGCCAGGCTGCCCTTCATGTCGTAGGCCCCGCGCCCATACAGCCGGCCGTCGCGCACCGCGCCCGAGAACGGCTCGGCCATGCCGTCCACCCCGACCGTATCCACGTGTGCGTTGAGCATCAGGCTGCGCCCGCCGCCGGTGCCGCGCAGCACGCCCACCACGCTCACCCGACCCGGCTCCGGCGCGTGGCTGTGCACCTCCAGCCCGCTGCGCGCCAGCACCCCGGCCACATGCGCGGCGATCTCGGCCTCGCCCGGCGCGCCCGGCACCAGCGTGGGGTTGATGGAATTAATCCGCACCATGTCTACGAGCGTCGCCAGTGCGAACGCGGGATCAATGGTCACAGGCATACGCCGCTCCAATCGGTGAGTGATTTCATTCCAACAGCCGGCGCAGTTGCTCAAGCAGCGGTTTAGACCCCTCGGCGCTGTCGTCCAGGGTCACATGCGGCCGCGTCGGCGGCTCGTACAGCGCCGCGATCTTGCGCGCATAGTCCAGCCCGACGGTGTGCGTGCGCTGCGCCAGCCTTTCTTCCCACGGCCCGGCCGCGCACACCACCAGCCCGAACAGCGCGTCGGGGAAGCGCTCGGCCAGCCAGTGGCGGTGCTTGTCGCGCAGCAGCGGCACGGCCACCGCCAGGCGCGGGTGCGCGGCCCGCAACTCCGCCACGCGCTCGACCAGCCGCCGGTGATAGGCGTCGCGCCGCTCGTCCGATACCACCTGCCCCGCCGCCACGTCGCGCTTGTAGTCGGCCGGGATGTCGTCGTCGGCCTCGTGCAAGTGGTAGCCGAACTCGTCGCGCAGCAGCCGCCCGGCGAACGACTTGCCCGCCCCCGGCAGTCCGAACAACACCACTAACGGCGGTGGAGCCATCTAGTTGCTCACCGCCGGCGCTTGCCGCACATAGGTCCGGTCGGTCAACTGCGTCAACAAGAAGCCGGCCAGGTCAGCGCGGGTCAGGCTGGGGCCGGTGCCCACGCCCACGTAGCCCACGCGCCAGCGGCCGGCGGCCGGGCCGTCCGTCAGTCGCGGCCCGCGCACCAGCGTCCAATCCAAATCCGAGGCGCGCACCAGCGCCACCGTGCGCACCATGTCTTCATACACATACCGCGCCGCGCGCTTGACCAGCGCCGCTATCAGGTGATCCAACCAGCCGGGTTTATCTAGCGGGTCGTGCACCGCCGCGCCGCAGGTGACGATCAGGCGGCGCAAGCCGCTGGCGCGCATCGCCGCCAGCAGGTGCGCTGTGCCCGCGCTCACCGCGAAGTCCGGCGCGTTGCGGCTCGGCCCCAGCACGCTCACTACCGCCTCGGCCGCCGCGTCGCGCACATCGCCGCGCACCAGCGTCAGGCCCGCCGCCGCTGTGGCCCGCGCCGGGTCACGCGCCAGGGCGGTCACCGTCTGCCCCGCCGCCAGCGCCCGCTGCGCCACTAGCCGCCCCGTTTGCCCCGTAGCGCCGAAGAGCGCCAGTTTCATAAGCGAGCCGTTGCGAATGTCATACCGACCATGATACCTATTAATCGCGCGGCGCGTAAAGGTTCAGTCAACACCCCCGCGCGCCCCATCGCACTAGGCGGCGGGAGGATTAGGAATTCGTCTAATCCCGCTCGAAGGGGAGTGGGGCACCCCAGCGTGAGAGGCGGCTTAAAGGTCGCCTCACGGCCACGCACTGTAGTGCGCCCCTAAAACTCCCGCATGAGCTGCCTCTCCCAGTCGCCGCCCCGCCCGTCGCCCGCCTCTCCCCTCCCTCGCGCGCATTAGACACGACAAATTTTCCCACTCTCGCCGTCTGCGTTGTCCACCCTCTCTGCCGACTGCCGACTATCCCCTCCTCCACCAAAAAAGTGATTGACTTAGCCCGCCGCCGTGTGGTAGACTGGCACCACTCTAAGAAAGGCACAGGCGCACGACATATGGTGATGTTCATGAAGTCCGCTCGTTTCACCCCCGCCACCAGCGCACCCACTGGTGGGTTCTCCATGTCGGATTGCGCCTGTTGCTCAGAGTAGACCGGTACTTCTAAACGGACTCCCTGGGCCGTGGGCGCCGCCAAAGCGCCCACGGTCTTTTTTTTGCCGACCAAGCCCTAAGCGGGCCGTGAGCGCGAAATCCTTCGCTCACGGCCCGCTTTTTTCGCTCAGTGCTTGCGCGCTGGGAGGTACCAATGTGTGACTTAGCCATCCGCGTAGATAACGCGGTCAAAACTTTTGCCCCCCAACCCCATAGCCCGCTGACCCGCCTAGCCGCCGGCAGCGCCGCCCGGCCCGTCAGCTCGCGCCCCACCGTGGCCGTAGACCACGTCTCGTTCGACGTGCGCCGGGGCGAAATCTTCGGCGTCGTCGGCCCCAACGGCAGCGGCAAGACCGTCGCCCAGCGCTTTGTGCGTTTTCATAAGTCATTTTCGATACCGATGGAGAAGCCATGAACCCCCTGACCCTAGAACTGCCGGCCCTGGCCGGTTTCACCTTTCGCCCCTATCGCGGCGAGGCCGATCTGCCCGCCATGCTCGACGTCATTCGCGCCAGCAAGACCGCCGACGGCCACGAAGACACCGACACGCTGGCGACCATGCTCAACCAATATCGCCACCTGACCAACTGCGACCCCGACCACGACGTCCTGCTGGTCGAGGGGCCGGCCGGGCTGGCCGCCTATGGCCGCACCTTTTGGGTCAAGGAAGACGGCGTGGCGGCCTACCAGTACCCGGTCGTCGCCTTTGTCAAACCGGAGGCGCGCGGGCAGGGCCTGGGCCGCACGCTGCTGGCCTGGCTCGAAGCCCGCGCCCTGGCCGGGGCCGCCGAGCAGGGCCACCCGCGCCCGCCCGTCGCCGAGGCCTACTGGCAGGCCTTCGCCATCGAGCGCTCGCGCGCCCACCTCGCCCTGCTGGAGCGCGCCGGCTACACCCCGGTGCGCTACTTCTATGAAATGGTCCGCCCGGACTTAGAGAACATTCCCGACCTGCGCCTGCCGGCCGGGCTGGAGGTGCGCCCGGCGCTGCCCGAGCATTACCAGGCCATCTGGGACGCCAACGTCGAGGCCTTCCGCGACCACTGGGGCGAAACCGAGCGCACCGCCGATGACTACCAGCGCTGGCTGAACGACGAGCGCGAGTTCCAGCCCGCCATCTGGAAGGTCGCCTGGGACACGACCACCAACGAGGTCGCCGGCATGGTGCTGGGTTACATCATCCCCGAGCAGAACGCGCAGTACCACCGCCTGCGCGGCTGGACCGAGAACATCTGCGTGCGCCGCCAGTATCGCAAGCAGGGCGTGGCCCGCGCCCTCATCGCCGCAAACCTGCGCGAGCTTAAAGCGCGCGGCATGACTGAGGCCGCCTTGGGCGTGGATACCGAAAGCCCGACCGGCGCGCTGGGCGTGTACGAAGCCATGGGCTTCCGCCCGGTACAGCGCGAAGCCGTCTATCGTAAACCCTTCCCGAGGCAACCATGACCGCTGCGACCTCAATCCCTAACCTGGTCATCCGCCCCATCGCCGGCGAGGCCGACCTGCCCGCCCTGGCCGCCATCGCCCAGCGCTGCAACCAGGCCGACCAGGTGGACGACCTGCCCAGCGTCGAGACCCTGGCCGCCTGGCTGCGGCACCTGGTGAACACCGACCCGCAGGCAGACATCCTCCTGGCGGAGGTGGCCGGGCAGTTGGTGGGCTACCAGTTCACCGCCTGGCGGCATGAAACCGGCGGTGCCTACCTCTACAACCTCAGTGGCTACCTCGACCCAGACTATCGCCGCCAGGGCCTCGGCACCGCCCTGGTCGAGCGCGGCGAAGCCCGCCTGCGCGCCGTGGCCGCTTTACACCCGGCCGAGGCCCCGCGCAGCTTTCAGACCTTCACCGGCACCACCCGCCTGGGCAAGCTGGCGCTGTTCGAGCGGCGCGGCTATCACACTGAACGGCATTTCTATGAGATGCTTAACAGCCGCCTGGACGCCCTTCCCCCCGCCCCATTGCCGCCTGGCGTGGAACTGCGCCCCGTGGACCGGAACGACCAGCCGCTGCTGCACACCATCTGGGAGGCCAGCGAAGAAGCCTTCCGCGACCACTGGGGCAGCAGCGAACACACCGACGAGGAATTTCTGCGCCTGATGGAAAGCCCCGAGACCGAACCCGATCTCTGGCAGGTCGCTTGGGACACCGCCACCGGTCAGGTGGCCGGCGTCTCGATCAACAGCATCCCCGCCGCCGAGAACGCCGCGCATGGGCGTAAGCGCGGCTGGGTAGATGACCTGAGCGTGCGCCGGCCCTATCGCCGGCGCGGGCTGGGCCGGGCGCTGTTGCTCAACAGCCTGTCTGCGCTGCGGGCGCGCGGCCTCACCGAAGTCGGCCTGGGCGTGGACGCCGAAAACCCCACCGGCGCGCTGGGCCTGTACGAAAGCGTGGGCTTTAAGACCTTTCAGCACAGCGTCGCCCTGCGCAAGCCGCTGTAAGCGCTATGCTTATCTGGTACGCTTAACGTTAGTATCATTTCGAGGCGTAAACCCAGCAATCTCCGTTTTGATAGGCGGCCTTTAGTTTGCGAAAGTTGCTATGTCACTCTTAACCTTCACCGGCCTGGCCCAGTCCTTCGGGGCCGCCGACATCTTCAAGGGCCTGTCCGGCAGCCTGCCGCATGGCGGCAAGGTCGGCCTGGTCGGCCCCAACGGCATCGGCAAGACCTCGCTGCTGCTCATCCTGGCCGGGCTGGCCACGCCCACGGCCGGCGGCGCCCACCTGGCGCGCGGCCGGCGGCTGGGCTATCTGCGCCAAGAGGCAGTCGAGGCCTTCGCCGCCCGCGACAACACCGTCTACGCCGAGATGCTGACCGTCTTCGCGCCGGTGCTGGCGCAGCAGGCCCGCCTGCACACGCTGGAGGCCGCCATGGCCGCCGGCACCCACACCCCGGCGTTGATGAACGAGTATGGCGACGTGCAGGCGGCCTTTGCCGTGGCCGGCGGCTACGACTACGACGTGCGCATCCAGCAGACTCTGACCGGCCTCGGCTTTAGCAAGGCCCAGTGGGACATGCCGCTGCCGCACCTCAGCGGCGGCCAGAAGACCCGCGCCCTGCTCGCCCGCCTGCTGCTCGAAGCGCCCGACCTGCTAATCCTCGACGAGCCGACCAACCACCTCGACACCGACGCCGTCGAGTGGCTGGAGACCGTGCTGCGCCAGTGGGAGGGCGGCCTGCTGGTCGTCAGCCACGACCGCTACTTCCTCGATCATGTGGTAGACACCATCTGGGAGATGCACCGCACCGGGCTGGAAGACTACACCGGCAACTACAGCGCCTATCTGCGCCAGCGCCACGAGCGCTGGGAGCGCCAGCAGGCTGTCTTTATCGCCACCAAGGAGCGGCTGGCGCAGGAGCTGGAATACATCAAGCACGGCTACGCCCGCGAGAGCACGCACAGCATCGCCGAGGGCAAGCTCAAGCGCCTCAGCCGCGAGCTGGCGATCATCGAGCTGGCCGGCCTGGGCGCGGTTGACATCCCGTGGGGCCAGCAAAGCATCGAGGTCCAAAAGGCCGCCGCCCGGCCCCTCAACATCTCCGATGCTGCCCGGCACATCCGCAGCCTCACCCCGCCGCGCGCCCCGGCCATCATGCGCCTGAGCCTGGAGGCCGCCCACGAGGCCCGGCTGGCGCGCGGCGGCAGCCACATCGTGCTGCGCACCGAGGGGCTGCGCGTGGGCTACCCCGGCACGCCGCTCATCACCGCCGGCGACCTGGCGCTGCATCGCGGCGAGTGCGCGGCCGTGCTCGGCCCCAACGGCGCGGGCAAGACCACATTATTACGCACGCTGCTGGGCGAGTTGCCCCCGCTGGCCGGCACGATCAGCGTCGGCCCCAAGCTCAAGGTTGGCTACTTCGCCCAGGCGCACGAGGCGCTGGTGTCCACCGACACGCTGCTGCAAACCCTCAACCGCCACAAGGCCATGAGCGAAGAGAAGAGCCGGGGCTATCTCTCGGGCTACCTGTTCACCGGCGACGACATCTACAAGCCCATCAGCGCTCTGAGCGGCGGCGAGCGCGGCCGGCTGGCGCTGGCCCTGCTGGCGCTCGAAGGCGCAAACCTGCTGCTACTCGACGAACCGACCAACCACCTCGACCTGCCCGCGCAGGAAGTCTTGCAGGAAACGCTCGAGGACTTCCCCGGCACGATCCTGCTCGTCTCGCACGACCGCTACCTGGTGAACCGCCTGGCGACCCAGGTGTGGGAGGTCAGCACCGGCCACCTGAAGGTCTACCAGGGCGGCTACGACGACTACATGGAGAAGCGCAAAGACACGGCCACGGCGACGCGGAAGCCCAAGGCCGAGCGCGCCGCCCCGATGCGCGGCTAGCGCTAAGAGAACGGGGGAATAGGTAGGCCAGGCGGGCTACAGCCAGCCAGCCGCCGGAGATGTACCTTGCTTAAAATTCATCTCGACACCGATCTGGGCGGCGACCTGGACGACCTGTGCGCGCTGGCGCTGCTGGCCCGACCGGACGTGGATTGGGTTGGCGTGACGACCGTGGCCGACGCCGCCGGCTACGCGCGCTACGTGCTGCAACTAGCCGTCAGTTATGTCCGCACCCGTTTTGGGCTAGCCGCCAAAATTTTCAAGCACAGGGTGGGCAAGCCCACCCTGTGCTTGAAAATTTTGGTTTCGGTCTGATAGTGACTCTCACAAGCACACCGTGCGATGAGAACCCGCCTCGACGGTGACAGCCCCGCCTCCCGGCCGTCTCAGAAATCGCTATAATCAGTCGTGTCTGTCGGTTCGCCTCGCCACCAGACAGGGGATTGCCATGTCCACCGACGCCATTCTGCTGCCCAACCCGCCCGCCATTCCCGGCCTCACCTTCCGCCACTTTCGCGGCGCGGCCGACTTTCCGCCGATGGTGGCCGTCATCACGGCCAGCGTCGAAGCCGACAAGATCGAGCGCGTGCAGACCGCCGAGGAACTGGAGCGCAACTACAGCCACCTCACCAACTGCGACCCGGCCCAAGACATGCTTATGGCCGAGGTCAACGGCCAGGTCGTCGCCTATGGCCGCGTCGAGTGGGCCAAGCTCGACGGCGGCGAGCGCACCTACACCCATCTCGGCTACGTCCGCCCCGTCAAGCGCGGCTCCGTCTATCGCCGGCCCCTGGACTAACCGATGCCACTGACACTCACCTACACCTGGCGCGCCGCCACCGCCGCCGACCTGCCCGGCATTCACGCCCTCAAGACCGCCGCCGGCCTGGCCGATGGCGACCCCGGCGTGCCCGCGCTGGCCGACCTGCAGCGCCAGTTCGAGGACGACTGGTGTAAACCGCCCTTCGACACGCGCCTGGCCCTCGCGCCCGACGGGCAGGTGGCCGCCTATGGCCGCGTCGTCGCCAACCCCACGCCGGAGGCCGGTAGCCCGGCCCGCGCCACCCTCAGCGACACGGTGCATCCAGCCCATCGCGGGGCCGGCCTGGAAGGCGCCCTGTTCACCTGGCTGGCCGAGCGGGGCCGCGCCCGCTTGGCCCCCGCCACTGCTGCCAGTTCGCGCACGCTGTGCGTGCATGTCAGCGACGACCTGACCGAGCGCGTGGCCGCCTATCAGCACCACGGCTTTAAACCCAGCTTCTCGCTGGTTCGCATGCGCCGCCCGCTCACCGGCCCGCTGCCCGACTACCCGCTGCCGCCCGGCTTCACCCGCCGCGCCTACGCGCCGGAGCTCAGCGAAGCCCTGCGCTTGGCCCAGAACGAAGTGTTTGCCGAAGACCCGCTGCAAGACCAAATCTCGGCGGCCGACTGGCAGATTTTCTATCTCGATAACTCGGCCGCCCGGCCCGACCTGACCTTCGTCATCTTCGCTGGGCCGGAGCTGGTGGCCTACAGCATCAACCGCGTCCATGCCGACGAGCACGCGCACTTGGGCTACACCACCGGCTGGATTCACACCCTGGGCACGCGCCAACCGTGGCGGCGGCAGGGGCTGGCCGCGCATCTGTTAGCCACCTCGCTGGCCGCCTTCCGCGCCGCCGGGCTGGAGTACGCCACGCTCGAGGCCGATGCCGCCGATCCAATGGGGGCGCGCCGCCTGTACGAGCGCCTGGGCTTTGTCGTCTTCCGCCACAGCACCGAGTACGTGCAAGACCTTAACTAATCGCCCTCGGCCCGGCCCGGCGGCTGACCCAATAAGGACTCCATGACCAGCGACTACACCTGGCGCACGGCCGCCGATGCCGACCTGCCCGCCCTCCACGCCCCGCTCGGCCTGTATGCGCGCATGGGCTTCGTCACCTTCCGCCGCACCAGCGCGTTCAACAAGGATGTGCCATCATGATTAAGGCCGTCCTGTTCGACTTCGGCGGTGTGCTGCTGCGCACCGAGGACCAGAGCGCCCGCCAGCGCTGGGAGGCCCGCCTGGGCCTCGCGCCGCACGGCCTCAGCCAAATCGTGTTCGACTCCGACGCCGCCCGCCGCGCCACCGCCGGGCAGGCCAGCGTGGCCGACGTCTGGGAGCACGTCGCCCGCACGCTCAACCTCGACCCGGCCCAGTTGGCCGAAATCCAAACCGACTTCTGGAGCGGCGACCGCCTGGATGCCGAACTGGTGGCGCTGATTAAGAGTCTGCGCCCGCGCTACCAGACCGCTATCCTCAGCAACGCCTGGCCCGATGGCCGCGCGCTCTTCACGCGCCTGTTCGGCCAGACCGACACGTTCGAGGCCTTCATCATCTCGTCGGAGGAGGGCGTTGCCAAGCCCGACGCACGCCTTTACGCGCTGGCCGCCGCGCGCCTGGGCGTGCCGCCCGATGAAGCTGTGTTCGTAGACGATTTCCTGCCCAACATCGCCGGCGCGCGCGCCGCCGGGATGCCGGCCATCCACTACACCCCCGGCCTCAATGTGCGCGCCGCGCTGCAAGCCGCCGGGGTCACGTTCGATTGACCAGGCGGCAATTACCTTGCAGTCCAGATCGTGACGCGTTAAGTATGTCGCAGCCGTGTAAAAGTGCCGACGAAAAACGAGACATAGTAGGCTGGCCCTGCCAGCCTACTATGTCTCGTTTATCGCTACGGTCGGTTCGTAACATATCAAACGCGCTTGGTGCGATCAGGCAGTCCGCCGACGTTGAAACTCCAATTGTTTGCACCGAGCGTTTAGCCGAGTATCAACCGCCGCGCCAATCGCGCGGTCGTTAGCCGGAGGACCAATGCCGCTGAACATTTCGCTGGGCCAGATGGATGTGAAGCTGGGCGATGTGGAAGCCAACTTCGCGCAGGTGGCGGCCTGGACGGCGGAGGCCGCCCGGCGCGGGTCGGCCCTGGTGCTCTTCCCCGAGTTGTGGTCCACCGGCTATGATCTCGAGAACTGGCCGCGCCACGCCAGCCCGCCCGGCGCGGGCCTGTTCGTGCGCCTGGCCGCCCTGGCCCGCGACCACCACATTGCCCTGGCCGGCTCGGTGCTGGAGGCGCGCCACGGCCGGGCCTACAACGCCCTGGCGCTGTTCGATGCCGGCGGCAGCCTCAGCGCCACCTACCGCAAGACCCACCTGTTCCGCCTGATGGATGAGGAGAAGTGGCTGGCCCCCGGCGAGCGCCTGGAGCTGGTGCAGGCCGCCTGGGGCCTCACCGGCCTGAGCATCTGCTACGACCTGCGCTTCCCCGAGCTGTTCCGCCGCTACGCCCTGGGCGGCGCGCGCCTCGTCCTGCTGCCGGCCGAGTGGCCCGCCCGCCGCGCCGCCCACTGGCACACCCTGCTGCGCGCCCGCGCCATCGAGAACCAGATGTTCGTCGCCGGCGTCAACCGCGTCGGCGAATCCAAAGGTGAAGTCTTCGGCGGCGGCTCGGCCCTGATTGACCCGTGGGGCGAGGCCGTGGTTGAGGCTGGCAGCAGCGCAGCGTTGTTGACCGCCGAAATTGATTTGTCGAAAGTGGATGAGGTGCGAAAGCGCATCCCCGTGTTCGAGGACCGCCGGCCAGACATCTATCAGTAGGCGGGTGCTGCCTCGTTAGAGGTGGCCGTTGGAATGCACCAGGGTTTTACGTCGTGAAATAGCCCTACCCAACCCCCGCCGGCGCATCGCCCGCCATGCCATGAAAGCTGAGGTGTCACCATGGTCCGCATCCCTTCTCATCGCCCCCCGACGCATCCCGGCGCAATGCTGCTGGAGGAGTTTCTGGCCCCCCTGCAGCTCACGCAGCGCCAACTGGCCGACGCCATTCGCGTGCCGTATCAGCGCATCAACGAAATCGTCAACGGCCGGCGCGGCATCACGCCCAGCACCGCCCTGCGCTTGAGCAAGTTCTTTGGCATGTCGGCCGATTTCTGGCTGGCGGTTCAACTGCGCTGGGACTTGTATCATGCCCAGCAAACCGAACAGGACACCCTCAAATCTATCCACCGGCATCTGCCGGCTTCGGCCTAAACGGCAGGCCGGGGCCCAGCCTCTTTGCTCCCAACCGTTTTAGCGAGAGCCGCCGAAAAGCGCGGGATGGGGCCTGGCAGAGCCAGGCCCCATCCCGCGCTTTACGTAACGGTCGGTTCGGCCGATCTCACTTGCGCTTGCTGCGATGACCTGAGCCTGCCGACGTTGAGTCTTGTGGGCCGCCGCCCACCGTCACGCCCCCGCCCGAGACAAGATTAGACGCA
>Ga0163152_10005639_pt1 | contig 14563 bp, 25 predicted proteins | sample OliLakLV19MP8IB2_FD_148635 | JGI IMG/M metagenome (GOLD analysis project Ga0163152, IMG submission 148635) | Freshwater microbial mat bacterial communities from Lake Vanda, McMurdo Dry Valleys, Antarctica - Oligotrophic Lake LV.19.MP8.IB-2 | ecosystem: Environmental > Aquatic > Freshwater >... | reverse complement strand
GTGGTAAGTGTTTCTGTATCTTTATTTTTCATGAGTACTTGTCCTTAATTTTCTTTTTGCGCACGCTCGCGACAACACTGACGTGCAATTGCCCAATCCAGGTACACTGCAACCAAAAAACAGGGCAACCAACAGAGACTGAGCAATCCACAAAACAAAATAGTGGGCCCGGCTTCTTTGCGTACACCATTAGTGCCGAATGCCAGCCAGAAGAAACCGATTGCCCATGCCACGTACCAGCCGCCGAGAACCCACCCCAAGGTTGCGAACATATTTAAAGTCTCCAAGTTTCTGTGCCAGGGGCCTTGTATTGAATCATCCAAGCGGTAGCGACACCAAGCGCGGCCCATGCATCGCTTTTAATGCCGTAGGTAGGGCCGGGATTCTTTTTGGTGCCTGGCGCTCCCCACAAATCAATCAAGCGTTGTCGAATCACGCTGTCATTGACGCCTTTGGTTTGTTTGCACAAAGCGACTTTGACTTGCGCGCGCGTAAGCCGTGTGTATAGGTCTTCGCGATTGGTGTCCAGTTGCGTGAATGCGTCGATGAAGCGCCCGATCCAAACACAGGTTTCAAACACCGTGGCACCGACTGCCATGCCGTAGGATGCAATCATTTCGATTGCCATGTGTGTGGTGGGTCGAGGCAACCGCGCAAGGTTCGCGTGCAACACCTCATTTGGTAGTTTGCCAAACGCAAGGATCCTGCGCGTTCGTACGTTTACGATTACCCAACCTGATTCGGTAGCGCCGGGATCTACTGCGATTATGTCCATGTTGATCGTTACCCTTTTGCCCTTGAAAATACGTACGCATAAGGCGTTTGCATCATGCGCGCCTCACCGCCTCGGAAGCCACCTCGGAAGTACATACGTGTAAGGCGTTTGCATCATAAGTACATTGGCAACGTCTGCGAAAGCATTAAATGCACGAATAATGCGCGGTAGACACGCTGCCATCTGTAGATCCACAACAGCTAGACCTTCAATTGTTGCCTGTTGCTTTTCAACACAATTAGCAACGTCCATTCCTGTATCGAGAGTACGCCCCCAAAAACAAAAACACGAAGCATCCGTGCCTAGCCCAATACGCAAGCTCATAGTCAAAGCATCCTCCGCCCTTAAGCGCCATGACAGTCTCCTGGCGAAAATCACTGCATGGTCTACAAGGTTCGTTTCCAAAACACGGGAAATGTACTTAACCAAAATGCGCTTACGGATTGCGATCAAATCATCAGGCTTTTGACTTTCGTAGCGTTGTCTGCGTAGCGCTATCAACGGGGCGCTGTCTCGGATATGCTTACGCCATGCCATTCGACAAGTGGCTTGTCCTAGGGCCGCCGCGACAACATGCGCAGCCTCGCTAGTTGCTTTGCAATTCCACTGAACTGCGCCCGTGGTCGTCACATACGCAATACTGTGATTACCGCTGTCTGCAAAAGTACATGGAACGTGCAGCGTAAGCCATTGGTCCCGGTAGGTGCACATTGATCCGCTTGTGGGTTGGTCGCGCATTAGCAGTCTTCTTTTGTAAAAATGGCGTCACTCAACCCCAAATACTTTTGAAATGTAGATCTACAAGTAACGCCCCCAAGCGCCACTGTTGTTGCATGCGCCACCTCATCGGTCACGGGGCATTGAAAATCCACAACCCCATAGTCAACGCTGAACCTCACAGCGTGCCCGTAGCCCTCGGAACAAAACCCACATTCAAGACTAGCGGAATTCCATTTAATAGACTCTAAAAGGCCCCACTCCAAGGAGCGTTTTTTGTGCCAGCGCCAAATCATCATGGTTGCTCCGAATCGTCCAAGCCTGCGTAAGGCCGCCACGTATGACGGCACGTCAATGCGCCTAACGCCATTGCGGTTTCGTGAACGGCATCATCCTCCATGGGACAATTCCATTTCACCTGCTTACCGTCAGGGCTGTACTGTACAAGGTGTGAACCTGTGGGCGCGAATGTACACGGTGCTAAGACGCCATACCAACCGTCAGTCACAAAGTAACGAGGCACAATGCCTGAAAGGCTCATAGGGTTCCCCCTTGCACTAAGCTCCACACAGTATCGCCGTGGTGTTTCGCATTATGAGTTACCAACATCGGTTGCAACATGCCTTCGAGACAAAGCTGTAGCTGTCCCCCACGAGGCACAGCCCAAGGTGAAGCATTCAGGAGGCTAGACACTGTTGGGAAAATTTTCCAAACAACTGTTGTGGGCCTTGAGCCCTTTAAAGGCGCAATATGCATTTGCACTTTAAGCTGAAGACCCCAAGCATCGGGGTGTTTGGCAATCTGTAATTCGACCGGCGCCCAATCAATTTGAATATAGCTGTCAGCGATGCGCGTTAAGGCAGGCAAACACTTAGCGATTGCGTGTTTGCAATGCATGCTCAAAATCAGAGATTGCCCATTAACAAGATCGTCAATGTAAGCGTATTGCGCGGCGAGGCGTGCATCTCTAAGCGCGCATGCAGCTGCATTTTTTTGCATGTAACGCGGCCACCAGTGCCTGCAAGTGAAGTGCCCTAGCGCGTTCATGGTTTTGTGCGCGCTCTCATCTGCGATGGGGCAATTCCATTTGATGTTGCGCGTGCCAATCGTATGCCGCACATGGTGCGCCACGCCATTCGGTGCGTATGCACATGGAATGATTAGCTTGACGCTTTTGGCACGCGGTTTTTTCATGTGCCTAACACCTGCGCTGCAATGGCGTCAAAGCCGAGTCCAAGGGAACGCTGGAAATCTTCTTTCACGCCCAGCGCTTCAATCAACTTGGTTTCGATTAGTGTGTCTGCGCACAGATAGACAACAACGTGGGGGCGCGCTGGACTGAACGTGCGCATTTCCGCCTGAAGCACGTAGGCGGGGATCCAATCTAGTTCAACGAAAATTGCGTAATCACTTGCGCTCAGATCGATTGCAACACCACCAGCCGCAATGCTGGCAATGATCGCGCATGGATTAGGGGTTGCCGTGAACATCGTAATTTGATCGACATCGGAACCTGTACGGTAACGGTACGTCTCGAAACCTGGAAGCACACGCCGCGCGATCTCAGCGGCAACCGCATCTGCAACTTCAGTGTGCCACGTCCATAAGACAACTTTGGGATGCCCATTTGCCAAGGCATGTTCAACGCCATCAACAGCGGCTTTGATTTTGAGAGACGCGAGCTTGCGTCGTAGTGTCGCAAGATAGCCCGCAACTGTATTGGTGCCGCGAGCAAGACACGCGAGCATTGCAGCGCTTTCGACACTAGCGAGCTTGGAAGGGGGCACGGCAACAGGTTCAATCACGCGTGTTGTGGGCGGCAGCTGTGGCGCTACATCATGCCAAGTGCGCCGCAACATAATGTGCTGCAACCGCGCTGCGAATTCATCGGCATTGGAAAGGCCGTTGTATTGCCAGCCGTGAGCACCTGGCTGTGCGTCACAATAGTGTTTAGCAAAATTGAAATGTGTGTCCCACGCACCGGGGCAGATAAGGTTTAGCAATGCATACAGGCTGTCAGGTTTCGACCACATAGGCGTGCCGGTCAGGCCTATGATGCGTTCGGCGCGGCCCGCGAGAACCACAACGGCACTGGTGCGTTTAGCTTTGCGGTTTTGCATCGCATGAACTTCATCAAGTACGAGGGTGGCGATTGTTTGGCCGGTGGCACAAAGAAACCGTGTCCAGGCGTCCACCACGTCAAAGTGCACGAAATAGGCGGGATATCCCAATGGAAGAGCCGTATTCGCAATGTCTTGGGTGCCCGTCAGCACGAGGGGGCGGAAGCCGTGAACGCGCTCAACCCACGAAACCCATACATCGCGGCTTGCCAAAGGACCCACAATAACGAGGGATCCGTCTTTGGGATCGTGCGCATGACATGTAAGCGCAGTCTTACCTAAACGCATTTCATACGCAAGAAGAACGCCCTGCCTACTTAATAGGTAGGGGAGATCCGCCGCTTGGTAAGGGCGCAGCGTGACACCCGGAACGCTGCCGAGCAAAACACCGGCTGAAAGCGGCACACCTGCGCCCAGTGATGCCACGACGGAAGGGGGCAGCAAAGGTGTGTGCGAACGGTGAAACTTGACGCGGAAAACACCAGCGGGGTTAACCGTCCAATACATGCCGGGATGACGGCCATATTGCGTACGCCATTCAATTGGAGGATTGTCCCACACGAACCAATCGGTACGGATAGGGCGGATATGTGTTGCAGGCGCCACGAGCACCCCTATACATAACGCCAATTATATAACAGTGTCAAGCGCGTTACGTAGAGTTTACCGCCGAAACGCTTACTCTTTTTGGTTGGCCGCGTCACGGGCGGCGCGGCGGCGCGTTTGGATCTCGTAAACAAGGATGTCCAAGCCGAGGATCGCAACGATCACGGCAAAGCCTAGCTGCCAAAGCTTCAGGCCCCATACGATGTCTAGATTGCTAAATGCGCTCACAGACATACAGGAATAACGCAAACGCATATTTGCGTCAAGTTTAAAAAAGGGCGCGCCACGCGTTTACACGGCATTGCGGGGCCTTTACGCCATTAGGACGTAGCTGCCCCCTCCCCACACGAAACGAGACGTTTGGTGAAGCGTAGTAGCGGAAGTGAAATTGTGAACGGTCGTTACCGTAGCGTGTGTATGCGAATTTGCCAATGCTTTTTTAACGTGGCCTAAATGCCACATGTAGTTACGTGCACGCCACACGACGTAACTTGACGAACACGGGTGTAACGAGCTAAATCGGAAGACCCTATGCAACAACATGTAGAACGAATGAAAAATGATCCGAAGGTGCAAAACGCTCTACTGAATCAAGCGATTCGGAACGACCGCCGCACCACTCGAAAGCCCACCAGCCGTATCGAGTTGGGCTACCAGGAAGAGATGCAAACCGCTCGTATTTGGGATCGCGAAATGTCGCGACTTTTGGCGATGCATGCAGCGAATCCGTTTAACGATGCCGATGAACGTGAAATTTGCAGCACTATTGAAAAACGTTTGCTGTATGCAAATACGCACTTTGCAAAGTTCACTTGCACTCATGGATTGCCAACCGAACGCTGCGTGTTGTGCGTTCGCGCATTTGTAGCGCAAGACCATCAGCTGTCATGCGTATCGGCGCACCGGGAGGCAGCAACGCATGCCGACCGCGTAGGCGCTTCCGTTGCGTCCGAGATTGAGCTTGGCGGCAAAGCCTTCACGCTAGTGGCAACACACGCTGATGATGCGGACGCCACAATCACACAAAACGAATTGTTGGCCTTACGTAAACTCGGTGTAGCGCGCGGCGTGGACACATGGATCTTGCCAGATAGCACAGTGGTCGCTGTGGTCGTTATTGAGGCTTCTGATGAATTAAATCTTATAGGGATCACATGTAATTCAATTCGTACGCAACCCTTGAGCGATACCACGCAGCTTCGTCGCTTCTATCGGCAGTACCCTGAATGTTTGAAACGTTTAACAGTGCAACGTTGCATGACTGTGTTCTTGGAACGCAAACGACGTGCCCGCGAAAAAACTAAAGGCACCAGTGTGAACCAAGCTGCCCGTAACGGTATGGCAGCACATGCAGAAATACTCGCCGCCTTAGCGCCAGAGTTAAAGCCACGTAAGACACGTACGCCCAACATACGAATGAGGCGCAGCAATGGAATCTTTCGGCAACGTGGCCTGCGTATGGCAATCGCAAGCACTTGTATCGAACACACAAGCCCGGAGCTAAAACAAGCAGTTGCAACACAAGTTGCGCTTGCACAAGCACTTGAAAGTACGTTTACACGTGAAGACGCGATCAGCCTTGAAAGCTGGACACGTAATCATGAATTGAATGTCATGCAGCTTGGCGCTGTAGCTTTGCAGGAAGGCCGTACAGGCACCGCTAACAGGACGGCAATCTTGCTAGGCGTGCTTCGTGGCCAACGTGCGAAGGCCCACAAGCGCAGCAAGCATGCAATGGGTGCCCGCACCCCCGCCGACAATCATATCGTGCCCCTGCCCGCGTTTGCGAACCACACATGCAAAACGCACAACGCACCCGTTGTGTTCCTTGGCATTGTGAATATCGGTCGCGACGCCACTAACGTTGCTGCGCTAAACGCGCTGTAACGCCTTTAAATTTACGGTTCACACAACCCTTTCCACCACTACTACCACTTACTCACTTCCGTTCATACCGGGGGAGGGGGGAGCTACGTCCATGTTACGCACACAGCGCGCGCCACTTTTATTTTTGTACGATATTCACTCTCGCTTTACTTGTGCGTTTACGAATCTTGTCGTAAAAGATTGTAACAAAGGCTGTGCAATGCCTTTCAAAATTGCAACGCGGGCATCGTGCCAAAGGCTGTGCAATGCCTTACAAAATTGCAACACAGCCAGCCGCGCGACGAGGTTGGCGCGCGCGACAGTGCCAAAGGCTGTGCAATGCCTTACAAATTGCAACATACCGACACAGCGGTATTAGCCGCGCTCATGTCGGCGTGCCAAAGGCTGTGCAATGCCTTTCAAAATTGCAACCAATACTGGGGCGGGAGCTATCATCGCCAACTCGGGTGTCGCGAAGGCTGTGCAATGCCTTACAAAATTGCAACAGACGCGAGAAGGAGCACTACATACGGTCGCAAAGGCTGTGCAATGCCTTTCAAAATTGCAACATGCGTGAATCCCCAAGGTAGAAGCAGATGTATGCGATGTCGCAAAGGCTGTGCAATGCCTTTAAAATTGCAACAACAAAATATGGTGGTTCGACATTTGGGCTCGCGTCGCGCAACAAAGGCTGTGCAATGCCTTTAAAATTGCAACATCGATGATGTCGCACGACCAAGGCGCAACAAAGGCTGTGCAATGCCTTTAAAATTGCAACGAATAAAAGGAACGAAAGGCCATGGCTGGTGCAAATTGCAACAAAGGCTGTGCAATGCCTTTAAAATTGCAACACGCGTACTCGGCACAGTGTCAACAACTTTGGACAGAAAAAAAGCGGCCAAACTTTCGTCTGGCCGCTTGCAATGGGCGGAGTACACAGTGATCGGGATGCAACTCCCTTAACCTATTAACACATAGAATGCTTCGATGTAGGATATCGAAACGGAAGATCCGCTTTGCAAAGGTGAATCTGCCAGTTCCTTAACAGCGCGTCAAGTCTTTTGAACGTTAAAACGGTCAAAAAAGAGGGGATACGTGCGTCTTGTACACGACGCTAGTTTGTGGTTAAGATACCCAAAAGGCCATGTAACGCCTTTCAGAATTGCAATAAATCAGTATGGCCTTAGTTTTACGTTTTCGGTGTCCTTGTTGTGGCGCATCGCGTGGTGTTCAGCATTACGGGCTTGATCCTTTGGAAAACGGCGAGGTGTACCTTGGCCGTCCTGAACACACAGTAGAGCGCCTGCTATTCGAGATAGGGGGTCGAGGGAGCGCGCACGTCGTTGAACGTGGGGCCATCAACCTCGAAGCCGCCAGGGCACTTGCCGCATCTGTACGGGATGCCCTGGCACAACTCGAAAGCGAGATCGCTGAAGCCGTCAACGCTGCAGGCGATTAGGCCGTGGGCTCGTCCGTAGAGATCGCGGATGCGTACAATCCCCATAACAGTACAGCTTCAAAAACTGGCGTAAGGAACAGGCCAAGTAAGCCCGCAGCGGCAACGCTTAGCGGCGCCCAAGGCCATGTCACGAGTTGATCTAGCGGGCGCAGGCCTATGAAATAGGCACCGATGCCTAGCCACCAGCCCGAACACGCGGGGCACGCTAGCAGTTTCCCCACGAAGCCCGTACCAACATTGCCCCAAAACACTTGCGTGATCTCGGCCCGCGCAATCAGCCAATGTGTTGCTGCCAATAACACGCCCAGGGCCGCAATCTGAATCAATGTGTGCATGTGGCTAGCCTTTCCTTACGCGGTCACGAAGTGCCATGCGAAACCGCATGTCTTCGCGGGTTGCGACTTGCCGAAAAGACTCGCATGTAGCGGCGTCTTCGGTGGGCCGTGCTTCGCGGCGACACCAGCCCATATTCTGTAAATACAGCGTAATCGAAGGCCTTCCCGGGAAATCCTTCACAATGGGCGTTTGGATTGCGCCATTTTGCTCAATGGTCAGCCCATGCGCTTGAAAATGCTGGGCAAGTTTTTTCTCGTCTTTTTCCCATGATTTGCACATAAAGCACGGATTGCCTTCAATGCCCTTTTGTAAATCAATGACACCTTTTGCGTTGGCGTCACCGTCGCCTCCTGTAATGCGAACTTTCTGCCAATCGGTTGTTTTTTCATTGTTGTCGCTCATTGCGGTTGGATGTTATGCAACACAATGCCAATACACAATGACAAAAAGCGTTGACATTGCAGTGCTAGATTCTTAATGTTTGCCCCAACATGGCAGTCGGCGAAAGCGCGTCCCCAAAAGGTTCACCGGATCTAAGTAAATTGCAGGCAATGCAAGATCCGATGGTTGTTGTCACCAAAGGCCGGAAAGGTGCAAGTCGCTCAATTCTTGCGGGACAACGGCTTAAAGTGCCGGATATCCTGGCATTGCATAAAGATTTGCCATTGAGCTTTGGCCCTGGCATTTACAAATTTGAGGTTACCGATGCTGCTGGCGATGGTACCGGCAAAGACGCATGGACGGCCCAGCTAGGTGGCGAAGTCGGGGAAATCCCAACGCTTCCTGTGGTTTCTAATGAATTCGGCGAAGGAGCTTTTCCAATGACTGTGGTTGCTAATAGCGTGACACCTCCGACAATGAGCGCCGCCAATGCGGCTGCAATGGGCGTCCCAATGCCCCCCGCGCAGCCGACAATGCCAATAGGCATGTCAATGCCCACGTCAATGAACGGCGGCATGGGTGGCATGTCCCCCGGCGCAATGGAAGGCTCCCGGCAAATCGGCCCTGGCTGGTGGTACAACGAAACGCTAGGCATGCTGATTAACCGTAATGGTGAGTTGCACGCTTGGCGCACTGGCATGCCGCTGCCAGGCTCTGCCGTTGCTACGCCACCTGCAGCATCACCATGGGGCGCTGGCGCTATGGCTGGCGGACTTCCCCCTTGGGGCACAATGCCGGTCACCGAGGATCCTAGACTTGTGCAACTTGAGGCGCAATTGCGTGAAGCACGCGAAGACGTGAAAGAGCGCGCACGGCAAGCCGAGTTGCAGGTTTTGCGTGATGCAATGACCAAACTCGCAGACGCGTTTTTAGCAAAGCCCACGGGCCCCTCTGAAAACGAACGCGCGTTGCAGGCCCAAGTGGAAGCACAACAGCGTGCCACCGAGACACTACGCCAAGAAAGTGCACAGCGTGAGTTTGCGCGCCAACAGGACGACAATCGTCGCCGCGACGAAGATGCACGACGCGTTGAATTCAATGCGGTTGTTGCAAACCTACAAGCGCAGATCAAAGAGGGGAACACCTCTAAGGTTGATCCGATGATTACCATGATCACGCAAATGATGAATGCACAACAGACGGCAAGCACCACAATGCTCCAAGCCGTGCAAAACGCGGCGCTTAATGGTGCTGAAGTTGCTCGTGAAAGTAATCGTCAAATAATTGAGCGGTTAAGCAGTTCACAAATGACACCTGAGCGCATGATGGACGTGCTCAAGGTTGCAAAGGATCGTGGGCCTGAAGCCGAAATGGGCAAGCTACAAGTTGGCATGTTCAAGGATTTGCTTAACATGTCGCAAGACATGAACAGGCAAATCATCGACGCCAATTCAGGTGGACAACAGCCTGTGTGGGTGGGCTTGCTGCAACAGACGCTTGAAAAGGGCGGGGCCATTGCGCAACAACTTGCATTGACGCGAGCCAATGAAGTTGCGCGCCAGGAGCGCCAAGAACGTGAACAGCGGAGGCAAGACGCTATTGAACGGCAACGACGCCTGGAACAAACAACAACGCCTGCGCAAGCACGCACGCAAATCGCTGCAGTCGCGTCTGCCAAAGCACCCGCTAAAGCAGTTGACGCGCGTACATCCAGCCAAACGGAACGTGATGCCATTGCAGCACGTATGTTCCCCACGGCTACACAGGGCAGTGCTGCAGCCGAGCGTGATGCCGCAGCCGCTACAGTCTTTCGAGCCGCTGACCATGCGCCCCTGCATGCCGTAAGTGACATCGAAGACGGGGAAGACGAAGAGTATGAAGATGGGGAAGACGAAGACGAGGAAGACGAAGAAGACGAAATTGTAGCGGCCAAAGAACTTGGTGTAGACGTAGCCAAAATCAAGCCAATGGACATTTCCAAAGTCCCACCTGCGGTGATCCGCAAGCAGATCAAAAAAGTGTCTGATGCTGATTTCTTCGGGGCGTCTTGGCCGCATGTGCAAGACCTACGCAAATCGATCATGGCTGGTGAGATTGAACCCGAAGCCGCAGCAACGTTTATTGCGCAAGCATGCGCGCAGCTGCAAAGCTTTGGGCAGGTGCCGCCTGCTGTGGAATTGCTTTTCACAGGGCACATTGACATTGCAATCGAGCGGTTAGCGCCCGATGCACCTGCCAGGTTTCGCACACTCTTGATCGCTCTGGTGCAAGAAGGCATCGACAACGCTGCGCCGCCTGAAAGCGGCAACTAACAACGCGATTGTCAGGTGCCATGTGCGCGTACCAGGACAGTTACCAAAGCGGCGGAAGTTCGAGCCGAACGATCCGCATGCGGAAGGTTGGGAGGTTGCCGCAGCTGAAGGGCTGCGTACAGCGAATCCCTACGGCGCGTATACGGATGATGCGCGCCGATGGACCGATGGCTACAACGAATACGTTGAAACTGAAGACCAATGCGCGGATTGAAGCTGCGCGGAGCATGCACGTTTGATATTGTGAGTGTATGTTTAAATTAAAGCGCCCAACAATGATCCCAAAAGGGTACGAGCCTATGTGCCCCCTTTCCGAAGGCTGCGACGCCGCTACCTTCGGAAAGTCGCGGCTGTTGAACCCCTACACAGTTGGCACGTACGAGGCTTCTGAATGGGACAAGGGCTATTTCATGATGGTGGGGGATCGCGATGCGTCCGATCCCGACCCTGATGATGCGTGTGCGAATTAAGCGGCACGTCGCATGCAGTGTTCACATGCATGCCAATCAAATGCAATGCATGCGGAACACCAACCTACGAAACTTCAGGCATTTATGGCGAGGTGCCTCTATGCGAACGTCACCACAATGAAGCGGTGCGGGTCCTTGGGGTTACAGCGCGGTGGGGAAAACCGGCTGCTATCGTAGTTGAAAGCCGTGTCTCATTCGCGCGCCCACAACAACGGAAAATTGCGGACAATCAAAACGTGTGGCTTGGTTACCGTTGGACGGGCCATTAACCTTCGCGTGTGTTGCTACCAAACGCGCGATCCGTCAATTCAGTAGTTGCAATTTTGAAAGGCATTGCACAGCCTTTGTCGCTTCGCAGGGAAACTCACAAAACGCAGGAGGTTGCAATTTCTAAGGCATTGCACAGCCTTTGCTACCCACACAACCTGCACCTGTCGTTGCAATTTGAAAGGCATTGCACAGCCTTTGTCACGCGCTTGCCGTGGTTGCAATTTGTAAGGCATTGCACAGCCTTTGTCACGGGCTAACGCAAATTCGTATTGCATTGTCGTTGCAATTTTGTAAGGCATTGCACAGCCTTTGTCACGCTTGGAGTGCCGCCAAGAAGCGCCGACATCTCTTCGTTGCAATTTCTAAGGCATTGCACAGCCTTTGTCACCTCCATCGCATGTGGCGCTCACTTCGTGTATGTCGTTGCAATTTTGAAAGGCCTTGCACAGCCTTTGTTGCTTCGCAGGGAAGCCCTAAAAAACGCAGTTGCAATTTCTAAGGCATTGCACAGCCTTTGTCACGCGCTTGCTAGGTGGAGTGGCTGCACTGGTGTTGCAATTTTGAAAGGCATTGCACAGCCTTTGTCACTCTTCAGTTGTTGCAATTTGTAAGGCATTGCACAGCCTTTGTCGCCGACTATTCCCCGCGCTCAATAAATGATGCAGTACTTTGGTTGCAATTTTGAAAGGCATTGCACAGCCTTTGTCGCATCGAGCACCTTCAAACGTTGCAATTTTGTAAGGCATTGCACAGCCTTTGTCGCTTCGCAGGGAAGCCCTAGAAAACGCAGTTGCAATTTCTAAGGCATTGCACAGCCTTTGTCACAAGCGTTGCAATTTTAAAGGCATTGCACAGTCTTTGTCGCAGCCTTGCACGAGCTTGTCTTCGGTTGCAATTTTGTAAGGCATTGCACAGCCTTTGTCACTGCTTGTCGTGGTTGCAATTTTGAAAGGCATTGCACAGCCTTTGTCACCCGCTGAGCCCGCGCGAGTAGCGTCTGCTCATGGCGTTGCAATTTCTAAGGCATTGCACAGCCTTTGCTAGAAGAGATCGGCGGCTTCAGGTTGCAATTTTAAAGGCATTGCACAGCCTTTGCTAGATCACATTTTCCCATCCCGCCATTCGTTGCGACGATGTGTTGCAATTTTAAAGGCATTGCACAGCCTTTGCTAGTGTTAACTGTCAATATGGGAAACTAGGGCTGCAGCCGCCTCAACTTCAATTGCCAGCGTGCTGCGACAATGCACACAATGGCGTAACGCTAACAATGGCGTGTTATCCGCATCTAGTTGAATGCCACCTGCCACTGTGTGTGCAAGTAGCGCGGCAGTGGAGGCGCAGACTTGTTCGTGAAAAGCTGTTGTGCATACATGTGACGACGACGGATCAAAGTGAAACATGAAAGGTCCTCCCAGCCACCAGAGCGGCGTAAATGTGTCTCATGGCTGTAACGTATAAGATTCGGCGTGTTGGCTAAACTGCGCGATAAACGCCAACATGCTTCCGGGCGACTTCACTGTGCACGCCACGCCGCGCACAATGGTCTTTACGCTTTGCCTCTGCGAAGGTGTCAAGCTTGCAGGTATACGTTTTGAGTCCTGGCTTTCATGTTCCACTGTGATCCGTCGTCTGTGTAAGCTTACGCGCGTGCGCGCCGCATGTCGTGAATATGTGCATTATCGGGATAGATTTCAATCTCAATGTTTGCGAGCAACGCGTTTATTTGACGCTTGTATGTCGCAAATTGCCGTGGGGTTACTGAGTCTGTAGGCACCGCTACACCAGGGTTGGCAAGGGCGAGCCATGTTGCAACGAAAGCGTCTGAGGCAAGGCCCGCATGCGCCAGTACGCGAGATGCAACGTTGTTGCGCAATCTGACTTGTAGATCTTGCAATGTGTTGGTGACGCATAACACGTTTTCCTTGGGGGATCCTGCAATGCGTTCGACGGCAAGGTAAGCGGGCATGTTAATCTGCAACAATCTGAAGGCCCAATTCGCCTTCGAGTTTCAGTTCTGCAATGACACTAGATTCGGCGTCAAGCCACACTGTGGGGCCTTCTGCGCCGCAAACTTCGCTTGCCAGTTTGCGGGCTTGGCGTGCATTCATGGCGCGAATGATCATACGGAAAAATTCGCCAAAGTGGATGCCTTTTTCGCGGGGCCGCCGCAGAATGAAAAGGCGTGGAGTTTTTGCTTGTACTATCAATTTTTTCGTTTTCGCCATGGTCTTGTTCTCGTTTTTGTTCTTTGGTTACGTTTGGGGCATAGCGGGGAGCCGTTCCCATTGTTTGGATTGGCTTGGGTTTGCCATGTAGAACACATGGCCATCGGTGCACAGCGCGTACAGTTCTGTATACGCATCGCATCCGGGTGATGCTGCTACGGTAGCTGCCGTGATTTGCACGATTTCACGTTTCGGTGCGGGCGTATGGAGCGCTAGCGTTATGTGGCGCCCGACCGCGCGCCATTCACCCACGACTTCAGCTAAAGGGTGGTCTACATCGTCTAACACCGGTACACCATTCAGTGTGATTTTGTGATCTAGGATCATTTGCGCGGCTGTGTGCGTGTCGGTCGCAAAACCTAGCGTGACAAGAATGTCTGTTGTAGTCATGGGGTTGTCTTTAGCGTGTGAATGTTGATGCTTCGCCACGTTTGCGTGACAGGGTTGAACGTCTCGAATGTGGCCAACGCGAAAGTGCGTGTTCGCCAGCCTGCAAGAACTTTGCGCGCGTAGGCTCCCGGGTCGCTTACAAGGTCGCCCCGCTTTGTGGGTGCATCACGCGTAAACGTTGCGGTTGCAGGGTCTTTTGTGCGACGCGGAACGTCTGTAAACGCAATGTCACCGTTGCGCTTTACGCGTCTGTATTTGATCGTTGGCCGTTGCGCATCGGCATCAACCAACAGTTCCCCTCGATAGTTTCGCAGTAGACAACGTATACGCATGTCAAATCTTCCAGGGCTAGAGCCAAACGCAGGACACAAGCGCGCCAAGGGCCAAAGCGGTAAGGACGCAAGTGCCTAAACATGTTTCGGGGTCCCACAAACGGTTCATTGGGCACGCTTTTGTTGAGGGGTCTCCGCTGTGACCCAACCGCGCGCCATCAATTTTTCCCAGATACACGTATACACGTTGTAGCGCGTTTCGATGCCTGGGCGCACCTTCGGGCAGGGTAGCGGCAGTTCTTCAAGGTGCGTGCATCTGTCTGCAATCGTCACCGATCCCGACATTCTTCGCGTGATTGGATTC
>Ga0163152_10005634_pt1 | contig 14577 bp, 7 predicted proteins | sample OliLakLV19MP8IB2_FD_148635 | JGI IMG/M metagenome (GOLD analysis project Ga0163152, IMG submission 148635) | Freshwater microbial mat bacterial communities from Lake Vanda, McMurdo Dry Valleys, Antarctica - Oligotrophic Lake LV.19.MP8.IB-2 | ecosystem: Environmental > Aquatic > Freshwater > Lake... | reverse complement strand
CTTCAAGAGCGTCAGCAGATCCGCGAAGAGCCGTGCACGCTCGCCGCGCACCACCGCTTGATCGCGAAGGACCCGCTGCGGCTCGAGTCGATGCGAGTGCTCGGCGAGATCTATGCGCGCCAGAAGCGCGGCGAGCGACTCGCGATCGAACGCGGCATCGGTCGGGGCGAGCTCCGCCATCCGCGCGAGCGCCTCCGGATGGTCGGGCGACGCCTTCAGCGCGAGCCGCAGCTCGCCGACGGCCTCGACGACATTGTTCACCTTGTCGGCGAGAATCGACGCGATGCGCGTCCGCAGGTCGGACACGACCGCGACGCGACGCGGCTCGAGCTGTTCGGCGGAAACGCGAAGCACGCGCACGAGCGGCTCCCACAGTTGGCCCTTTTCGTACAGCGTCGTCACCGCGAGCAGCGAGCGCTTCTCGACGGGATCGAGCTCGAGCGCGTTCTCGTAGGCCTCGCGTGCGCCGGGCTCGTCACGCAGGCGCGTGAGCCGGATCTCGGCGAGCACCACGTAGTGCTCGATGCGGGCCTTCACGTCCGTCTCTTCTTCCGCGAGCTTCTCGCGCTCGGCGGCGGCCTCGCGCCAGCGGCCGCAGCGCGCGAGCGCGTCGGCGAGCCGGTAGCGCGTCTCGACGTTGGGCCGCGCGGCCAGCGCCGCGGCGTAGGCATCGACGGCACGTGCCGCGTCGTCGAGCCGCTCGGCGAGAATCTCGCCGCGGCGCACGTAGATGTCGGCGGCGTGTTTCGGATCGCCCGTGTAGGGCAGCAGCTGCTCGTAGACCTCGAGGGCGTCCTTCCAGCGGGCGACCGTCACGTAGAGACGCGCCAGGGCCTGGAGCGCGTCGATGTCGCCGGCATCGAGCTGGACCACCTTCTTGTAGCGGTCCATCGCTTCGTCCGACTCGTCGAGGGCTTCCGCGATCACGGCGAGCGCGCGCTGGACCTCCTGCTGCTTCTCCTGCGCGACGTCGAGGTAGAGGATCTTCGTGTAGATGTCGCGCGCCGCGCGCCAGTCCGCCATTTTGCGGAGCAGCTTCGCGAGATCCTCGAGCGCCGGAAGGAACGTTGCGTCCGCCTCGACCGCGCGCCGCCATTCATTGACCGCGTCGTTCTCGCGGCCCAGTTCCAGCACGCACGTTCCCGCGCGCCAGAACGCGTCGGCGACGCCCGCCGGACCCGGCTTCAGCGCGAGGTCGGCGCCGAAACGCCGCTGCAGCGGCTCGAGCTCCTGCCACTTCTTCCGGCGAAAGAGCGCATCCGCGAGCGGACGCGCGGCCGCGACGTGGCGCTGCGAGAGGGCGAGCGCCGCGTTGTACTTCGCGCAGGCAGCATCTTCCTGACCCACGTGCACGCGCAGGTGATCGCCCGCGCGCGTGAGAAGCACGGCGCGATGGTTCGGCTCCTGCGTCGCACCCGCCTGCTGCACGAGCAGTTCGACGGCGCTCGTCCAGTCCTTCTTGTTCTCGGCGTGATCGATGAGTCCCGCGAGGGCCTGGCGATGGCTTGCGTCCTCCGCAACCGAGCGCCGCCACCACGGGATCCACGGCTCGGCGTCGGCCGCTTCCTGTTTCGTCGCCACTTCCTTGATGGTGCCGATCTGCGACGCCTTCAGCAGCAGGACGCCGAGCTGGTAGCTGGCCTCGCCGCGCTCACGCGGACCCCGCCGCAGTTTCGTGAGATCGCGGAGCGCCTGCGCCTCCTCCTTGCGCATCGACGCTTCGCGATAGAGCCGAAGCAGATGTTCGAGCGCGTCGAGGTCTTCGGGATCTACCTTGCGCGCCTCTTCGTAACGCTCCAGCGCCGGCTCGATGAGGTTGCGCGCTTCGTAGAGTGCCGCCGCTTCACGATGGATCTCCGCCTTGCGATTCGGGGCTTCGACCGTCGCGAGCTCGCGATCGAGCACGTCGATGAGCTGGTACTGGAGATCGCCGAGCTCGTCGGGCTTCGCGTCGCGCCTCCGGTACGCGATGAGCTTCCGCATCGAGTCCTGCAGGCCATGGAGACCGGAGATCCACTTCGCATCGAGCGCAAGCGCGAGCGTCCACGCATCGACGGCGGCCTGAGGATCACGCAGCGGACCCGCGAGGAGCGCCGCGCGCTCCGCGTGGATATCGCGCTTCACGATCGGGTCCTCGGTGATTCGCGCGAAGGTCGCGAGCGATTCCGCGAGGGCCGCCGGCGTGCCGGACTCGCGGTTCAGCCGCACGAGGGCCGACGCGGCGAACTCATCGTTCGAGTCGTCGACGAGGAGCTTCTCGAATATCTCGATCGCCTTCTCCGGTTTCGAAAGCCGGTACTCGAAGAGGCTCGCGGCGTGATTCAGGTAGGTGACGCCGACGATCGGACCGAGCAGGCCCGCGGCGCGTTCGCAGGTCGCCGCGAGCTCCGCCCAGCGGCCGCGAGCCTCGTACACCCGTGTGAGCGCTTCGACGATCTCGACGTCGGCCGGATCGCGGCGCGACATTTCCTCGTAGATTTTGGTGGCTCGCTCGGCGGAGGCGAGCCGCTCCTCGTAGAGCTTCGCGAGGCCCAGCGCGTTCTCACGCCACTTGATCGGGTCGAGCTCGCGGTCGATGTTCCGCGCCTGGATGCCGGCGAGGTCCTCCCACCGGCCGGCACGCGTGAGCTCGGCCATCGCCTGCGTCCGCGCCTCGGTCTCGTCGGGGAACGTCTTGAGGATCGTCAGCCACGTGTCGGCGGAGGCACCGGGATCGCCGAGCGAGCCCGATTGGATCTTCGCGACCTCGATGAGGATCTCTTTCAGCCGCGCGAGATCGGTGGTGATGCCGCGCTCGCGCTCGAGCAAGCGGAGCACGTCGTTCCAGCGACCCGCCTGCCGGTAGAGCGCAAGCGCATCGCCGAGCATCTTCGAACCTGGAGGCTGTCCCGTCGCGCACGTCTCCAGCGCGAGCGCCGCCTCCGCCGGCCGAGCGAGCTTGTCGCGATAGAGCGCCGCGGCGTCGAGCAGCGCGCCCGCGCGCACGACCGGATCTCTCGTGGTCTCCGCGAGGCTGCGCCATAGCTGCGCCAGCTCGTTGTGAGCGCCCTTCTGCCCGAGCGTGAGCTCCGCAGCGGCGCGGAAGTTCGGCGTGGTGACGTCCTCCTGCAGCGCCCGCTGCAGATCGGAGAGTGCGCCCGATACGTCATCGAGCCGCTCCGCGCGCAGCTTCGCGGACTCGAGCAGGAGCTCCGCGCGACGCTTCGGATCGTTCACCGACTCGATCGCGGAACCGAGCGCGGAGAGCGCCGATCCCCACTGCCCGTGTTTCGCGAGGATGCGCTGAAAGCCGTTCAGCGCCTCCGGATCACCGGGATAGAGACCGAGCGCTTTCGCGAAGCACCGGATTGCCGCCTGGTCGTCACCGAGCTTGTATTCGTGACATGCGCCCGCGCGCAGATACGCCGTGAGCCGCTCGCGCGCGACAGCCACGCCGTCGCCGAGGAGCTCCGCCGCTTCTGCGAGCTTTCCCCAGTCGCCCGTCTGCACGCACAACTTCTCGAGCGTCTGATACGCGTCTCGATCGGTGGGCGATTCGCGCAGGCGGGCCAGGTACTGGCCGATGGCCATGGCGAGCGGGTTGTTCGAGCCCATGCTGGAGCGTCCATTATGCGCCCGGAAGGCTCATCGGCGCGACGGGTCAGGACCCTATGCCGGTTCGATTCCGGGGGCCGGGCTCTCGACCCGGCAGAGCCGAAAGCCGATGTTCGGCGTCGCCGCGCCGTCGCGGTCCTCGGGCGCCGACATCCGGAACGACACCGTGCACGCCCGGGCGCAGTCGGCCCAGGAACCGCCGCGCAAGACGCGCTCGATCTTCCCGGGCATCGCCGGTGCGTTCCCGCGATACGCGAGCGCATCGTAGGGGTCCGACGTCCATTCCCACACAGTCCCGCACATGCCGTGGAGCCCGTAGCCGTTCGGCGGAAGCGTCCGCGGATCGCGGATGACGAACTCGCCGAAATGCCCGAAGTCGCATCGCGAGGGATCGGGCGGTGCGTCGCCCCACGACCAGCGGCAACCGGCGAGGCCGCCTCGCGCGCACTTCTCCCACTCCGCCTCTGTCGGAAGGCGGTAGGTGACCGCCGCCGTCGAGATGCGGCGCCCGAGCGCGACCGCGTCCTCCCACGACACGGCGACCATCGGCTTGCGGTCGTACGCGAATGGCCGCGCCGGATTCACTCGCGGGGCCGGATCCGTCTGGGCGGGGCTCGGTACGACGTTCCCCTCCTGGTCCTGCCAGACGACGTGCGGCGCGTGTGAGTGCCAGTCGCGCGCCTGGCTCGTCTCGGTCTCGCAATACTGGAGGCGGATCTTGCTCAGGTGGAAGAGCCGGTAGTCCGGCTCGACGTCAGGGGGATCGGGGACGACAGGCTGGCTTTGCGGCGGCGGCGACCAGCCGGAGAGATCGCAGAAAGCCGCCCACGTGACCGGGATGTCCGCCATCCAGAGCTCACCCGGTGTGGCCGGGTGGACAGGCCGCTCGTCGGGATCGCCGCTCTCCGACCCCATCAGGAACGTGCCCGCGGGCACGTAGCGCCAGCGGATGCCGAGCTCCTCGATGGCGAGGCCGTCGAGGATCCACTTGCGGGCGCGCGCGAGTCCCGCGTCGAGCGGATCGAGCGTGAACGCGGCGTCGATCGCGGCCGCGGCCCGGCGCATGTCGCCGCGATTCAGGAACCGGTCGGAAAGCCGCCAGAGCTCAGCGGGTGCGGACGTGTCCAGCGTCGACCTCGCGGTTGAAGCCGGGCTCCGGAGAATCGGCCCGATCACTCCACTCACGGTACCACGGATCCGGCGCATCGATGTCGCCGTGCGCGGCGAGCGAGCGCGCGCGACAGCCACCTTCGAATTTTCCATTCACTCGCTCGCGCGAGAGCGACCGCATCCGCACGAAACCGGCGCTTTGTTTCCAGATCTCGGCGAACGGCCGCGTGCGGACGTTGCCCGCCTCGAAGAGGCTGCCGAGGAACGAGCACGGGTTCACGTCGCCCTTCACGGACACGCTCGCGACCGTGTTGCCGGCGCCGCAGCCGAGGTTCGCGAACACCTTCGCCTGCGACGCCTGCCTCGCCTGCGGGCTGAACGGATCGACCGCCTTCACGGATCCACCGCTCTCGACGGAGCTTCCGAGACGCACGAGCGCGTCGGAGTACTGCGCGAAGCCCGGCATCATCTCCGGTTTCGCGCGAGCGGCACCCACCGGATAGAGCGGGCGGAAGACCGCGGTGTGCGCGCTGAGCTCTTTCGCGAGCCGCGCACACGCGTCGACCTCCTCCGCGTTGTCGCGCGTGATCGTGAACGCGAGCGTGAAGCGCGCATGCCGCCGGAGGATGCAAAGCTTCTCGACCACGCGATCGAAGACGCCGGCTCCGCGAACCGCGTCGTTCGACTCCGCCGTCGCGCCGTCGAGACTCACGTTGAGCCACACGAGCGGACGGCGGCCGAGCTCGCGCGCGATCTCGTCCGTGATCAGGAGCGCGTTGGTCGTCAGACACGGATGGAGTCCGTGCGCGAGAGCCGCATCCACGACCTCGAAGAAATCGGGGCGCATGAGCGGCTCGCCGCCCGTCAGCCCGAGCCGGAAGCTCCCGAGACTCGCGAGCTCGCCGAAGAGCCGGTCCAGCTCGGCGAGCGTGAGCGCGTCGTGGTTGCGCGGGAGCGGCGACGCAAAGCAGTGCGTGCACGTGAGATTGCACGCGCCGATCACTTCCACGTGCACGGCGAGCGGCCCGAGCAGGTGATCCGCCGGCGGCGTCGCATCGAGGATGTCGGCGGCAAGCCTGCCGTCGAGCGTGAAGAAGCCCTTCTGCTCGAAGTAGGCGTGAAACCCCTCGAGCGCCTCGCGACGATCCGGCGGCGCGAGCGCGTGCACGCGCGAGATGCCGTCGCGCACGAGCGCGCGGAGCACCGCCGTCGCCTCCGCGTCGAACGGTAGATACCGCGAGGTCCGCCGGTCGAAGACCAGCGAGCCGAAGAACTGCGGCACGAGCGCGAGAGGGCGCCGCATCAGGCTCCCTCCACGATGTGGAAGGCGCGGCGGATCCAGAACCGGTGGTTCGTCGACGCCGGAAGCACGAGCGCGCGCGCGCCCACGCGCTCGACGTCGAGGAAGCGCCAGCGGGAAGAATCGGTTTCGGGGAGACGATCGACCGCGCCCGCGCCGGCCGCGAGGAGCGCCGGCCACGCGCGGTCGTCGAACCCGGGAGCCGCCCAGCCGTCGGGCGCCGCATCCGCGGCGAGAACGCGCCACGTGCCGTCACCGGCGGTCGCGACACCGGCGAGCGGCGTCCGGTCCAGACGGCCGACGTCCTCGGCGAGCACGAGCGCGACGAGATCGGCGCCACGGAACGTGCGCGGTGCCGGCCGCAACACGTTCGCGATCGCCTCGAGCACGCCGCCCGCTTCCGGCGCGACCGGCGGGAGCAGATCCGCGCCCTGCTCGAGCGCGATCGCGAGCACGTGATCGCCGTCGCCGATGAGCGCACGGCCGGTCTCGAGAGACTTCCCATCGAGAAACCCCGCGACCGTGCCGACGGCCGCGATCATCAGGAGCGCGAGCTTTCCCTCAGCCGGATCGGTCCAGCGAAGCACGACGCCGCCGCACCCGGCGGGAACCTCGCAGTGGCTGTATTCCTCGAGAGCGAGCTTCGCGCTCTTCTTCGCGAAGCGGTTCAGCGTGTTCAGCTTGAGATCGTCGTCCTCGTCCGGCATCGCAAGATCAGGGGCTGGTCTTGCGAGCGAGACGGAAGTCGATCGCACGCCGTTCGAGCGACGCCTCGACGACTTCGACGGTCACGGGATCGCCGAGACGGAACGAACGTCCCGACCGCTTTCCGTAGACGACGTGGCGCTTCTCGTCGAACTCGTACTGGTCGTCACGGCCGAGCTGGTCGAGCTTCACGAGACCCTCCACGAAGATTTCGTCGAGCTCGATGAAGAGACCGAAGCTCGTGACGCCCGAGATGCGCCCGCCGAAAATCTCGCCGATGCGCTCGCGCATGAAGCGGACCTTCTTGATGGCGACGATGGCGCGTTCCGCCTCCATCGCGTTGCGCTCCTGGCGGCTGGAGTGGCCGGCCTGGTCCTGCAGATCGGCCGATTCCTTCTCGACGTATCGCGCGAGAGCCTTCGGCCCTTCCAGCAGCGCGTGCGTCGCGCGGTGGACGAGCAGATCGGGATAGCGGCGGATGGGCGACGTGAAGTGGCAGTAGTGCGGGAACGCGAGGCCGAAGTGGCCGATATTGTCCGTCGAATACTGCGCCTGCCGCATCGCGCGGAGCATCAGCGAGTTGATGATCTTCTCTTCCGGCTTCCCGTCGAACTTCCGGAGCACGCGGCCCACGGCGCTGGGCGTCTGGATGTCCTTCTCGGTGAGGTTGATGCCGTAGGCACCAAGGATCTCGTTGATGGACTCCAGGCGCTTCGGATCGGGCGCGTCGTGGATGCGATAGACGAGCGGCACGTCGAGATCGGCGAAGTGCTTCGCGACGACCACGTTCGCGAGGAGCATGAACTCCTCGACGATCTTGTGGCTGATGTAGCGCGGCGCCTTCACGATGTCGGTCGTCGCGCCCGTGAGGTCGAGGATGATCTCCGGCTCGGGCAGGTCGAAGTCGATCGAACCCTGCGAGAAGCGCTTCGCGCGGAGCACTTTCATCAGCTCGTGCATGCGCTCGAACTGGGGAACGAGCGGCTTGTACCGGTCGAGCAGCTCGGGACGCTTGTCGATGAGGATCGCGTGCACGTCGTCGTAGGTCATGCGCGCGCGGGAGCGGAACACCACCCGGTCGATGCCGTACTCGACGACGTTGCCCTGCGCGTCGAGGTCCATCGCCGCGCAGAGAGCAAGGCGATCGACGTTCGGCTTCAGTGAACACATGTCGTTCGACAGGCGCTCAGGAAGCATCGGGACGACTCGGCCCGGGAGGTAGACGCTGGTCGCGCGCTCCGAGGCGTCCTCGTCGAGGGGCGTGCCCTTGCGGACGTAGTGCGCGACGTCGGCAATCGCGACGTAGAGACGGACCTTGCCGGCGCCGAGCTCCTCGACCGCAACGGCGTCGTCGAAGTCCTTCGCGGTGAGGCCGTCGATCGTGACGAACGGAACGTGACTGAGATCGCGGCGGCGGCGGCGCTCCTCCGGATCGATCTCTTCGGGGAATGCACCCGCCTCGGCGAGAGCGCCCGGCGAGAAATCCACCTGCACGCCGAACTCGCCGATGACGAGATCCGCATCGATGCCGGGATCCTCGCGGTCGCCGAGAATCTTCACGACTTTGCCCTTCGCGAAGAAGTCCTTCTGCGGAGGGGCGATCACTTCGACCAACACCAGGTCGCCGTCTCGGGCGCCCTCGTGGTCCTTCTTCGAGATCCAGACGTCCTGGCCGTGGCGACGATCGTCGGGAACGACGAACGAGTTCTTGCCGCGCGATTCGTAGCGCCCGGGGATGCCCGCGCGGGAGCGCTCGCGAACGCCGACGATGCGGCCGCTGCGGCGCGCACCCTCGTCGGTGGAGCCGGTGACGCGCGCGTCGACGATGTCGCCGTGCAGTGCCGAGCCGATCGCGTCGGGCGGGATGAAGACGTCGGGGCCGGACTTGTCGAGGGGCTGCACGAAGCCGAAGCCCTTCGGGTTGCGCGTGAAGCGCCCCGTCACGACGCCGGACGCCGTCGCGACCGGGGCCTTCTTCGCCTTCGGACGGCGCATACCGCGCCAGTCCTTGTCGTCGCCGGTGGGAGTCGACGGACGCGCGACCGCGCCCGCAGGCTGGCCCTTACGGCCGGAGTGCGCCTTGCCGGAGGAACCGCCGGTGCGCCAGCCGCCACGTCCACCTTTGCCGGTGGTGGCGCGGGGCTTGCCGCCGACGCGCCAGGCGGCGTCGGCGTCGCCGGGTTCGTCGTCACGCGGAGGGGGCGCGTCGTCGTTCCCGGGCTCGGCGTCGTTCGCGCCGAAGGTGTCGGGGCCGAAGTCGTCGAGCGTCGCAATGTCGGGGTTGCCGTTGCGCGATCCGTTGGTGCGAGGCGCGTTCGTGTTCGCGCGAGGCGTCGGTGCGCTCGCACGCGGCGCGTTGCCGCGCGGCGCGTTGTCGCGCGGCGCGTTCTCGCGCGCGTCGTTGCCAACGCGCGGCGCGCTGCCGGAGGCGACGCGGAACTTGCCTGAGCCGGACAGCTTGATGAGACCGTCGCGCGTGAGCTCCTGGAGGAGCCGCTTCACGTGACGCCGCTCGTGCGGAGGGATCTCGAGGGATTGGAGGAGGTCGCGGAGCGACGCGCCGTCTTCGCGACGGCGGGAGAGAAACTGGAGAATGGATTGGCGATCGGGAGTCATGAAGTGGTTCGGTGTTCCTTTGTGAAGCCGGCGGCTCTGGGGCGGGCTGGGCCACGGAAGAATTTCCGTGAGGCCCAAGCACCGCGGTAACAAGCGCGGGCGGACGATAGCGCACGCGAGTCCGGCTTGCTACAGTGCCCGGCCTTGCTGGCCATGGACAGGATGCCGGATGCGGCGATCGTGAGGACGATCACGATGCGCCGGTGGTACCGGGGATTCGCCGGGCTCCTGGTCGCCGCAGGTTTCGCGTCGGGCTTCGCGCCCCTCCTGAACAACGCGGGGTGGGAACTCGCGGCCGCGTTCGCCGTTCCGGCGACGTTGCTCGGCGGCTTCGCCGGCATCGCGACCGTGCGCCGTGCTCGCGAGCTCGCTCTCGCGCGCCATCCGCTGCGCCTCTGGGCGACCGCCTGCGTGCCGGCGCTGGTCCCGCTCGCCGCCGCCTTCGCGATCGCGTTCGCCCACGCGCTGCGCGGCTCCATCCGCAACTGCACGCCGCAGCAGAGCCTCGGCTTTTTCGCGCTGATGCCGCTGTGTTGCGCCGCGTTCTCGGCCGCCATCGGCGTCGTGATCGCTCGCGGCACGAGGGGGCATCGCCTCGCGGGCGCGCTCTTTCTTCTGCTCCTGCTCGGCAGCGCGCTCGCGACCGGCTATCGCGCGATCGACGGGCCCGCGATCTTCTTCGCGAACCACTTTTTCGGCTGGTTCCCCGGCCCGCTCTACGACGAGGCCGTCGCGCTCGACGCGCCGCTCTTCTACCTGCGTTTCCTCTCCGCGCTGATCGCGATCTCGCTGCTCCTCGCGGCCGGGCTCTTCCCCGACGTCGGCCCCTGGAGCAGCGGACGGCGCCCCGACGATCCGCCGCCGCTGCTCTTCGCCGGCAACTGGCGTCGCGAGGCGGCCGCGCTCGCGTTCGTGCTCGGCGTGCTCGCGATCGCGATGAGCTTCCGGCAGGAGTTCCGCATCGACGTGCGGCGCGCCGACGTGCAGGCCGCACTCGGCGGCCACGTCCGCACCGAGCACTTCGACATCTGGTACGACGCCGGTCTGAAGGCCGACCGCGTGAAGCTGCTCGCGGACGATCACGAGTACCGCTGGCACACCGTCACCACGTATCTCGGCATCGTGCCGCGGCGCCGCATCACGAGCTTCGTGTTCCCCGACGAGGGCGCGAAGAAGCGCTGGACCGGCGCCGGCGGCACGCAGGTCGCAAACCCGTTCCGCGGCGAGATCTACCTCAACGGCGCGATCTACCCGCATCCCGTTCTCGAGCACGAGCTCGCGCACGCCGTCTCCGCCGACGTCGGCATCCAGCCGTTCGGCATCAGCGCGAGCGTGGGACTCCTCGAGGGGATCGCGGTCGCGACCTCCTGGCACGACAACGGCCGCGGCACGCCGCACGACGCCAGCGCCGCGATGCTCGCGGAAGACCTGCTGCCGCCGGCGAAGAGCTTCCTCGGCTTCGGCTTCTGGACCGGACGACAAGCGCGTTCGTACACGGCCGCCGGAAGCTTCGTGCGGTTCCTCGGCGAGACGTACGGCATGGAGAAGGTGCGGGCGGCGTACGCGTGGGGCCGGGTCGAGAAGACCTTCGGAAAGCCGGTCGCCGAGCTCGATACGGAGTGGCGCGCGTTTCTGCGAACGATCGTCGTGCCGCCCGCGAAGAAGACGGCGGCACGCGAGCGGTTCACGCAGCCATCGCTCTTCGAACGCCCGTGCGCGCGGGAGCTCGCACGCCTCGAAGAGGAAGGATGGGCGCGGCTGCGCGCGTCTCGCTTCGACGAGGCCGAAGCGTCCTTCGAGACGTGGCGGGCGGTCGACGAGCGGCCCGAGCCGGTGCGCGGCCTCTTCTACGTCGCGAAGCGGCGCAAGGACGCGGCCCGTGCGGACGCTCTCGCCGCGAAGCTGCTGGAGATGGAGATCGAGGGCTCGCCGATGTGGTGGCGAGCGCGGATCCAGCGCGCCGAGATCGCGTGGGAGGCCGGTCGTCTCGAGGACGCCGAGAAGGCGTTGGACGAGGTGCTCGCCGCCGGGCTCGGGACCGACCTCGAGCGCGAAGCCTGGATCAAGCGGGAAGCGGTCCGCCGCGGGCGCGCCGGCGACGAGGACTTCGCCGCGGCGGTGCTCGGGTGGTTCGACGCGACCGCCTCGCGCGACGCGCAGGTCGTCGCGCTGACCTCCGCGACGGAGCACGCGTCGGGCACCTCGCGCTTCATCGGCGCCTACCTCCTCGGACGCGGACTCCTCGGCAGCGGCGAACCGGAGATCGCCGCCACCTGGCTCAACCGCGCCCTGCAAGCCGCCGACGGCGTAGACAGCGCTCCGCTCCTCGCCGAGCTTCAGGCTCTGCGGGCGGACGCACTCACGCGGACCGGCCGCCTCGACGAGGCGGCCGCCGCGTGGAATGCCCTCCTCGCCCTGCCCGCACCGCCGGACGCTCGCGCGCGGGCGCAGGACGGCCTCGCCCGCCTCGGCTGGCTGGCGCGTCCGCGCTGAGGTTTGACGCGGTGCGGCGAGGCAACCCGCCGCCGTGTCGAGGGAATTCCAACTTGACGGCGCCTGGAGCGACCACTACCCTCACCCGTCTATCTATGAGCAGCGTTGCCCGCCGCCGACATGTCCGCGTCCCCGTCGATGTCCCCGTGTTCGTCTACGCGGGGGCCAAGGACCGCACCAAATGTAGCGCCCGGGACGTGTCGCTCTCCGGGATGCGCCTCGAAGGCGCCGAACACGCCGGACTGGGATCCCGCATCTACCTGGAGTTCGCCCTGCCCAACCACCGGGACTTTCCCGTGATGGCGATCGGCAAGGTGGTGTGGACGCAGGACGAGACGAGCGGCGAGAAGTCCGCCGCCGGCGTCGAGATGCTCCGCTTCTTCCCGTCCGCGCGCTTCGCGGTGCGCTCGTTCCTCGACCGCCACAAGCGGCGCCGTCTGAACTACAACCTGTTCGACGAAGCGTAGGTCGGCTACTCGACCGTGATCCGCTGAGGCATCCACATCGTCGGCTCGCCTTCCGGGAGCCGCGAGAGCGCCTCGATGCCGGACATGGCCTCCTCGGCGGGCGGCGGGAGCCGGATTCCCGGCGTCGCCACTTCGATCATCGAGCCGTTCTCGCCGAGCTGGTCCCAGAAGCTGCGGCGACGCGGGAGCAGAACGATCCCCGCCTCGCCGGTGATGTTCGCCTTCGCCTTCGCGATCTCGATCGCTTTCTCGAGGCCGCCGAGCTCGTCGACGAGTCCGACTTCCTTGGCCGCCGTGCCCGTCCAGACGCGCCCGCGCGCGATCTTGTCGACGGCGCCGACGTCGAGGCTGCGGCCGTCCGCGACCTTGCCGATGAACACCGCGTAGGCGTCCTGCAGCTCGTCCTCGATCTTCTTGCGCTCGGCCTCGCTGAACTTGCGGGTGCCCGTATACATGTCGGCGAACGCGCCGCGTTTGATCGACTCGGTCGAGAGGCCGACCTTTCCGTAGAGCCCGGTCGTCACGAACTTGCCGGTGAAGATGCCGATCGATCCGGTGATCGTGCCGGGCTGCGCGACGATCGCGTTCGCGCCCATCGAGATGTAGTAGCCGCCCGATGCCGCGACGTCGCTCATCGAGATGACGACCGGCTTCTTGCTGCGCGTGACCTGGACCTCGCGCCACATCACGTCGCTCGCGATCACCGAGCCGCCAGGGCTGTCGACGCGGAGCACGACCGCTTTCACGGTGTCGTCCTCGCGCGCGTCGCGAAGGGCTTCCGCGATCGTCTCGCTGCCCATCACTTCGCCGCCGAACCCGCCGCTGGTCGACTCGCCGGACATGATCTGGCCGGTCGCGTAGACCACGGCGATGTTCGAGCGCGAGAACGCGCTCACTTCGTTGCGGCGGCTCGCCATCGCGAGCACGCGATTCGCTTCGATGATCTGCGGCTCGCTCGGGGAGGTGTTCTTCACCCACTCCTCGAACTCGTCCCAATACATCAACTCGTCGACGAGCCCGTTCTCCTTCGCGGCGTTCGCCGAAAACGGCCCCTGGTCGATCAGCTCACGCACCTTGTCGCGCGGCAGCTTGCGGCTTGCGCTGATCGCGGTGACGTAGCCATCAAAGAGCCCGTCCAGCAGCTCCTCGTATTGGAGTCGCGCCGGATCGCTCATCTTCGTGTTCGAGTACTGCTCCGGCGCGCTCTTGAACTCGCCGATGTGCACGCCGTCGTACTCCACGCCGACCTTGTCGAGCAGTCCCCGGTAGAACTCGACGTCGACCGCGAGGCCGTCCATGCCGAGGTTGCCCATCGGCGCCATGAACACCTTGTTCGCCGCGGACGCGAGGTAGTACTCGCCGTCGTCGCCGGCTTCGAGGAAGGCCACGACGTCTTTGCCCTTCGTCTTCACGCCCTCGATGTGATCGCGGATCTCCTGCATCTTGGCCCAGCCGATGCCGAGCGGCTCGATGCGCAACACGACGCCCTGCACGCGCTCGTCGTCGCCGGCCCAATCGAGGACGTCCGCGATGTCGCGCATCGTGACCGGACGCCCGCCGAAAAGTCCGTCGTCGAGCACGTATTCCGGGATCGAGCCCCCGATGCGGATCTCCACGTACGACCCGCGTTCGACGCGAGGCGCCTGAACGCGGGCGACGAGGTAGACGACCGATCCCGCGCCGACGAGGAAGAGAACGAACAGCGCCCCGAGCGCGAACAGGCAACCCTTCTTCATGGAGAAGAAACTAGCACGCCCGTCAACTCGCGACGGGAGTCAGAAGGCGAAGTCGACGCCGGCGGCGAGCGTGATGCCGCCCATGCCGAGGGTCTCGTCGGTTTCCTTGAATTCCACCTGCGCGACCGAGTATTTCACCTGGCCGACGACGCCGAACCGGCCCACCGGAACGAACGCCCCCGCCAGCACGTGCCCCACCGGTCCGCTGCCGCTCGCGGCCGCGGGACTCCCGTCCTCGAGCGTCACTTCCGCGGAGTTCGCCGTCAGCATCCCGAGGCCCGCGCCGCCGATCAGGTTCACGCGGCCGATGTTCTTGCGGTATTGCCCTTCGATCGCGCCGAACTGCGTGTCGAAGAAGCGCTGCTTCGGATCCGGCTGGTCGTAGCCGGCCTTCGTGAAGCCGGTGTGGTAGCCGGCGACGACCGCCGCATACCACGGCCCCTTCACGGGCATCGCGCCCGTCACCTCGAACGCAAGGCCGCCGACGCCGAAGTCCGCGAACGAGAACGCGTGGAAGCCCGCACGCAGTCCGAGCAGGATGCCGCCCGCGCCGACC
>Ga0163152_10005628_pt1 | contig 14601 bp, 8 predicted proteins | sample OliLakLV19MP8IB2_FD_148635 | JGI IMG/M metagenome (GOLD analysis project Ga0163152, IMG submission 148635) | Freshwater microbial mat bacterial communities from Lake Vanda, McMurdo Dry Valleys, Antarctica - Oligotrophic Lake LV.19.MP8.IB-2 | ecosystem: Environmental > Aquatic > Freshwater > Lake... | reverse complement strand
GCCGAAGGAGAAACCATGAACGACAACGCGGCCCGACTTCGCGCCAACAGCGGCAATAAGCGGCGATTTGTTTCCGGAGAAAGCATTCTTTTGCGACATGCCGAAATTCACCGAACCCACCGCGTCGGCTGGCTTCGCGCCGCCGTCCTGGGCGCCAACGACGGCATTGTTTCCACCGCGAGTCTGATCGTGGGTGTGGCCGCCGCCGAATCCAGCCGCAGCAGCGTGGTGGTCGCCGGCATGGCCGGGTTGGTCGCTGGGGCAATGTCCATGGCGGCGGGAGAATATGTGTCCGTGAGTTCCCAGGCGGATACCGAGAATGCCGACCTGGAGCGGGAGCGCAAGGAACTGGCCACGGATGGGGCTAACGAACATGCGGAACTGGCTGCCATCTATGTGACACGGGGACTCGACGCCGAACTTGCCAGCCAGGTCGCCACTCAACTGATGGCGAAGGACGCGTTGGGTGCCCATGCCCGCGATGAACTGGGCATCTCCGATGCCCTGAGCGCACGGCCGATTCAGGCGGCGTTCGCTTCCTCCGGCTCTTTCGCAGTCGGTGCTGTCCTGCCCCTCATACTCGTCTTTCTCGTCCCCGCGTCTGCGCTGGTCTGGACGGTAGCGGGCAGTTCTTTGTTGTTTCTCGCGTTATTGGGTGCCTTGGCGGCCCGCGCCGGGGGTTCACCGGTGTGGAATTCCGTTGCCCGCGTGACCTTTTGGGGCGCACTCGCGATGGCGTTAACTTTCTTGGTGGGAGCCCTGTTCGGAGCGGCCTTTTGAAAGGTCCTCTGACCATCAACCGACCATGAACGACACCACCGCCAGCTTGCGCCGCAAGATCAACAGTGCGGGCGATCTCCAATCCGTCGTCCGCACGATGAAAGCCCTGGCCGCCTCAAGCATTGGTCAATACGAGAAATCAGTACGTGCGCTGGGCGATTACTACCGCACCGTGGAACTGGGGTTGGGCGTCTGCTTTCGGGAAAGCGAGTCCGCGCCGGTGATCGTCGAGGCGAAAAGCAAAACCGCTGCGGGTGCGATCGGCGCGGTCGTGTTCGGTTCCGATCAGGGATTGGTGGGCCAGTTCAACGATGTGGTGGCCGATTTTGCTATCCAGGCGCTCGCCGCGCTGCCTGGCAAACCGCAAGTCTGGGCGGTCGGCGAGCGTGTTCATGAGCGGCTGGCGGACGCGGGCCTGCCGCTGGTCGGACTCTTCATCGTGCCGAATTCCGTCAAAGCCATCGCGCCACTCATCGGGCAAATTCTCGTGGAAAGCGAAACGCGCCGCAGCCGGGGTGAAATCGCCGCGCTCCATCTCTTTTACCATCGCCCCACATCCGGGGCGGTTTATGCGCCGGTCAGTCAGCGACTGCTGCCCCTGGATGAAACCTGGCGTCGCAAACTCGCCGAACTTCCCTGGCCGACTGGAAATTTGCCCGAAGTTGTGGGTGGAAGAACCGCGACCTTGCGGGCGTTGATTCGCGAATATCTTTTCGTCTCGCTGTTCCGGGCGTGCGCGGAATCCCTCGCGAGCGAGAACGCCAGCCGCCTGGCGGCGATGGAACGTGCGGATCGGAACATTGACGAACTGTTGGAGAATCTCAACGGCAACTTCCACCGCCTGCGTCAGAGTTCGATTGACGCGGAACTCTTCGACGTCATCTCTGGCTTCGAGGCGCTGACGGGGTCGAAGCAATGACCGTAAGGTGATCGCCTTGATTTGTGAGTACACAGGCAACCGAGCTTAGATATGTAGTCCGCTTTCGTGTGGTGCGGAAGTATTTCGGTCAACTGTGTCTCGTGCTCGCGGCGTTGACTTTGGTGCCGTTGGTGATGTCGATGCCCTTTGGCGACACGCACACCAGCCTGCGCTGTGGGATCGTGATCGGCGGACTTGTGATCCTGGTAGCAAGCCTGGCACGATTGCGGGTGCCGACGCGGGTGCAGGCCAATGAAGGGATGTTGTTGGTGGTGCTGATGTTTTTCTTCACGCTACTCGTGATGGTTGGGTGCGGGATTTTTGCGGTGCTGGGTTTGGCGGTGCAACTTGCGGACGGTGGCACGCTGGCTCACTGTGACGGATCCAATCACACGATGGTCAGCCCGCTCGCCGACAGCGAGATCATCCGAAAGAGCTGCCGGTAGTTCTGTTGGACGAATGACATCGAGTTTTTCCCCGTGGGGTGAATACCCCTCGCAACTGCGTGGTTCCGAGAGTAGCATCCGCGCAATGCGAAGCACAAGTGGTCGGTTTGCGGCTGAGATGATTTTACTTCAGGATTTATACCGACAAAAGCGCGGGCGCATTCTTGCCCTGGCGTTGGCTCTGGTTTCGCTCTCCCTCCCGCCGTTGGCACAGGGGCAGGAGGCGGCCATTGGCCTCACGAACGCGCCTCCCGAGAAAACTTTTGATCTCCCCAGATCGGTCCCCGATCCCATCGAACCGTTCAACCGCGTGATGTGGGGCTTCAACAAAAGGCTGATGACCGACGTTATCCAGCCGACGAGCAAACTTTACCGGCTCGTCGTCGTGAAGCCAGTGCGCACCGGCATCGGAAATTTTGGCAAGAACCTCACTTACCCGGGACGTTTAATCAACAATTTGCTCCAGGGAAAATGGACCGGAGCGCGCGACGAGTCCTACCGGTTTGTCTGCAATTCCACAGTCGGTGTGGGAGGTGTGTTCGACGTGGGAACCAAATGGAAGATCCCGAAGTCGGAGGCGGATTTCGGCCAGACGTTCGGCCAGTGGGGGTGGAAGCCGCATTGTTTTATCATGCTGCCCTTGTTCGGTCCCAGCAACGAGCGCGATACCCTCGGGCTCAGTGCCGATACTGCGGCCAATCCGCTGATCTACATTTCCCCCTACAAGTTTGTCGCGGACAACCCGTTGACCTACCTCGGCCCCTACACCTATTTCAGCTACGCGGTAAAGTATAACGATCTGGCCGGAACCGTGGACGAGTACGTGCGCTTCAGTCAGGCGGAAATGGATCCCTATGCCGAGATCCAGTACGCGTGGACGTTCGCGCGCCAGAACCGCGTGGCGGATTTTGAGGTGAAGGGAGAGCAGGACGAAGTCTCCCTGGAAACTCTCGAGTCCGTTTTCTTCACCTACAAGGATCCCGAGTTTCCAACTCACGCCAAGACCCGGTCGGTGCTGATTCCCGCCACGGGCCGGAAATTAAAATTCACATTCTGGCTCCAACCGGAAAGTGCGCCCGTGGTCTATATTGTTCCCGGACTTGGCTCCCATCGCCTGGCCCAAACCTCGATTGCTCTGGCGGAATTGGTTTTCAAAAGCGGCTTCTCCGCCGTGTGCATCAGCAGCCCGTACAACTCGGAGTTCATGGAAAACGCTTCGACTGCCGCGATGCCGGCGTCTCTTCCGGTGGACTCTCGCGATGTGCAGGTGGCGTTGACGGAAATTGATCGCCGCTTGCGCGCTATTTATCCAAATCGACTGGGCGACAAGGCGCTGATGGGCTATTCGATGGGTGCGATTGAAACTTTGTTCTTGGCAGCCACAGCAGAGACGAATCAGTGGCCTTTGATTCAATTTGACCGTTACGTCGCCATCAATACGCCCGTGCGAATGGCGCAGGGCATTTGGAAGCTGGACGAGTTTTATCAGGCTCCACTGGACTGGCCCGCCGAGGAGCGAACCGCCAACATTGAAAATACATTTCTGAAAGTTGCCGCCTTGAGCAAAGGCACGCTCACGCCGCATACCTCGCTTCCGTTCAATGCCATCGAGTCGAAATTCCTGGTCGGACTGACGTTTCGCCTCATTCTGCGGGATATTATTTTCAGCAGCCAGCGGCGAAACAACCAAGGCGTCCTGCAGCACCCGATCCGCAATTGGCGACGTGATCCCTTATATCAGGAAATTCTCCAGTTCTCTTACCACGATTATTATGACAAGTTCGTTATTCCGTATTACCAGACGCAAGGAGTTGCTTCGCCTACAGCAGAGTCATTGGAAAAAGCGGGCGATTTACAGACCTATGAAGCCGGACTGCGTGCGAACCCCAAAGTCCGCATCATCGTCAATCAAAATGATTTTCTCCTGACCGACGACGACCTGGCCTGGCTCCGCGCCACGTTTGCCCAGGAACAATTGACCGTCTTCGCACAAGGAGGCCACCTCGGCAATCTTTCCAATCCGGCGGTGCAGAAAACCATTCTGGAAGCGCTGTCAGGCTTGAAGTGATCTCCACTCGAATCTGACCAAAATTAATCTGGAAACTTCCTTTGCGTCAGAAACGATTTCCGAAGGCAACCGCGCCGGGAGACTCTCCGATCCCGACGGCTTGCTTGATCTGACGCCCGACAAGGGCACGAGATTTGTCCTTTTGCCGAGCCATTGCGAGGCGAAGCCGCCGTGACGTTGGTGGTCGATTAGCCGCTCGATTGGACGTGGGAGTCTTCGCCAGGCACGGGCTGGATTGGCGAAATCCGACATGGGGTAAATTTCCCAGTAGCGCCTTTTCGGTTGCGCGATCATTCTAGCCAACCATGAAACCAAAGAATACTGTGCAATGGCGGTAAACCGCGCCGGGGATTTGGACGCCAGTGCCTGATGATGAGGCGTCATCTGCAAAACGGCCCGTCCGCCTGTTGCCTCTGTTAATGACGAATCCACCTGAGCCAGGGATTTTCCGCCAGCCGAGCGAATGTCGTGACCTTCCGACGCAACACGCAGCCGTTGGGTCGTAACTGAAGGTCATAAATACTCTGACCGCAGAAGGGCGCCCGCAAACTTTTGTTCCCGCTCGCGCCAGGGCTCGCTCCGTGCCGTGACGACGAAGAATTTTAGTCCGGAGTCGCGACCTCCTTCATTCGTAAAAACCCATGGGGGTAATACCCCATCGTTCGCAGGTTTCTTTCGGAATACTCTCGCCCCATGAGAAAGAACCTGGAGAGTCCGAGACTTTCACCCGACGCGACATCAAACGTCACCCGACTCGCTGCGCCGGTTGCAGGCTTGAACCAAATCCCCATGGATCGACCAGACAAGGATCAATCCGTAAAAACCTCGACGGGTGAATTTGCGGATGGGACCGCGATGCACGAAATCGAAAACGATTTTTCGCTCCAACGGCACGTGGAATTTAACTCGCTGAAAAACCAATTCATGGCCGGCACCCTGGATTTGCAAATGCAAATGAAACCGGCGCATCGGAGCGTGCAAGCTCCGGGTCTCATCGGCTTGCTCGAATTTTTCGACAGGGTGGATGAGGCGGTCGAAGCCTGCATGGGTACGATTGCTGAACGCATCGTGCAACTGGGCGGGATCACAGAGTCCACTGTTTGCGTGGCGGCGGCGCGCTCGCGGCTTGCAGAAGTTGAAATGAATTTCGGCGTTCCGAAACGCTGATCCACGGAACAACAAAAAAACAAAACACAGAACAGTATGAACAAACTTGAAATCAAAGGGGATTGGAACATTGCCAAGGGCAAGATCAAACAGAAGTGGGCCAAGCTCACCGATGACGATCTGAAATTCTTCGCCGGCAAAGAAGAGGAATTGCTCGGCCGCATCCAAAAGCGCACGGGCGAAACCCGTGAGGCTGTGGAGCGCGCGATCAAGGACAGCGGTTGCTGTTCTTCAGAGCACAAACACGATATGAAAAAGGCCTAGGCTCCAACCGAAAACATCGACTGAAAAATTATGCCGGAGGAATCTGGCCCGACAATTCCTGTGATCGCCGCACGGCGATCACGGGACCAACGAAAGAATTACTTCAATGAAACACAATAAAAACCACGACAACGGCAAAGGAGCCGGCCCCCAATTGGTGCCCGTTCGCTTTGAGTTCACCTGTCCAACCGCCGTGACCGTTTGCGTCGCGGGGACGTTCAATAATTGGCGGCCCGAAGCCAAGTCGCTCCATCCCTCCGGTGGCGGTCGATGGATGAAGGAAACGCCCCTGGCGCCTGGCGCCTACGAATATTGCCTAGTGGTGGACGGTAAATACATGCCCGATCCGCTGGCTCGGGAAACCGTCCCCAACCCGTTTGGCGGGCGGAACTCGGTTCTGAATGTGGCCGGTTCGCCGGACTCAACCAAGGTCGCCGAAGTTGGAAATTTACCGCGGAAAACCGCAAACAAATCGAACGCATGAAAAATATGAATAACCCAACCCAATCTATCAGCGATGAAATGAGCCGGCTGGCCGACGACGCGCGCCATTTGGTGACTGCCACGGCCGACGTGGCCGGAGAAAAAGTCGGGGAGGCCCGTCGGCGTCTCGCCGCCGCGTTGGAACGCTGCAAGGAAGGGTACGGTTACGCACGCGCAAAGGTGGTCGAGGGAGCCAAGGCCACCGACGTGGTTGTGCATGAGCATCCTTATCAAGCCATCGGTGTCGCTTTGGGCGTCGGGGTGGTGATCGGCTATCTCGCCGCCCGCGGCTGCTCGCGCAACTCTAAAAGACCTCCCGAATAACACACCAAATTATCGGATGCCCGACTTGCGCAGGCAATCTCTGGCCGCTGAGAGCGGCGAGCCAGAGTCTCACGGATCTGTTCCCGCGGCGGATCCTGTGGTTGCAGGGTCAATCAGACTGCCGAGTCGTGCCAGGCGAATCACTGGCTCGCCTCGCGCACGGGACTCGGACAGATCGACCTCGAAGTCCGCCACCCAATCGTTGTGTTCATCGGGATCAATTAACATCTGCTGGACGCGCCACGAGCGCTTGTCTTCCGAAGGCGTGACGTACGTGTGCCGCAGGTTGCGCGCATTCGGATCAAGGGAAATATATCGGTGCTCCACCTGGAATGCCTCCAGGGCCTGCTGCAATCGCGCGGCTGTCCACGATTCGGGTTCCGGTTGATCGGGCGCAACAGTTGCGGCGAGGGCGGAATCAAAATCGCCATCCGCCCAGGCTCGCAGAAAGGTGAAGATGCGAACGCGGATCGCCGCCGTGAATGCTTTCGTGTCGCGCGTGATGTCGGCGGCGGCTTCTTCCGCGCCGGGCGGGCGAACCTCGGCGGTGACGGCAACCGCCTGGTAATTTGGATCGCGCATTCGTTCCCACTCATCGAGCAGGCTCGAATCGATCTGGCGAATCATCGTGGCGAGGTAAAGTTCCATTTCGCGAACGACGTCGTTCTTGGCCGCATCCGGAACCGTCTGGGTTAGCACCTTGTGGACGCGGGACAAATGCCGCAGGAGCAAACCCTCGGCGCGTTGCAGCGCGTAATCCTTGATGTAATCCGAGAAGGAGCGGAACTGCTCGAACATTTCGCGCGCGATCGATTTGGGGCGAATGTTCTCCTGGCCCACCCACGGATGCCGCGCGGCAAACGCGTTGAACGTGGTGTAAATAAATTCGCGCAGCGGCTTCGGGTATTCCAGTTTTTCCAGCTCTTCCATGCGCGCGTCGTATTCCATTCCCTCCATTTTCATCTCGGCCATTTTCTGGTCCTTCACGCGATCGAGCTGTTTGCGGAGGATCAGTTCCGGGTCTTCGAGGATCGATTCGACCAGGGTGATCAGGTCGAGCGCGTAGTCCGGCGACTGCGGATCGACCAGCGGGATGGTTTCGAGCAGGTAAAGCGAGAGCGCCTGGTCCATCGAGAAATCGTCCTGCAATGCGACGTTGACCCGGAGGTAAGCGCCACTCTCGGTTCGAGGAATGAATTCGATGATTTTTCTTTCCAGCAACGAACGGAAGAGTTGCCACGCCCGCTTGAACAACGCCTTTTTTGCCTTGGGCGACTCGTGGCAGGCCGAGATCAATTGCCGCATCGCCCGGCAGCCGTCGCCCGGCCGGCTGAGCACATTCAACAGCATCCCGTGCGACACTTGAAATTTTGAACTCAACTGTTCCGGGGTTGCCACGATCAGGCGCGCGAACGTCTGTTTGTCCCAGTTCACGAAATTTCTCTCGGGCGGTTTGCGCTTCACGACTTTTTTTCCGGCGCGCGCCGATTTTTCCTCCAGCTTGAGATTCTCGATCATGTGCTCCGGCGCCTGGGCCACCACCCAGCCGAGGTCGTCAAAGCCTTTGCGCCCGGCGCGTCCGCTGATCTGATGGAAATCGCGCGCGCTCAGGATTCCGGTCTTCTGCCCGTCGTATTTGCAAAGCCGGCTGAAGAGCACGGTGCGAATGGGAACATTGATGCCGACGCCGAGCGTGTCCGTTCCGCAAATAACCTTGAGCAAACCTTTTTGCGCGAGCTGCTCCATCAGGACTCGGTATTTCGGCAGGAGCCCGGCGTGGTGCAGGCCGATGCCGTGGCGCAACCATTTTTTTATCTCCGGGCCGTAAGGGCTGTTGAACTTGAAGGTTTCGATGGCGGATGCGATCGCGGACTTCTCGTCCCGTGTGCAAACGTTGATGCTTGTGAAGTCCTGCGCGCTTTGCGCGGCGTCGAGTTGTGTGAAGTGGATGACATAGACGGGGCTTCTTCCGTCCGCCGCCAGGCTTTCGAGGGTCTTGGAGAGCGGCAACTCCGAGTATTCAAATTTCAGCGGCACCGGACGTTCGCTGGATCGCACCGTGACGGTGGGGCGTTCGTTCAGTTTCGTCAGCGCCTCTTCAAAGAAAGCGGTTTCGCCCAAGGTTGCGGACATGAGCAGAAACCGGGTTTGCGGCATAGTGAGCAACGGCACCTGCCACGCGGTGCCCCGCTCGCGATCCGAGTAATAATGGAATTCATCCATCACCACGTCCTGCACGTTGGCCAGAGCGCCTTCGCGGAGCGCGATGTTGCAGAGGATTTCCGCCGTGCAGCAGAGAATGGGCGCGTCACGATTGACCGAGGCGTCGCCGGTGCTCAAGCCGACATTCTCGGGTCCGAACTCGCGGCATAGGGCGAGCCATTTCTCGTTGACCAGCGCTTTGATCGGGCAGGTGTAGATGGATCGTTTGCCGTGGGCGATCGATTTGAAATGCAGGGCGGATGCCACGAGGGATTTGCCCGAACCGGTGGGCGTGTTCAGGATGACGTTTGTCTCCTCGTACAATTCGAGGATGGCGGTTTCCTGCGCCGGATAAAGTTGGAGATGCCGCCCTTCGACGAATTCCAGAAAGCGGCTGAGCAAAACATCGTTGCGCGGTCGCTCGTCGCTTTTCGGTATCAAGTTGTAAAGTGTCATCTGGTTGTGCGCGGGAAATCATGCATGCACTTTGCAGGCGATGGGAGAGAAAAGGTGGACTTCGATGTGCCGTTCGTCGAACTAGGAAATGATCATGGAAACTGCGGTTGAACCACCAAGGCACCAAGACACGAAGCTGAGATTCAATGAGTCGTCAAGGAGTTCACTCCCCGAACAGCTTCAACCGCCTAGTGAACGGAGGTTCCCTGCACGCGGCTTTGATCTTTGTGTCTTGGTGCCTTGGTGGTTCGTCCCGACTGTGGAATCCAGGACGATTTCTCTTGGACTGAAACATCACCGTGGCTTCGTAACCCACGGCCCTTTGCGGTGTTGAAGCGAGGCGGACGCCACGCGCCATTAGCGGAGTCTCATTTCGACGAAATGCTCCCGGCCATCGTCGCGCAGCGGGATCGTTTCCCCAGCCACTTCCTGGCCATCGACGATCAGCTTGTTTGCCTCCGCCGAATCTCCGCTGATCCGATTGACCGTGATGTGATAAATGGCCTGGCGAAATCGGTAATGAATTTTGTAACTGGGCCACGCTTTTGGGAAGCGCGGATGCAGGCGCAATTGATCCCCCTCGCGGTTGACGCCCAATAACGTCTCAACCAGCAACCGGTACATCCATCCCGCCGACCCCGTGTACCAGGTCCAACCACCCCGCCCAACATGGGGGGCGACGGCGTAAACATCCGCGGCCACCACGTAGGGCTCGACTTTGTAGATGGCAACTTGTTTGGCCGTGGCGCTGTGATGAATCGGGTTGAGCAGATGGAACAGTTCCCAGGCGCGCTCGTGGTCTCCCATGAGGGCAAATGCCATCGTGGTCCAGATCGCTCCGTGCGTGTATTGGCCCCCGTTTTCGCGGACGCCGGGAATGTAACCTTTGATGTAGCCGGGATTGACCGGAGATTTGTCGAAGGGCGGGTCAAAGAGCTGGATGAGCCGGGCGTCGCGGCGGACGAGCCGGTCATTGACAGCGTCCATGGCCTGTACGGATCGTTGCGCATCGCCGGCGCCGCTGATGACAGACCAGCTTTGCGGCAGGGAATCAATCTGGCACTCCTGGTTGGTGTGGGAGCCGAGCGGTTCGCCGTTGTCGAAATAGGCGCGGCGATACCAGTCGCCGTCCCATGCGTTTTGCTCGATGTTTTTTTGCAATCCTTGAGCCTCGGCCAGGCATCGGTCGGCAAAGGCGCCGTCGTTGCGCAGGCGCGCGATAGCGGAGAATTGAATCAGCACATCGTAGAGGAAGAAGGCGAGCCAGACGCTTTCGCCTTTGCCTTTCTCTCCAATCATATTCATCCCGTCGTTCCAGTCGCCGCAGCCAATCAGCGGCAATCCGTTCCGTCCGAATTTCAAACCGTAATTGATGGAGCGAACGCAATGCTCATAGAGGCTGGCCGATTGTTCCGAGTGGCTGGGCAAATCGTAATAAGCCTCCTCGTCTGCTTTGACGGCACGACCCTCGAGGAATGGGATTTTCTCGCTGAGCACGCCGGTATCTCCAACCGAGGTGACGTAACGACAGGTGACGTAAGGCAGCCAGAGATAGTCGTCGGAAAAGTGCGTCCGCACGCCGCGCCCCTGCGGGGGATGCCACCAATGCTGGACGTCCCCCTCGATGAACTGATGCGCCGCCGCGCGGAGAAGTTGTGCGCGCGTGAGTCCGGGTTCGGCGTGAACCAGGGCCATCACGTCTTGCAACTGGTCGCGGAATCCGAACGCGCCGCCCGATTGATAAAAGCCCGTGCGCCCCCAGATGCGGCAGCTCAGGGTCTGGTAGAGCAGCCAGCCGTTGGCGAGGACGTTCACGGCCGGATCAGGCGTGTCGAGGTTGACCATGCCCAGAGTTCGATTCCAGTAGGCCCAAACTCCTTCGAGGGCCTTTCGGCTCGCTTCCGAGCCGCGAAAGCGTTGGATCAAGGTCTGGACGTCCGCAGTGCTTCGTCCCACTCCCAGGCGGAATGTGGTTTCTTTTTGCTGACCGTCGGCCAGATCGAACACCACCTGGATCGCGCCGCAAGGATCCAGCCCGGCGCCCGATTGTCCGGAAAGCCGCGCGCGTTTCAAGGCGGCGGGTTGCGCCAGACTCCCATTCCGTCCGATAAATTCTCTTCGATCCCCGGTCAACGTCCGGGTCCTGTCGTCCACGTCCAGAAACGCGATGCGATCGGGAAACTCGGTGTTGTAGTAATTCCGGGCCAGCAGCGCGCCGGTCCTGGAGTCCACTTCGGTCTGGACGTGGAGCAGGCTCTTTTGCCGGAGTTCAGACAACACCCACTCGCAGTAGCCGGTGAGGGAGATGCGCCGGGGGCGCCCGGAGATATTGCGCAGTTTAATCACCGAAAATTTCACCGGCGCATCCATTGCCACATAGACCCACAATTCGGATGCGATGCCGTTTTCCGTGTGCTCAAACACGGTGTAGCCGAAGCCGTGCCGGATGACATACGGGGTGAGCCCGCGCGCGGGCAGCGGGGTCGGTGACCAAACCTGGCCGGTTTCCTCGTCACGGATGTAAAGCGCTTCGCCCGTGGTATCGGACACCGGATCGTTATTCCAGGGAGTCAGGCGGAATTCGTGGGCGTTTTCAACCCACGTATAGGCCCCGCCGCTCTCGGAAATCACGGTTCCAAAATGTGGATTGGCCAGCACGTTCACCCAAGGGGCGGGCGTCATTTTCCCGGCCTGAAGCGTGATGACATACTCGTGGCCATCGCGGGTGAACCCGCCCAGCCCATTCCGGAATATCAGGTCTCGAGGGGGAAGTGGTTCAGGAAAATCGCTGGCCACCGAGCGGGTTGGAGTCAGCTCGGGGATCAATGTTCTGGGCGTTTTCGGATGATCAAACTGTTCGGCGAGAGTCCCATTCTCGTCGTCCAAAACAATCCGCGCCACCGATTGCAATAGAATGCGATCTTCGCTGGAAATCTGTTCCAGGCGCCGGACAAAGATTCCGCCTGGCTTGTCCATCATTTGCGCTTCGGCGCCCGAAGCGATCAGGCTGATGATTTGATCATGCAGGGACTGGCGATAGACCGAAGCGTCTTCGTTCAAAATGACCAGTTCCACGCTCAGGCCTTTCATCCGCCAATAGGAATGCGCCTGGACGAGATGCCGGACGATCTCGATTTTTTGGGGATCGCTCACGCGGAGCAGCACAATCGGAACGTCGCCGGAAATGCCGTAGCTCCAGAGGCCACTTTGGCCGCGGCGGTTTTTGAGCAGGAGGCTTGAGTTGGCTCGCCGGGTTGGGTTGGCATAGACCAGCGCGCTGGCCAGCCGCCCGAAAAGTTGAGCGTCCCGATCCGTGGCGTTGAGGTGGCGCAAGGTCACCTGGCTGTGCGTCCATGCCAGTTCAAAGGCCCGGTCCGCCATGCGGGTATTCTGATATTTCTCGATCAGCCCGACCGCGGTTTCCCGGTTCTCGGTCATCCCGAGAACCAGATCGATGCTGGCCTTCTCGTGTGGCGCGAGCGTCACCTGTCGCCGGAGCGAAACGATGGGGTCCAGGACAGATCCGGCCGTGTTTGAGAGCGGTGAAATTTTTTGCAGGGCGGCGGGCCGTGCCAGCGTGTTGCCTCGACCGACAAACCGGGAGCGGTCGGTTTCGCAGGAGATTTTCCCCTGTCGTCCCCCCTGGCCGGCCATGACATGCAACAACCACGGTGGCTTCTCGTCGGCCGAGCGGGCGCGGCGCGTGCAGAGAATGGCCGAAGGGTGCGCGAATTCCGTTTGCACAAACAGATTGCTGAAGGCCGGGTGCGCCGCATCGGACGCCGCCGATGCGAGCACGACTTCCGCGTAAGTGGTTAGTTCGATCACCCGTTCCAAATTGGAATGGTTGGTGATGGTGACACGCCGCAACTCCACGTCATCTTCCGGCGAGACGCTGATTTGCGTGTGGATCTCGAGACCGGATTGGCGCTGCCGAAACTCGGCGCGGCCCTGGGTGAAAATGGCTTCGTACAGGCTGGTGGCGCGCAGGGTCGGTTGGTGTGCCGTGGACCAGAATTCACCCGTGGCGACGTCGCGCAGGTAAATAAACGTTCCCCAACAATCGCGCGTTGAATCCTCGCGCCATCGCGTCACCGCCAGGTTGTTCCAGCGGCTGTAGCCGCCGCCCGCGCTGCTGATCGCCACGTGATAGCGTCCATTGGACAGAAGGTGAACCTCCGGGCTCCGGGGGGACGGGTTGGTGAAAACACGCATGACGGACTCCCGTTCGCCAGCCGGCGCGTGGATTTCTTCCAGTTCGAGATCTTCGGTCAGGACATTCGCGGCGGTTTTGGGCACTCGTTCCTGCAGGAGCAGGTCGGCTGCTTTGAAGGCGCGGCAGGAGAGAAAACGCCGCTGCATGGGACGATCGAGCAGCAGGTAAGCCAGGGAGAGAAGGCTCATTCCCTGGTGATGCGCCATAAAGGAAAAGATCGTCGCGCTCGATTGGCCGGGTGGAAGGCGCGACCCAGTATAATCGATCGCCTCGTAGAACCCGTAATTGCCTTCCTGTCCTTCGCTGGCCAGTCGTTGCAGGTTCTCGCACGCTCTGCGAGGATCGACCATCAGGGCCATCGCTGTGGCGTAGGGAGCGATGACCAGATCCTCAGCCAGACCTCGCTTCAGGCCCAGGCCCGGCACACCGAAGGCGCGGTATTGATAATTGAGATGCGCGTCGGTCCGATTGTAGCCCGACTCCGAGATACCCCAAGGAACCCCGTGAGACTTGCAGTAGTCGATCTGGTGTTGCACGACCGCTTTGCAGGTATGATCCAGCAGGGTGTTTTCGTAGGTGGGCATGACCAGCATCGGCATCAGATATTCGAACATCGATCCGCTCCAGGAAACGAGAATTGGCTCGCCCGTGGAGGCGACGAGCAACCGTCCCATGGAGAACCAATGGTCCTGCGGAACCTGTCCTTGCGCCACGGCCACGTAGCTGCAGAGACGCGCTTCCGAGGCGAGCAGATCGTAGAAACTGGTGTCCAGCCGGAATTCGGTCTGGTTGAATCCGATCGAAAACAAATCCCGCGCGGAATCAAAAAGAAACGTGAAATCCATTCTGGCCATATCGTCGCACTGTTGGGCCAAACCCTCGAGCGCGAGGATGCGTTCGCGGGCGTGAGCGCCGCCTTCCCGAATGGCGCGGGATAAGCCGGCCAAACGTTCCGTCTCGCCGCCTAGCGTCGGCGTTGATTGCCGGGTGAGTTCTTTCTGGACTTCATCGATCAACGGGCCGATCGATTGCTCCAGTGACGAGAGTTGCCGGAGCGTCGGCGCCAGGTCCAGTTGCGCAAGTTGTTCCTCCAGCCGGGCCGCTGCCGACGGAACGAGATTCGGATCTTCCCCGGTCGACGGAACGAGCGGTGTCGAAGACTTTGCGGGCCTGTGGACGTGCGATGCCGCCACAGTCAACCACGGAGCCAGGAGATGGATATCCTCCATGTGCTCCTCACAGTTGCGAAGCAGCATCACGCTCCAGTTTTTTGTTT
>Ga0163152_10005627_pt1 | contig 14603 bp, 11 predicted proteins | sample OliLakLV19MP8IB2_FD_148635 | JGI IMG/M metagenome (GOLD analysis project Ga0163152, IMG submission 148635) | Freshwater microbial mat bacterial communities from Lake Vanda, McMurdo Dry Valleys, Antarctica - Oligotrophic Lake LV.19.MP8.IB-2 | ecosystem: Environmental > Aquatic > Freshwater >... | reverse complement strand
GGTTAAGGAAATGCCAGCGGAAAAAGTGCCGCCGAAACGGAACACCGAAAAGGAGACATCGGTGATCGTGAATGCGCCCTTGAATTTTGAACTCAAGGGATTGGATCGCGAACATCCGTATCTGCTCGAACGCGGCTTCACGCCGGAAACGATTGAGCGGTTCGGCCTCGGGTTCTGCTCGCGCGGCTTGCTCAAGGATCGCATCGCCATTCCTCTGCTGGATCACGAGGCGCAATTGATCGGTTACGCGGGACGGCTCGTCGATGACGCCGCCATCGGCGAGGAAAATCCGAAATATCGTTTCCCAGGCAAACGCGAGCACAACGGCGCGTTGCATGAATTCCGAAAGACACTGTTTCTCTACAACGGCTTTCGATTCAAAACGCCGGTGGACGATATGATTGTGGTCGAGGGATTTCCTTCCGTCTGGTGGCTGACGCAATGCGGTTGGCCGAACGGAGTCGCCACCATGGGCGCGGACAGTTCCGAACGGCAATTGGAAATCCTGCTCGCGATGGTCAAGCCGAGTGGCCGCATCTGGTTCGCCTCGGATGGCGACAAAGCCGGTGAACGGTTTGCGGAAACGTTCCTTCCGAAAATCGCCCTCCATCGCTCCGCGCGCTGGGTGCCGATGAAAGAGGGAACTCAGCCGACCGACTTGTCGCGCGAACAATTAAAAACCTGCTTCACCATTTGAAGCGCACAGCGATCCGCAAGGGTCGCTTTTTTATTCGCGCCTCACTTAGCCTTACCTCCACCGATAGCATCAGCGGCATTTTTGGCGACATCCTTCAATCCATCAGTTGGGACAACAATTAATTTATGTTTATCATAAATCCGTCCCGGAGGGCTCGCGATTGTCGTCAACGTATCCTCACAAAGCTTGGCAAGCGGGGGATTTGATGTCGCGGCCGCACCAACTTCGGACATTTGCTTATGAAAACCTAAAAACGCTTCTGCCATTGCTGATTTATATCCGTAATCCTCTTCCAACCGTTTGGCCAACGCTGATTCTTGACTCGCGTGGAGTGCCAACCAGACGAGTGCCCCTGCTATGGGTAACCGCACAAGCCATAAACGGATCAATTCGTCGTAAGAAGGAATTGTATTTCCTTGATACACATGCCAGAGACCGCTCATGGTCAGCAAAATCAGCGCGACGATTGAACCGATGAATAACAACTGCCACCGACTCTGTGGCTTTAAAAATGTTTTCCGGCGTTCATCAAATGAATGAGCCAAACCGGCCGTCGTAGCTCCAGGCAGTAAGTCTGTAATTGTCTTAAGTTGATCCGCGCATTGTTTATCGAGCTCGGCGATCCGGTCTTCGTAGGTCGCAATTCGTTTCTCTATGGTGTCCGACTTTTCCGCCAAGTTTTTAGTAATCGTGGCAGAGGCTTCGGTGGCTTTTAATAAATTCTGAACGGTTTCTGAATTATTTTCAGATTCGACTTTTGCCGCCTTAATATCTGCAATCAATTCTGCTGCGGTTTCCGCCGATTTCTGCGTTGTCGTTTTATGGGCTTCTGCGCTCGTCGCAAGTTGGGTCGCGGATGTAAGAACCCGATCAAGGTCAGCTCGCACTTTGTTCGCGTGTTCTTGAGCCCTTTGGATATGATCTGATTTAGTAGCTATGACAGCCTGATCATCAACAATCTTTGTTTTAGTATTACTGTGTTAAGTGTTGATCCGGCGATTTTCTTCGTTACCATGGCTGCGTGCAATGGAATCAAAAGCTTTGGCGGCGGAGCATCGCCGAGTTCCCTGAATTTCTCGAACCGCTGGTCGCGGAGCTCGGGCGCAGCGAGCGGCGCGAAGGGGCCACCCTTTACGTGCAGGGCTTGCTGCTGCCTGGGGAAAGGAAATCCATCGAACCGATGGCGGAGCGGCTGGGGGCCGACAGTCAGAAGCTCCAGCAATTCATCGCCGACAGCCCGTGGGACGAGCAGACGGTCTGGCGGGCCATCCGACGGGAGGTCGTGCCGGTCATGGAACCGTTGGCCGCGTGGATCATTGACGAGACGGGCTGGCTCAAGCAGGGCCAGAGCTCGGTCGGCGTCGCCCATCAATATTGCGGGGCGGTGGGGAAGCAGGCCAACTGTCAGGTCAGCGTGGAAGTGGTGGTCAGTGATGGCCAGATCGCCGCGCCCGTGGCCGGACGCTTGTACTTGCCAGAGAAATGGGCCGGGGACGCCCTGCGACGCCAGGCGGCGGGGGTGCCCCCGGAGGTGTTCTTTCAAACCAAACCCGCCCTCGCCTTGGAGCTGATTAAAGCGGTGTTAGCCGATGGCGTCGGGCCCGCGCCGGTGCTGGGCGACGAGGTCTATGGGGCGTCCAGTGAGTTGCGGCGGGAACTGGGGCGCTTGGGGCTGGAGTATTTTTTGAATACGGGCGGGGATTTACTGGCGTGGACCCAACCGGTGAAAACGCGCCTGGCCAAGAAGTATTGGGGGGTGGCCGAAGGGGAGCCGGCCGCCAGTTCGCTGGCCGCGTTAAGCCAAGCGATCCCCCCAACGCAGTGGCACCCGGTCGCGTGGCGCGCGGCGGCTGGCGCCAAGCGCAAGACCCGGATCGCTTGGTTGCCGGTCTCAGTGTTCAGTGACTTGGATCGGGAAACCGGTGAGTGGCCCCGAACCTGGCTGGTGGTGGACTGGCCCGAGGGAGATGCGGCCCCCTACCACCTCTATTTGGCGCGGCTCAAGACCTCGCCGACCCCAATGCGTTGTCTGCGACTGAGCCGAGGACGTTTCCCCATTGAGCAGTTCTTCCAACGCGACAAAACCGATTTGGGGTTGGATCACTATGAAGGCCGATCCTGGCAAGGCTTTCACCATCATCTCGTGCTGGCGGCGGTCGCGTACCTCTTTGTGATGGTGATTTACCTGGCCGCCAAAAAAAACTTCAGGTGTTACGTGGGAAAAGGTTTTGCACGCGATGCAGCCGTGGTTGATCCGGTTGATCGGGTGCTGTCCTTGTTGCGGAATAAAATTTCCTCCAAAAATCAATGATTTGACTTAACATAGTAATGTTATGGGAAAAATTTGAAAATTCGAAAACCCGCTGAAAAAGCGGGCGCAGCTATTTACACCCGTATTTTGGACACGTTGCACCCCGAATCGCGAATTTTTACCGTTTTTGTTACAATCATTATTCTTCTCGTCGTCGGCGCATTACTTGGAATCGCGCGCCTGATTCTTGGTCCAATTTACCGGATGAACGACGGATGCGCCTGCGGGCAGCAGCGCGCGTGGTTGAGTTTCGACAAGAATTCCATGCTTCGCGACACGAAGTTTGCCCTCACAATTGCCGTCGAAGGCGACCAGCGGCATCGGCATCAATACTGGGACGCAACTTGGGTCAGTTGTTTCTGGTTCCTGGAGACGCCATCACCGCCGCTGGAATCATCCCCAAACCAACCGTGAGCCGAATTTAATCTCTGAAAATATTATTCCTTCTGCCAATGTGTGCTCATGGCGTTGGTCCGAATACTCGTGGATGGCTACAGCCTGCTGCACAGCTGGACGAAATTAGCTCCCGGCAGGCCGCGATTTTCCGCGGCGGCGCGGGATGAGTTGGTTTCCAGGCTCACGCTCTATCGCGACGCAATCGGCACACCCATTACAATCGTGTTCGACGGAAGCGGCGCGCCGACTGGCACGCCCGCGGCTCATTCGACCCCTGAAGTGGAAATACTTTTTTCTCGCGCAGGCCAGACGGCCGACGACATCATCGAACGTGTCGCGCACCGGATGAGTTCGTATGGCGAGGTCCTGGCCATCACCGATGATCATGCGGAGCGTGACACGGTGATCGCGATGGGCGGCATGGCATCGAGTTGCTGGAGTTTTATCCAGACGGTGGAGAGCACGCTAAAGGAACAGGAACGCGACATAACAAATTACAATCGCCAGGTGCGGAACAAATTCAGGAATTCACGTTAATGAAAAATCAATTTTTTATGCTCGCGCTCCTGATGGCGATGAGCGCGGGTCCACTGTGGAGCCAGGAATCGTCCAACAAGCCGGTCGAAAACCGTTTCTTGTTCGTGATCGAAACCTCCGCGGCGACCAGTCGATCCGCCAAGGCGGCCCGTGATGCGGTTCGCGAGTTGATCCAATCGGGTGTTCAGGGACAAATGCGCGCGGGTGATACTCTGGGCCTTTGGACCTTCAACGACGAGTTATACACGTCCTTTCCGATGCAACAATGGGTTCCCACCGTCAGCCAACAAATGGGTGAGCGTGCGGAGGCGTTTCTCAAAAAAGTCCGCTATGAAAAAAAGAGCCAGTTGAACGTGATGTTGCCCTCGCTCGATACGGTGATTCAGGCTTCGAAATCCATTACCGTAATTCTCATCTCGGATGGCCACGAGCCTGTCCAGGGCACGCCGTTCGATCAGGAGGTCAACGCGGTTTATTCGGTTTATGGACGCTCTTTGCGCGATTCGAGAGCGCCGTTTGTGACGGTATTTATCGGGCGCAATGGAAAATTGATCGCGCACGCGGTCAGTTCGGCCCTGGACGCAATCCAGATTCCAACCGTGCCTTTGCCAATCGAACCAGTCTTATCGCAAACGAAAACCAATAACCTCGCCGCCGCTAAAAAACGTGCCGCGGTGACAAATGAAATTGCGCCACCCAGGAAAATCGCCAAATCCAACATCATCCTCACCAAACCGGTCGCGACGAATCAACCTCCTTTGGTTACAAACATCGTCGTTGCCGCGCCCGAAATTGAAGTTTCTCCGCTTGCCGCGAAAACGAATTTGCCCGCATCAACGGCTCCCCCGATTGTGGTGCCAGTCCCGACGAACATCCCCTTGCCCGTTCCGGAAACACCCGCAGTTCCCGCACAGGTGAAGATTGAGCCATCGCCCCCCGTCCCCGTCGCATCCCCGGTTCCACAGACAGTGGCGGTGGCTGCTACGCCGCCGGTGAGTATCCCAAATCCAGTGGGCAATTCGACCAAAGTGGAAAATACGGTGGCACCCATTCCGACAGCACCTCTCGCTGTTAAGTCCGAGGAGACGAAACCGGGAGCGACTCCGGCGCAATCCAAGGAATCGTCCGTCAGTTCCGCGACAAATGATCTGGTGAAGAAAATGCCCGCCGCTCCTGCGGTCGTGGCCGTTCAAACCCCATCGAGTTCGCAAGGCTCCATACTCATCGGCGCCTCGCTGCTGGTCATCGCAGGATTACTGGGATTGCTGGTCTTCCGGAATTCGCGGAGCAAATCTCAGCCGAGCTTGATCTCCCGCTCGATGAATCAGCCGCCGAAATGATCTATTGGACCTTCAGCCAGACCGTCTTCAGATAGGCCGGCTCTTCTCGCGAGATTGGAAAATCGACCGGTTGCGGAACGTAATGTTGCTGGACAATTCTTCTTTTCGCCGAATTTACTGAATCCTCGATTGTCTCCAAAAAAGTTTCCGGCTTCAAGTTAGCGGCATTGGTCGATGCGAGCAAAACCCCGCCGGTGTGCAAAAGGGGCAACGCGGCCAACACGAGTTTTCCGTAATCTCTCTCTGCCTGGAAGGTCCCCTGCCCTTTTGAATTTGAAAACGTCGGCGGATCCAAAACAATCAGGTCGAATTGCCGGCCTTTCTTCCCGAGGCGTTTCATCCAATCGAACGCGTCGCCAAAAATAAACTCGTGGCCGGACGGATCGAGTTGATTCAAAACGAAATTTCGCTTCCCCCACTCCAGATATTTTTTCGACAAATCTAGACTTGTCACGGTGACTCCCGCCTTCGCGGCGCACACGGAAAAACCGCAGGTGTAGGAAAACGTGTTCAGCACTTTAAGAGCAGGCTGGGGAGATTCTTCCGGCTTGCCTCGAAGGAAGAACTCGGGCGCGACAAAGCCGGTCAGCAAGCGACGGCGATTCTCGCGCTGATCCAGGAATAATCCGACCGAATACCCTTCGTTGAAACTCAGGTTGAATTGAACGCCATTTTCTCGAATGAAAAATTCGTCCGGCGCAGTTTCGCCTATGACCAGTTGAGGGGATGCATCGTTGCTGGCGAGCTGGCGGACGCGACGGTTGAGAATTTTGTGATACGCGCCGCGCAGCGAAAAAGTTTTCAACAGCGAATCGAGCTTCTCACCTTCCTCAAGCTTCAGCGCTTGGGCGGATTGGGAAAGTAAAAAGTCGCCGAGCCGCTCGACCTGCCAGCCGGGCCAGCCATCGGACGCGCTATGAATTAGCCGATAGGCATTGGTGGCCTGCGGGTCGATCACCGCGTTTCGCAATGTGAGGCGTGGATCTTCGGAGAAATTCTCGGGCGCAACAATGGTTGTTCGCTGGCCGGTCTCCGGATGTTCAAACGTAATTTCGGCAGCGTGAAGATACACGCGCGACGCCGGGTCGCCTCCATAAAGCGTGTCGCCCAGGAGTGGAAATCCGCTCGCCGCCGCGTGAACTCGAATCTGGTGGGTCTTGCCTGTCACCGGTTCGGCTTCGACCGGGAAACTGTCCAACAACTTTCCTTTCAATTTTCTGAAGCGCGTTTCGGCGCGTGCTCCGCCGGAATGAATCGGGCGGCTCAAATACTTCTCCCCTGCCCTTACCAAAATCGATTCCACAGTCAATTCTTCGAATGCAACCGGACTCCGGGTCAACGCGAGATACTTCTTGGTGACGATCCGGTCGGTGAACTGGCGCGTCAGCGAGCGATTTGCCAGCGCGGTTTTCCCGAAGATGATTGCGCCGGATGTCTCCTTGTCGAGCCGGTGAATGATGGCGAGGTCCGCCCAGCGCGGCTCCCGGGTTTTGAGCCACTCGTAAATCCCCTCGCCGGCGAACGGATCGGGGGAATGCGTATTCCAGCCCGCCGGTTTATTGACAATCAACAGGTGCTCGTCTTCGAAGAGGATCATGTTCGTGGCCGCGTCCCGGAACGGCGCGGCTCATGTTTCATTTCGAAATATACTCGAGCAAATCCGCCATGCCCTGAAGCGTCAACCCTGCCTCCAAGCCTTCTGGCATGAGCGATTGTTCCTGGCTGCGGATTTTTCCGATTTGCGAACGCAGGATGACGGTTTCTTTTCCGAACGCCTGGCGCAACGTCACGCTGGTTGCAGTTTCATTGGCGACGAGGCCGATTGAGCTTTCTTCGTTCTTTGTCTCGACCTCGAAGGCCTTGTAGTTCGGTGCCACTTCGCGATTGGGATCCAGAATGTTCACCAGCATCTTTTCTTTGCCCGAATTCTTGACTGTGACCATATCCGGGCCAAGCGCGAACCCGGTTTCCTCAAGTCGATGACACGAAGCGCAGCGTTCCTGAAAGATGACTTTCCCCTGCGCCGGGTTTCCATTCAATTCCAGCGCTGGCTGGAAGGTCTTTATTGCATCGTCCCGGTGAGCCAAGCCGAAGTTCGCGAAAAGCTTCTCCGCCTGCTTTTGAACGCCCGTGTCCCGGTGATTCTTCAAGAATTGGATTTGCGACGAGGTCAGGTCGCTCGGATGAATCGAGCCTTTCTCGATGGCTTCGAGCAAAACCGCCGCCCGTTCCGGCCTCGCCAGCAACGCGGATAACGCACTGTCCCGAATCCGCGGGGTCATGGAGGCGAAGCGCTGAGTCAACTCAAGGGCGACCCGCGCGTCGGCGAGGCGGCCCAGGGCCTCGACCGCGCCCAATTGAATCGCCTGGGATTGATTTTGATCAAGCAAGCCAACCAGAGTCGGCCCGGAGTCTGCGTAGCTGGCAACTCCAAGAAGCTGGATTGCCTGCACGCGGGCCGTCTCGTTCGCCGTTGGGTTCGCGGCTACCGTCGCGGCCCGGGCGAAGACGGGCTTGAAGTATTCGACGAGATTCTTCGAAGAACTGCCGGCGCGCTTTAGCCCGTCCCCGAATGCGCGAATGAGGGGAAAGACAAACTGCGGATCCTCGGACGCGGCGAGCAATTTCACCACGGCGGCAACTTCGCCCGTCTGATTTTTCGCGCCGATCATTCCAATTAAGGAAGTGAGAAACTCCTTTCCAGCGGTGCTGCCGATGAAGACTTCATTCCGCCCCATCAACGTGAACATCGTTCCCGATCCATCCGCCAGTGAACTCAGTGCCGCGGCGCGCATCCATGAGTTGCTTGCGTCCCTCACGACAATTTCGGAGAGCGCCTTTATTCTGTCAGGATGTTTCACCTCACCCAGCGTGAAGGCCAATTGATAGCGGACACCAATCGACGGGTCGTCGGTGAGCGCACGCAAGGCTGGCCACAACGTTTCCTGGGACGAAGCATCTGGTAGAAATTTTTCAGATAATTTGACCGCGTGTGCGCGCACTGTTTCGTCTGCGTCGTGAAGCCCGATCAAAATTGCTTTCACCTCCAACGCACCCAATCCATCCAAGGCATAGAGCGAATGCATTCGGGCCAATGGAGAGGATGATTTTGCAACCAGAGTCTGAAGGAGGGGCACGGCGGACTTGTCCTGGCGTTCGTAAAGGAGGCGCGCGGCGGTGTCGCGATGCCAGCCGTTGGCGTTTTCCAAAGTCGCAACCAACTGCGCGATCGTAGCGTCACCGAGGCGGGGTGATCCGGGACGTTTGAAACCGTCCGGCACCACTCTGTAAATCCTTCCCCGGTCGTTGCCGCTGTTCAAATCGAGATGTTTCTTCATCTGTTCCGGAAGCGACCAGGGATGCTCAATGATCTCGCGGTACATATCGATGACATAGAGTGCGCCGTCCGGCCCATTGGCAAATTGCACGGGACGAAACCAGGTGTCGCGCGAGGCGAGGAATTCAACGGTCTGCTCATCGGAAGGACGCGCGGCCTTCACACCGGGTCCGTCCGGGTGAATGATTTTGCGATGCACCAGATTGCCGCCTGCATCACCCGTAAACCCGTTGTCGTGAAATTCTAGCGGAAAGGCGTTGCCCCGATACATCGTCACTCCGGTTGCGCCCGTGAAATAACCCGCCGACCGTCCGCCACCCTCGACGATGCCGGGAGAAACACCGCTCACACGCCACTTCGTCCGGATGACCCGCCACGGTTCCTCCGGGCTGATGCGATAGACCTCCGCGGCGGGCCCGTCCACCGCAATATCGACCAGCGCGCCGGGCATCGCGTAAAAGGGATTCCGTTCCGCATAGCGCGCCTCGTACATCATCGTCTGGATGTGATGGCTATTGCTGCAAACAAACTTCCGACCCTTGCTATCGTAGCTGAATCCGTATTGGCCGCCGCCGTTTTCGGCGAACAACTCCATGGACCGGGGATCGAAATAAAAATCGCGCCCGTTCAGGTTCAGCGGCGCGCGCCCCGTCACCACCAGATTCGTCACGATGCCGCCGTTCGGCGCGGTCGCCCCGTGAATCCGGTTGTCGAGCCCCCAATTAAATCCATTGAGCAATGCTTGGACATTCAACCGGTCCTTGCCGCTGCCGAACCCCGTATAAACCACTCTACGAACATCCGCCTTTCCATCCCCGGTGGTGTCTTTCAAATAAAGTATGTCCGGCGACGACGCCACGAACACGCCGCCGTCGTAACAAATGACCCCGGTCGGCCACGGCAATCGATCCGCCAGCACCGTCGCTTTTTCGAATCGTCCGTCGCCATCCAGATCCTCCAGCACGCGAATGCGGCCGAGCTGCTCCTCGCGTCGCTCGGAATAATCGTTCATCTCCACGACGAACATACGCCCATTCTCGTCAAACGAGAGGGCGATGGGATCGATTACGTTCGGTTCGGCGGCAGCCAGCTCCAGACGAAAGCCCGGTTTCAATTGAAAGGTCTGAAGCGCGTTGGCCGGATCGACCGCCGGAAAGCGCGGTAAATCCTTTTGCGGATCAAGCTCCGGCGGCACGGCTTGTGCCAGCACAACGCTTAGAAACAGGCCAAAGCAAGAGCCGCGAAAAATCATGCCAGAACCAAGCAGCGAAGCCAATGGAGTTCAAGGTATTTCTGTTCGTCCGCTGTAGTTTAGAATGGTCACGCGACTCGGTTTTTGAATTGACTGTTCCACGTAAGCGATGCGCCCGGGTTCCTGGCAGGTTTCGTAACGTTCCAGAAATTTGATCATCGTGCGAAACTTCTCCCACCGACCCTGTCTTCTGACAATAAACTTTTCCCCGGTTCTCCCCGCCCGTAACGTGCGCCCGTGAATTTTGCCGTTGGCAGTAATGTAACCGTCAGCATCTCGGATATCGCCTTTGGCGGCGAGGGCGTGGCGCGTCTGGAGGAGTTTGTGGTTTTCGTTCCGTTCGTGGCGCTGGGCGACTCGGTGGAGGTTGAGATTACGGAGCTGAAAAAGCGTTTTGCCCGCGCGCGGTTGCTCAAAGTCATTTCCCCGTCGCCGGATCGCGTCACCCCGCCCTGCCGTTACTTTGGCGAGTGTGGCGGTTGCCAGTATCAGCACATTGACTACGCCGCCCAGCTTCGGATGAAGCACAAGCAGATCGTCGATCTGTTTGATCGGGTTGGAAAATTCCCGGAAGCGCTCATCGATCCGGTGATCGCCTGTCCCCAGCCTTACGGCTATCGGAATCGCATCATGATCCGCAGCCAATGGGACAAGATTAAGCAGCGGTTGAACATTGGATTTCTTCGGGCGGAAAGCCGGCTGGTGGTTGACATTGAGGAATGCAAGATCGCCGAGCCCGCTTTGAACCAGGAGATTCACCGTGTCCGGAAAAACCCGCCGCCCAAAGGCGGCCTCAAGGTCGTCCTGCGTGTTCCGCCGGAGGGATGGGAATTACCGGGCGATTCATTTTTCCAGAATAATTTTTTCCTGCTTCCAAAACTGGTTGAAGCGGTTCGCGAGCGGTTGCGCGACAGCAAATCGCGCTTTCTCATCGACACCTATTGCGGCGTCGGGTTTTTCAGCGTGGAACTGGGCGACCTGGTTGAACGATTTGTCGGCGTCGAAGTGGACAAACCGGCGGTATTTTCGGCCCGGAAGAATGCGGAGAATCGTGGGCTGAGGAATGGAGAATTCATCAGTGGTCGCACGGAGGAATTGCTGCCGGGGTTGATTGGCCGCTTTGACCGGGCGGCGACCACCATCATTCTCGATCCGCCCCGCACGGGCTGCCCTCCCGAGACCATGCAATTGCTGGAACGGGTTCGTCCCTCTCAGATCATTTATGTGTCCTGCCATCCCGCCACGCTGGCGCGAGACTTGAACATTCTGTGTGCATCGGGTGTCTTTAGACTGGCAAAGGTCGTTCCGTTAGACATGTTTCCACAGACGCAGCATGTGGAGTGCGTTGCGGATCTGCGGGCGAAAATCACCGCCACAATCAAATTGCCTCTTGCTTCCTAAAAACGAGCCCCCTATATTGCGCGCTCTTTTCAAAGGAAAGATCAATTTATGCGACGACCAAAAGGTATCAAAACTCGGAAAGCGGTGGCCAAGCGTTTCAAAATTACCGGCACCGGCAAAGTGAAGCGCTCACGCGCCGGCAAGCGCCACTTGCTCCAAGGCAAGAGCTCGAAGCGCCGCCGCCGCCTCGGCACCGCGAAAATGCTGGATAAAACCGACATGTATCGCATTTTGCAGAACCTCCCGTTCAGCCACTGATTTCATAGAATATTAACCTATAATTTTTTACTCCCATGCGTGTCACAAATGCTCCCGCCTCACGAAAACGCCGCATCCGCACACTCAAAGCGGCCAAAGGCTTCCGATTAAAACGGTCGGCACTCTACCGTTACGCCGCCGATGCCCTGGATCATGGCCGCCAATATGCCTATCGTGATCGCAAGGTCAAAAAGCGCACCTACCGCGCGCTCTGGCAGATTCGCATCAACGCCGCCGCTCGCGCAGCTGGCATGACCTACAGCCGTTTCATCGAAGGCCTGAAGGCCGCACAATGCACCCTCGACCGGAAAGTTTTAGCCGATCTCGCCGCCACGGATGCCGCCGCGTTCACGGAGTTGGTCACCATTGCGCAAAATGCCCTCAAGACCAAAGCGCCCAAAACCGCCAAGGCCTGAGCCTCGCATTTACCTTTCATCGACAGGCGGCCAATAAACTGGTCGCCTGTTTTGTTTTCGCACTGAATTCTTGAAACTTTAAATTCCAAACTCGAAACTCCCCCGATGTCTTTCTTAAACGATCTTGAGCCGCTCAAACAGACGGCGCTCGCGGATTTAACAGCCGCTGCCGATCTCGCCGCATTGGAAAAAGCAAAGGGAACTTACCTGGGCGCGAACGGAAAGTTTACAACGTTGATGAAACAACTCGGGACGCTGACGAAGGAAGAGCGCCCGGCGGCGGGGAAACTGATCAACCAAACCAAGGTCGATCTGGAAAACGCGATGGCCGAGCGCCGTGCCGAACTGGAATCGAAAGCGGCGCTCCCGAAAGAGCCGACCGATTTTACCTTGCCCGGTCGCCGACGCAGTTTCGGCAAGCTCCACCCGCTGACCCAGGTCTCCGACGATATTGTCCGCGCCTTTCGCAAGATTGGTTTCGCGGTTGCAGAGGGACCTGAGATCGAGGACGAGTTCCATTGCTTCGATGCGCTCAACACACCCGCCGATCATCCCGCGCGGGACGTGCAGGACACATTTTACCTTTCCAACAGCGGCACGAACGTTTCTTCCTCGCCCGGAACAGAGAGCGGGCGCAAACCATCACTTCTGCGCACGCACACTTCGTCCGTGCAAATCCGCGTGATGCAGCAGCAGCCGCCTCCGGTCCGGATCATCTCTCTGGGCCGCGTTTTCCGCCGGGACAACGCCGACGCCACCCATAACCCGACGTTCCACCAGATCGAAGGTCTTTACGTGGACAAGAACGTGACGGTGGGCGATTTGAAGGGAACGGTTGAATTCGTCTTCAAAGAGTTGATGGGCTCGGATGTAAAAGTCCGTTTCCGCCCGCACTATTTCAGTTACACCGAGCCAAGTTTCGAAATCGACTTTTCCAGTTCGCTCGTGAAAAAGATGGGCAAGGATTGGCTGGAGATCGCCGGCTGCGGGATGGTGCATCCAAAAGTTTTCGAAAACGTCGGCTACGATCCGGAAGTCTGGAGCGGCTGGGCTTTTGGCTTTGGGGTTGAACGCATCGCCATGATTCGTTACGGCATCACCGATATTCGCTTGTTCTACGAAAACGACGCGCGGTTTTTGAATCAGTTTTGATTCCGCGAGCCCGCGCGGCGTCAGGAGCGCAATGGATCATTTCAACGCGCTCACCTGCTGATTGGTGGCCGGGTTCCGCACCCGAATCAGCACCGGCAATGACGTCGGGTTTCCCGCCTGCTTCGCCTGCAAATGGGCGAGGCGATCGGTTTCAGGAACCCACTTTGCGGCTTTGAGAAACACCTGCCGCTCACTTTCCTCCTTTGGAATCAAGACGCCGCTCAGACCGATATTGTCCACGATCACGCCGTGCGGAAGGTTTTCCGCGGTAAAGGAGACCAGATCGTCGTGACCGGAACGTTTGATTTTTATCCAAACGGGGACGATCTGCCCGGGCGCAATCGTGATTTCCAGGGGCTTCTCGGCAATGGATCGCTCCACAAAATTAGTTTCACCTTCGACGTAAGGTTCGAGGGAGACTGCCAATTTTGGTTTTTCGCCCAGCTTGATTTTGGCAAAACCATTGACCTCTTTAGTGACTGATTTTCCGTCCACCATTGCCGTTGCGGTAATTTTTATCGCCGGCATTTCCGTGGGATCCTTGGCGTCCGCCGCGGCACAAATACTTCCGCTCGCCGACGTGTGTCCTTCCTGAATACTCAGCGGATTCGCCGCGACGAAACCCTCCGGCAACCCGCAGATCTCGATTTGGATTTCGCCTTCAAAACCGTCCGTTCGTTCAGCCGCAAAGGAAAACTCCTGCCCGCTCCCGGGCGGCACGACCGGACTCGCCCCATTCAAGGTCACTTTGAAATCGGGCTTCGCCTCCCGCACAGAGAGACGATAGGCAAATCGCTCGCCGCTGAAACCCCGGCTGTCACTCACGCGAACCAGATAAGCTCCATCCGCCGGAACCGTGAAGAGCAACCGCGAATCACTGCCGAGCCGGCGTTCCCCGTCGTCGTCATTTTCGTAATGGAGCGGAAAGACCGGCAGGCCGTTGTCCACCAGTTTCGTTCCGGGAGGATGCGGCTCGACGATGTAGCAAACCTCCTCGTCGGCGTGCGCCGTGGGAGTTGTGTCAAAGTAGGCGTGGCGCTTTCCATTCGATGAGTAATACTGAAAACCGGAATCCGGTCCCTGCGGCATGCGGAAAATCTTGCACACCTCGCCCCGCATATACAGAAACTCGTTGAGTTCCATCTCCTCCCAATTCTCGACGCGCACGTCCTGGGTGTTCGCGTCAATTCCCCGAAAGGTGATGTTCGAGTCGCGCACCGCCTGCAACAACAATCGCTCCACGGGCCGGCCGTCCCGATGCAATATCTCAATCCTCGAATCGAGGGGCGAACCCCGCCGCGCCGCCATCGTTTCAACGACCAGAACCTGCCCTGCCCTGCCCTCAAATTGAAACAGATCTGTGTCGCGCGCGTCCCGGCCCTGAGCGAAGAGTCGCCCGCTAACGGCGCCGGGAACGCCGAGCTTTGTCGCTTCGCCCGGCGAATCGTTGGGCTCCACTTCCAGCGACTCGGAGCCGTCCGTGACGAGAACCTTGAATGCCTTGCG